>Ga0114129_10003458_pt1 | contig 22206 bp, 15 predicted proteins | sample RhiMetdeltSRZDD1_FD_80071 | JGI IMG/M metagenome (GOLD analysis project Ga0114129, IMG submission 80071) | Populus rhizosphere microbial communities from Tennessee, USA - Rhizosphere MetaG P. deltoides SRZDD1 (version 2) (version 2) | ecosystem: Host-associated > Plants > Roots > Rhizosphere >... | reverse complement strand
TTTCGGACGACGCCGTCGTCGTCGGCGCAGTCACCGCAGGCGGTTGCGCGGCAGACTGCGCGCGCCGCTGGACAGGGCCCCCCTATCATGGTCGAGGACGTCTTCAAAAACGTCCAAGCGTTGAAGGGGCTTACGGTCGACGAGTTCATGGGAACGATGGGCATCATGTCCGCATCGCTGGGTCTCTGCTGCAACGACTGTCACCCCGGTGCGGGCACCGACACGGTGGTCTGGGAGTCGGACGAGAACCCGAGAAAGGTGACGGCGCGGCAGATGGTGCTGATGGTCCAGGCGATTAACCGCGACAACTTCTCGGGACGGCAGGAGGTGACGTGCTGGACGTGTCATCGCCTTCGCCTGACGCCGCTGCTGACGCCACGACTCGATCAATTCTACGCAGAGGCGAACACCGAACTGGACGACGTCGTAACGAAGGCTGAAGGGGTTCCGTCCCCGACGCAGGTGCTCGATCGGTACCTGCAGGCGCTCGGTGGCGCTGAAAAGACGTCGGCGATAAACACCATCACCGGGACCGGCAAGGTCGTCGCATTCGGCAGCTTCGGCGGTGGCGGCAACTTCGAATACTTTGCGCAGTCGCCTGACAAACGCGCCATGCTCAGCCACCTGCCGGACGGAGAGAGCAGCAGGACGTTCGACGGGCGCGCCGGCTGGTTCGCGATTCCGCTCGCGGTCGTGCCGAAGTATCCGCTGACCGGCGGAGAACTAGACGGCGCTCGAATTGATGCCCACTTGTCGTTCCCCGCTCAGATCGCGCGCACGTTGACGGCGTTACGTACCGGACCCGTCGAGGAGGTCAACGGGAAAGAGACGTTCCTTGTCCAAGGGAACGGCGAGCGGGGGGCTTTTGTGAGTCTCTACTTCGACCGTGAGTCAGGCCTGCTCATTCGGACGATTCGCTATACGCCATCGGCGATCGGCAAGGTGCCGACGCAGGTTGACTACGAAAATTACCGCGACGTCGGCGGAATCAAGTTCCCATTCAAATGGACGTTCACGTGGCTGGATGGTCGCGATGTGTTCGACTTCGCGGATGTGAAGTTCAACGTTCCGATCGATTCGGCGAAGTTCGGCGAGCCGGTGTTGACGCGCCCGAGTACGACGCGCGCCGCGCGGTAAAAGTGGGCCGGCTAAAGCCGGCCCCTACTGGAGTCCTCGGTCCTACTGCGTCCCGCTCCTGCCGATGTAGGTCGTGAATTCGCTCCACGGAACCACACGCCCGTGAATTGACGCGATTCGATCGACCGGCAGCTTGAGCCTTTGCACGTTGTTATAGAGGCTCAGTTGCGCGGGAGTGGGCTTGGCAATGGGCGGTGTGTTCGCCGCCGGCGGCGTGTACAGGTCCGCTTCGACAAGGATCTTCTCCTTCGGCAGATACGCCATCAGCATCCCGGTCGCGTGCGGATTTCCCTCAATCAGGTGCAGATCCATGATCCGTGTGCCGTCGGTGATCGTGTACTTGTCGTTCTGCACCGCCTCCAGCACGAAGGTCTCCTGGTACTCGTCCGGCGGATACAACGACAGCCGGTCCGGAGCGAGCGTCCGCGGCGACAGGTCCATCACCGTGTAGTAGTAGTAGGGGATGATCTCCCGGTGCGCGATCGGGATGGCGCCCTCGTGCACGTAGGTCCGCAGGCCGCCGGAATGGTCGAAGTGGTGATGCGTGTTCACCACGTACTTGATTCGCTTGTTCGGGAACAGCTTCTTCACTTCAGCGATGACGGCCAGCGAGCGCGCCTCGTCCAGCGGCGCCTCGACAACGGTGACGAAGTCGCTGAACTCGACGGCGACGCTCGCGTGTGAGCCGCCGCCCATGTAGTAGACGCCGTCGGCGAGCCGCTGCGCCTCGACGCGCACCGGCGCGATGGTCGCTGCTCGCACGGCTTCGGGAACTGTGAGCGTTTCTCCACAGGCATCCGGCTGGACGGTCGCATTTGTGATCTGGAACGAGTTGTGGCCCCCATCTGGAACACCGAAGAACCCCTGTGGCCTCAGCTCATGGTCCCAGTTCGTGTGATTGTGAAAACGGGTGGGAAACCACACGTTCCCGAACTGCTTGTAGTCGGCGTAGGTCTTTTCCTCCACCATGTCCCCGAGCAGCGGATGGGGGACGAACGTCTGAATCCGCACAACGCGATTCGTTCCGGGCTCGAGAGAACCTTGGATCCGGAACTTTCCGACGGTGTAGGCCAGGATTTGCCTGTGCTCGCCGCCGCCTTCATACCGGTCAAACGTAACCAGGTCCTTCGCCGCCATGGCGCCCTTGAGAAAGCCGATCGGGTCCAACCAGATTTCGAGCTGTCGTGCCTCCGCGGCAGCCGGCTGCGGATTCACGGTCGTGCCGTTGAGGCCCCACGCGTAGTTGCCGTTGACAAGGGCGACGATGCGCTGTTCACCCTGGAGCGGTATGCCGCCGCCGCCCCGGGCCGGGTAGTTCCCCTGACGGCGAACTTGTTCCTCGCGCATGGTCTTGGCGTCGTAGTTGATGACCCTCGAGAAGCTTGCGAGCTCAACTTTCGGCCAATCATCCGCCGGACTGAAACCCTGGCCGACGATCGCCACATAACCGCCGCCAGAACTCGTGTAGGAGAGACATTTCACCGCATCGGCGCCCATCGCCTTTGCGGCCGTCTGCAGCACAGACTGCGCTGTTGGTGCCTGAGCCTCCGGCCGCGCGACGATCGTGGCCACCAGCAGGAGTGCGCCCAGAAACGCCGTGATACATCGGGTCATATCGCCTCCGTCCTCGCTCATTGATGAAATGAATGCAGAACCGAGGAGGCCGGGGTTACTTCGGAATCGCGTCCTTGTACTTTTCGCTGTCCTGATCGAAGCGGCAATCCCACTCGAACACTTCAGGAGTCTTGTCGATAATCCGGTAGAGCGGCATGCTGATCTTCCACGGCCGCGTAAAGACGCCCGGATCGTCCATCGTCGCTTCGTACTGGATATGATCGCGGTCGATAAGGGAGTAGCGCTCGACGACGTGGAGGTTTTCAGTGTGGAAGTTGCCCGCGTGATCGAACCAGGTGCGCTCGTCCAGCTTTCGCACGTCGACGACGAGCGTGTCGCCTTCCCACGTGCCGCGTGAGTCGCCCATCCAGAAGTCCGGCCACCCTTCCAGCCACTCGCGTGACGCGCCGGTAAGATCGATGATGCGCACCGCGCGCGCGAACTGGTAGCGGATGCCGACCATCTTCGGGTTCTGGATGATCTCAAAGGGATAGGGCATGTAGGTGGCGCGCGGGACACCGGGCAAATAGCACTGCGCGAACCCGGGATCGTCGGTGTCGCGCTTCTCGTAGTTCTTTTTCTTCTGCGCCAGCGCTTCCGGCTTGTACGGAATCTCGTTGCCTTCGACCACGCCTTTCCCCGGTGGCACGCCGGATTTGCCGGCAAGCGACGCATTGTGATCCTGGATATCCCACGCGGCGGAGTTCAATGCCTGCCAGATGCCGCTGAAGTCAGGCTTGCCGTCTGGCGTGCGCGGCATCGGATTGCCTGCGGCAGCCGGACGCGCCTGCGCCGAGGGGCGTGCCGCGGGCGCTGCTTGGCCACCCGCGAACGCCAGACTTGTCGCTATTACAACTGCAATGCCGCTAACGAAAATTGCGCGCATCCTGATCGCCCCCGAAAACTCCGCCTGATCCCTGACGCCTGCGAACCTGACACATGGACCACGCCTGATACCTGATACCTGATACCTAGAATCCGAAGATGTTCTGCAGCTGATAACTGCCTTCGTGGCAGCTGAACTCCGGCGCCAGTTCCTCGTCCTCGTCCTGCGGGTAGAGGAAGCCGGCGACTTTGACCGGTCGGGTGAACGTCTGCGGATCTTCGTACGTCATCACAAACGTGATCAGCTTGTCCGACGCCACCGTGAATCGCTCGGTGATGTGCAACTGCCGGCTATACGGCGCGAACGTATTGCCGACGCCGTAGTACGCGCGTCCGTCGAGGTTCGTCGTATCGACGAGGAAATCATTGCCTTCCCAGTGTCCTGTCGAATGCCCGCCGAAGAAGATCATGCCGGGGCCGGGATGCGGACGACCGTCCGTGTAGATGATGCGCGTCTGATGGTTCTGTTCAAACAGCAGCGCGACCTCGCCAGGACGCTGGAACACGTGGACCCCGCCGCCTGCCCACGGCTGCGGCGGTGCGCAACGCACGCTCAGTTCGAGATACTGGAGCGACTTCGCCGGACAACACATGTTCTTCGCGTAGTCCATGCGCTTGGCGCGTGCTTCTGGCGTGTAGGGAAGCTTCCTGTCGGCCGGGTCGACGATGCCGGCCGGCGGCCGCGGATTCGGCATGTATTTCGGTGGCTTGGCCTCGATTTTTCCTCCCTCCGGACCGGCGGTGACGAGCCCCTGCCCAAACCCCTGGGGCTCGGACAAGACACCGAACGCCTTGAGCTCGCTCTCCGGCGGGTTCGCTTCGTTCATGCCGCCGCCCACCCGCACCCACGTCCCACGGATGTCGGGAGTCCCGTCCGGCAACCGTTTGATCGTAGCGGCTCGCTGCGACACGTTCTGAACGGCCGGCTGCGCGTTCGATCCACCTGCCCGACCCTGGCGGCCCTGTGCGCCGAGCGACACGGTCAACAACACACCAACCGCTGCGGCAACCGCCGCACCGAAGACGTGCTTGCTCACGACGAAACCCCTTTCCAAAATCCGGATCGAGAATGCTGGGCTGGCTGAAGCCGGCCCCAACAGCCGGACCCTACTTCCCGTCGGCGGCGTCCTTGAGCGACGACGCGGCGAACAGATCGCGCCCGTCGGCCAATCTGACCTGGTAGGCGTTGCCGACCGAACCGCCCGAGCGCGCGAGGAATCCGCTGACGGTCACCTGTGTCCCGGGCTTGATGTCGGTCTTCGACCAGCCAGCGCGGAGCAGCGCGTTCGGCGCGCCCATCTCGAAGCGCCAGGTCACGACCTTGCCGTCGGTCCCCTTCGAATCGATGAAGAGCCACGCGTGCGGATTGGTCCATTCGAGTTTGCTGATCTCGCCCTGAACTTTCACGGGCTTAGACTGATCGAACTCCGCTGAGAACGCGTGATGCGCGAGCGAGACTGCTGGCGTGATCGCGACTGCGAGCGCCATCAGCATTGAGATCCCGAAAGCCTTGCGTGTCATTGCGGCTCCTTGTGCTAACTAGAAATCTATCTGAGTCCCGATCTGGAAGTACCGCGCCTGCAGGATCAGCGTCGGACGCTGCCACCGGTTGGCGGCCGCGTTCGAACTGAACCTCGTCTGGCTGGTTTGCCAGTCGTTTGAATTGAAGACATTGTAGATGTCCAGCGCCACGCGGACACGTCTTTTACCGGGAGCAGCCAACAGCTTGCCGAGGCGCAAATCGAGCTGTTTGCTGTGGCCGCCGACCAAAGAAAACGGCTTGAGCAGTTCGAGCGTGGCCGTCCCGTTGGTGCCGGCAGCGAGGTCGCGGCCAAGAGACGGACGGATTTCGGCGTTGGTCGCCACGTAGTCCGCGGTGATCGCGTTGTAGGCGCCGCCGCTTGCCGGCTGCGGCACCGCCTGAAACGTGCCGCTCACGCTGAACCCGTACCGCAGCTGATACACGCCGTAGCCCTTGTACTGGGTGAGGAACGGCGGCACCACCTTGCAGTTCGACATCGGGCTTTGCGCGTTCGTGGCGGTTGGCGTCGCCGGGCTGACAAGCGGCGTGGGCGTCAGGTACACCACTGGCGCGTCTACGACAAAACACTGGCTCGTGACGGTACGACCGGTTGTGAGACCCGCAAACAACGTCAGTCCCTGGACGCGCCAGTTCACCGATGCATCGATGCCGTTGTAGACCTCCGACTGGTCGCCGTAGTGGTTGGCGAGACGAACGAGGTTCTGCGATAGGCCGTTCTTTGCTGGCTTGATGTCATAGAACCCGCAGATCTGCTGGCCAGCATTGGGAAGCCGCGGATCGTTGGTCGGTGCGGTAATGCAGAACGAATCATAGTCCTCCGGCGTCACGAGCTGGTTGTCAACGACAGTAAAGTTGCCGTACCAGCGGCGGTAGTAGGAGACATCCACGGATGTGGATCGCCCGAACTGCCGCTGTACGCCAGCGCTGACGCTCCAGTTGTACGGCCGCACGCCCCACCCTTCGAGCACTTCCTTGTCGAACTGCGTCGCGGTCGGGTTTGCCTTGCCGAAGTTGAGGTTCGACAACGGTCCACATTCGCCGTTTGTCACCGGATTGCCGAAGTCGCAGTCCGGAGCGTAGTTGCCGTTGCTGTCGGTCCAGGTGCGCGTCGCGTTGTTGACCGAGGTGTTCACCGGGTTGACGTTGGTCGCCAGGCTGCCGCCTGAGATATAACGGCCGACGGTGAACTTCGCAACGGTCCTGCCCGTGCCAAACAGGTCGTAAGAGACGCCGACGCGTGGGTTGATGTCCTTCCAGTTCGGCGCGTTCTCTACCGCGGCGAAGTTGCGCTCGGGCACGAACTGTCCCGCATTCAGGTGCTGCGCGGGAACCGCAGCGTGCAGATAGTCGTAGCGAATGCCGTAGTTAATCGTCATCCGGTTCATCGCCCACGAGTCCTGCGCGAAGATGCCGAGGTCGCCCTTGACGTCGTTGCGTTGTTCAATCGGCGTCGCGTAGAGCGTGATACGGCGCGGCACGCCGTTGAGGAAGTTGTAGTTCATGTTGCCGTTCACGTCGGTGTTGTTGTACGTCGGGCCGTTGCCCCGAACGCGCATCATGAATCCGGCCTTGTAGTTGTGTGTGCCGGTCACATAGGCCGCCGACGAGCGGACCGTAATCGGGTTATCGAAGTTGTGTCCGTAGACGGTGGATGCCCGGTAGATCTGGCCGGTCGAATCTTCCGTGACCGAGATGACATCGAAGCCCACCTTCGGATCGATCTGCCGACGTTCGTCCCAATCCTGTACGTAGGACATGAACCCGGTGTCGAGCAGGAGCTTGCTGTTAACCGGCACGCGCCACACGATCGTCGAGATCGCGTTCGGATAGAACGGTGTATAGGTGGTCGCTTCGGGCGAGACGGTCGAGGCGACCCGGCGCAGCGGTGTGATGCGACGGTCTTTCTCGTAGCTGAAGTTGAACTTGTTGCGCGGCGTCGCCTGCCACGTCAACCGCCCCGCGTAGTTCCGGTGAATCTGCGTATCGGCGGCCTGACGTGTCTTGTCGGGCACGTAGAGCCAGGCCGTCGGATTCGTGTTGTAGAAGGCATCCGCGACGTACTTATCGATCTCGTTGTTGCGGTACGCCACATAGAACCACAGCTTGTCCTGGATCAATGGGCCACCCCCGTTCGGGTTGAAGTCCCACGTCCGCTTCAGGCCGTTGACCGCGGTGAGTCCCTGATTGATGTATTCCTGAGACAGATTGCTGCCAGCAAGGTCCTTGTTCGCCCAGAGCGCGGTGATATTCCAATTGAACGTATTGCCGCCTTCCTTCGGGATGGCGTTCATCCAAACTCCCGAATACTGCGCTTCGGCGTCGCCACCATCCGTGCGAACGCTGACCTCCTGGACGCTCCCTTCGTTCATGTAGAAGGTGACTGCCTGACCTCCGGCGGCGCCGCGACGATCGGACATGCCGTCGATGGCGCTGTTGGTTTCGGCGATACGGCTGCCGTGCACCGACAGGCTGCGCGACGCGGGACCATCGATGTTCTGTCCGCCGACGACGCCCGGGATCGTCTGCGCGAGGCTTTGAATCTGCCGGTTGTTCGGGAGGTTCTCGATTACCTCTTTGTTGTAGACGGCGCTCTTCGTCGTGCTCTGCACGTCGACGAGCGGCGCTTCGCCCGTAACGGTGACCGTCTCGTTCAGTTCGCCAACCTTCAGGTCGGCATTCACCGTGGCGGTGAAATCGGCCCGAAGATCGAAATTCTCGACTTTGACGGTATTAAAACCGGGGAGTGTGAAGGTAATCGTGTAGATGCCGGGCCGCAGATCGACGATGCGATAAAGGCCCGAGGAGTCCGTGGTGACGGACCGTACGCGCTCGATGAGAGCAGGGCTTGCTGCTTCGACGGTCACGCCGGGCAACACCGCGCCCGTCGCGTCCTTGACGACACCGGCCAACGCACTCTGAGCGGTCTGGCCGTAGACAAATCCGGGAAGGACAATTAATGCCACCGCAGCCAAACACACGAACACACGCCGCGCGTTCATAGGCTTGTTTCTCCCGTTGTGCCGAGTCGGAGTCAGGTGACGATCCGACTCACATCCGCACTCCCGACGCGTGAGTCGGATCGTCACCTGACTCCGACTCGGATTCGGCGCGCCGATGCTAGCACAGCGTGGTCGCTGGCGGTTTCGCCCGCGGTGGAATGGCTGGGAAAGAGGTAGGATTGCCGCCATGCAAAAACAGCTCTTTGCCGCGGTCCCCGCGCTCCTGATCGCGGTCACGGCGTACGTCGGCGGATCGCACGTCTCCGCTGCGACGTGGCCAATGAACTGCAACCTCTCGGCATATCAGGGCACGTCCGGTCTCAACGCCTCAGTGAACGGCGATGCGCTCGTGCTCACCTGGGATGGCGATCGCAATCAGGAGCTGCGACTCCGGTTCGTTATCGACAACGGAACGCCGACGATCGCGGAATTGGCGGCACGCAAGAAGGGAAGCACCTGGGGAACGCTTGCGACCAACGCCACCCCCGAATTCCGCGTGGTGTCCGGCATCCGTCGCATGGACCGGGAGGCCGAAGAGGGGCTCGAGGAGAACGGCGTTAAGGAGGTCACCTCCGACGTGTTCGAGAAGTATCAGTGGGATCCATTCTGGGATGCGCCGTTGAACGTTCCGGGAGGGATGCCGGATGATAGGCGCACAATCGGGCTGCCCCGCAAGCCGGAGGAGATCCACCGCGCGACCGCCACCTACAGGGCGGACAGCTGCGAGGTAAAGGCGGACAAGACCCACCTGACGGTAGCGTTTCCTGGCGTGTCGCTTGGCGTGTTCGCCGGTCAGCTGCAGTTCACGGTTTACAAGGGCAGCAACTTGATTCAGCAGGAAGTGGTCGCCAAGACCGATCAGAATTCGGTCGCGTACAAGTACGACGCGGGGCTGAAGGGACTTTCGACTGCCGACAGCAAGGTGACGTGGCGCGATCTGACGAACGTCCGGCAGGAATATCTGTTCGGTGGCGCGAGCAACGAACGGGAAGCGCCCCTCAAGACCGCCAATCGCCTGATTATCGCCGAGCGCGGCCGTGCCGGTTCGGTCGCCGCGTTCCCGCCGCCGCATAACTTCTTCTGGGCCCGGGAAAGCGACCAGAACCTCGGGTACAGCTGGTACCGCAAGGACCCCTCGACTTCGCTGCGGGCAGGCGAGACGTTTGCGTTCGGTATTCGTCAGCCGGAAGGGGAGGAGCGCGAGAACATCCGCGGCAACTTCGCGCTCTACAGCGCACGCCCGGGCACGATGCAGCACATGCCCGTCTTCTATTACGTGAGCGCCGAGCCCGCCGAGGCGACACGCGATGCGGTCCTGGCCTATACGCACGGCGACCGCTACAAGCCGATTCCCGGCTACAAGACCATGATTCATCACTACCACATGAATTTCGGTCTGCGACTGATGGCCGCCGGCAGCGCCGATGCCGAGATCGTCGATCTGCCCGCGATCAAAGCCGTCGGCATCAACATCGTCAGTCCGGTGGACAACGTCGGCATGGGCGGCGGCGCGGGGCAACGCATGCCCGATGCGGTGCTCAGACAGCGCGAGTACCAAATCGAAGGGGCGAAGAGGCATTCGGACAAGGACTTCGTCGTGATGCCCGACCACGAGTTCTACGGCAGCGTGCTTGGCGGCCACACGGACATGCTCTTCTCGCATCCGGTTTACTGGCTCTACGGACGCGCCAACGGCAAGCCGCTCGTCGAGCAGCATCCGAAGTACGGCAAGGTCTACAACGTCGGCAGTCCGGAAGACCTGATGGAGATGGCGAAGCGCGAGGACATCATCCTGTCCATGCCGCACCCGCGCACCAAGAACAACACTGGTTATCCGGACGGATACAAGGACAAGTGGTTCTTCAAAGATCCCAATTTCGTGAGCTTCGGCTATCGCTGGGGCATGGGGATCGATCGCTCCGAGCGTCGTCTGTGCGAGAACCGCTGCCTGCCGCTGCTCGATGATGCGAGCAACTGGTTCGCAAACGATCCGACGCCACCCAAATACATCATGGCGATCTCCGAGGTCCAGACGCAGGCCCCAGGCGATGACATCTACGGTTTCCAGCCGATCAACTACCTGAAGCTCGACTCAGTGCCGACGCCGGACGATACCAGTTCGATCATCAAGGTACTGCAGCGCGGCGACTACTTTGTTTCGACGGGCGAGGTTCTGATCCCGAACTACAGCGTGCAGGGGGCGGGCAATCAGAAGAAGATCGTCGCCGACGTGGAGTGGACGTTCCCGCTCGACTTCGTGGAGCTCGTCTGGGGCGACGGCCAGCGCACAGACCGTCAGATCATTTCGACCACGGAGGCGACCAGCTTCGGCACGCGCCGCTTCGAGATCCCGTTCGATGCGACGGGGAAGAAGTGGGTGCGCTTTGCGGCGTGGGACATCGCGGGCAACGGCGCGCTGGTTCAGCCAATCAAACTGAATACCGCCCAGACATCAACCCGCTAAGGGCCGGCTGAAAGATAACGAAGGGCCGGCTGAAGCCGGCCCCTACGGTACGGTCCTACGGTATGTGGGGCGGGTTCGACGGGGCCAAACAAAGCCGTGGCCCCGGCGATCCGCCACCAGTTACCGTGAACTCGTTGCTGTCGAGGGCTTCTCGGCGATCAGTGTATTCGTGAGCGTTCCAAGCCCTTCATAGGAGCAGACCTGCGTGTCGCCCGGAATCAGGTGCCGGCCAAGGCCACCGTGCGACCCGGGCGGCGTGCCGAGTGCGATGACGGTGCCGACCGGCAGCGTCAGCATGTTCGACAGATATGCCGCGTACTCGTACATGCTGTGCCACGCCTGATTCGTATTCGAGTTCTGCACGAGCGTCCCCGCAACGGTCATCTTCAGGCTCGTGTTCAATGGATCGACGAACTCCTGAGGGACCACGAACGGACCAACCGGCTTGAAGCTGTCCCACCCCTTCTGCACGAGCCAGTCCTGGCGAATCGGATCCGGCGCACGCTCCTGGCGATCCGAGATGTCGTTGGTGTTCGTGTAGCCGAACATGTAGTTCTTCACCTGGTCCACGGGCACCCGGCGCATCGGCTTGCCGACGATCCCCAGCATCTCGCACTCGTACTCGTAGTCCTTGCGACGGTCTGCAGCCCAGTTGATGACCGGATCGCCATCGCCGATGAAGACCTCCGGCGTGTTCGGAATCATGAAGAGGCGCGGATTCTGCGGCCGGTTGTCGTTGGCGGCGCGTTCCCAGATGCCCGGCATCGATGGCGGTATCTGTGGCGCCTGCGCGGGCGGCGGCGTCCCCGGTGCGGGACGATAGTTAGAGAACCCATAAAACGCCAGGCGCGGGACAAACGGCCGAAGGGCATCGACTGCCTTGTAGTCGTAGACGTAGGCGGGCCTGTTGCTCGCCACCGTCGGCGCCACCTTCGCAACGATCTGTTTGATCTTGGGCCCGACAGTGGTCCATTGATCCATGATCGACAACAGGTCCCCGGGAATTCCGGTGATGTTCGCGGCCCTGGCCGCAGCCGGAAGCTCCACGACGACACCGCCGATCTGCTGTGGTTCCGTTGGGTAGCGGACGACGACGCCTACAAAGGTTCGGTTCTGATACGCAAACATGCCGAGGCCGAATCGCTCTGACGTTTGTGCCCCCGCCACGCGGACGCCGGTGCTCGTCAGCAGCACGACGGCCGCCACAACCAAGAGAACCTTTCGCATTGTTTTCCTCCGCGAATGATCGGACGTCAGGTCGGCTAGATTACGCCGTTTGGCCTCCCGCGTCCATGCTAGGATTCCCGCCCTCCAGGCGTTCCCAAGTGGCCGTGTACCGTTTTGTCCTGTGCATCGTGTGGTGTCTCGGAGCCGCGTCCACGGCTGCGGCACAGAACACGACCGTGCGACTGGAGGGCGACGGACGCCTCGGCCCTGCGGCGGATGAATTTCGCGGGACCTCCGCCGCGTACGGGTACGAGGGGACGCCGCATTCTGTCATCCCCCAGATGATCGACCTGGCGCGCATCGGCAGCGACGATGTCATCTACGAGCCTGGGTGCGGGGACGCGCGTGTGCTGATCGCGGCGATGAAAGCGGGCGCACGGTCCGGTGTCGGCGTGGACATCGACCCTGATCTCGCCGAGGTTTCCTATGCTGCGGTGAAATCCGCCGGGATGGCGGACAGGGTCGAGATCCGTTGGGGTAATGCACTCACAGTCGACATGTCGAAGATGACGGTCGTGTTTCTGTTCATGGGGGAGACGTTCAACCTGGTCATGCGGCCGCTGCTGTGGACGCAGCTGCCGCTCGGCGCGCGCGTCGTGTCCAACGATTTCGCGATGGGCGACTGGAAGCCGGATCGCACGGTTCGCGTCGACACCCCCGACCGCACCTACACGCTCTATCTCTGGACGATCACCCAGGACGTCAAGGCGAGAGCCGCGCGTCGCGCCAACTGAACGCTTCCGCCGGGAGACGCCGCGATATCATCGGCGATGGAGTGCTGATCCTCTCCCTCGATACCACGACGAAGGCTGCGAGCTGCGCGGTGGCTCGCGACGGCGTCGTGCTCAATGAGGAGCGCATCGATCCGACTCGTCAGCTTGCACTGCAGCTGCCGGGCGCGTTGCGAGACATCCTCGATCTCTCGGCAATCGCGCTCGAAGAAGTCGATGCGTTTGCCGTCGCGACCGGACCGGGATCGTTTACTGGCCTGCGCATCGGCATCGCAACGATGCAGGGACTGGCGTTTGGGCTGGGAAAGCCGCTCATCGGCATTTCGGGGTTGACGGCGCTGCGCGCGGTCGCGTCGCCCGCGTTTCTCGGGTCGCGCATTGCCACGTGGGTGGACGCCTGGCGCGGCGACGTGTACGCCGCGCTCTTTGAAGATGGGCGTCAGGTTGGAGACCCGGTTGTGGCGAGGCCCGCGGATCTGCTTGAAGGGATGATCGGACGGGATTCGGGATTCGGGATTCGGGATTCGCCCGGATCCCGGATCCCCGATCCCGGATCCCGGTTGATGGCCAACGACATCACGTTCATCGGCGACGGTGCGGAGACGTACAGAGATCTCATCGTGTCGCGGTTGGGTCATGCGGCGCGAATCGCTGATCCGGTGGCGCCCCTTCTGGCGGGGGTGATAGCCGTGCTCGCGACTATCGACTACACGAAAGGACATCGCCCGCCGCCGCATGCGATTCGACCGTTATATGTACGCAGGCCCGATGCGGAGCTGGCGCGGGATCGCGGACCTAAAGGGTCCGCACCGCACGATCGAATCCCGAATCCCGAATCCCGAGTTCCGAAGTGAACGTCGTCCCTGCGTACAGGATCGATCTACTGGAGGGTGAAACGGATCTCGAGGGTGTACTCGAGGTGGAGCGCGAGTCGTTCACCAGCCCGTGGACGCGCGAGATGTACGCATGGGAGTTGCAGAACCGCGCCGTCTGCCACATTTACATCGTTCGCACGCCGGAATGTCCGGTTGCCGGTTTCTGCGCGTTCTGGCTCGTGTTCGACGAGATTCACATCAACAACATCGCGCTGCGCCCGCAGTACCGGGGACTGGGGTATGGAACCGCGTTGATGCACCATGTGCTCGCGGAAGCGCGGCGGCTTGGCGCCCGACGCGCGACGCTCGAAGTGCGCGCGGGCAACACGGGTGCGCGGCGCTTGTACGAGCGTCTGGGCTTCTACGTTGCGGGCACTCGCCGGAACTACTACACCAATCCAGTTGAAGACGCGCTGATCCTGTGGCGCGACGATCCGGCAAACCCGCCGAACGCTGCCTCCGGCTGAGCATGATCCATTGAGCGTTTGGTCGCCACTGTGATACTTTGCGATTACACGGTCGTATCGGGCCTTACGCGATAAAGGAGGGCGGCGTTATGAACGCAGCAGACGCGCAGGAAGTGAAGAATTTCCTGCTGCAGAGCGACCAGCAGTTCCGCCAGCTTGCCGAACAGCACCACCAGTTAGACGATCGCCTCCATCAACTCATCGAAAAGCAATACCTCTCAGCCACAGAACAATTCGAACAAGTCACTCTGAAGAAAAAGAAGCTCGCGCTCAAGGACCAGATGGAAACCATCGTCCGGGAGTACACGCGCCAGCACAGCCGCGCCTCCTGAAGGCCGCCTCCGCCGAATCGTGGGCGGGTCTGAAGACCCGCCCCTACACGTACCATTGCATTCATGCGTATCGATCCCGCCGGGTGGCCGTTTATCGGCGGTTCGCTCGTTCTGGCGGCGCTCGCCGAGTTCTTCATCGGGCGCGGCGTCGCAATCCTCTTTCTCGTTCTCACCGGCTCATTCCTTTTCTTCTTCCGGGACCCCGATCGGCCGATAACCACTGATACGGATGCGGTGCTGGCGCCGGCGGATGGCCGCGTGATGGTCGCAGGCACTCCGCCCGGCCGGGCGTGTCCGCCCGGCAACTGGCAGCAAATCAGCATCTTTTTGTCGCCGATGGACGTCCATGTGAACCGCCTGCCGATCAGCGGTCGAGTGACGAAGGTGGAGTATCATCCCGGCCGTTTCCTGCCGGCGTATCGTGCGGAAGCGGGGGACCTCAACGAATACACCGAGGTCACCATCGATCATGACGGTCAGCCGATTGTGGTTCGACAGATCGTCGGCGTGCTCGCCCGCCGGATTGTGTGCCGCGTGAAAGAAGGCACGTCCGTCCGGGGGGGTGAGCGATTCGGCGTGATGAAGTTCGGTTCGAGGATGGATATTTTCGTGCCGGCGAGCGCGACGCTCACCGTGAAGGTCAACGACAAGGTCGTTGGCGGAGTAACAGTCATTGCAAGGCTGGCGGCGCGTGAAGCCCGCTCGACACCGCATGATTGAAGAACACCACGGACCACTGCCACGGATTCGCGTCTTTACGCCGGCAAGGCGTGCGGGCGACAGGTCCCCGCGTCGATTTCGACGCGGCGTCTACCTGCTGCCGAGCATGTTCACGCTCGCGAACATGTTCAGCGGTTACGCCTGCATCGTCTACGCGATGCGCGGCGAGCTCGAAAGGGCGGCGCCACTGATCGGATTGGCGATCATCGTCGACATGCTGGACGGACGTGTCGCACGCATGACCGGCAGCACGAGTCAGTTCGGCATCGAATTCGACTCGCTTGCAGACGTAATTTCCTTCGGCGTCGCGCCTGCGATCCTGGCGTTTCAGTGGGGTCTGCACCCGCTGGGGCGTATCGGGTGGGCCGCCGGTTTCATCTTTGTCGCGGGCGCAGCCATCCGGCTCGCCCGGTTCAACATCCAGACGGGAACGGTTGACAAGAAATATTTCGTTGGCCTGCCAAGTCCCGCGGCCGCAGCGGTGCCGGCGACGACGATTTTCCTGTACCCCGAAGGATTCCAGTCACCGCTTGCCGCACTGGGGGTGCTGGCGCTGGTGATCGTGCCCGGACTTTTGATGGTGAGCACGATCCGGTTCTACAGCTTCAAGACGCTCGACCTGCAATCACGCCGTGCGTATCCGGTACTGGCGCTGCTCGCGCTGGGCCTGGCGCTGCTGTCCGCGCACGAGATCATGCTGGTCGTGATCGCGTACGCCTACATGATCTCGGGTCCTGTCATGTGGGCGTGGTCGCGCGTGCATCGCCGTCACGAAGAGCCGACGGGCGAAGTCAGCACCAAGATTCCGAAGACGAATATCTAGAAGCTTTGGGCCGGCTAAAGCCGGCCCCTACGTACAAAGCCGGCCCCTCAGATCAAGCAGCCTCTTGCTGAACGGCCACGGGCAGGGTGAGCTCCACGGTCGTGCCGCGCCCGCGCTCGCTGTGAATCGTAATCGTCCCGCCGCTAAGTTCGATGTTGCGTTTTGCGATCGGCAGTCCCAGCCCAGTGCCGCTCGCCTTGGTCGAGAAGTACGGTTCGAAGGCGCGCGCCAGCGCATCGGCATCCATTCCCGCCCCGGTGTCCGACACACGAATCCGGACGTCATCGTCGTGCAGGGAAGCGACGATCGTCAGCGTCCCGCGCGCGCCCATCGCATGCAGCGCGTTCTCGATGATGTTGGTGAGCGATCGCGTGACCAGCGTCCGGTCGATGTAGACGGGCGGCAGGTTTGCCGCCACGTCAACGTTGAATTGAATCTGTCCGGCGAGAGCGCTGCGATACGGATCGACGATCTCGCGCAGGAGTTCGGCGGTGTCGACAGGTGTGCGCTGCACGTTCGGCGATGAGGCGAAGCTCGAAAACTCGGAAGCAATCTGACGCAGGAGCTTCACCTGCGCGAGAATCGTGTTCGCGGCCTGATCGAGGATGGGACTGAGCGGCGCCCCGCGATCCGCATTCACACGGCGAAGGTGCTCGGCGTTGAGCTGGATCGGGGTGAGCGGATTCTTGATCTCGTGTGCGACCTGCCGCGCCATCTCGGCCCAGGCCTCGAGACGGTTCGTCCGTTCGAGCTCGGCGCGCTGCCGTTCGAGGTCGCGTGCCATGTGATTGAAGTCGTCGACAAGCCGGCCGAGCTCGTCGGAGGAGGTGGGCGCAAGGCGGGTATCGAGCTGGCCGCTGGCAATCCGGCGAGTCGCACGCGTCAGGCGGTTCACCGGGTCCGCAATCCGCTCGGCCATCGAATAGCCGATGCCCGCCCCTGCGAGGATGAACAGGAGCGCCGCCAGCAGCACACGGCGATCAAGCGTGTCGATCTGCCGCTCGATTTCCTGCGCCCGCGATGCCAGTGGAACGGTCAGCAGCGCGTTGATCTGCGGCACGCTCATGTGGGTCCCGGCCACGAGAAACGGTTGCGCCGTCCCGACCTGCTCGCTGGTCACGGTGGCGGCTTCGTTCTGCAGTTGCAGCGCAACGTACACATCGGCCGGCGTTCGAAGAGGGATGACCCCGGACGCGAACAGGTTGCGTTCACTCGTCGCCAGCAGCCGGGGACCGGTGAAGATGTTGACGTCCTGACCGATCAGACGGCTGACCCACACCATCAGGTTGTCGTCGATCGCCACGCCTTGTTGTGCCGCGCGCGGGGCGACCAGGTCCTCGACAACACGCTGGGCAGCCGATGCGGTCCGGACGGCTTCCTGTTCCACGTTCGCGCGGAGCTGATCGGCGACGTAGTTGCTCGTCACGACCGCGAGGGCGACGACCGGCACAACCGTCGCGGCGGAAAAGGCGAGGAACAGCTTTCGATAGAAACTTGCGCGGATCTCTCGAAACAGTTTGCGTGCGCTGGTCGTCCGGCGCGCCACGGTACTGAAGATCGCCGCGAGCAGCAGCGCCGCCAGGAACGCGACTGCGGCAATCACCGTGAGCTCGGCAAGATTCATCATGTGTCCGAGCAGCGTCACCACGGGGAAGCCAAGGGCGTAGATCCCTCCACGATCGCTGAGGAGGTACACGTCATAGCTCTGGTCCTCACCGTCGAGCCGCGCCCACACCGGTGTGCGCGAGGAAGCCAGCTGTGCGAACGTCGCCTCGTCGAGACGCCAGGCCGTGCCAGCGGAGGTGTAGAGCGGCATGCGACTCCAGCCGTAGACCGCGAACTCGACGTCTCCGCCAGAAATGCCCTCGTTGCGCTGCGGTTCGACAGGACGAAGCAGCTCGACGTACGGGCTCTTCGACGCGATGAACGGCAGATTGGCATAGTCCAGCATCGCGTGGACCCTGACCGAACCAACTACGTGCGATGCGCCGCTGGGATCGTTGACACACACGGCGCGACCCGCGCTGAGGACGCGACGCTCGACCGCGAAAAACGGGGATACCTCTTCGAAGACCTCCCACGCACAGTCCGTTTCCTCGGACATTGGAAGAGCGTTGAGATCGTCGGGAAGACTGAAGGCAAAGCGGCTGACCAGGCGACCGTCCGGTCCAAACAATTCGACTGACGACGTCACGGGATACATCGCGAGACCGGTAATCCGCCATACCTGGAATGCGCGATCCGTCAGCGCTTCGGACCCGGACGGACCAGGGGGAACCGACACGAGATCGGCCAATCCGGGGAACGTGTCGATCTGTTGCAGGCTCTGTTGCATCAGCGACTGGATCGCGCGCCGCTGATTGAGCGCCTGCGGTCCGTAGCGCGTCTCGACCAGTTCGGTCTTGGCGCGATTGCCGAGCGCGAACACGTCCGCATAGAACGCAAGCGCAGGCAGGACAAGCCCGATCGAGAGGAGCGTCAGGCGGAATGCCTGGGAACCCTGGCGGTACTTTCCTTTGAGCCGGGTCGCGATGAGCGCCACGGAGGCCGCGAGGATTAACGCGAGGATCAGCGGGCCATACACCGGTTGCGGTGACAGGAAAATCAGTGCCGGCAAGAGCCAACAGATCACCGTCGCGAGCTGGACACGCCAACGCGTTCGCGCAATCCGCCAGGGTAGATACGCCGCTCGGAAGATCAAAACGAGGACGGCAATGGCGGTTGCATCCCAAATCACAATCGCGACCTGCAACGCTGTCAGCGCGGTATTCCAGGGATGAAGGGAAAAGTGCAGGAGATCGAGCGTCGTATTGGCGACGGTATCGGCCAGCAGGGCATGTTGGGCCAGAAGAACCGCGATGGCGAGAGTCCCCGCGAGTAACTGCGCAATCAGAAACAGAATGGATCGTCCGAGTGAATCAACCGCGATACGAGCGCGGCGCCTGTACATTCGCCACGCTTCAAATGCGAAAAAGGCGAGCGCCACCAGCCCAGCCGCTGTCGCTGCTGTGACGAGGAAGTCGAATGGCGAAGCCAAAAACGGCCGCAGCAACGGTGATGCGTACGCTGCCGCCGAAAAAATCTCCGCATCGGACCAGTCGGCGGGCGATGCAAGGCGGAAAAGCAGTCGCGACACGAGAATGGCCACGGCGACGGCGATCGCGGCGGCAATATACCGGGATTCGGGATTCGGGATTCGGGATTCGTTTGGGGGTCTTGCTGGGTATTTCGGATCCTGAAGTCCGAAGCCCGACGCGCGGGCATCGCGCCAGTCCAGCAACGGGCCGCACAACAAGAGCACGAAGATGGCCGCGGTCATCTCTGCGATCGACGAAGTCATGCGGCGCCACCCTGCGCGGGCTTCGACAAGGTCTGATGGAGTGATGACGGCCGTAACCAGATGACGTCCGTTCGGGCCTGTGACGTCGATGCGATCGGGGTCGGGGGTCGTGCGGACGTCTTCGAACGCGAGCTCGAGAGACACCGGCACGAGTTCGCCCGGAAACTGAAACTCGTCAGCACGGGTGACGGCGCCAGTGGAGATCGGTCGCCGAATCGATTGTTCGGAGGCAATCGTTCCAATCCGATTGCCTGCGGCGTCGGTGACCGGCATCGCGTAGACGAGCCGCAACCCGAGCGCCCCCTGTGCGATGAACCACGCTTCATCACCTTCCAGTCGATCTTTAGGAAGCTCGGAGGGACGGCCGGCCCACGCAAGCGGGCGGCTCCCCGGGCCGTAAGCGGTGACCGCGAGCTCCACGTCGGCTGTGTGCGGGACCGTCGCGGCCTGGGCAATATCGAATAGTCGTCGGGCGGCGTTCTCCTCGTCGCGCGCGGCGGCCTGAAGAGTGTTCGGATCGGCCAGCTGGCGTGCCACGTCCTGCAGCCCGCGTGACATCACGTCAAACGCGCCACGAACGTCTCGATCGACGCGGGCCCTGATCGCGGCGTCGGTGGCGCCCAGGAGCAGGCGCTCGCTGATGCGCCCTGCGGCCACCACCGCGAGCACGCAAACGACGCCGGTCAGCGCAATACGCAGCACTCGCCGCAGGTACGAATCCACGACAGCATTGTAAATTTTGACTGGAGATTTGGGATTTCAGTCTGCCGCTTTACCATGGAAGTCCCCCGTGGAAAGCGCGCCTCTCCTCAAACCGGTTCTCAAGCGCGGTGCGCTTGTCGCCGCCGCCAACTGGCAGGTCACGCTGATTCAAGCGACTGCCGATTCGCTGTTCAAGCTGCTGATTGCCACCCCCCTCATCGGCGGGTTATTCCTCGTGGGACTGGTGATCGGGGCGGCGCCGGAGGATCTGCTGGGCCTCGAGTGGCGTGAGATGGCGACGACGATCATTACGTCCCTTCTGTCGCATCCGGTGGCACTTACCGCCTTTCTGGCGTCGCTTGCCGTTGTCGTTGTCGGGGGCTCGCTCTTCATTTTTCTCGTCAAGGCCGGAGCGGTTGCGGTCCTTGTGAAAGGGGAACGGGAGGCCAGCGCTATCGAGCACCCGCCGCTGCACTTCGACGGCGTCAAGCGCGCGTCGAAATTTTCGGCGGAGCTCTACATCGATTCCGCGCGCTCACTGTTTCCGCGGTATGCGCGGCTCGGCTTCATGTTGATGGGTGCGTACCTCGTGTCCGGCTCGTTTTATCTCGCGGCAGCGTACGAGTCCGGGACTCGCGGTGACCTCGGTGGCCTGCTGACACTTGTCATGACAGTCGGTTTCGTGGCGTGGATCACCGTCATCAATCTCGTGTATCTGCTGATGCAGATCGTGATTGCCGCCGAGGACTGCAGCGTGGCGAAAGCCTGGCGTCACGTCATCGCCTTTGTTCGGCACCAGCGGCGCGGTGTCAGCACCGTGTTCGGCGTCATTCTCGCGCTCGTGATCGCTGCAACCGGGGTCTCGTTGCTGGCAACCGCGGCGCTTGGCCTCATCGCGTTCGTCCCGTTCATCGGCCTCGCCGTGCTGCCGCTGCAGCTGCTGGCGTGGGTCTTCCGCGGCGTCGTGTTTCAGTTTCTTGGCCTGACATCGATCGGGGCGTACATGCGCTTGTATCGTAATTTCCTGGCCGAGAGCCGGCTGAAGCCGGCCCCTACGTACGTAGAGGCCGCCTTGAGGCGGCCTTCCGAGACATCATGAGGCGGCCTTCAGATACCTTATAAGAGGCGCTTCCGATTTCGCATGAACTCTTACGAATCGTTCCTCTCCCCGCTCGGGCGCAATCTCCACGAATCGGTGCTGCGGAAGATGGGGCAGGTCATCGCCGCACGCGCAGGCGGACTCATTTCCTTTGCCGCCGGCTACCCGGATCCGATGGGTTTTCCGTGGAACGAATTCCGGGAGATCGCGAGCGAACTGCTTTCGGGTGAGGACGGCTCGGTGCTGCAGTACGGGCCGACGCGCGGCTATCGCCCACTGCTCGAATCGATTCTCGGCGTGCTCGACGCGCGCGGCATCACGGCGGATCTCAGCGAAGTGATGACGACGAGCGGCTCGCAGCAGGGACTGGATCTCACCGCTCGCGTGTTGATCGCGCCAGGCGATGTCGTGCTCGTCGAAATCCCGACCTACACTGGCGCGATCGCCGCGTTCCGCAATGCGCAGTGCAGGCTCGTCGGCGTGACGCAGGATCCCGACGGCATCAACCTCGGGGACCTCGATGCCGTTTGCCTGCGCGAGCGCGCGGCGGGCGCCCGCGTCAACCTGCTGTACCTCGTGCCGAATTTTCAGAATCCTGCCGGGATTCTGCTCAGCCGCGACAAACGTGCGCAACTGCTCGAATGGGCCGAACGTCGCAACATCCTCATCGTCGAGGACGATCCCTATGGCGATTTGTACTTTGACGATGCGGCGAGCGCGGCGGAGACGCGGCCGCTGAAAGCGGACGATCGAAATGGACGGGTCATTTATCTGAGTACGTTTTCAAAAACGCTCGCCCCCGGTTTTCGCGTCGCGTGGGTCGCGGCACCCGCGCCGATCGTCGAACGCTTCGACACGGCGAAGCAGTCGATGGATTTGATGTGCGGCATTCTCGATCAGCGCGTCGTCCATCAGTCGATCGCGCACGGCGTTCTCGCGCGGCAGGCGGAGCCGCTGCGACGGCTCTATCGCATGCGCCGCGACGTGATGGAGCAGACGCTGCACGAGCAGTTTGGTAATCAGCTGACCTGGATCCAGCCGAAGGGTGGCTTCTTCCTGTGGGCACGACTTCCCGAGGGGTATGACTGTGAGGCGCTGTTGCCGAGGGCGATGGAGCAGGGCGTTCTCTTCGTCATCGGCAGCGCCTTCTGTGTGGATGGCAGCGGGCACGATCGCGTCCGGCTGTCGTTCTCGTGGCCGTCGCCGGAGAACATCCGCGAGGGTGCGCGTCGTCTGGCGGCGGCGATG
>Ga0114129_10003456_pt1 | contig 22215 bp, 22 predicted proteins | sample RhiMetdeltSRZDD1_FD_80071 | JGI IMG/M metagenome (GOLD analysis project Ga0114129, IMG submission 80071) | Populus rhizosphere microbial communities from Tennessee, USA - Rhizosphere MetaG P. deltoides SRZDD1 (version 2) (version 2) | ecosystem: Host-associated > Plants > Roots > Rhizosphere >... | reverse complement strand
CGGACATGCTCGCCACCCGCGGCGACGCCGAGGATCTGTATCGCCGATGGGATGCCCACTGGAGACGCCACGGCTTCGGGTACTGGGTCATGCGCGCTCGCCACGGCCGTGAGCCCGAAGCTGTGTTGGGGTTCTGCGGTGTCAAGCTCATGCCACTCCATAGCCGCGATGTGCTCAACCTGTTCTACCGCCTCGACCCACCGGCCTGGGGTAACGGCATGGCCACCGAGGCGGCCACCGCGGTCGTCGCCTGGGCGGCGCAGCACGTCCCCGATCGCCCGGTCGTCGCTCGTGTCCGGCCCGACAACGTGGCCTCGGCACGAGTCGCGGCTCGAGCCGGATTGCACCGTGCCGAGGACCTCGACACCCGCGGCGAAGACGGGGTCGACTGGATGTTCGTGGTCAACTGGCACGACGCTTCATCGCCTGGCGAGGCAGTACGAGCCGTCGCGGTCGACGACGAAACCGCGTAACCGCAACAAGCCGAGTGAACGCAACGCTTCGCGAATCGACACTCCGGCCACCGCGGCCACGTGTTCCGCCGACGCGCCGCCGCGGTGCGGGACCGCGTCGAGCACCTGAGCGGACGTCGGATCCAGGCTGTCCCAGTCGTTTTCCGGGCCGCGCGGCAATGGTGCGAGGTCGGCGCCGATCGAACCCACCTCCTCCAGCACGTCGGCCCACCCGGTCACGAGCCTTACCCCTTCTTCGCGCAGCAGCATGTGACAACCGACGGACATCGCCGACGTCACCGGTCCCGGAACGGCGGTAGCGGACCGGTCGAGCGCACGGGCGCGGCGCAGGGTCTGCAGGGCGCCGCTGCGAGCGGACGCCTCGACTACGACGGTGCCTCGAGCCAGCGCGGCGATGACCCTGTTGCGGATGAGGAATCGATGCTTGTGCGGAGCCGTCCCCGGTGGCCACTCGCTGATCAGCAGCCCTTGGTCGGCGATGCGCTCGAACAGCCCGGTGTTGCTCGCCGGGTACGGCCGGTCGACGCCACAGGCGAGCACGGCCACCGTCAGCCCATCGGCCGCCATGGCACCTCGGTGGGCCGCGGTGTCGATGCCGTACGCGCCACCCGATACGACGGTCCAGCCGCGATCCGCCAAGCCGTACGCGAGGTCGCTCGTGACATGTTCGCCGTACGGCGTCGACGCTCGTGCTCCGACGACCGAGACAGCTCGTTGCATCGCCTCGTTCAGCGGCACGCTCGTCCCGCGTACCCAGAGGCAGAGCGGTGGGAACGTATCGCGGTCGATCCGCGGTGCGTTGGGTTGGCTGATCCGGACGAGGTCGCCGAGTTGGCCCGGCCATTCGTCGTCGGCCGGTGTGACGAGCCGCGCGCCGAGCCGCCGGGCGTGGGCGATCGCGACTTTCGCGACGTTCGACGGATCGTGTTCGCGTAGCCGGGCAACGGCCGCACCGGACACTTCTGCCGACACGTCGCCGGCGAGCAACGAATGCAACGCATCGACCGGGCCGAGCGCGGTCACCCGTTCGCCGAGGGCCCGGTTGCCGGGCTCCATCAGGCAACCGAGCGCCACGTACGCCAGCCGATCGTCCATTGTAGACATCTCCGTCACAGCGGTGTACCGCTTCGCATTCCGAGTGCCTCGCATACGTCGGAGCCGTCGGGCCGCTCGCGGCCATCGAGGTCGGCGATCGTCCACGCCAACCGCAGGACGCGGATGTACCCGCGGGCGGAGAGCGAGCCGGTCTCCAGCGGCCGGCGCAGTGGCTCGGTCACGGCTCTCGGCAGGCGGTACCGGCTACGCAGGAAAGCGCCCGGCGCGTGTGCGTTGACCCGCCACGCCTCACCTGCCCACCGCGCCGCGGCCAGCGCCCGTGCCTTGGCGACCCGCTCGGCCACTAGTGCGGAGGGCTCGGGCTCGGCAACGGCCGGATCCTGCAACAGATCCGAGGCGGTCACGGGGTGCAGGCGCACCTGCAGGTCGATCCGATCGAGCAGCGGCCCGGACAGCCGGCCCAGGTACCTGCGACGGACGAGCGGCGCACACTCGCATTCGTTGTCGCCGCCCGGTTTCGCGCAGGGACACGGATTGGCAGCGAGCACGAGCTGGACGCGTGCGGGGTAGTCGGTGTGCCCGCGCGTCCGGGCGAGTCGCACGTAGCCGTCCTCCAGTGGTTGGCGCAGCGCCTCCAGCACGCGCGGCGCGTACTCGGGAACTTCGTCGAGGAACAGAACCCCGTGGTGGGCCAGTGACAGAGCGCCGGGCCGGGCCCACCCGGAGCCTCCGCCGACGAGCGCGGGCATCGTGGCGGTGTGGTGCGGTGCCTGGAACGGCGGGCGGCGGACGAGCCCGCCGCCCGGTCTCAGCACGCCGGCGATCGAGTGCAGCGCGGTCACCTCGATGGCCTGGTCGTCATCGAGCGCCGGCAGAATCGACGGCAATCGTTGAGCCAGCATGGTCTTTCCCGCACCGGGCGGGCCTATCAGCACGAGGTGATGCCCACCGGCTGCGGCCAGCTCGAGGGCGCGCCGACCCAGCTCCTGACCGACGACGTCGGAGAGGTCGGGTCCCGGCACCTCCTCGGGGACGGGCGGGCACCTCGGCGGGAGCAGCGCACCGGAGCCGCGGAGAAAGTCGATGAGCCGGCGCAGGGTGTCCGCCGCTCGTACCACGAGGCCGGGCACCAGGCTCGCCTCGTATGCGTTGTCCACCGGTACGACGACGCGTCGCAGGCCGGCCTGCGACGCCGCGTGAACCATCGGCAGGACCCCGCGCACGGCCCTCACGCTGCCGTCGAGGCCAAGCTCGCCGAGCAGCACCACCCCGGCCAGCCCGGCGGGAGGCAGCTCGCCGGCACTGGCCAGGACCGCCGCCGCGATCGCCACGTCGAAGCTCGACCCCTGCTTCGGTACCGCCGCCGGCAGCAGGTTGATGGTCATGCGCCGGTTGGGCCATACCTCGCCGGAGTTCGCGACCGCGGCGCGGACCCGGTCGCGGGCCTCGTTGAGCGCCGTGTCGGGCAGCCCGGTGAGCGCCAGCGTGGGTAGGCCGTTGGCGAGGTCGGCCTCCACCTCGACGATGTGGCCGGCCACCCCGATGAGCCCCACGCTGATCGTCTTCGCGTAACTCACTGGGCCTCCCGTTCGCTCGCTCCGCGCCGCCTGGAGGCGACACCTTCCCTCCGCGCCACGCAACGGGCTTGCGCCCGGCGCGTCGCGTCAGTCCAGGCGTGGCCGGCGACGCTCCGCGCGCTCACTGGAACGCGTCCTTGAGATGTTCGAGATACGGCTCGCCGCGGTGGCGCGGCAGCACCGACACCACGTCGAAGCGGACGGCCGGAGGACGCAGGCCGGACGTGGCGAGCCATTCGGCGGCCAGCCTGCGCAGCCGGCTGACCTTGCGCGCGACAACGGCCGCGGCCGGTGGACCGAACGTCTCCGATCGGCGCGTCTTCACCTCGACGAAGACCAGGGTTTCGCCATCCCGGGCCACGATGTCGATTTCGCCGGTGCGGCACCGCCAGTTGCGGGCGAGCAACACCATGCCCTGCTCGACGAGGTGTGCCGCCGCCCGCTGCTCACCCCATGCGCCGAACGCCCGCCTCGCATGCGTCATGACGGCCACCTTGACCGGCACGCCCGACCAAAGACAACGACGACGAGATCGAGATGTGGAAAACGCAGACCACTGTGGACAACGGGACAGCTAACCAGTTGATCTGCTATGCGATGGCGCGTACCGGTACTCGTGCGGCAGCCATTCCAACCACTCGCCGTGCGGTCCGGTGCGAGCCAGAACCTCGACGGTGGCCCGGCCCTCGCGCCAGGCGACGAGGGTGAGCAACCCAACGACGAGCACCCCCGGCGGACCGGCCTCGACCGGGGGTTCGGGCAGGAACAGCTCGGCGCCGAAGCGCGACGCCTCGTTGAGCACCACGACCAGATCGCGGCGCGCCCCCCACGAGGCCAGCACCTCGACGAGCCGGGCGGTGCCGTCGCGGGTGAGGTAGTTGATCGCGTTGGACGCGAACACGCACGGGACGGCCTCATTATCCATAGTGGACAATACGGCGGGCAGCGACTCCACCATGTCGCCGGCGACCAGCTCGGGCTGGACGACTGCCGCCTCGGCCAGAGCCGCGTCGAGGCGTACGAGCCGCTCGGTGTGTTCCGGCCAGATGCAGGACCGCAGCCAGTCCACATCCTCTGACGAGGGAGAAGTGTCGATGCCGACGCGCCGCGCCACGATGAACTCGTGACCGGCCGGCGACGGCCAGCCGGTACCGCGTACCTCGGCCCACATCACCAGCGCGGTCGGCGCGTCGGCCCGACCGGTTTCCAGGACCCGGGTGCCGTCCGGGGTGGCGTAGCGGTAGCCGTACCGGTCCGGCAGCAACAACAGGCCGGCACTCGTACCGAGTTCGACGAGTGACAGCGGACGGTCGTCGAGCAATTCGGAAGCGCGCCCGAACCCGGGTCGCAGCAGCGCCGCGCGGCGAGCCTCGTTCGTCTGCGTGTGCCGGGTGGCGCACAACCGCTCGAGCGCACCCGCGTACGCCGTGACCAGGTCTTCGAAGGCGCCCTCGAAGCCGTCGTCCAGGCCCCGGTCACCGCCGAGCACCGGCAGGTATGCCGCGAGCGGGTGATCCACCGCCATGGTTCGCAGCAGGTACTGCACGGCGGCGAAGTAGAGGATCGCCCGCTGTTGCGTACGCGGTGCCGCGAGCAGCGGAACGGCCAGCTCGGGGCGGTCGGCGAGCAACCGCGCGAGCCGGTCGTACCGCGGGGACGAACCACGGAACTCGCGGTCGGCGAAGTGCCGGAACATGCGAGGTAACCGTGCGGCATCCGTTTCGGGCATGGCGCGATCATGCACCCGTGGCATACGGTGCGGTGTCGTGGAGGGACATAGGAGTTATCCGCCAAGCGGCGAGTCGAGTTGGTTCGGAGCCGAGCAGGAGCAGCGGGTGCCGGAGCCCCGCACCGGAAGTTGGGGAAGTGGACCGGTCGGCCCGCGATCGGGCCAGGTCATGCCACCCCTGATGGGCGACCAGTTCGGCGGAATACCCGACGAGCAGGGTCGACACACCGAGACACTCGAACGGGCGGCGCTGCGAAGGCCGCCGGGGGCGGGACCCGGGGCGGCACCGCCGGGCGAGGGCATCTACCGCACCCGTAGGCCGATCGTTGCCGTGCCCATGGCTGTGGTCGCGGTTCTGTTGGCCATACCCACGCTCCGCGTACTGCTCAGCTCCGCGTTCGGGCCGGTGATCGTCCCGTCGGGCGTGATCGCCAGCGTCCTGGCGCTGATCGGGCTACCCCTGCTGGCGATGGGTCTCTATGCGCTGATGACCGGTGCCGCCCGGGTACCGGAACCGAGCTGGGTCCGGCTGTGGCTGCGGCCGCCGCTGGCGTACTTGGTAATCGGCCTGGTTTGTCTCCTCGCCGCAGGCCTCGCCGCTGGCTGAGGGGCGACGGCGCCTCGAGCCAGCAAGATCGACCGGTGGAGTACACTGTTCGACTGGCGACCAGTAGACATCTGGTCGACCTCGCGCGTCCTCTCCACGGCTGATGTCGTGGAGCGACGGCCGCCCTGGTCCCGCTGCGTGCGGCGGGCCCGATACGGCCGGCGACCGGGCGCCAGGGCGGAGGGCCGCCGGTCCACCGCGACAAACCAGGGACCCGAGGAGTAACCCAGACATGGCCGTAGTGACCATGCGGCAACTGCTGGAGAGCGGTGTCCATTTCGGACATCAGACTCGCCGGTGGAACCCGAAGATGAAGCGCTTCATTTTCACCGAGCGCAACGGCATCTACATCATCGACCTGCGCCAGACTCTCGACTACATCGAGAAGGCCTTCGACTTCATCCGCAACACGGTCGCCGAGGGCGGTTCCGTGTTGTTCGTCGGTACGAAGAAGCAGGCTCAGGAGGCGATCTCCGAGCAGGCGACGCGGGTCGGCATGCCCTTCGTCAACCACCGCTGGTTGGGCGGCATGCTCACGAACTTCCAGACCGTCCACAAGCGCTTGCTGCGCATGAAGGAACTCGAGTCCATCGAGCAGACGGGCGCGGCGTCCGGCCGGACGAAGAAGGAAACCCTCCAACTCACCCGGGAGAAGGACAAGCTCACCAAGACCCTGGGCGGCCTGCGGGACATGCAGAAGGTGCCGGCCGCGGTCTGGATTGTCGACACGAAGAAAGAGCACATCGCAGTCGACGAGGCACGCAAGCTGGGCATACCGGTCATTGCGGTCCTGGACACCAACTGTGATCCGGACGAGGTGGACTTCCCGATTCCCGGCAACGACGACGCGATCCGCTCCGCGGCGCTGCTCACCCGGGTGGTTGCCGACGCCGTGGCCGACGGTCTGATCGCCCGGTCGGGTAAGGCCCTGCGGACCGACGAGAAGCCGGAGCCGGGTGTCGTCGGTGCCGACGAACCGCTCGCCGAGTGGGAGCGCGAGCTGCTCGAGGGCGCGTCCGAGCCGCCGTCCCAGCCCGCCGCCACTTCCGCCGAGTAGACCACCCAACCGACTGAGAGAGAGTCATGTCCAACTTCACCGCCGCGGACGTCAAGAAGCTCCGCGACCTCACCGGCGCCGGCATGATGGACTGCAAGAAGGCCCTGGAAGAGGCGGCCGGCGACATCGACAAGGCGATCGAGATCCTGCGGATCAAGGGCGCCAAGGACGTCGGCAAGCGGGTCGGGCGTACCACCGCCAACGGGCTCGTGGCCCACGCCGGCAACGCGCTGCTCGAGCTCAACTGCGAGACCGACTTCGTGGCGAAGAGCCCCGACGTCGTCGCGCTCGCGCAGCGGCTGGTCGAGCACGTCGCCGCGACGCGCCCGGCCGACGTCGACGCGTTGCTCGCCTCGCCGATCGACGGGCAGTCGGTCGCCGATCTGGTCCAGGCCGAGTCGGCCCGCATCGGCGAGAAGCTCGTGCTCAGCCGCTTCGGGGCACTGGACGGCACCGTCGCGGTCTACCTGCACCGCAAGGACCCGGACCTGCCGCCGCAGGTCGGCGTGATGGTCGAGTACTCCGGCAAGACCGACGAGACGGCGCACAGCGACGCGCGCGGCGTGGCGATGCAGATCGCTGCCATGCGTCCGAAGTACGTCACCCGGGACGAGGTACCGGCTGACGTCGTCGAATCGGAGCGCCGGATCGCCGAGGAGACCGCTCGCGAGGAGGGCAAGCCCGCGGCCGCGCTGCCGAAGATCATCGATGGCCGCGTGAACGCGTTCTTCAAAGACTTCGTCCTCGTGGAGCAGGCGTCCGTTATCGACCAGAAGAAGACCGTCCGGCAGATGCTGGACGAGGCCGGCATCACGGTGACGCGGTTCGTCCGCTTCGAGGTCGGCCAGGCGTGATCGGAAACGGGGAGGTCGCGGTGCGTACACCGCGGCCTCCCCGTCGCATATCGTGCAGAGAGGCGCTGGAGCCTCATGGCAAGCCCTGCAGGGCGGAAGGCGGGCGGCATGACGGAGAAGGAGCCAGCGGTACGGCCCAAGCGGGTCGTGCTGAAACTCTCCGGCGAGGTGTTCGGCGGCGGCGCGGTCGGCGTCGACCCGGACGTGGTCCAGGGCATCGCAAGCCAGATCGCCACCTGTGTGCGGCGCGGTGTCCAGGTAGCCGTGGTCGTCGGAGGCGGCAACTTCTTCCGGGGCGCCGAACTGCAGCGCCGGGGCATGGACCGGGCTCGTGCCGACTATCTGGGCATGCTCGGTACCGTCATGAACTGCTTGGCGCTCCAGGACTTCCTGGAGAAGGAAGGCGTCGAGACACGGGTACAGACCGCGATCACGATGGCCCAGGTCGCCGAGCCGTACATCCCCCTGCGGGCCATCCGACACCTGGAGAAGAACCGCGTCGTCATCTTCGGCGCGGGCGCGGGCATGCCGTACTTCTCGACCGACACCGTCGCCGCTCAGCGCGCCCTGGAGATCCGGGCAGACCTCGTGCTGATGAGCAAGAACGGGGTCGACGGCGTCTACACGGCGGATCCGCGTACCGACCCGACCGCCCGTAAGCTCGACGAGATCACTTTCGCCGAGGCGCTGCGCCGCGGGCTGAAGGTGGTCGATGCGGCGGCGTTCAGCCTGTGCATGGAGAACAAACTGCCGATGATGGTGTTCGCCGCGGAAGGGGACGACACCATCGTCCGAGCCGTCAGCGGTGAACGGATCGGCACACTAATCACAGCCTGAGGAGGGCACGTGATCGACGAGACGCTCTTCGACGCCGAGGAGAGAATGGAGCGTGCGGTCGAGCACGCCAAGGAGGAGTTCGCGACGATCCGTACCGGCCGCGCCACCGCGGCGATGTTCGGCAAGATAACCATCGACTACTACGGATCGCCGACCCCCTTGCCGCAGCTGGCGTCGATCGCCGTACCGGAGCCGCGCATGGCGCTCATCAAGCCCTACGACGCGTCCCAACTGCGCGCGATGGAGAAGGCCATCCGGGACTCCGACCTGGGGGTCAACCCCAACAACGAGGGTACGCAGATCCGCATCGTGCTTCCGCCGATGACGGAGGAGCGCCGGCGCGAGATGATCAAAGTGGCGCGGCACAAGGGCGAGGAGGCCAAGGTCGCGATCCGCAACGTCCGGCGCAAGGCAAAGGACGAGCTCGACCGGATCGTGCGCGACGGGGAGTCCGGTGAGGACGAGGGCCGCCGCGCCGAGAAGGAGCTCGACGATCTGACCCACAAGTACGTCGCGCACGTCGACGAGATCGTCAAGCACAAGGAAGCCGAGCTGCTCGAGTTCTGATGACCAACCGACCAGCGGACGACTGGTCGCGCCGAGGGCGGTACAGGGCGCGGCACGCCGATGCCGCGCCCCAGGACGACGATCCCTACGGCTGGGACACCGCGTGGGACAACCAGCCTGAACCGGTACCCCCGGAGCCTGAATTCAGCCCGTGGGGCGCGGAGCCGCCGTCGGAGCCGGCGCAACCCGCGGCCCCGCCGACCGGGCGCGCGGGCCGCAACCTGCCGGCGGCCATCGGGATCGGGCTGCTGCTCGGCGCGCTGGTCGTCGGCTCGCTGTTCTTCTACCGTCCGCTGTTCCTGCTCGTGCTCGTGGCCGCGGTCGGGGTGGGCATCTGGGAGATGGTCCGCGCGGTAGGGCCGAGCGGTGCCCGCCCGCCGCTCGTGCCGCTGCTCGTCGGCGGCGCGATGATGGAGCTGCTCGCCTGGTTCTTCGGGCCGGACGCGCTGGCCATCGGCCTGCTGCTGACCGTGCTCGCGATGATGGTCTGGCGGCTGGCGGACGGGCCGGCGGGCTACCACCGTGACGTCACCGCCGGTACCTTGATCGCGGTCTACGTCCCGTTCCTCGCCGGGTTCGCCGCGATGCTCGCCTCGCCGAGCGACGGGCAGTGGCGGGTGTTGGTCACGCTCGCGGCCGTCGTGCTATCGGACACCGGCGGGTACGTCGCCGGCGTTTTCTTCGGCAAGCGACCGATGGCCCCGACGGTGAGCCCCAAGAAGTCGTGGGAGGGGCTGGCCGGTTCGCTGCTCGCCACAGCGGTCGGCAGCGCGGTCATGCTCTACTTCCTGCTCGACATCGCGTGGTGGTGGGGGCTCGTGTTCGGGGTGGTGGTGTCCGCCGCGTCCGTTCTGGGCGACCTCGCCGAGTCGCTGCTGAAGCGGGATCTCGGCATCAAGGACATGAGCCATCTGCTGCCCGGACACGGCGGGCTGATGGACCGCCTGGACTCGATCCTGTTCGCCGCGCCCGCGGCATACCTGTTGCTGTCGGTGCTCGCGTTGCCTACCGCGTGAGGTGGGTCGCTGGGCTTAGAGGCCGGACATCGGTATCGGCGCGGGCATGGAAGACTGGATGAGTCATGGCGAGCATGCGGGCAGTGGCCGAACCAGCCGGGGATACCTCCACCGGCCTGCGCGTCGTGCCCCGGGCCTCGCTTCCGCCTCGCCATCTCGCCGACCTCGACCCGGGCGAGCGCAGGGCGGCCGTGGTCGAATTCGGCGAACCGGAGTACCGGGCGAGCCAACTGTCGACGCACTACTTCGGGCGGCTGGTACGCGAGCCGGGGGCGATGACCGACATCCCGTCCGCGACCCGGGCCGGGCTGGCCGGTGCACTGCTGCCCACGCTGCTGACTCCGGTACGCGAGCTGTCCTGCGACGGCGGCACCACCCGCAAAACACTGTGGCGACTCCACGACGGGTCGCTGGTCGAGAGCGTCCTGATGGAGTACCCGGACCGGGTGACGGTCTGCATCTCCAGCCAGGCCGGATGTGGGATCGGGTGTCCGTTCTGCGCGACAGGCCAGGCCGGCCTGACCCGGAACCTGTCCACGGCGGAGATCGTCGACCAGGTCGTCTGGTTCGCCGGATCGAGGGTCGCGGCGGGACAGCGGCGACCCACCCACGTGGTCTTCATGGGGATGGGCGAGCCGATGGCGAACTACTCCCGCGTCATCGCGGCGGTTCGTCGGCTGACCGATCCCGCGCCGGCCGGACTGGGTCTGTCCCAGCGGCACGTCACGGTCTCCACGGTCGGGCTGGTACCGGCCCTGGAGCGCCTGGCCGACGAGGACCTCGCAGTGACTCTTGCGCTGTCGCTGCACGCACCCGATGATGATCTGCGCGACGAGCTTGTGCCGGTCAACCAACGCTGGAAGGTCGCTCAGGTCCTCGAAGCTGCCTGGGGGTACGCGGCTCGCACGGGGAGACGGGTGTCCATCGAGTACGCCATGATCAAGAATGTGAACGACCAGCCGTGGCGCGCCGACCTCCTCGGTCGGCTGCTGGCGGGCCGGCTGGCCCATGTAAACCTCATCCCGCTGAACCCGACGCCGGGTAGCCAATGGGATGCCAGTGACAAGTCGGTGGAGCGCGAGTTCGTTCGGCGGCTGCGCGCGGCCGGCGTACCGACCACGGTCCGGGATACCCGAGGTCGGGAGATCGACGGAGCATGCGGGCAGCTAGCCGCGAACGGAGGATGAACGGTGACTAGTCAGGGACAGCGGTTCCGGCGTCGCGCTCTTCGTCGCGGGTACAAGGTCGACGAGGTCGACGCGTTCCTCGACCGGGTGGAGGCGACACTTGCCGGGGCGCGGGTCGACGCTCCGGTCTCCGCTCAGGAAGTTCACGACGTCGTGTTCCGGGTGAGGTTCGGCGGGTACGACGAGTGGCAGGTCGACCTGCACCTCGACCGGGTCGAGCGGCAGCTGGCGGAGATCGAGGACCGCGGCGGCTTCGTACGCGGCCCGGAGCCGCGGATGGGCGCGCCGATGCGCGACGACCGCATGGGTCCACCGATGCGCGACGATCGGATGCCGCCGCCGATGCCAACCCGGCCGGTGTCACCCATGGCCGGCCCGCCCATGGCGGCACCAGGGCCGATGGCCCCGCCCGGCCCTCCGATGGGCGCACCGCCGCGGGATCCGGGCTACGGCCGCTACGACGAGCCGACGTACGGCGGCGGCTTCGACGGGTTCGAGCCGGGTCGGCACGGCAAGATGGACATGACCGCCGAGATCCGCATGGGCGGAGGCGACCCAGGCTACGGCGCACCGGTCATGCCCGGCCCACCGGGACCGGGTGCGGTACCGGCCGACGTCCAGCGCATCGACCAGATGCGGCGTACGTTCCAGCCCCGCCGATTCGGCAGTGGTTACGACCCCGGTCAGGTCGACCGCCTCTTCGAGGGCATCATCTCCGCGATGGCTGGCCGTGGCGGGATCAGTGAGGCCGAACTCGACCCGTCGCAGTTCAACCTCGTACCGGGCGGCTACTTCGAAGCCGAAGTCGACGCGGCCCTCAAAGAAGTCCGCGACATCATCCGCCGCCGCTAGCCGGGTCTTCCACCCCGTTGATCATGAAGTTAGTTGGTGGGTGGACGGCGTGTCGTCACACCAACTTCATGATCAACGCTGAGAAGGCGACGCTGAGGAAGCGGCGTCAGCGCTTCAGGCCTACCCGGCGCAGGGCCGCGTCGCCGATGAGGAACAGCGCCAGGAGACCGGCGATGCTCGCCAGCCAGATCCGCTCCATGGCGGTGAGCGGGTAGCCGAGCTGCATCGCGAGCAGCACCAGGATCGTGAGTACCGCGCCGACCCGGGCAGCCTTCGGGTTGATGGTCTTGCGCTGGTCGGGTGAGGTCACCGGCTCTTCCGCGGCCACGCTCGGGTCCTTCCGCCGTCGTTTGCGTCGGGGTCAGTCTGGCATGCCGCTCGGCGGGTCGAACGGCAGGCTCCGGTACCGTTTGGGCCGTGCGAGTAACCGGAACCGGCCATGCGGGCATGCGCATCGACACGCCCGCCGGCAGCATCCTGTGCGACCCGTGGGTGAACCCGGCCTACTTCGCCTCGTGGTTCCCGTTTCCGGACAACTCGCAGCTCGATTGGGAGACGCTCGGCCAGGTCGACTACCTCTACGTCTCGCACCTGCATCGGGATCACTTCGACGCCGCGCACCTCGCGCGGTTCGTCAGCAAGAAGGCGGCGGTACTCCTGCCGGAGTACCCGACCAGCCAGCTCGAGGACGAGCTGCGCGAGCTGGGGTTCACGTCGTTCGTGAAGACCGTTACCAACGAGCCGGTCGCGCTCGACGGCGGGCTGACCGTGATGATCCAGGCGCTCACGTCGCCGACCGACGGGCCGATCGGCGACTCGTCGCTGTGGGTGGAGTACGACGGGATCCGGCTGCTCAACCAGAACGACGCGCGCCCGACCGACCTGTCGGTGTTCGCCGCCCTGGGCCACGTGCACGCCCACCTGCTGCAGTTCTCCGGTGCGATCTGGTACCCGATGGTCTACGAGCTGCCGACTGCCGCCAAGACCGCCTTCGGCAAGCAGAAGCGGGAACGGCAGTTCGACCGTACGGTTCGGTACGTCGATGATCTGAAGGCATCCTGGGTATTCCCGATCGCCGGGCCGCCGTGTTTCCTCGACGACGAGCTGTGGGGCTTCAACGACCTCGGTACCGACGAGGGCAACATCTTCCCGGACCAGCAGGTGTTCCTCGACCACTACGGGTCGCTGGGCTATCCGAACGGGGTCCTGTTGCTGCCGGGCTCGGTCGCGACGGTCACGGCCGACGCGTGCGATGTCGAGCACCCGGTCCCCAATGTGCGCGAGTTCTTCGCCCGCAAGGAGGAACACCTGCGGGCGTACCAGGAACGGCAGCGGCCGGTCATCGCGGCGGCCAAGAACTCGTGGCGGCACCCCGAGATCGATGTGGTCAAGGAACTGAAGCGGCGTCTCGAGCCGCTGCTGGACGAATCGGAGTACCTGGCCCGCGGAGTGGGCGGGCCGGTGCGGTTCGACCTCGTCGGCTACGACGGCGAGTCCGTGGAGTCGATCGTGGTGGACTTCCCTGGCAAGCAGGTACGCCGGGCCGCCGACGAGAAGGTCCGCTACCGCTTCCGGACCGAGCGGGCGTTGGTGGAGCACCTGCTCTACATCGACGAGCTCGACTGGGTCAACTCGCTGTTCCTGTCGTGCCGGTTCTCGGCGGCGCGCATCGGCCAGTACAACGAGTTCGTGTACGCGTTCTTCAAGTGCCTCTCCGACGAGCGGCTGCAGTACGCCGAGGGCTGGTACGCGGAGCAGAAGCCGGACGCGGAGGACGTGACCCTCAGCGGCTGGGTCGTCCAGCGCCGGTGCGCGCATCTCAAGGCCGACCTGACCCGGTTCGGCAAGGTGGAGGACGGCGTACTGACCTGCCAGATGCACGGCTGGAAATGGGATCTCGCGTCCGGTCGTTGCCTGACCAGCGCCGGTCACGAGATCCGCTCCCGCCCGGCCGAGCTACCGGCGGTCGTCGCGCCGAACCCGTGACAGCCTTCGGGTCGACCCGGCTCGGCTCGTCGAGGGCTAACGAGCCGTGAACTCCTGCCGCCTACGGCAGTCCATCGTGATGCGCCGCGCGGGGCGGGGGAAGTCGGTGTGCGTCCGGACGTATGGGTCGGTCACGGTGTGCTTACGAGAGAACCTCATCGTCTGTCTCCATCTCTGGCGTCGTTGATGACATCATAGTGACATCACTTAGGACGTCAGTCAAGAGTCAATTCGCATCTCCGTTACCGTCACCTGTGTGCTGTACACCACCGAGCGGCTGACCGTCCGCGAATGGACCGCCGACCCGGCCGACGTGGATCGCATCTTCGACATCTACTCCCGCTGGGAGGTGGCGCGCTGGCTCGGCGCCGCGCCGAAGGCAATGTCCACAAGGGACGAAGCCGCGTCGCTGGTCGACCGGTGGCACGCGTTCCACGTCGAGTCCGAAGGCCGGTACGGCGCCTGGGCCATCCAGGCCGAGACCAAGATCGCTGGCACCGTCCTGTTCAAGCCGCTGCCGGGGGAGCGCGACGAGATCGAGGTCGGCTGGCACCTGCATCCGGATTCGTGGGGCAACGGGTACGCCACCGAGGCCGCCCGCGGCGCGATCGAGCGAGGCTTCGCCAGCGGGTTGACCGAGGTGTTCGCCGTCGTGTATCCGGGCAACACCGCGTCGATCGCGGTCTGCCATCGGCTCGGTATGACACCGCTCGGACGTACCTCGAAATGGTATGGCGTGGAGCTAGAAGCATTCCGAAAGGTGTCATAGTGTGAGCCGGTGCCCGGCCTCGCCATCCCCCCGCACAGCGGCCACAGCTTCCGGCACACGAACCGCCCAGCACGTCAACCGAGGCGCCCAGCAGCCCCGAATCGGCAGCGCGGAGCGACGTTCGGTGTGCTCAGCGTGGTCGGCCTGCTCGCTACGGTTCTCGTAGCCGCTCTCCTGGTGACCGTCGAAGCACTCGTCGAACCGGCCCCGGCCCCGGCCCTTGCCGCCACCGCGCCACGGCTGTTGGAGCCCGCGCCGCCACCGATGTGCGCGGGACGCACCACGACAGGTCCTCGGCAGCTGAGGGGCATGTGGCTCACCACGGTCAGCAACCGCGACTTCCCGAGCCGTCCCGGGTTGGACGTGGCGACGATCCAGGCGGAGTACCGGACCTGGCTCGACGTGGCGCAGCGGATGAACCACAACGCGGTCTTCGTGCACGTGCGACCGAGCGGCGACGCGTTCTGGCCGTCGGACTACGTGCTGTGGTCGGAATGGTTGACGGGGCGCCGGGACGGGACGTCACCGGGCTGGGACCCGATGGCGTTCATGGTTGCCGAGACGCACGCGCGGAACATGGAGTTCCACGCCTGGTTCAACCCATACAAGGCGAGCCAGGCCGGTAACCTGGCGGACCTCCCACCGAACCACCCGCTGGCCCGTCATCCTGAGTGGGCGGTCAGTTACCCGCAGGGGTCGAAGTCCGCGCGGCTCTACTACAACCCCGGCATTCCGGAGGCGCGCCGGTACGTCGAGGACTCGATCCTCGAACCGGTCCGGAAGTACGACCTCGACGGCGTGCACTTCGACGACTTCTTCTACCCGTACCCGGCACCCAAGAAGGACTTCCTCGACCAGCAGGCGTTCGCCCAGTACGGCGGCGGTGCGACCAAGGCCGACTGGCGCCGGCAGAACGTGAACCAGTTCGTGCGCGAAATGAACGCGCGGATCAAGGAGATCAAGCCCTGGGTGAAGTTCGGGATCAGCCCGTTCGGCATCTGGCGCAACCAGACCTCCGATCCGAAGGGCTCGGCCACGAACGGCTTGGAGAGCTACGGCGCGATCTACGCCGACACCCGGCTGTGGGTGAAACAGGGCTGGCTCGACTACGTGGTGCCGCAGCTGTACTGGTACATCGGGTTCGACAAGGCGGACTACGCCAAGCTGCTGCCGTGGTGGTCGTCCGTGGTCGAGGGCACGGACGTTCAGCTCTACATTGGACAAGCGGACTACCGGGTGGGGGAGAAGGGGCCCTGGGGTGACCCGGCGCAGCTGGACCGGCAGCTGGCCCTCAACACGAAGTACTCCGTCAGCGGCAGCATCCACTTCAGCGCCAGGCAGGTCCGCGACGACGTGCTCGGCGCGGTCAGCCGGTACCGCAAGGCGCACTACGGCGGTCCGGCACTCGTCCCGGCAATGCGCCACCTGCCCGGCATCCGGCCGTTCCCCCCGAAGCTGAACACGGCACACCGGGACGCGGAGGGCGCGGTCACGTTGGGCTGGACGGCGCAGGGCGACGCGGCGGTCCGGCACGCGGTGTACCGTGTCGAGCTCGAGACCGCGGATCCGCCGCAGCTGATCGGTACCGTGACCGGCGGCGCCGGCCGCGTCAGTTGGACCGACCGCACCGCGACCGCCGGCAAGGCGTACGCGTACTGCGTCACCGGCCTCGACCGGCTGTGGAACGAAGGCCCGGCCAGCATGGCCGAGGTAGTCGCCCGGAGCTGACCCCAACTGGACGACGAGGAGCAGTTCACGGGAGGGATGGGGACCGTCGTGCGCATCGGCGACACGGTGCGGCGGCAGACCGGTCCCTGGACGCCGGCGGTGCACGCGCTGCTCGCCCATGTCGCGCCGCGCCTGGAGCACGTGCCGCGGGTGCTCGGCTTCGACGACGCGGGCCGCGAAGTTCTGAGCTATCAGCCGGGTCGCGTCGTCGACGTGGATACCGAGATGCTCACCGTCCGCCAACTGATGTCCATTGTGGACTGGACCCGGGCCTTGCACCACGCGGTCGCGGACTTCCACCATCCCGGTCCGTGGCGGTACTTCCCGATCCCCGGCGCCACCCTGATCGGGCACAACGACATCGCGCCGTACAACGTCTGTTTCGACGGCGACGCCCTCGCGGGCGTCTTCGACTGGGACATGGCCGGCCCCACGACGCCGCTGTCCGAGTTGGCGTTCATCGCGTGGAACTGCGTACCGCTGTGGCGCGACATCGGCCCGGAGACCGCCGCCCGGCGGCTCACCCTGATCGCGGAGACCTATGGGGGGTACGACGGCCGCCAGGTCCTGCACGCCGTCCCGCCGCGGATCCGGCTCATGCTCGACGGGATTCCGATCGCGGCCGCGGCCGGCGACCAAGGCATGGCCCACCTCATGACGCTCGGCGAACCCGAGCGGTCCAATGCTTCGCTCGCGGACCTGGTCGACCGTATCCCAGCGATCGACCAGGCCCTGGGTCACATCGGCTCGACCCAGGCGCGGCGTACGGCATCCGACACAATGCACAGGATGCAGGTGACTGTCCGCAGAGCAACAGCGATCGACGCCCCTGCCCTGGCGCGGCTGCGCTGGCGCTGGGAGACCGAAGGCAGCGAGGCGCTCCGCATCGACCGGACCTCGTTCGTGGAGTACTTCGCCGCGTGGGTCGTCGACCACCTCCACACGCACCTGCCGTTCGTGGTAGAGGTCGACGGCCGGCTGTCGGGGATGGCCTTTCTCAACCTGACCAACCGGGTTCCGACGCCGTCGAAGCTCGATCGCCGTACCGGTGACGTCCAGTCCGTGTATGTGGTACCTGAGCTGCGCAACAGCGGCGTCGGGGCGGCGCTGATCGGCGCGGTCCTCGCCGAGGCGCGGCAACGGGAACTGCGCCGGGTGACCGTGCACTCGAGCGATCTGGCGCTGCCCTTCTATCGCCGGGCCGGCTTCGGGGATCCCGACAACTGGCTGCAGTGGACGCCCGCATAAAGACAACTAATATCGATGCGTGGAGGCTCGGCGAGTCGTCAGCCACGAGGATGTCGTCCGCGGTGGCTGTCGGTACTTCCTCCAGCACGGGACCATCGACATGGACCGGCTTGCCAGCAGCATGTGCATCAGCCGCGCCACGCTGTACCGGGTCGTGCACGGGCGCGACCGCCTGATCGGCGAGGTGCTCTGGCGGCTGGGTGAGCAGCAGTTGACGCTCGCGCGAAAGGAGCGCACCGGTACCGGCATCGACGGCGTCCTCGAGGTGACCCGCCGGTTCTGCACCCGGCTGCTCGCCGCGGAGCCGTTCCGCGCCTTCCTCGCCGCCGAGCCGGATACCGCCGCCCGGGTCCTGTTCACCGCGGCCGGCGGCGTACACCAGCGGACCGTCGCCGTGCAGAAGCAGATCCTCGTGGAGGCGGCCGGTAGCGACGACGGCTGGCTCACCGCCGATCTCGACCGGCTCGCCTTCCTCTACGTCCGCATCTTCGAGTCGATGCTGTACGCCGAGCTGCTGACCGGCCGCACCCTCGATCGGGACCTCGCCGAGCGGGCCGCCATCGCGCTGCTCCAGGTCGCCTGACCCCGGGTCAACCTGACCCCGGGTCAGTCTGCGACAGCCGTCTCACGTTCGTCCCGGCACCTCGCGCAGGGTATCGACACTCACTTATGTTCGATGAACCCACCGGTAACTTCCGCTTGGAGTGTGTCGACATGGGCAAACTCACTGTCGCGAAGGTGACCCTCGCGTTCGCCGTACTGGTCGGCGGCGTCGTCGCCGCACCACCCGCATCGGCCGCGGACAACCCGTTCCAGCGCGGCCCGGACCCGACCGTGGCGAGCATCGAGGCCGCCCGCGGTCCGTTCGCCTTCTCCCAGACCACGGTGCCGTCCTCGGTCGCCGGATTCGGCGGAGGCACGATCTACTTCCCGACCAGTACCGCCGAGGGCACGTTCGGCGCGATCGCGATCTCGCCGGGGTTCACCGCCCGGCAGTCCAGCATCGCGTGGCTCGGGCCGCGGCTCGCGTCCCAGGGCTTCGTCGTGTTCACCATCGACACCGACTCCATCTTCGACCAACCGGCCAGCCGCGGCCGCCAATTGTTGGCGGCGCTGGACTACCTGACCGGGCAGAGCTCGGTTCGGTCCCGGATCGACGCGAGCCGGCTGGCCGCTGGCGGCCACTCGATGGGCGGTGGCGGCACCCTCGAGGCGGCGCGGACGCGGCCCGCGCTGCAGGCCGCGATCCCACTGACCGCTTGGCACACCACGAAGACGTGGTCCACCGTCGCGGTACCGACCCTGATCATCGGCGCGGAGAACGACACGGTCGCGCCGGTCGCCAACCACTCGATCCCGTTCTACAACAGCATTCCGGCCGCATCCGAGAAGGGCTACCTGGAGCTGAACAACGCCAGCCACACCGCGCCCAACTCATCGAACACGACGATCGCCAAGTACATGATCTCGTGGCTGAAGCGGTTCGTGGACGACGACACCCGGTACGAGCAGTTCCTCTGCCCGGCCCCGAGTGACTCGACGTTGTCCGACTCCCGGGCCACCTGTCCGCACTAGGCCGCCCTGGGGCACGCGACAATGACGTCGTGAGTGACCCCCGCGCCATCGTCCTGCTCGGCTCCACCGGGTCGATCGGCACCCAGGCGATCGACATCGTGCAGCGCAACCCGGACCGGTTCCGGGTGGTCGGCATCGGCGCCGGCGGTGGAAACGTGGCGCTGCTGGCCGAGCAGGCGTTGGCGTTGGGGGTCGAGGTCGTCGGGGTCGCCCGCGCGTCGGCCGCCCAGGATCTGGCGCTGGCCTTCTACGCCGAGGCGTCCCGTCGCGGGTACGCGTCCGGCGGCTTCCGGATCCCGAAGATCCTGGCCGGCCCGGACGCGATGACCGAGCTCGCCGAATGGCCGTGCCACACGGTACTCAACGGGGTTGTTGGCTCGCTCGGCCTGGCGCCGACGCTCGCCGCGCTGCGCTGTGGTCGTACCCTCGCCCTGGCCAACAAGGAGTCCCTGGTAGCCGGCGGCCCGCTCGTCCAGGCCGAGCTGGCGCGGCAGCGAGCGCGAGGAGCGAGCCTGCGAGCCCCGCAGCCGCGAGCAGAGACGTCGCTAGCGCAGATCGTGCCGGTCGACTCGGAGCATTCGGCGCTGGCGCAGTGCCTGCGCGGGGGCGCCCGGGGTGAGGTGCGGCGGTTGATCCTGACCGCCAGCGGCGGCGCGTTCCGCGGTCGCAGCAAGACCGAGTTGACCGACGTCACACCCGAGCAGGCCCTGCGGCACCCGACGTGGGACATGGGCCCGGTCGTCACGATCAACAGCGCCACGATGGTCAACAAGGCACTCGAGGTGATCGAGGCGCACGAGCTGTTCGACGTCCCCTACCGGCGGATCGACGTGATGATCCACCCGCAGTCGGTGATCCACTCGATGGTGGAGTTCACCGACGGGTCGACCCTCGCCCAGGCCAGCCCGCCGGACATGCACCTGCCGATCGCGCTCGGACTCGGCTGGCCCGACCGGGTGCCGGAGTCGGCGCGGTCCGTCGACTGGACCGCGGCACACACCTGGGAACTGCGCCCACTCGACGGCGAGGCGTTCCCCGCGGTCGGCTTGGCCAAGGCCGCCGGGGAGGCCGGCAGGTGCCGCCCGGCGATCTTCAACGCGGCCAACGAGGAGTGCGTCGCCGCGTTCGTCGCGCACCGGCTACCGTTCCTGGGCATCGTGGGTACGGTCGAACGCGTTCTGTCCGACGCACCCGATTTCGCGGAACCAGGTACCGTCGAGGAGGTGCTCGCCGCGGAGTCATGGGCGCGCACCCGCGCTCATGAGATCATCGCGGAAGGAGCCTGATGGCGCTCGTACTCGGTACGGCTCTGTTCGCACTGGCCATTCTCGTCTCCGTCTGCCTGCACGAGGCCGGACACATGGGCACGGCCAAGGCGTTCGGCATGAAGGTCAGCCGGTACTTCGTCGGCTTCGGTCCGACGCTGTGGTCCGTCAAGAAGGGCGAGACCGAGTACGGCGTGAAGGGCATCCCGCTCGGCGGGTTCGTCAAGATCGTCGGGATGACACCGCAGGACGACGACGTCGACCCGGCGGACGAGCCGCGCGCGATGTGGCGCTTCCCGGTCTGGAAGCGGACCGTCGTGTTGCTGGCGGGCTCGGTGGCGCACTTCGTGCTCGGGTTCGTGATCCTCTGGGCGCTGTTCGCGTTCGTGGCGCTGCCCGACGAGGAGAAGCTGACCACCCAGCGCGCTCCGATCCAGACGGTGTCCGACTGCATCGCTCCCGAGTGGAAGTACGACGCGGCTACCGGCCGGCTCGTGGACTGCGACCCGAACAAGCCTCCGGCCAGCCCGGCCAAACAGGCCGGCCTGCGGCCCGGCGACACGATCACCGCGATCGACGGGCGCGAGGTAGCCAGTTGGACCGCCACGACGGACATCATCCGCGCCTCGGCCGGCAAGACCCTGCAGCTGACGGTGCTCCGCGACGGCACCACGTCGGTCGTACCGATCACGGTCGCCACGACCGAGCGCGTCAAGCAGAGCGTCGTCGAGTCGGACAAGTCGGCCTCCGAGATCACCGACGCCGACCTCGAGACGGTCGGTGTGCTGGGCGTCACCGCGGATGTACCGACCACCACGGCGGGTCCGATCGCCGCCCTGGGCAAGGCCACCTCGACCACGGGCATGATGTTCGACCGTACGCTGGCCGCCCTGAAGTCCTTCCCGGAGAAGATCCCGAAGCTGTGGGCCGCCCTGACCGGTGCGCCGCGTGATCCGGACACCCCGATCAGCGTGGTCGGCGCCAGCCGCATCGGCGGCGAGCTGGTCGACCTGGGCGAGTGGCCGAGCTTCTTCGTGCTGCTGGCCGGTCTGAACTTCTTCGTCGGCGTCTTCAACCTGCTGCCGATCCTGCCGCTCGACGGCGGTCACATCGCGATCGCCTGGTTCGAGCGGGTGCGTTCGTGGATCTACGCCAGGCTCGGCCGACCCGACCCGGGTCGCGTCGACTACTACAAGCTGATGCCGCTGACGTATGCGATCATCTTCATCTTCGGTGGCTTCACACTGCTGACTGTGGCCGCCGATATCGTCAACCCGATCACTCTCTTCTCCAGGTGAGCCCGTCTTGACCGCTGTGAATCTCGGCATGCCCGCCTACGACCGCTCCGGCTCGGCGCGTCTGACGCCGCGCAGCGACCCAGAGCAGTCGCCCCCGCCCGCCTTGGCACCGCGCCGCGCGTCGCGGCAGATCATGGTGGGATCGGTACCGGTCGGCGGCGGCGCGCCGGTGACTGTGCAGTCGATGACGACCACGCTGACCGCGGACGTGAACGCGACGCTGCAGCAGATCGCCGAGCTGACGGCTACCGGCTGCCAGATCGTGCGGGTAGCCGTGCCGTCGGCCGACGACGTCGCGGCGTTGCCGGCGATCGCCCGCAAGTCGCAGATCCCGGTGATCGCGGACATCCACTTCCAGCCGAAGTACGTGTTCGCGGCGATCGACGCGGGGTGTGCCGCGGTACGCGTCAACCCGGGCAACATCCGGCAGTTCGACGACAAGGTGGCGGAGATCGCGAGGGCGGCCGCCGATGCCAAGGTACCGATCCGGATCGGTGTCAACGCCGGCTCGCTGGATCCGCGGCTGCTGGCTCG
>Ga0114129_10003455_pt1 | contig 22220 bp, 16 predicted proteins | sample RhiMetdeltSRZDD1_FD_80071 | JGI IMG/M metagenome (GOLD analysis project Ga0114129, IMG submission 80071) | Populus rhizosphere microbial communities from Tennessee, USA - Rhizosphere MetaG P. deltoides SRZDD1 (version 2) (version 2) | ecosystem: Host-associated > Plants > Roots > Rhizosphere >... | reverse complement strand
GAGCCTGCGACACCACATCGCGCTCGTTACTCAGGAGACCGTCCTCTTCAACGATACCGTGCGTCACAACATCGCATACGGTAAGCCGGAAGCCACCGATGCTGAGGTTCAGGAGGCGGCCACTATCGCCTTTGCGCACGACTTTATTCTGGAAATGCCTCATGGGTACGATACGATTGTCGGCGAGCGCGGGATTTTTCTGTCGGGTGGACAACGACAGCGCCTTGCGATTGCACGCGCAGTTCTGGTAAATGCTCCAGTGTTGATTTTGGATGAGGCGACCTCAGCCCTCGACGCAGAGTCCGAACGACTGGTACAACAAGCTATTGCTAATCTCGTACGCAACCGTACGACGATCGTTATTGCGCATCGGCTTTCAACTGTGCGTCGGGCGGACGTGATTGTTGTCATGGAAGGCGGACGTATTATTGAAACCGGTACGCATTCTGAACTGCTGGCCCGAAATGGACAGTATCGACGTTTGTACGAGTTGCAATTTGCGGACGAGGAAGAAGAGCTAGCCGGAATGGGAACAAGCTAAGTTTCGGACTTAGTACTTTGTGCTTCGTACTTTGTGCTTTGTTCCCGCTGGTTCACTGCTGGGACTAAGAACAAAGCACAAAGCACAAAGTTCATAGAAGCTTATGAAATCAATGACCGGCTATGGCAAGGGAACGGTGAATGGAGACGACTTCTCTGTCTCTGTAGATCTGAAGACCGTTAACAATCGATTCCTTGATATCCATTTGCGTGTTGGTACGGAACTCACCGCTCTTGAGCCCTCAATCAAACGTCGTATTAGCTCGCGACTTTCGCGCGGACGGGTGGATGCAACCGTTAGTCTGGACCGAACGGCACAAGTTGCATATGAGCTCAATCGTCCTTTGATTGCGGGCTACGTCAGCGCTTTGAAAGAGATGCAGCAGGATTTTTCAATCGGCGGTGAGCTGGACATCAACGTGCTCGCGCGCATTCCCGGTGCGCTTCAACCAGCGCGCAACGGTATTGACGAGCGAATGATCTCAGCCATCGATGAAGCAGTCGATCTGGCCCTTGATGAACTCGAGAAGATGCGCCAGCAGGAAGGCGAAGCTCTTCGTAATGAACTCCAGGACCGGCTACGCAAAATCGAAGCGCTCGTACCAACCATCGAGAATGCCGCAGCCGGATTGGCTGATGCGTACAGACTTAGGTTACAGAAACGAATTGGTGAGTTGCTTAATCGTGGCGGCCAGGTAGTTGAAATTGATCCGGCTCGTTTGGCCCAGGAAGTCGCCTACCTTGCGGATCGTTCTGACGTGAGTGAAGAGATGGTGCGACTGCGAAGTCATCTCGCTCAATTTCAGGAAGCGCTTGATTCGCCAGGCGAGACGGGAAAGATGCTTGACTTCCTTCTGCAGGAGCTGAACCGCGAGGCAAACACGACTCTTTCAAAGTCAACCGATCTCGCAATCAAAGAGGCAGGCTTAGCTATTAAAGCGGAAGTAGAGAAACTTCGCGAACAAGTCCAGAATGTCGAGTAAAGTGCAGGACCTGACGTCCGAATGCCAGCAGGGGACATCCTCACCTCATGGCGTTCTTTACGTAGTTAGTTCACCATCTGGTGGAGGCAAGGGCACGCTGATTCGGCGCGTGCTGGATTGTGTGCCGGATCTTAGTTATTCTGTGTCGTACACGACTCGCGCGCCGCGTAACGGAGAAGTTAATGGCCGCGAGTATTTTTTTGTAGACCGGAAACGGTTCGAGGAGATGATTGCAGCCGATGACTTTCTCGAGTGGGCCAACGTTACCGGTCATCTCTACGGAACCGCCCGCCAGCAAGTCAAAGATGAAATCGCAAAGGGCAAGGACATCGTTCTGGAGGTTGATGTTCAGGGCGCTGCCAGCGTAAAACGCCTGGGCCTGGACTCAGTAAGTGTTTTCATTCTGCCGCCGTCACTTGAAACATTGCGTGAGCGCTTATTAGCGAGGGGAACAGACAGCGCCGAGGAGTTGAGAGTAAGACTAGCAAACGCGCCGACGGAGCTCAGACAGTACTCGAATTTTGATTACGTCATCTTCAATGATCAGGTAGACCGCGCGTCGGCCCAACTTGCCGCGATTGTGTCAGCTGAAAGAGCGCGCCGGTCGCGGCAGGAAACACTCGTTAACCAGGTAATGCAGAACTTCAAGACTATGTAATACTTTTTTCTCATTTTCGAAGGAGCAGCAGATCACGATATGCCGACAGGAATAGATGAGATTGATAACGCAGTTGATGGAGCAGAGAGTCCCGAGGTGGATTCCAAATATCGTTTGATAATCCTCGCAGCCAAACGCAGCAAACAATTGCAACGTGGGGCACAACCACGCATTGACATCGATCCTCAAAAACACAAGCCGACAAGAATTGCGTTAGAAGAAGTGATTCGTGGGCGTGTGCATTTCAATATTAAGGAAGATGACGTTAAGTCGCCGGCGGAGTAGTTAGTTTTTAGCGTCGTAGCTACATCCCCTTATAATCCGGTCCGCCTCCGCCTTCGGGAGTTACCCAGTTAATTATCTGGTACGGATCCATAATGTCGCAGGTCTTGCAGTGCACGCAGTTTGAGAAGTTGATCTGCAGACGTCTCTTACCGCTCCCGTCCTCAACCATCTCGTAAACTGCCGCCGGACAGAATCGTTGACAAGGGTTCGCGTACTCTTCAGCGCATCGCGTCGAACATATGTTGGTGTCGAGCACGTGAAGATGAGCTGGTTGATCCTCGTCGTGTCCCACGGCTGCATGATACACATCGGTAACTTTGTTAAAGGTCAGTTTCCCGTCGAAACGCAAGCCATCGTAACGCTGTTCGAGATTGTCGCCACGATAACCGTAGGCAGAAACTTTTCGCATCTCTTCGTGGCCCGGCTTTGCGCGATCACGATCGAAAATTCCCCATGCCCGACCTCCTGTAAAGAATTGAAGGCCCGTGTTCACAATACCCAACCAACGTCCATGCTTGAATCCGGCATGGAAATTCCTGACTTTCTTAAGCTCGGGAATAATCCAGCTTTCATTAACGCGCGTCTCAAAGTGCTGCAGCTGTTTTGCCGAGAAATCGCCAGCGAGTAAGGCCGCAAAAATTGTTTCAGCCGCTAACATTCCGCTCTTAATCGCCGAGTGGATTCCTTTTAGTCGTTGAGAATTTAGAAAGCCGGCGCAGTCACCCACGAGTAAAACACCATCGGCGTAAGTACGCGGTATCGCAAAGTAACCACCAGCGGCGATGGTCTTGGCGCCGTATCGAATCATCTTTCCGCCATCCAGCAACCTTGCGATGAACGGATGAGTTTTGTACCGCTGAAACTCGGCGTGCGGATCGAGCAAAGGATCTTTGTAGTCGAGGCCGGTGACGTAACCGATATTGATGATGTTGTTCTGCATTCCATAGATCCAGCCGCCGCCATAGGTCATGCTGTCTGATGGAAAACCCACGGTGTGGGTAACAGTGCCGGCCGGGTAACGATCGTCAGGTAGTTCCCAGAGTTCCTTCACTCCTATGCTGTAGACTTGGGGCTCGCATCCCTGATCGAGCCCTAATCGTTGTACCAACTGTTTCGTGAGCGAGCCGCGCGGTCCTTCTCCCAAGACTGTTAGCCTGGCTCTTAGGTCGACGCCAGGTTCATAGTTGGCTTTGCGCTTCCCTTCCTTGTCGATTCCTTTATCGCCTGTGCGAACACCCAGCACTCGATCCTGATCATCGTAGAGCAAGTCAGCTCCCGGAAATTCCGGGAATATGTTCACACCTGCTTCTTCACATTTTTCACCCAACCAGGCTGTCAGCCGATTAAGTGAAACGACGTAGTAACCGTGATTCTTCAATGGGGGCGGGGTAATCGGAGAACGAATTGCGCGTTTCGAAGTTAAGTAAAGAAATGAGTCCGCGAGTACAGGCGACTCAAGCGGCGCACCCTGCTCCACAAAATCCGGAATGAGTTCTTTGAGAGCCTTTGGATCCATTACTGCGCCAGAAAGAATGTGAGCTCCGACTGACGCGCCTTTTTCGATAACTGCTATTTCGATATCGCCAAGTGGATTAGCGGATGATTCATTGTGCCTTTTAATAAGGTTGGTCAGGTGTAAGGCACCGCTCAAATTTGCTGGGCCAGCACCCACAAATACAACGTCAAATTCCAAAGTCTCGCGATCCATTAACTAACCTCGTAAAAATGAATGGTGATTCAGTCAGTGGAGTATAGCAAACAGCTTATGGAGGTCTGAAAGCCGGCGAAGCCTTTGTTTTTGTATTTTGTGCTTTGTTCTTTGTGCTTCGAGGTTTGGAATCGCGACAACCGAAGGCACGAAGCACAAAGGACAAAGTACAAAGTACAAAGAGCAGATAGTGGTGTACACTTCCGCAAACCAGGTCGGAGGCCCCTAAATCATTATGCAAAGACTGGCTCGTTCACTTGTCTCTTTGCTGCTGCTGTTTACGTTGCTTCCCCAATCAGTTCTTGCCTGTGGTCCGTTTTCAATGGAAGCGGTCTTTGTTTTCACTGTTCATCCGGCCTATCCACTCGAAGACTATGCGCGAGGTTTTATCGGGGTCATTCAGCCGAGCTATGCGCGTTCATATCTCTACGTCGCATACCGGCATCTATCAAATGCACCCTTCACAGCGGCCGAGCAGAAAGCATTGACGACACTCTGGGGTGAACGTCTCGGTACCGAAGGGGAAGCCGACTACGGCGATGCCTGGATAAAGAATTGGCTGGAGGCGCGGAAACAAGTTCCCGGAGTGTTGGATCCTCCGTCAATCGAAGTGTTTCGACATCGAGAAAAGCCAAACGAGTACGATACGTTCTTGAACTGTCCGAAGGATGCATTCGAAACGGCCGTGTCAACTCTGCGTGCCCGTCTCGACAAGTATGGATCCGACGTCTCATCACTTAAGACTTGGATTGAGGGACAAGATCAAGTCTTTGCGAATTGCCGTGAAGGCCAACACATCCCTCCGGTGTTACCAGCGGATAGTGGTCAACTTGCGCGGGCAGATCGCACTTATCAGATCGCCGCTGCCAACTTTTACGCAACTAAGCTCGATGATGCTCAACAAGGCTTTGAGGCGATTGCCGCCGATTCTTCATCTCCATGGCAACCACTTGCCTCCTACCTACTCGCGCGAACCTTCGTACGTAAAGCAAGCCTCGGTGCGGACCAGGAGAAGACAGCTTCGTTGTCTATGGCCGAAAATCAACTTCATAAGATCGCTGCGGATAAGAAACTCGCGAGTATTCAACCTGCAGCACAGCGACTGCTCGATCTAGTTCGTCTTCGCTTACACCCATCAGAGCGCATGCACGAACTCGCACGCGAGCTCGTCAACAAGAACGGAAACGCTCACCTCAAACAGGATCTTTGGGACTACACAACTCTGCTCGACGGCGTACTCGACACTGAAGGTCAAAAACCTTCACCAGCACAAAAGCAAGATCTTGAAACGGACGATCTGACGGATTGGCTTGCAACCCTGCAGGGAAACTCAAGTGCAGATTTGGACCACGCTCTTTCACGGTGGCAGAACTATCACTCTACAGCGTGGCTGATCTGTGTGCTTTCGAAGCTAAACGGCAAGAATGCAACGGCCCAGGACTTCATATCGGAAGCTCTCAAGATAAAGGGTGGCACTTCTGCTTTCCCCTCGGCTCGATACCATACGATTCGCCTCATGATCGAAGCTGGAAAGCTGGTTGATGCCCGCACACTTCTCGATCAAACGCTGAAGGCTTTTCGCGCTCAATTTAACCCGTCCTCGCTAAATCTCCTTCTTGATCAGCGAATGATGCTGGCGCCGAATCTCGCCGACTTCGTGGGTCATCTCGCGCGTATTCCTGCGGCGTTAAGTTGGAATGACGATGGTCGGGAAATTCCAGCTGAGCCCTCAGACGTGTCAGACGAAACCAAGGCACTAATAGGAAAACCTCTGTATGACTTCGACGCGGCTCGAGTTCTCAATGAGCAGATTCCTTTGTCCCTTTTGAAGGAAGCGGCTAAGGATCAATCTTTGCCAAATCATCTGAGACAGGATTTGGCTCAGGCGGCATGGATTCGCGCAGTTCTGCTGGGAGACTATAAAACTGCTGATGAGTTAGTCCCGATTCTCAGCAGTCTGATTCCTACACTTTCGAGTGCACTCAGTGATTTCAGCATGACAACTCAAGCGGAGGATAAGAAGTTCTCTGCGTTGTACACATGGCTCAAGTTTCCCGGAATCGAGCCTGTAGTTGATATGGGTATCGGGCGCGACTTTCCATTGAATCGGGAGGACCACTACCGTGACAACTGGTGGTGCGGCGCGACGTTCGGTACTCCTACCGAGCCGGTCGCCGGCGAGGAAGAGGAGATCATCTCGTTTACAAAGAGCACACTCTCAACTCCCGCGTTCCTGACGGACGCTCAACGACAAGCGGGTAGCCAACAGTGGACAAGGCTACGAGGCTTAGGTGCTATGCCAAACTACCTGAGCAAACAAGTGATCCAATGGGCCACAAAGAACCCGGCCGACAAGCGTGTCCCAGAAGCGTTGCACCTCGTCGTCAATTCGACACGCTGGGGTTGCACGGACAAAGAAACGGGTCGTTGGTCCAAAGCCGCTTTCGATCTCTTACACAGCAAGTATCCAAACACTATCTGGGCGAAGCAAACTAAATACTGGTTCAAGGAGTAAACATTTGAGCGAGCAAGCCGGAGCAGCAGAGTCACACGAATTCACAAACCATCTGATCAACGAGAGCAGTCCCTACTTGCTTCAGCATGCGCACAATCCTGTGGACTGGTATCCCTGGAGTGAAGAAGCGTTCGCCAAAGCTCGGGAGGAAAACAAACCGGTCCTGCTGAGCATTGGTTACTCGGCGTGTCACTGGTGTCATGTGATGGCGCACGAATCATTTGAAAACGAAGAAATCGCGCAGCTCATGAACGAGAACTTCGTGAACATCAAAGTAGATCGTGAAGAGCGACCGGATCTGGATCAGATTTACATGAACGCGGTTCAAATGATGACGCATCACGGCGGCTGGCCAATGACCGTTTTTCTGACTCCCGACGCAGTTCCCTTCTACGGAGGTACTTACTTTCCGCCGCAGGATCGGTACAACATGCCCGGCTTTCCTCGAATCCTAATCAGCGTTGCAGAGGCTTATCGAGACCGTCAGGCAGATATCGCTGAGACGTCGAAGTCATTGGTTAAGGAGTTAAAGCGACTCAGTGAGACCAGCACTTCGGATCAGCCGATCGAGAGAGAGCTTCTCGACGCGGCTTACCTTGGCATCACTCGCGGTTACGATCCAGTGAATGGAGGCTTTGGAGGTGCACCGAAGTTTCCACCCGCCATGACCCTGGAGTTTTTACTGCGCACATACGTTCGTACTGGCAATCGGCAGGCGCTCGAGATCGTTCGGCATACTGCTCAACAGATGGCGCATGGTGGGATGTACGATCAATTGGGCGGCGGGTTTCATCGTTACTCAACTGATGCGAAGTGGCTTGTACCTCATTTTGAGAAGATGCTTTACGACAACGCTCTTCTCTCCAGGGTTTATCTGCACTATTTTCAAGTCTCTCAAGAAAAGGTCGCGCACGATACGACCATCGGAATACTTGATTATGTGGTCCGCGAAATGACCTCTGCGGAAGGCGGCTTTTATTCAACACAAGATGCAGATTCAGAAGGCCATGAAGGAAAGTTCTTTGTTTGGGAATACGAGGAAGTTCGAACGCTGCTAACCGACCAGGATAGCACACTGTTTTGCGAGTACTACGACATCACACCAGAAGGTAATTTCGAAGGTAAGAACATTCCGAATGTGAGAATCTCACTCGAGCAGGTGGCAACCGAACACAACATGTCCGTTTCAGACGTTGAAGACTCAATCACGAGAAGTAGGGCCAAACTATTTGAGGTTCGAGAACGAAGAATCAAGCCGGATCGTGACGAAAAGATTCTGACAGCCTGGAATGGTTTGATGCTTGCAAGTTTTGCGGAAGCAGGCGCTGCCCTGGATCGGCCGGAGTATGTTGAAGCTGCTCGGCGAAATGCGGACTTCGTCTTATCAAAACTGCAACGTGATGGCCTCCTGCTTAGGACGTATAAAGACGGTGTCGCCAAGTTCAATGGATATCTCGAAGACTACGCCTTTCTTATCGAAGGCCTCACGACGCTTTATGAAACCACCGCGGAGACTCGCTGGTTGGAGCATGCGTTAGCATTGACGGACCGCATGATCAGTGAGTTTTGGGACGAGGCGAATGGCGGCTTCTATTTTACGGGCAACAGTCATGAGGAATTGATTGTTCGTTCCAAAGACTACTTCGATAATGCAACACCTTCGGGCAATTCCGCCGCGGCGATCGTTCTGCAGCGGCTGGCTATACTGACGAACAAAGAAAACTATAAAAGTCTGGCTATCGCCGTGCTCAATCAGGTTGCTGACTCCGCTCGCAAATACCCATCCGGTTTTGGTTATGCGCTTTCGGCAATGGATTTTTTACTATCCAAACCGAAAGAGATTGCCGTCGTCGCGGTGGATCGATCCTCATTGAACTTGTTCCTGGCTGATATTTGGAGCCGATACCTTCCGAATAAGGTCGTCGCCGGAAATGTGAGCGACGAAGAAGGCTATCCAGAGGTTGCTCTTCTTCGAGCACGCGGTTTGGTTGATGGCAAAACCACGGCGTACGTCTGTGAAAACTACGTCTGTCGTGAGCCCGTGGTGGATATAGAGACGCTCGGCAGCCAACTCGCTTGACGGTAGTATCCTAATCTGTATACGACAGGCTGTTAGCCTATCTCGCTTTCCGTTGGCTGCATTTGTTTTGTAAGACGATACTCGGACGCAAACGACAGGCTAACAGCCTGTCGTACACTGATTTGGACACCCCCATCGTTTAACTTCCCGCTTGACGCCAACGGACTGCAACACTTATATTTAACGCGGTGTCAAACGATGTTGGCACCGACTAAACCTCTCTAAAGAGCGTCCCCAGTCAGGGTCACGCGGCGCACAATCCCACGAACAGATTGAAGACTCACAGGAAGTTTCTAATTAGGAAGGACAATACCTCAAGCAATGAAGAGTAACTGGAAGAGTACCTCTTTCCTCGTGGGAATCTCCGTTGTCAGTGCGATCTTCATCCTCCTGGGTACACTTCAAATGTCCTACCTGCCGTTCTTCGGTAGTTCCAGCATTTCGTCCTGGTTGGTGTTGCTAATTCTCACCGGTGCTGCGAGCCGCCTTACCGTTTCGATTACCAGCACCGATGGTGCTCACAACCACAGAAAGTCATTGGCCGAGGCATTTGTATTCCTTGCCGTTGTCCTCTATGCCGCACCGCCCACGTCGATTGTCGGACCGCCTATCCTCCTCGCGGCACTTGTTGGTTTCGCGGCATCGTATGGGCTCAACACGCGACGCGAGATCATTGTGACTACGGGTATGGCTGTAATCTCGACGTTTGTCGCGGCCTCCTCGTACGGCATTCTGATCGATTTCTTTGATGGCCGGTCATTAATGCCGTCGACGGGCTTGCCACTGAATGTCGTGTTAGTGCCGCTATTCGCACTCGCCATTCTGCAGTATCTGCTCAACACCATCGGCACCACATGGTTTCTAAGTCTTGATAGTGGCAAGTTCAAGTTAATGCCATCGGCTGAGAGCATTGTTTGGACATTGACGACTCAACTCGCCGCTGCCGCGTCCGCAGCCCTATTTTATCTGGCAATTCTCTACCGCGATTTTTCTTACAGCCTACTTGGATTGTTAATTTCCGCGTTGACCCATCTCCTCTACCGCTTCAATCAACGTCGTCTCGAAGATGTTCGAGCAGCAGAAGCCGAACGGCGACGACACATCGAGGAGATGGCAAACATTCACATGAACACGATCGAGTCGTTGGCGATTGCGATCGATGCCAAAGATCAAACAACGCACGGCCATGTTCGTCGCACTCAGATCTACGCGCGCGAGATGGGCAAACTGTTCCGCGTAACTGAATCCGAGATTCACGCTTTGCATGCCGGAGCATTGCTTCATGACATAGGTAAATTGGCTGTGCCGGAATACATTCTGAATAAGCCCGGCAAACTAACGGAAGCGGAATTCGCCAAGATGAAGATCCACCCGACTGTCGGTGGCGATATTCTTCGTCGAGTTAACTTCCCTTACCCGGTGGAAGACATCGTTCGTTATCATCACGAGAAGTGGGATGGTAGTGGCTATCCAAAAGGGCTCAAAGGCGAAGCGATTCCTCTCATAGCTCGCATCATTTCAGTCGTCGATTTCTACGACGCTACTCGGTGCGATCGTCCGTATCGCAAAGGCATGAAGCGAGAGGAGTCGCTTGCGTTATTGCGCAGCATGGTTGGGACCGCTTTTGATCCAAAAGTTGTTGAGAAGTTTGTCGCTCAGGTGGAAAGTTTTGATCGACTTATTGGCTTGCAAGATATTCAAGAGCAAGTTCCATCGGAAACTCCCGCGGTCGATAACGAAACCAAAACGAAACCGGACGCCGGTCTTGCTTCAGACACTCTCGGTTCGCCCGAAGACAGTGCTTCAGGTTTTCGCTTTATCACCGAGGCACAGCGCGAGGTCTTTGCGCTTCACGAGATTGCCCAGACGATTGGGTCATCGCTCAATCTTAGCGACACGCTCACGCTCGTTTCTAACAAACTAAAATCTATTGTGCCGTTTGACAGCTGTGTGATTTTTCTCGTCGATGAAAGAACCGGAAAGGCACGCGCAGCTCACGCTGCCGGTGATGAGGCTGATCTCTTCTCGCGTCGTCGAATCAATGTGGGCGACGGGATTACCGGCTGGGTGATTGCGAACTCCCGCTCAATGTGTAATGCCTCACCTGAATTGGATCTCGTTGGTGTGCGGGAAGAGATCAGCAAGCAATATCGCGGCGTTTTGGTCTCGCCTCTGCTTCGAGAGGATGGCGCGTTTGGGGCAATCAGTCTGTATTCCAAGAGTCGTACATCCTACACGACTGAACATGTTCGTTTGCTCGAATCAGTTTGTCAGCACGCATCCAGTGCATTGAACAACGCACTGACCTATGAGAAGACACGTGAGAGTGCTCTGATCGATCCACTGACCGAACTGCCCAATGCTCGGGGATTCTACATGATGCTCGAACAACGCATCGCCGAGAGTCAGCGCATGAACCGAGAATCGCTGGCAGTGATCAGTATGGATATTGACGACTTCAAGATCATCAACGACAAATACGGCCACTCGATCGGTGATCGGTTATTGGCAAGTGTTGCCGGAACGATACGTCGTGAATTGAGGCAGATGGATATTCTGACGCGTTATGCCGGCGACGAGTTTGTTGCGATCATGCCTATGGCCTCCAGCGCAATGGCTACCAATGTTGCAGAACGAATCAGAAACACTGTTGAAGATCAGTTATTCTCCGTACGGACCGGAACAATGATCGGGTTAGGATTGAGCGTGGGCTTTGCTTGTTTTCCGGAGGACGGCGAGACTACAGAAGAGTTACTCACCACCGCAGCTCGAAAGATGCAGCGCGACAAGCACAGCCGCAAGACAGCTCTGACTCTCGCCGGCACTCATATGGAACAGATCGACATGATGACGTAAACGGCTAACCGCGTCTGTCATTTCGCTGAATTCCTTTGCCCTTTCGTTCATGATGTTGGTGCCGATTCGTGTCAATTCGTGGATCGTGCTTTTTGGAGGGACAACAAACGATCCACGAATCAACACGAAAGGAACACAGACGTCATGAAGAGGTAGGAAGCCTTTCCAGGAAGGCGCACTAGATTTCACGCAGCAGAACTTCAATTCTCTCTTTTGCGCGCCTTCGTCCGTCTCGCGTATAATTCCTCGACTCTTTTCTGCCGCAGATCACAACAGGAGTTGCCGGACACAACAGCCCGCCATTACGCGGGCATTATTTAGTGCAAGAGTTCGCCTGAAGCATGAGCAAACAAACTGCAGAACCAAGGTCGGCCACTGGCGCCGAAGAGAAAAGCTCGACCGGAGTACTCGACGATCCCGGCGTTGATCCTCAAACACTCAAACAGGATCGAGACACAGCTAAACAACGTCAAAAAGGGCGACTCAGCGGCCTCGACCCTGAGACTCTCGTCGACTTGTACCGTCAGATGTTGTTGATTAGACGGTTCGAGGAGAAGTCCGCTGAAGTCTACAGCGCGGGCAAGATTGGCGGGTTCTGTCACTTGTACATTGGGCAGGAAGCCGTCGCGGTTGGCGCACTATCAGCGATCCGAAAGGATGACTACGTTCTGACTAGTTATCGAGAGCATGGCCAAGCTATAGCTAAAGGCATATCTCCTGAATCCGTGATGGCGGAGCTCTACGGCAAGGCGACGGGCTGTTCGAAAGGTAAGGGCGGTTCGATGCATATGTTCGACAAGGAAGTTAATTTTCTTGGCGGACACGCGATTGTTGGTGGACAGATTCCGTTAGCTACCGGAGTCGCATTCGCCGCGAAGTATCAAAACACAGATAAAGTCGCGCTTTGCTTTTTTGGTGAGGCAGCCGTGAACCAGGGTGCATTTCACGAATCCCTAAACATGGCTCAACTTTGGAAACTGCCCTGCATTTACATCTGCGAGAACAACCAGTACGGAATGGGAACTTCGCTGGAGCGCGCGATGTCGTTGCAAGACATTGCCCAGAAGGCTTACGCCTATGAGATGGCTTCTGAGTTTGTTGATGGCATGGATGTACTCGCCGTTCGCGAAGCCACAGTTCGAGCGGTTGAGCGCGCACGAAAGGAATCTTTGCCCACGCTTCTTGAGGTTCGCACTTATCGGTTCATGGGCCATTCCATGTCAGATCCCGGAAACTACCGCACCAGAGCAGAAATAGAAAAATATCAGGAGCGCGATCCAATCAAGTTGCTGTCGTCCACTCTCAAGGAAGAGAAGATCATCGATGACGCCACTCTGGAACGCATAGACAAAGAAGTTCACGAACAAGTCGAACAGGCTGTCCGGTTCGCCGAGGAAAGTCCCTTGCCCGCACCCGAGGAACTTTATACAGACATTTACGCCAATCCGATCGATCCAACACACTGACCAGCGAAATCCAAGATATGCCGACGATCACAATACGCGAAGCGCTCAATCAAGCGATCCGGGAAGAGTTGGCCCGCGATGAGCGCGTGTTTTTAATGGGCGAAGAAGTTGCCGCTTACGATGGTGCTTACAAAGTTACCAAGGGTCTGCTGAAGGAGTTTGGACCCAAACGAGTCATTGATACACCAATTACGGAACTGGGTTTTGCCGGACTTGGAGTGGGAGCTGCGATGGTCGGGCTTCGACCAATCGTGGAGTTCATGACATTCAATTTTTCAATCCTGGCCACTGATCAAATAATCAACTCCGCCGCCAAAATGTTGTACATGTCAGGTGGACAATTCAATATTCCGATTGTCTTCCGTGGTCCAGGGGGTTCAGCCTTCCAGGTTTCATCGCAACACTCACAGGCTCTCGAATCATGGTACGCATACTTCCCCGGTCTCAAGGTTGTGATGCCTTCGACACCGGCGGATGCGAAAGGGCTCTTAAAGTCTTCGATTCGCGATGACGATCCGGTCATCTTCATCGAACAGGAGCGAATGTACGGAAACAAAGGCGAAGTTCCGGACGATCCGGACTTCACAATTCCGTTGGGCGTCGCTGACGTTAAGCGCGAAGGTACTGACGTAACCATCGTTGCCAGGTCACTGATGGTTCCCGTCGCTTTGAAAGCGGCAGACAAACTTCAGGAACAGGGCGTCTCGTGTGAAGTGATCGATCCACGCACAATACGTCCGCTTGATATCGACACGATTATTCAATCAGTAAGGAAGACTAATCGAGTTGTGTTGGCGGAAGAATCACACCCCATCTGCGGCGTCAACGCGCAAATTAGTGCATTGATCATGGAACGAGCGTTTGATTATCTTGATGCCCCGGTGAAACGTGTTTCTGGTGAAGATGTGCCAATGCCCTATGCAAAGAATCTCGAGAACCTTGCGATACCCGATGTCGAACGAGTTGTAGCTGCGGTACGCGAGGTTGCGTATCTCGACTGATGGAAGCCGGAGCCCTGTAATTTCTAAGCTAATACTTTTTCGTACGAAGGAACTCGAATGGCCAGTAAGGTAATTATGCCCAAGCTCTCCCCAACGATGGAGGAGGGTCAAATTGCACGATGGCTAAAGAAAGAAGGGGACAAGGTCTCCATGGGTGAACCGCTCGCTGAAATCGATACCGACAAGGCGACCATGGAGATGCAAGCTCTGTCCAACGGTGTCCTGCGAAAGATTCTGATCAACGAAGGAGAGTCAGCTCCATTGGGTCAGTTGATCGCAGTCATAGGCGAGCCAGATGAAGATATTTCGTCGGTTATAAGTGAAGCTCCGAAACCTGAAGCTGCTGCGAAACCAACAGCGGCGGCGGCCGCCGCCGCAGCGCCTGCGCAGCCTGCATCGTCTCAACCGGCGGCGCCCGATGCGAATGGGCACGCTCGGCAGGCTCCAGTGCCAAACGAGTCTGGCAGAATGATTGTTTCTCCGCTTGCTGCCCGAATGGCAGCAGAAGCAGGGTTAGACCTGCGGACACTGCATGGGAGCGGGCCTGGCGGCCGAATCATCAAGCGCGACATTGAAGCCGCGTTAACTGAAACGAAGCAAGTCGCTACCTTTCCGCGCGTGGTTGAACCACTGCCGTTCCAACCGGCAGTCGTCGCCGCAGCTTCACCTTATCGCGACGAGCCCGCGAGCGAAATTCGGCGCACAATTGCACGACGTTTAGTTACCTCAATCGGCCCGGTGCCTCATTTCTTCCTGACCACGGAAATCGAGATGGACCGCGCGGTGGAAATGCGCCGCGGGATCAATGCTCTCGATCCGGATTTGAAGATCAGCATCAACGACATCATCATAAAAGTCGTTGCGAATGCACTAATTCAACATCCGGCAGTTAATGCATCCTTCCAGGATAAGTTCATTCGTCATTACGAACACGCCGATATCGGTGTCGCTGTAGCTATTGAAGACGGCTTAATAACCCCCGTCGTACGGAGCGCTGATCTGAAGAATCTGAGTCAGATCGCGGGCGAGGTGCGGGAACTCGCTGAACGCGCCCGTTCACGGAGATTGAAGCCGGAGGAATACACAGGCGCGACGTTTTCAGTTAGCAACCTGGGTATGTTTGGAATCGATGAATTTACCGCTGTGATTAACCCGCCTGAGGGGGGCATCCTGGCTATCGGCGCCGTCACACCTAAGCCAGTTGTGCGCGATAACGAGATCGTGATCCGCCAAATCATGCGTGTCACCATGTCGTGCGATCACCGCGTCATTGATGGCGCAACCGGTGCAAAGTTCCTTCAAACCGTAAAGAAGATCTTGGAAAATCCACTTTATCTGGTTGTGTAAGAATCGTTGACCAACCGGTCTCATAATCCTCTGGCGCCTCACCTCGCCTTGATTGCCGTCCAAATTCTATTCGGCACCTGGCCGATCTTCGGGAAGATCGTCCTTCGCTCGATTTCCACTACGAGCCTAATGTTTTGCCGATTGATTGGTGCGGCCCTCGTTCTTGCACTGCTCCAACGAAGCTTTCGACCGCTTCTCGAAATGTCAAAGAAAGAAGTTGCATGGATAACACTGTGCAGCATTTTGGGAGTGGTGGGTAATCAGTTTATTTACCTCACGGGATTGTCTCTCACCACGGTGATTAACACGACACTGTTGAGCACGACCATTCCAGTGTTTACTCTCTTCGTCAGTATCGTCCTGGGTCACGATCGTTTATCGCCACGGCGGCTGATCGGTATCGCGTTGGCCGCCAGCGGCGTGATCTATCTGGTGAACCCCAACAAGGCAGATGTCTCAGCGCACACGACAATCGGTAATCTTCTGGTCGCGTTGAGTTCCCTCCTTTACGCAACCTATATCGTAATCTCAAAGGACATCTTCGAACGTTATGGAGCTCTCAATGTAATTACCTGGATCTTCTTAGTTGGCGCTCTTCTAACGATCCCTTTCGCAGCTTATTCAACCATTCAGTCTCCAGTTCACACGCTGTCGCCAACAGTTTGGTTACTAATCGCCTTTATTATTTTGTTCCCGACCGTTGGTGCTTATTACTTGAATGCATGGGCGTTAACAAAAGTGACGCCGAGTACTGTTGCCATCTACATTTATCTTCAACCGCTGTTTGCATTCGGGGTTGCACCTCTTTTGCTCGGCGAGAGAGGAAGTTGGAGAACTGTCGTAGCAGCCGTTTTGATCTTTTCAGGCGTTGGCATTGTTACGAGCCGGGGAAGAAGCAGGGCCGTCCGTGAGATGAGGGAACACCCCGATGCTCTGGCTCGCTGAAGTGAGTTAGCCACAGATTAAACAGAGAAACACGGATCTGAAAGCAGTCATGAATTCAGATCCGTGTTTATCAGTCTAATCTGTGGCTCAGGCCGCTCTGACTTCATTCCGTGGGAAACAGGCGGCAATTTCCTCTGCATCGAGTGTGTCGCGCTCCATCAGCAGATCCACCAGTCGGTTGATCGAGTCAGTCTCTCTTGCGACAACCTGACAAGCTCGCTCCAGCTGCTGATTGATGATCTCGTTCGTGGCTTCTTCAATTCGATCAAGCAAGTTTTGACTATGGGGTTGATCGGATTGTCCAAGATGAATTGGACCCAGGCGACTCATACCGAACTCACTAACCATTCTGCGAGCGATCTCAACTGCACGCTCGATATCGTTTGAAGCACCGGCCGTCATCGTGGAAAGCATTATCTGCTCAGCCGCTCGACCACCCAGGAGCAACGCAATCTGGTCCTCAAGGTATTCGCGCTTCTTCATGAGTCGATCACGCTCAGGCAACGACTGCGTCACACCCAACGCGCGGCCGCGAGGCAAAATCGAGACTTTATGAATCGGATCGCCATTCTCAACCGCCAATCCGACAGCAACATGTCCTGCCTCGTGGACGGCAGTCGCATATCTCTCTTCTTCATCCATCATGAAGCCCTGACGTTCTGCACCCATCAATATGCGGTCGCGCGCGTATTCGATGTGCTTCCGTCCTATTGCTTCAGATGAATCGCGCGTCGCGGCAATCGCTGCTTCATTCATCAGATTGGCCAGCTCCGCACCTGAGAAGCCCGCTGTGCCCCGCGCAATCCAGGTCAAATCCAGGTCCGTTTCAAGCGTCAGATTTCGCGCGTGTACTTTCAGAATTGATTCACGTCCACGAACATCGGCAAGGTTGACGGCGATCTCACGATCAAAACGACCCGGACGCGTTAAGGCTTTGTCGAGAATGTCCGGTCGATTCGTTGAGGCGATCACAACGACGGCGCTGGACTGATCGAATCCATCCATTTCGACCAGAAGTTGGTTTAGTGTTTGATCCTGATCAGCCGATGCGGAATCACCGCCACGTCCTCGCTGACGACCCAACGCATCAACTTCGTCGATAAAGATAATGCAGGGCGAGAGCTTTCTACCCTTAGCGAAAAGATGTCTCACCCGGGCCGCACCCAACCCGGCAAATTTCTCTTGAAAGCTCGAACCTGACGCCGCCAAAAACGGTACTCCGGCTTCCTTAGCCGCAGCCCGGGCCAACAGCGTCTTACCGGTACCCGGAGGGCCGTAGAGCAATATGCCTCGCGGTACTCGGCCTCCCAAACGACCAAAACGAGCAGGATCCTTGAGAAACTCGATTGTCTCAGTTAGTTCGGCCCTGGCTTCGTCAACCCCAGCGACATCGTCAAAGCCCACGTTCTGTTTTCCACTCTGGTTCTCAAGCTCAAATGAACCACGGCCGTTCATACTCGCGTAGATCTTCCAGCCGGCAAATCCGAGGAACGCCAGGCAGAAGAACGGTAGCGCCCAATTCAGTGCTGTAGTGATGAGTCCTGGTTGAAGTGCGCGGAACTCAACTGGAACGTTGCTCTTGCGAAACGCCTCAACAATCTCGTGCTGAGCCGTCTCGCCCGTCACGATGGCCTCGACCAGCGTGCCGTCTTGTTTCCTCAAGGTCAGCGTTTCACCTTCAATGGTCAAACTCGAGATGCCACTCGCGCCCGCAAGCGCATAGAGTTGGGAATAGTTGATCTTTTCGACGGGCGGCTGCTGACGGGAATAGAGAACAACAGAACCAATAACAGCTACCGTCAATAAGACCAGTGAAAGAGCAACGAGGGTCGTCTTACGTGCACGTAAAGAGACTCTGGGAGCGGGGGTCGGCATACAAAAAACCTCCAGAGCGTTCAGATTCAGGGGTGACGCTCAAAATTTCTAAGACCAAAATGAAATCGGGTTAGGTAAAGCGACGGACTTCGGAAGGAAGGAACCGCACGCGAGAAGAGATTATCTCTTAAAACCCACGACGCGCCCGGTAGGGGCGCCGAAAGTCACTTTACCAGTCAATATCTTGCAAGTCCAGAACTAGCTTATGAAAAGTCGAACAAAATCACACTAATCGATCTGCCGATGAATTGAATCATATCGGCCGCGCCTGGACTGCCATGTTTTCGTACGCATCTCAACCGTCGCAGCAATAACCAATAACCGAGGTAACCGTCGCAAAGTCGCAGTTTTACACGCTCATAGTCCTTGATGCGCCGTGTTGGCATACTCGTTGCTCGAATCACAGCGATGGCTTTTGTACCAGCGAATCTTGGTTATTCGAGGGTGGTTAACAAAAGGAGGAGAACCGATGCTTTGGACGATTTTCGTAATTCTGTTAGTGCTATGGCTGCTAGGCGTTGTTAGCAGTTACACGGTGGGCGGATTTATTCACATCCTGCTCGTGTTAGCGTTGGTGGTACTGCTCATTAACATAATCGGCGGTCGCCGAACAGTTATTTAGGCAAACACGCACACTGTTTGCCCTGCGGCGCCCGACACCGACACGATTGCCGAGTGAGCGATTGTGTTGGGCGCCACCAATTATTGATTGATTACTCGCCCTACTGGATAGAGATTCATTTGTGGATCCCAGTAGGGCGAGCGTCTGTAGAAAAACCTTAGCCGTTGTGCTGGACTCGAAGCGAACTCAGGATCATTCGTAACAGACTGCTCGAACTCAGCTGCGAGAGATGGATCGTTCGCCATCATTTGCCGTGCGAGCTCTTCGAGAATGTAATGTTCCGCATACTCCTTCTCTTCAAAAATCGCATTAAAGAAACCCCAGCGCACCAGTGAATCCGGTGCTGCCGGCTCCAGTAAGTTCAGCGCAACTTTTGCCAGAGGTTGTTTCAGCGACACGATGATTGAGCCTGCAGGGAATACGCGCTCTTCTGTCGTTGTTTCCAAATCAAATTCAGGCATGTGACGACCTTCAAACGGCTCAGCTGGCCAACGTACATTTGTGAAATGATAGCTCTCTATCTTCAGTGACGTAGAGGTGGTCAATTCACTAGTTTCGAGGCCATGTGCTTTTATGACGTCAATCACGTTCTGCCATTGAGCAGGAACAACGTAGGCCCTGGGTGGTTTGACAGCTGCCGCCACCTCAAAGGTTTGATACATGGGAATCGTTAAATCAACAGACTCTCTTCCGAAGACAACACGGAGATCACCTGAAATCTCACTTTCCTCGGTGACATAAGAAAAGGCTTTCAGTTCGAATGGTGTCACCTCTTCCGTGAGCTTGAAACGCAACGGGTATTCATCATTGCTCTCAAAGAGCCGAGCCGCCTCTTCATCTGCTCTGCGACCAACTTCAAGAAGACGCAACGGATCACGATTGACCTCTTCAAGCGCGGAACGAAGGAAATCGTAAGTTCCTATGACTCTCGACCGGTAGTCCTTAAGCATGTGCGTCTCGATCAAAATTCCGGGGCGATTTCTGACTGGCACATAGCCTGTCGAGAAGCGCGGCGAGCCATTGAAGTCCCTGGTTCCCAGTGTTAGATCTCGGTTGTCGATGAACTCGAGATACCACGAGATCACATTTCCGGCAGCTTCAGTGGCGGGTGCCACTTTGCCACCAAAGACTTCACGCTCCCAGGCTAAAACACCCGCGTCTATCCCGCTATGGTGTTCATGATGGTAGGTGATGTTACAGCGATAATCTGCGCCGTCGGTTACATGGCAGTCTATAAAGAGATCAGGTTGCCATTGATTCCACAGGCGAAGCCATGCACGTGTTTCCGGCGTGTCGGCTTTCATGTAGTCCCGATTCAAGTTCTGGTAGGTCGCCGTTGTGCGCCAACCCATGATCGCCGGGCCATTTTGGTTGATGCGATTGTAGGGACTCGAGCGTTCATGCCCATCAGTGTTGTAGATCGGAATAAAGAGCAACACGACATTCTGCAACAAGCCGGAAGCAGACTTTGTAATGGCGACGTCTCGAAGCAGAGCAAAGCCAGCATCCTTACCGTCCGGCTCACCTGCGTGAATGCATGCCTGAATCAGCACAACTGGTTTTCCCTGTGCTTTCGCGGCTTCTGGGGAAAACACCCGCGATTCTGAACAGACCAGCAACGGTAGTGCTCTTCCCTGTCCGCTAAAGCCAAAGGTTTGAAATTCTATCGACGTCGATTCTGATGCTAGTCGCTGGGCGAATTCGATCGTTTCGGCGTAATCAGGTGTTTGCGAATACGAAGTCTTTTCGGCAGGTGTTTGCCATTCCGGGGGCACTTGACTTTGTGACATAGTTTTAGAGTTTAGCCTGGCAGGCGCGGCACTCAACCCGCCTGCGAGCGTTTAGAGTGCCGCAAGCAAGACAACGAACATACATTGTTCTAGCGAACCAATTTGTAATGAACGCGCTGATCGCGAGTATTCCGATTAAGACTGCCGCGTTCAATAAGAAGTCTTTCACTCTTGGGGCTCTCGCGTGACCCTCATGTGGTAGTTGGCGCCACGATCGAATCCTCGACGAAATGCTTCATCCAATTCTTCTTTCGAGTAATTCTCTCGCAAAGCCGCTTCACATTCGGAATAAGCTTTTCCACGTCTTTTGTTGTGTTGGGCAGCTTCGAAGCCGCGGCGATAGCTTACTTCATCCGCATCGAAGTCCCTACCGATAGTCTGATATTCGGTCCGCTCTCTTTCACGCAGCTCCGACCACCAGCTTTCACGCAGATTGTCGAGGTCCGTGGCTCCAGTGCGATTGAATAATGCACGTGCCTTGGAGAGTTGTTCATCATTTTCGCCATGAAAAATCACAACTGATTTGTCGTGGCGTAATGCGTATTCATAGATATATACATCCTCATGAGGTAATCCTTCACCGAGTCCTTCTTCGATCTTATCTCCAACTGCTGCACCGACTGCGGCTCCAGTTCCTCCAAGCAAAGCCGCTCCCAATAGACCGAAGGCCAGGACTGGTCCAACACCGGGGATAATAAGGGTCGCGGCGGCGAGTCCAAGTGTTGCCCCGCCCGCTGCTCCCATGGCGCCGCCTACAGCCGCACCCATCGCTGTTCCCATTCCGGGATACTCAGTATCTGTGACTGGTACGGTTGTATCTCCTACAGCGTTGCCCTCAGGCGTCACGAAACCGATACGCGAATCTGATATACCCAGGCTCCGCAGTTCCCTCACTGCATTTTCAGCTTCACGACGAGTATCAAAAATTCCAGTTACAACCTGCATGTCCATTACCTCCGTTTGCGAGTGATCTTAATGCTGGGACCGCGTTTGAAGGATGAAGGATGAAGGCGGAAGGATGAAAGTTTACTCCGGCCGATTCATCCTTCCGCCTTCATCCTTCATCCTTCAAATGCGGTCCCTGCATCAGATATCTTCCTTCAAGCAGTGAGCCACAAACGCCACCGACACAAATCGTTGAGGAAATTCGCACGTCTATGTTAGAGTCCAATTACGATCTGTAGCAGGCGAACAAAGGACAAAAACGGATGTTCGACATCGTAGAAAAACATTGGCCGATGTCTCAGGGCGACGGAAAAGCCGCGCGAAAGAAGCGGCCTCGCATTCTCGCGATTACAACAGACTGTTGCACCGGTTGTGCAGGATCACCCGCATGCATCGAGTATTGCCCGATTGAGGCATGCATGTTCTGGGTGCCGGATGAAGACCATCCACCGTTTGGGCGAATCGAAGTAGATCCGTATCTGTGCATCGGCTGCCAGAAGTGCACCAGCAAGGGCCCGGATGGGGCGTTTCTCGATGGGTGTCCGTGGGACGCGATCGAGATGGTGCCGACGGACGATTGGGAAGCACTGCACGGGATCACACT
>Ga0114129_10003454_pt1 | contig 22223 bp, 21 predicted proteins | sample RhiMetdeltSRZDD1_FD_80071 | JGI IMG/M metagenome (GOLD analysis project Ga0114129, IMG submission 80071) | Populus rhizosphere microbial communities from Tennessee, USA - Rhizosphere MetaG P. deltoides SRZDD1 (version 2) (version 2) | ecosystem: Host-associated > Plants > Roots > Rhizosphere >... | reverse complement strand
GCAATGAGCTTGCGGACGTCGTTCTGGTCCTTGTTGCAGAAGGAGCACCGCAGGACCTCGGTTTCCCCGGCCTTTTTCACCATTCTATGCCCTAAGCCCTTCGACCTAAACCCTTTGAGCCGCTAGGCGCGCTTGCGGATGACATCGTCAATGATACCGTATTCCTTGCCCTGGTCTGCCGACATGATGTAGTCGCGCTCTGTATCGTCCTGGATACGCTTGACCGACTGTCCCGTATGGTGGACCAGGATCTCGTTGATGCGTTCACGCATGCGCAGAATCTCGCGGGCTGCAATATCAATATCGGTCGCTTGGCCCGCCAAACCAGACATCAGGGGCTGGTGGATGACGATCCGTGAATTCGGCAGGGCAAAACGCTTTCCTTTCGCCCCCGCAGCCAGCAGAACGGCGGCCATCGACGCAGCCTGGCCGATGCAGATGGTCTGGACGTCCGGTTTGATGAATTGCATCGTGTCGTAAATCGCCATCCCCGCCGTAATGGACCCCCCGGGGCTGTTCACGTACAACTGAATGTCTTTGTCGGGGTCCTCGGCCTCCAGGAACAGCATTTGGGCGATGGCCAGGTTCGCGATCTGGTCGTCGATCGGCGTGCCGATGAAGATGATGCTGTCCTTCAGGAGGCGGGAGAAGATGTCGTAGGCGCGTTCGCCGCGATTGGTCTGTTCGACCACCATGGGTACGAGTTGCATCCGCGGATCGGGTAGCTGGCGCATAGTTGAGATTCGCTGGTTGTCGGGGAAAATCGATGCGGGAAGCCTTACGAATTCCCCGCGATTGTAGCACGCGACATCACGAAGTCAATTGACTTCTCCCGCCTGAGCCCGGCCGAGACGCGGGCGAGTCCTCCCTCTTTTTCGAGCGCCGCACGCACGGCCGCCGGGGTTCGCCCGGTGCGCTCCGCGTAGCGGCCCACCTCGCGCTCGACCTCGTCCTCGGTCACCTCGAGCCGCTCGCGCCGCGTCACTTCGTCGAGGGCGAGGGCGGCGGCCACTGCCTCGCGCGCGACCTCGCGCTGGCTCTCGCGGAACGCATTCCAGTCGATGCCGGCCTGGCGCGGGTCGATCTGCTGGTCGATGAGACGGCGGGCGAAATCCTCGAGGCGCCGCTCGAGCTCGCGCTCGACCATCGACCCTGGCACTTCGAAGGGGACACGGGCGGCCAACTGCTTCATCAGCTCGCCGCGCACCTCGCGATCGGCGGCATGCTTCGCTTCGTGCTCGAGGTCCTCGCGCACGCGCGCCCGCAGCGCGTCGAGCGTCGCGAAGTCGCCGAGGTCCTTCGCGAATTCGTCGTCCAGTTCTGGCACCACGCGCCGCTTGATCCCCTTGACCACCACTGTATACGAGACGTCGCTCTTCGCAAGCTCCCCAATCGGGTAGTCCTGCGGGTAGTGAATGTCGAAGCTCTTGGTGGCGCCGACCTCGAGGCCGAGGAGCTGCGCGTCGAAGCCGGGAGGATTGGCTTTGGCCCCGAGCTCGATGCTCACGTCGGTGTGGGTGTCGGGCGCGCCCTTGCCGTCGCGCCGCTCGAGGTCCAGCACCACCGTGTCGCCATCGTCCACGCCGCGTCCTTCCACGGGCTCGTGGCGTGCGGCGCGATCGCGCAGTCGCTGCAGCGCGCCGTCGACCGCCGCGTCGTCGATCGCCACCGCCGGGCGTTTCAGGGCAATCGCGGAGAGGTCGCCGGGGTCGAACACCGGGACGGTGTCGAATGACGCGGTGAAGGTGAGCGGCTGTCCTTCTTCGATCGTGACGTCGCGGACGTCCGGCGTGTCGACCGGCTCCATCCCCTTTTCGCGCAGCGCGTCGTCGACGGCGCGGGGGATGAGGTCGTGAGCGACGTCGTGGAGGATCTGCTCCTTGTAGCGCTGCTTGATGACGCGCGCGGGCGCCTTGCCCGGCCGGAATCCCGGGATGCGCGCCTTGCGCGAATAATCAGTCGCGACCCGATCGATCTCCGCGTTGACGATATCGGTGGGAATTTCCACGCGCACGTTCTTGCGCGTCTCGTTGATGTCAGCGAATTCAGTCTTCATGGAATTGGTGAGTTGGCGCCGTCCACCTTCGCGCTGCGCGCTACGGTGACAACCTTCGCCTGTCAGGCGCTTGCGCACCGTAGCTCCCGCCTTCGCGCTGCACGGTGCGTGCACTCCGTAGCTCCCGTCTTCGCGCGCTTCGGCGGGCAGGCGCGCGCGTGGGAGCGAAGGAGTGCGAAAGGAGGGACTCGAACCCTCATGGCTGTTAACCACCGGATCCTAAGTCCGGCGCGTCTGCCAGTTCCGCCACTTTCGCGCGATACGGACAGCTCAGATTCTATGCTAGCACCGCGCCACAAGGCCCGGTAATTGGTGAGTTGGCGAATTCGAGACGTGGTGAATATTAGTACGTGGCGTCGCGCTCCGCCCACCACCAGATTCCCAACGCTGTGGCGAGCAGGGCTGTCGCGGCGGCGTAGAGCGGCAACGACGGACCGACGCGTCTGGCGAACGCGACCAGGCTGGTCCCGAAGAGATCCACGGCGTCGTTGCTGACCGCGACCAGGCCTGACCGGTTCAGCAGCATCCACACGCCGGCGATGACGGAGATGACGACGGCGGCGATGGCGACGTTGAAACCAACGTCCAGGAACTGCTCGCTTCGCCAGCGCGCCCGCCGCACGCGCGCCAGCGTCCGTGTGGTGAATTGCGCGGGCGGTTTCGGGACGGGCCGCACCCGGAGCATCCGCTCGAGCGCGCGCGCGCTGACCAGCGCGGCCGCGCAGTTGGGGCACGACGTCAGATGCTCGGCGACGCGTCCGTCGGGCGTTAGATCCCCGGCCGCAATCGCCTCAACCGCATCCAGCGCTTCGTCACAGAACATCTTCAGTAACCATGTCGTTCGTGGTTCGTCGTGCGACGTGCGTCGTGCGGAACGACGCACGTCGAACCTCGCACCTCGAACAGAGAACGACGCACGGCGCACGTCGAACGACGAACGGTGTTGCTCATCGCAGGTCCGTCTCCAGCATCCGGCGCAGCTGCTGTTTTGCGCGGTGCAGCTGGGTTTTCACGGTGCCGAGCGGTAGCGCGAGCGCTTCAGCCAGATCCTCGTACTGCACACCCTCCAGGTAGTGCGCCGCCACGACCAGCCGGTAGTTCGACGGCAGTCGCGCGATGGCCTTTTCGAGCCGATCCCGCAGCTCGAGATCGCCAAACTGGCGATCGGAGGCCGAGGGCGTCCGCGTCCGCATGCGCTCGTCGTCGAGCGACACCGCCGGGCCGGGACGTCCGTGATCGTGGACGCAGACATTCGCCACGATCCGATAGATCCAGGTGGAAAGACGCGCTTCCCCGCGAAAATAGGGGATGCCGCGGTGGACCCGCAGGAAGACCTCCTGCGCCAGATCCTCCGCCCGCGATCGGTCCTGCACCGTGCGCGCGATCAAGGCGAACACCAGATCCTTGTACCGTTCGACCAGCTCCTGAAACGCGCCCTCATCGCCTCGACGGCAGCGTTCGACGAGCTCGCGCTCGTTGCCGGCCTCCATCGGACACCGTATTAGAACACGCGGTCCCCGAAATTGTTTCCCACCTGCGATCCGCGCAGCACAAGAGGAGCTTCGGCGGGCAAGCCCGCGTTCGCTCCCAGGCGCGAAGAGCCGCCTTCACGACGCATTCCTGTGAAACAATTGGGTAACTCGCCCAGTCTAATCACCACATGGACGATTTCCCCTTCATGGCGTGGCCGTTTCTCATCCCGATCATCGCCATCGTCGGGGCGTTCGCCACGGCCATTGTCGCGACCTTGTCCAGGGCGCGCGTGCGCGAGCTCGAAATCCGCGAGCGGATTGCGATGATCGAAAAGGGGCTGGTGCCGCCGCCTGAAGTGGATCCGCACGGTTTCGACAAGGCGATGGACCGCTACGATCGCTACAGCGTCCGTGCCCCGCGTCGCCACCGCAGCGCAGGTGTCACCCTCATGGGCGTCGGGTTCGGGCTCATGGTGCTCATCGCCTTTGCCGGAGAAAGCCCGTCCTCCGCCCTCGGGGTCGGCGGCTTCCTCGTCGTGATCGGCTTTGCGTTCTTCCTCAACAGCCTCTTCGATCGCCACGATCCCCCGATGCCCGCCGCGCCCCGTCCCGGTCCCGTAGAGTCCCGCCGCCAGGACTGATACCCCTCGGGTTCCACTCAGATACGCTTTTCCATCCATATTGATACAGCTCCACCTCCAGCTGCCGATAATGTGAGGCGAGGCTGTGTGTCTCTGGCGGCCCTCCTGAGTATCGCCACTGATACACACGCCTTTTGAGTCAGTTTTGGTCGCTCCAACCGCCTTGTCGGTGTGACTGACAGGGCGGAGCGCTATCCGCCCCCAGCCTAAGGGAAAGACTGTGACCCCAGAAACTCTCGCATTGAGCAATGGCGCCCCCACACGGCTGTTCCCGGCAGGTGCCGGTGCGGTCGAGCTCGTCGGTCGATCCAACGCAATTGCGCGCGTGCAGGAACTGCTCAGGCGCGCGGCCGGCAGCGATGTGTGCACGCTCATCACGAGCGAACCTGGATCGGCGGTCGAGTCCGTTGCGCGCGAGCTGCACGGACGCAGCCGCCGGTCGGACGCGCCGTTCGTGATGGTCGACTGCGGCGCCGCAGATGTCGTCAGCGTTGATCGTCTGCTGTTCGGCTCGGCGCTAGACCCGTCAACGGGCTCGGGTTCGCGACACGACGCCGCTGACCTCGAAACCGTGACAAGGGACAGCTGTGTCGCGGCAGCGATCGGTGGGACGTTCTTTCTGCAGGACGTCAGCGAGCTGCCCGCGAGCACGCAGGCGCGTCTTGCCCGGATTGTTCGCGACGGCGAGGTTCGGCTCGACGGCACCGTCATCGCCACGGTGTACCGCCTGGTGGCAAGCGCGTCTCCCGGCATTGATGCCGACGTTCACGCCCACCGGTTCCGCGGCGACCTCTATCGCCGGCTCTCGGCGATGCGCATCGATTTGCCGCCGCTGCGCGATCGCGCCGAAGATGTGCCGCTGCTCGCGCAGCGCCTCCTGGACGACTGCGCGGCCGACGGATCCCCCGCGAGAAGTTTCACGCAGACGGCGCTCGCGCTGCTCGGCGCGCTGACCTGGCCGGGCAATTTCGCAGAGCTCCGGGATGCGATCCATCGCGTCGTCGCCGACACCCGCGTCGAGGTCATTCAGGTGGAACACGTGCTCCCGGCCCTGCAGCTGCTGCGCGCGCCGGCGCCGTTCGTGCCGTCAGGGAATCTGCGCGAGGCGCGGCTGCGGTTCGAGCGCGAATACATCGCCGCCGTCCTCCAGCATCACGGCTGGCGTATGGCGGAGGCGGCACAAACGCTCGGTATTCAGCGTCCCAATCTCTATCGGAAAGCACGACAGCTGGGCATCCCGCTCGCCCGCCTGTCGGAGTAACTGAGAACGACCATGATGGCCACGAACACCCTCGCGTCAATCGCCCTCATCCTCGCCGTCAGCACTCCCGCTTCGGTTCAGCAGACTCAGCCGCCCGCGCCGCCGAAGACGCAGACGCCGGCGAAGCCGTCCCAACCGGACTTCGGCGTCCCGAAACAGGACGGTCAAACCGGGCAGCCGCGGCAGACACCGCCTACGGGCGAGGTGTACGTCATCGGTCCCCAGGATTCGCTGTCGATCATCGTGACGGACGAGGCCGACCTGACGAACAAGTACCGCGTCGACACCGACGGCACAATCACGATGCCGTATCTCAACCGGGTGCCCGTCTCCGGTCTGACGCTGGCCGAGGCGCAGGTCAAGATCGCCCAGATGCTGCAGGCGGGATACCTGAGGAACCCGCAAGTGCGCATCGAGATCGATCAATTCAAGTCGAGACGTGTGTTCGTCAGCGGTGAAGTCCGGACGCCGGGTTACGTCACGATGGCCGGCACGACGATGACGTTGCTCGAGGCGCTGGCGCTCGCCGGCTCGCCGACGCAGAACGCCAGCAACGACATCAAGGTCGTGCACCCGTCGAAGCCCGGCGAGAAGCCCAACGAACCGATCACCATCAACCGCAAGGAGCTCGAGCTCGGACGCGCGGACATCACGTTGCAGGACGGCGACATCATCAACGTACCGATCGCGCAGCGGTTCTATATTTCCGGCTTCGTGAAGAACACCGGGTATTACGTGCTTGACTCGGGAACGACCGTCTCGCAGGCGATCGTGCTCGCCGGCGGATTGACCGATCGCGGATCGGATCGGCGCCTCAAGATCGGCAGGCTGGTCAACGGCAAGATGGTGGACGTCCCGGCGGAACTGACCGACAAAGTCCTCCCGAACGACGAAATCAAGATTCCCTCGCGGATCTTCTAACCTTTCATGTGCGGCATTGCGGGCGTCGTGCGTCAGTCGGGCGCGATTGAACGCGATCCGTCTACGTTGCTGAGCGAGGCGCTCGCGCATCGCGGGCCGGATGGCGCTGGCGTCTGGCATTCGGCCGATCGACATGTGACCCTCGTTCACCGGCGCCTGGCCATCATCGAACCGGGTCCGACGGGCGCACAGCCGATGGGGACGCCAGACGGGCGCCACCACATCGTGTTCAACGGCGAGGTGTACAACTACCGCGAGCTGCGCCGCTCTCTCTCGGACCGCGGCGAGCCCTTCACGACCGGCAGCGACACCGAGGTGCTGCTGCGCCTGCTTGCGTGCGATGGCCCCGATGCACTGTCCCGCGTGCGCGGCATGTTCGCGCTCGCGTGGTGGGACGATCGCGAGCGGGCGCTGCTCGTCGCCCGCGATCGCTTCGGCATCAAGCCTCTGTACGTCGCCGCCAGCGCCGATACGCTCGCGTTCGCGTCGGAGATCCGGGCGCTCACCGTGTCGGGGCTCGTTCAACGCCGCATCGATCCCGCCGGCGTGATGGCGTACCTGTCGTGGGGCACCGTGCCGCCGTCGCTCACGTGGATGGAGGGCGTGGAGAGCCTGACGCCGGGGACGTGGCTGCGTCGCAGCGTCGACGGCCTCACGGTTCAGCGGCCGTTTGCCGACGTGGCGTCCGTGTACGCGCGGCCCGCTTCGGGATGCGGTGAACAGGCGTTGAGGGACCGCGTGCGCGGCGCCGTCCAGGACAGCGTGGCCGCGCACCTCGTGGCGGACGTCCCGGTGGGCGTGTTTCTCTCGGGCGGCATCGACTCATCGGCGATTCTCTCGGCCGCCGTGAACGCCGGCGCGAATGCGCTCAACACGTACACCGTGCGCTTCGACGATGCGTCGTCGGAACACGAATACGCGGGGCTCGTCGCGTCGATGTTCGGCTCGACGCACCACGAGCTCGTGCTCGATTCATCGCGCATCGCCGACGATCTGCCACGCATCCTTCGACATCTCGATCAACCGACACTCGATGCGGTGAACTCGTATTACGTATCGGAGGCCGTTTCGAAAACCGGAATCAAGGCCGTGCTCTCGGGGACCGGCGGTGACGAGCTGTTTGGCGGCTATCCTTCCTTCCGTCGCCTGCCGGCGGCGATCCGATCGAAGCGACGCCTTCAGCCTGTGGCGCCCCTCGTCGGTTCGGCGGTGTCGGCCGTTCTGCCGCAGCGCTTGACCCAGCGCTGGCGTCACTTCATCGCAGGAAATGGTGGAGTGGACAACGCCTACCGGGCTCAGCGCGGCTTGTATATGCCCGTGGAAGTCGAGCAGCTGGCCGGTCCGGCGCTGCGCGACCGATGGGCGCCTGTGGCGGCACGCGTCTCCGCCGTGGAGCGCGCGATGTTCGACGGATGTGCCGTCACCGTCGAAGGCGATGTGGCCCGTCTCGAAACGCGCGTCTATCTTGGATCCCAGCTCCTTCGCGACCTGGACGCGATGTCGATGGCCCATTCGCTCGAGGTGCGTGTTCCCTTCGTGGACCACGTGCTGCTCGGCGAGGTCTGGCCCGACCTTGGTCAGTACCCCGGCCTGATGCGCAACAAGCGGCTGCTGCACGAAACGCTCGTGTTGCCGCTCCCGAATGCGGCGGTCGATCGGCCCAAACAAGGATTCACGTTGCCGTTCGCGAAGTGGATGAGCGGCGAGCTCGAGCCGTTCGTCCGGTCAGGGATGTCGTTTTTGGTCAGGTCCGGGTGGATTGCGGAAGGCGCGCCCGACGACACGTGGAATGCGTGGCAGCGCGGCGCCACCCACTGGAGCCGACCGTGGGCGCTCGGTGTCCTCGGCGAGTTCCTGAGGCAGGCGTGATCCGAGGAACCGGACGTCGCGCGCTGCGAAAAGCGAGTGCGATCGGCCGACAGCTCTTTCCGTCGCCCGAGGCGGCGGCGTGGAAGCAGGCATGGCACCTCGCGGAGCTGACGCCGCGATTCACGCCGGGCACGATCCGAATGCTCGACTATCGGCTGCAGTACTCGGATCTTTTGAGCTTCTGCGTTCAGTGGCAGGACATCTTCGTCAAGCGCTGCCTCGACTTCGAGGCCGCGTCCGATACGCCTCGGATCCTGGACTGCGGCGCCAACGTCGGACTGGCCAGCCTGTACTTCAAGCGGCGATACCCGCACGCGCGCATCACCGCGTACGAAGCGGATCCCAATCTCGCGGCGATGGTGAAAGCCAACCTTGGGACGAACGGCGCAGCCGACGCCGAGGTCGTGCCGGCCGCGTTGTGGACGACCAACGGTCAGCTGACGTTTCGCTGCGAAGGCAGCGACTCCGGCATGATCGAGTCGCTGCCCGGTGCCATCGATGGCCGTGCCGCCGTCGTACGCGCGCGGCGGCTTCGCGACCTGCTCGAGGCAGAGCCGGTCGACCTTCTCAAGCTCGACATCGAAGGTGCCGAGGATCCGGTCCTCGCCGATTGTGAGCCTGTGCTGCATCGAATCGGGGCGATGATCATGGACCTTCATGAATTCGATCCGAGCCATCGGAGCGCGCCGGAGGTGCTCGATCGCCTGTCGCGCGCCGGTTTTGCCTACGCGATCGACGAGTTCGTGCCGCTCACGTGGCGCGAGCCGCTCGCGGGCGCGGGAACGCCTTTTCCGGGCAAGGCCATGCAGTGGGCGATGACCGTTCGCGCCTGGAGACAGGTGTCGTGAGCACGGCGGAGGTCCTGGTGACCCGCCGCCTGCAGCCGTCGCAGGGCTGGAACAGCCGCACCGTGTCGGACATCTGGGCGTATCGCGAACTGCTCTACTTCTTCATCTGGCGCGACATCAAAGTGCGCTACAAGCAGACGCTGCTCGGCGCCGGCTGGGCCATCATCCAGCCGCTGATGACGATGGTGGTGTTCACGATCTTCTTCGGCCACCTGGCGAAGGTGCCGTCCGACGGACTGCCGTATCCCGTGTTCTCGCTGATGGCCCTCGTGCCCTGGACCTATTTCGCCTCGGCGCTCGCCGGCTGCAGCACGTCGCTGAGCGGCTACCAGCACATCATCTCCAAGGTCTATTTTCCGCGCCTCATCATCCCGATCGGGGCTGTCATCGCGCCGCTCGTCGACTTCGCGATTGGCTTCGCGATCCTCATCGGGTTCATGGCGTGGTATCGCATCGTGCCCGGTCCGTCGATCGTCTGGCTGCCCGCGCTGATGCTCCTTGCGCTGGCGACGGCCGGCAGCGTCGGCGTCTGGCTGGCCGCGCTGAACGTCCGGTATCGCGATGTCCGCTATGTGGTGCCGTTCGTCGTCCAGCTCTGGATGTTCGCGACGCCAGTGGCGTACCCCGCGTCCCTCGTCCCGGCGCGGTGGCGCGCGGTGTACGGCCTCAATCCGATGGCGGGCGTGATTGAAGGCTTCAGGTGGGCGCTCGCCGGCGGACCCGCGCCGGGGGCGATCACGCTCGTATCCGCGGCCGTCGTCGTCGTGCTGACGGCCGGCGGGGTGATGTACTTCCGCAGGCTGGAAGGTACCTTCGCGGACGTGATGTGATGACCGCCATTCACGCCGAGCACCTCGGCAAACGCTACACGATCGGCCATCGAATGCGGTCCCGTACGGCGCGCGACGCGATGGCCGGCGCGGCGTCGCGTGTGATCCGCGCGCTGCGATTCGGCAGTGCGAACCCAGGCAAGGCCGAAGACACCCTGTGGGCGATCGACGACGTGTCATTCGACGTCGCGCCCGGCGAGGTCGTCGGCATCATCGGACGCAATGGGGCAGGGAAGTCCACGCTGTTGAAGGTCCTCTCGCAGATCACCGAACCGACCACCGGGTTCGTGGACGTGACTGGCCGGATCGGGTCGCTGCTCGAGGTCGGGACCGGCTTTCACGAGGACCTCAGCGGCCGCGAGAACACGTATCTGAACGGCGCGATTCTCGGCATGACCAGGACGGAGATCGACCGGAAGTTCGACGAGATCGTCGCCTTCGCCGAAATCGACCGCTTCATCGACACGCCCGTCAAGCACTACTCGAGCGGGATGTACATGCGGCTCGCGTTCGCGGTCGCCGCGCATCTCGAAACCGAGATTCTGGTTGTCGACGAGGTGCTGGCCGTCGGCGACGTGCATTTCCAGAAGAAATGTCTCGGCAAGATGGACGACATCGCGCGCCACGGCCGCACGGTGCTCTTCATCAGCCACAACATGGAAGCCATTCAGCGGCTGTGTACGCGCGGCATGCTGATGGATCGGGGCCGCCTGGTTATGAGTGGACCCGTCAGCGAAGTCGTGGCGCGGTATCGGGCCGTTGAGCAGTCGATTGTCGAGGTCGGCCGATTCAACACCCGTAGCCGAAGCGGCACCGGCTGGGCGAGGGTGCGTGACGTCCGTCTCGTGGACGACCGCGGGCAAGCGGTTCGCGGCGTGCCGCCGGAGGATGATCTGACGTTTCAAATCGATCTCCAGCTGGCTCACTCGTCCTCGCGTGGGGCGAGCCTTCGCGGACTCGTCCTGGAGCTTGTCGTCTGCTCGGACCAGGGCCAGCCCCTTCTCTCGTTGATGAATGTGGATGACGAGGGTGTCGAGCTGCCGTCGGCGACGACGTGCACGGTTACCGCCCGGCTGCCGGGGCCGACATTCATTCCCGGGCGTTATCGCATGAACGTGTTCATCGGCATCCCGTATCTCGAGCACGTCGACGAAATTCCGGACGCGTTCGAGTTCGAGATCGTCGCGCCCGAACGTCCGTGGCGTCCGTACGAGCTGCATATCACGCGCGGCATGGTGTGTCGCAAAGCGCAATGGGCTTGCGTCGTGTCCGATCCGCAGACGGCATGAGCCTCATCCGAAGAGCGGGAAAGCGCGCGCTGAGCCTGGTCGGCCGAGGCCCGCAGCCAGCGCCGCCAGTGCTTGCCTCGAACACACTCCTGGCGCCGGGAAATCAGTGGTATGCGCCGGCGCTTGCCGGCGCGTCGACGTTTGCGACAGCGGCGGTCGATCCGGGGACCGTCCGTCAGGCACTCGACGTGCTGCAACGGCTGACGCCGGACGCGTACGCTGACTACGTCTCGGCGTTCTACCGCGCCGGCCTCGAGCGCCACGGCGAGCGCTGGCGGTACGCCGACATCAACACCGCGCTGCTCGCGCTTGCGTCCGGTCTGCAGCCCCAGAGTTATCTCGAAATTGGCGTACGCCGCGGCCGCAGCCTCGCGATGGTCGCGTCGGTCTGTCCGGTTTGCGACATCGTTGCCTGCGACATGTTCATTCAAGGCTACAGCGGCATGGAGAACCCGGGTCCCGAGCTGGTTCGATCCGAGTTGCGCCGCGTGGGTTTCACCGGGGGACTCGAGTTCGTCATCGGCGACTCGCACAAAGAGCTGCCAGCGTTTTTCCGCGCGCACCCCGATCGGTACTTCGACTTGATTACCGTGGACGGTGATCACAGCGAAGCCGGCGCGCGAGCGGATCTGGAGACGGTCCTGCCGCGCGTGAAGCCGGGCGGCGCGGTAGTGTTCGACGACCTGTCCAATCCGTCGCATCCCGAGCTCGCCGGCGTGTGGGGCGATCTCTTCAAACGTCATCCGATGTATTCCGTGTTCACGTACACCGAGATCGGGTTCGGCGTCGGCTTTGCGATCCGGCATGCCTGAGACGCTCCGGCGAGCGGTCGTCACCGGCGCGAGTGGCTTCATCGGGTCGGCGCTGGTTCGCTACCTCAGGTCGGAGGCCTGGTCAGTCGTCGCCGTCGATCGCCGACCGTTCGGGGATCCCGATCAGCCGGCGCGGCTCGCCGACGTCGCCCAGGAAGGCGCGCTTGCCGGGCTTCTCGACGAGCAGACGGTGATCTTCCACATGGCGGCGTCGGCCGATGTGGCGGCATCGGTCGCCAACCCCCGTCATGATTTCGACAACACGTTTCGTGGTGTGTTCGAAGTCCTCGAGGCCGCTCGACAGGCGGGCAGCCGCGTCGTGTTTCCATCGACCGCGTCAATCTTCGACGCGTCGAACGCCTTGCCGCTGTCCGAGCGGGCGTTTCCGAGACCGACGTCGCCGTACGCCGCCGGCAAGCTGGGCGGCGAAGCCTACTGCCACGCGTACCATCGCTCCTACGGCGTCGACGTTCGCATCGCGCGCCTCTTCAGCGTGTACGGCGTCGGCATGTTCCGCTTTGCGATTCACGACATCGTCCGCAAGATCCAGCAGGACCACGACGACCTGGTGATTCTGGGCGATGGGACGCAGGTCCGCGACTATCTCTTCATCGACGACGCGGTCCGCGGCCTGGCGATGGTCGCGACGGAAGGCGCCAGCGGCGAGGAGTACAACGTCGCGTCGGGCGAGCCCGTGCGTCTGCTGGATCTCGCGCGGTTGATTGCCGATCTGATGGGCTATCCGGATATTCGCATCCGTCCGACCGGACGTTCCTTTGCCGGCGATACCGCGCGCTGGTACGCGGACATCTCGAAGGTCCGCGCGCTCGGATTCGAGCCGCGCGTCGCTCTGCGGGACGGACTCGCGCGCACAATCGCCTGGCTGGCGACCCGTCCCGTCACCGCGGCGGTCACCTCATGACGTCGCCTCGAGGAGAGGTGGTCTACGTCCTGCCGAACAAGCTCGGCGGCGTGTTCAGCTATGTCGGCAACCTCCTCTCGCATCGCCGTCCCGACGAATTCTCGTACGCGGCCGTGCGAACGCACAACGCCGGCGAGACCGCGACGCAGATATCCGAAGCGTTGCCCGCGGATCGCGACGTGCTGTTCGAGTACAGCCTTCCCATCGAGAACGTGCACGCCGTGCTGCGGCGACTGGCGCGCGTCATTCCGCCCGGTCCCGGTGTCATCGTCGCCAACGATTGGATCGAGCTGGCGCTGACGTCGATTTACGACAGCGGCCGTGCCGTCATCGCCATCAACCACGGCGACTTCGACTTCTACTACGACCTCGCCGTGCGGCATTGCGACACGATCGATGCCTTCGTGACCTACACCGAGCGCATGTGCCATCGCCTGAGGCAGCTGCTTCCCGATCGCCACGAGTCGATCTTTCTGCTGCCGTACGGCGTCGACATTCCGGCGACCGTGCGGCGGCCGGCTCCGGGCCGGCTGCGGCTGCTCTATGTCGGCCGGCTGGCGAAGGACAAGGGCGTCTTCGATCTGCCGTTGATCGATCGCCGGCTGCGCGAGCTTGGTGTTGACGTGCTGTGGACGGTCCAGGGCGCCGGCCCCGACGACGCGCGGCTGAAGGCGGACTGGTCCGATCGGCCCGATGTTCGATGGACCGGCCAGCAGTCGAAGAGTGATGTCCTGCGGTTGTACGAGCAGCACGACGTGCTCGTGATGCCGAGCCGCGGTGAAGGGCTTCCGGTCGCCCTGCTCGAGGCCGGCGCGGCCGCGGTCGTGCCGGTCGTGACCGATCTGGCCAGCGGCATTCCCGAAGTCGTCGAGTCGGGCGCCTCGGGTTACCGAGCGCCGGTCGGCGACATCGGGGCATTTGCGGACGCCATCGCGGCGCTCGATCGCGATCGACATCGCCTCGAATCGATGAGCGCCTCGGTTCGCGATGTGGTCGCGCGACGATTCAACGCCACCGAGCGCACGGTCGAATATCAGCGCCTCTTTGCGCGCTGGCGGGAGCTGAAACGCGTGCGCCCGACGCATCCACGGCTGTATTACGGCAGCCGCCTGGATCAGCCCTGGATGCCGAACGCAGCGGTCAAGCTGATTCGATCCGCCCTGCGGTGGGCATGAAGGAAACCGCGAAGCGAAGGACCATCCCCTTCTCGGCGATCGACGGATTCGAGCGCGGCACGCCAATCGATCGCCACTACCTCCAAACGATGACCACCACGTCGCTCGCCGAAACAGCGAAGGCCAGACTGCTGGCGACGCGGTGGTATGCCCGTCAGCTGGAACACGATAGTTGTCCCGGCGCGCTGGTGCTGTGCTATCACGGGCTGCGATCGCCCTTGCGTTCGACCGACGGCATTCCCTTCGCCAACCTTCACGTGACCGAGGACACCTTCGAGGCGCACTGCCGCTTGATTGCGGAGACGTGTCATCCGATCGATCTGTCGACGTTCGCCGCCGCGCAACTGACCGATCGGCCGTTGCCGCCGCGGCCGGTGCTCGTGACCTTCGATGACGGATACCGCAGCGTCTTCGACGTGGCGCGGCCCATCCTGCGCCGCTATCGCATTCCAGCGTCAGTGTTCGTCTGCACGGAACCGGTCAAGCAACAGCGCCTCTTCTGGTTCGACGCGGTCGCGCGCGCCACGGGCGAGGACGCCGTCAACGCGGTTCGCGCGCTGCCCGACGACGAGCGCCGCGCCGCGGCCGGCGCATGCGAGGCGCGCGCGGCCGTCGACGATCCGCTCGCGCCCATGACGCCGGATCACGTCCGACAGCTCGCCAACGAAGGGTTTGCCATTGGCGCGCACACGTCGTCGCACGCGCCGCTGGGGCAATTGTCGCCGGCCGTACAGCACGAAGAGCTCGATTGCTGCCGGGCAACGCTCCAGTCGTGGACCGGGCAGCGCGTCGATGCGTTCGCCTATCCGTGGGGTGCGCCCCGGCTGGACTACACGACCGAGACCGTGGCGATCGCCGCCCGTCTCGGTTTCCCGACGGCGTTCACGACGAAACCGGATTACGCGCGGGCACAGGAGCCGGCGCTCGAACGGTCGCGTTTCGTCATCCTCGCTGCCGTCTCGGCCGCCGAACTGGCGCACCGCATGGCTTACGCATGGCGCCGATAGCGCGCATGCCCTCATGAGTGTCGGCCCGCTCGTCAGCGTGCTGCTCACGTCCTACAACCGCGAGGACTTCATCGCGGAATCGATCGAGAGCGTGCTGACGCAGACGCTCACCGACTTCGAACTCATCGTGAGCGACGACGGGTCGAGCGACCGGACACCCGCCATCGCCGATGACTATGCTCGTCGCGACCCACGCGTTCGCGTGTCGCTCAACGACACCAATCTCGGCGACTATGCCAATCGCAATAAAGCAGCCTCGCTGGCGTGCGGGCAATTCCTCAAGTATCACGATTCGGACGACGTGATGTACCGACATTGCCTCGACGTGATGGTCGCGGCGTTGTCAGCCGAGCCGCGCGCCGGTTTCGCGTTGTCCTCGAGCCGCAACTGGCCGGGCGGACCTTGTCCAATGCTGTTGACGCCCAGGCTCTCGTACGAGCGGGAGTACCTCGGCACCGGACTCTTTCAGGCCGGGCCGGCGTCCGCGTTGTTCCGGACCGACGTCTTTCGGAGCCTGGGCGGATTCCCCGAGGAGGGCGTCGCATCGGACATGTTGTTCTGGATTCATGCATGCGCGCGCGTGAATGTGTTGCTCGTCCCGGGCGATCTCTTCTACTACCGTGTGCACGGCGGACAGGAGCTCACCAAGCCCGAGAGCACGATCCGATATGCGCAGGCGCGCGGCGCGGCCTGGAAAATGTTGAACTCCCCGGAGTGCCCGCTGGATCCGACCGTGCTCGACCGTGCCAAGACGAATTTTCTGTGGGCTGCCGCCCGTGACGCGTCCCGGCAGTTTCGCCGCGGCCAGTTCGCCAACGCCGCGGCCATCGTCCGCTTCCTCGGCCTCGATCTCGCTGACTGGATCCGGTATCTGCGGCCGCCGAATCGCAACCCGAATGCCGGCACTCCCGCCGAGTCGTGAAAATCATCCACCTGCTCGGCTGGTACTTTCCGGATAGCGTCGGCGGCACCGAAGTGTACGTCGAGGGGCTCTGCCGGCGGCTGTCGGCCGCGGGCCACGTCATGCGGATTGCCGCGCCCGATTCCCGCGGTGTCGCCACCGAACATTACGAGCACGATGGCGTCCCGGTGTTTCGCTACGCGATTCCGGCCGACGTGACGCGCGACGAGGCGTACCATCGCGTGGCGGTTCGCGGCGCCGAGCGGCTCCACGCATGGCTGGAGCGAGAGCGGCCGGACGTCCTGCACATTCACAGCATCACGACCGGCGTCGGCCTGCCGGAGTTTCGCGCGGCGGCGCGCCTGAACATTCGGGTTGTGGCCACGTGTCACCTGCCGGGCCTCGGGTACATGTGCCGGACCGGCGAGCTGATGCAGTGGGGGCGCACGCCCTGCGACGGGATCGTGGTGCCCGACAAATGCGCCTCCTGCAATCTGACGCGGCTGGGGATGCACCAGACGGTCGCGCGCGTGGTCGGCGCGGTGCCGGTCCCGCTCAGCGCGTGGCTCCGCGCGCTGCCGGGACGGGCCGGGACGTCCCTCGGAATGAGCGCGTCGGTAGCCGAGTATCGGGACATGCAGCGCGAGCTGTTCGGCCTGATGGACACATTCGTCGTCCTGAACGACACCGCGCGCCGAATGCTGATTGCCGACGGCGCGCCCGCGGACAAGATTGTCGTGAATCGGCTTGGTATCGGTCAGAACGGAATCGCGCGCAAGCCGTGCCCCGAACGGGCCCCGACAGCACGTCCGGTGCGCTTCGGATATCTCGGACGTCTCGATTCGTCGAAGGGACTGATGGAGCTGGCGCGCGCCATACGCGCGATTCCGAGATCGATTCGGTTCGACCTGCAAGTGCGCGGTCCTCAGCTGGACGACGCCACGCGCCGCTTCGTCGGCGAGCTGACGTCGATCGTTGGTGACGATTCGCGCGTCCATTTCGAACCGGCGGTGCCCGGCCGCGACGTCCCGAAAGTCCTGGCGGAGCTGGACGTGCTCGTGTGTCCGTCCATCTGGTTCGAGAACGGCCCCACGATTGCGCTCGAAGCGATGGCCGTCGGCACGCCCGTGATCGGCAGCCGCGTGGGCAACCTTGCCGAAATCGTCGACGATGGCATCAACGGGCGGCTGGTCACGGCCGGCGACGTCGACGCGCTGAAGAATGTGCTCGTCGAGGTCGCCTCTCACCCGGACGCGACCATCGACGTGTGGCGGCGCGCCCTCGCCGAGCCGCGCACGATGGACGATATCGCGCGCGACTACCTCGATCTCTACGCAAACCGGCCCACGCGGTGCGAATCACCGTCGTAACCTCCGGACATCTGTCGACGTGCCCGCGGATGCTGAAGAGCGCGGACGCGCTTGCGGCCGCCGGCCACGACGTGCGCGTTGTCGCGACACGGCACGAGCCGTGGGCGGTGGAGGCCGACGTGGACGTGCGGTCTCGCCGATCGTGGCCGTTGACCGTCGTCGACTACCGGCGCGGCGCCGGCGCGACGTACTGGCGCAGCGGCATCCGCTATCGGGCGTCGAGGTTGCTGTCGGCGGCAATCGGTCCCGGGCGGTTGCCATTGGCGCTCGCAGCGCGCGCGTTCGGACGCGTACATCCGGAGCTCGTGCAAGCGGCCAGCGCCGAGGGCGCGGATCTGATTTACGGCGGCACGACCGGGGGCCTTGCGGCCGTTGCCGTCGCGGCGCGCCGGTGTGGGGCGCGTTACGCGCTCGACCTCGAGGATTTTCATTCGGGCGAGAGCGAGGCGAGCGATCACCTTTTGTCGCACGGGCTGGCCCGCCGCATCGAGGATCGCATCCTGGGACAAGCCGCGTTCCTGACCACCTCGAGCGAGGGCATTGCGCAGGCCTACCACGAGTCCTATGGCGTGGCGCCGAACGTCATTCACAACACATTCGATCTGCCGCCGACCGCACCGGACTTTTCGCGCGCGCGGCCCGACGTGCTTCGACTCTACTGGTTCAGCCAGACGATCGGCCGGGGCCGCGGCCTCGAGGACGCCATCACCGCGATGGGTGTGGCGGACGTACCAGGCGAGCTGACGCTTCGTGGCCGGCCGGTGGTCGGCTATCTCGACGGCCTGCGGCAGCTGGCGCGCGCGCGCGCCCCGCGCCTGCGTGTCCTCCACGAGCCGCCGGCGCCGCCTGACGCGATGGTGGATCTGGCGCGAGGATTCGACGTCGGCCTGGCGCTCGAACAGGTCCACGTGAAGAACCACCAGATCGCACAGTCGAACAAGGTGTTTACGTATCTGCTGGCGGGCGTTGCCATCGCCATGACCGACACGCCGGGACAGCACCCGCTGGGCGTGGACGTCGGCGCGGCGGCCGGCCTGGTGCCGCCTGGCGATGTCGTTGCGCTGGCGTCTGTTTTTTCGCGATGGGCGAGGGAGCCCGGGACACTCGACGCCGCCAGGCGGGCCGCGTGGGACGCGGCGCGTCGCCGCTGGCACTGGCAGCACGCCGACGAACGGGGACTGCTGTATCGACTCGTCAGCGAGGCGGCGCGATGAGGGTTCTCCTGGTGATGGATCCGTTCATCAGGGTGCCGCCGCAACACTACGGCGGCATCGAGCGCGTCATCGCCGATCTTGCCGACGGCCTGACGGCTGCAGGCCACGAAGTGACGCTCTGGGCGGCGCCCGGGTCGCGCGTGAACGGACGGGTCGACCCGTACGGACGCGAAGGGGAATGGACCCGCTGGAGCAACATCCGGAATACGGCGACGCTGGCCGCCCGCTTTCTCACACACGGCGCGCGCTTCGATATCGTCCACAACTTCGGCCGGCTCGCGTATCTCACCCCGGTGCTCGCGCGCGATCTGCCAAAGGTGCAGACGTACATGCGGACCGTGAATCCCGCCAACATGGCGACGGCGCGCCGGCTGGGAGCACGGAGGCTGCACTATACGGCCGTCAGCGCCGCCATTCGCGACACGGGACGGCCCGGCGGCGGTGATTGGTCGGTCATCTACAACTGTGCGGTGCCGTCGCGGTACCCGTTCGTCGGCGACACCGATGCGCGAACGGGGCCGCTCGTCTTTCTGGGCCGTCTCGACAAGATCAAAGGCGCGCATCATGCCGTCGCCGTCGCCCGTCGACTTCGGCGCCGCTTGGTGATTGCTGGCAACATCTCGCCGTACGTGCTCGAGCGGGAGTATTTCGACCGCGATATCAAGCCACAGATCGACGGCTCGCTCATCACGTACATCGGCCCCGTCGACGACGGCCAGAAGCGCGCGTTGCTTGGCGGAGCGGCCGCGATGCTGATGCCGATCGAATGGGAGGAGCCGTTCCCCGTCGTCCTGCCCGAGGCGATGCTGTGCGGGACGCCTCTCATCGCCTTCCGCCGCGGCGGAGTCCCGGAGGGGATCGATCACGGTCGCACGGGTTTCCTGTGTGACACGGCCGACGAGATGGCTGCGCTCGTGGGCCGTCTGCCAGAGATCGACCGCGCGACCGTGCGCCGTGAAGCGGAGCGCCGATTCAGCGACACGGCCGTCGTCGCTGAGTACGAACGCTTGTACGAGCGGCTCGCGCATCGGATCCCGCAGGAAGCGGAATCGCCGGCGTGACCGTCAAGCAGCAGTTCGGGCGCTGGCTGTTTGCGCATCTCCCGGTCACCCGGTCTCTGTTCGACCAGCTCCGCTTCGAGGCGAACTCCTGGCTCGTGAAGGGGCAGAACCTCTTCTTGCCGGGTCGCCGCGAGGTACTGGCACACGTCCGAGCGCTGCGCGGGGCGCTGGTGAACGTCGCCTGCGGACCGCAGGTTCTCGACGGGTTCGTCAACGTGGATCTGCTCGGGCCGCCGCCGCGAATCCGATGGGACTGTCGCCGATCGCTGCCGCTGGCTGACGATGGCGCCGCGGGCATCCGCGCGGAGCAGTTCGTCGAGCACCTGGACACGCGCGAAGAGCTGCCGGACTTTCTGCGCGACTGCCGGCGTGTCCTCGAACCCGGCGGCGTGCTGCGGATCATCGTCCCCGACGCGGCCCGCTATCTGCGGGCTTACTGCCGGCCGGACCTCGATGGATTTCGCGAGCTGGCGGTTCCCGATCCGTTTCCGGACGATCTGCCGACGCGTATGGACGTCATCAATCACATTTTTCACCAGTGGGGCGAACACCGCTGGGCGTACGACTTCGAGACGCTGTCGCTGCGCCTGAGGACAGCCGGCTTCGGCACCATCGAGCAGGTGGGTTACCAGCGGTCGCTCCTGCCGGCACTCGCGCAGGACCGCGACGTCCACGCGCCGTATTCGCTCTACGTCGACGCGGTGAAGCCGGCGTGACCGCCGTGCCCGCGGGCCCGATGGTGAACGCGGGCTCGGGACCAGCGGACCCCAAGCCCTGGATCAATATCGACGGATCCTGGCAGGCACGGCTCGCGGGGCATCGGTGGCTCGCACGCGCCGGCGCGCGGCTGATCGGGATTGAAGTCGGGCATTGGCCGCGCGGCGTCACCTATCGGGATGTCCGGCGCGGGCTCGGGTATCCGGACGGATCGCTGGCCGTCGTCTATGCGTCGCACCTGCTCGAGCATCTCTATCGCGATGAAGCGCTTCGGTTCCTTCAGAACGCCCACCGCGCGCTGATGCCCGAAGGCGTCTGTCGAATCGTCGTGCCGGACGTCGAGCAGATCGTGCACTGGTACCTCGCGCACCAGCGCGAACCGATGGAAACACACCGCGAGCCGAGCAGCGACATGCTGATGGGTCTGATGCTGCTGCGGTCGAAGAGCGCGGGTCGGGGATCGGGTCCGCTACGGCTGGTGCGCCGCCTCGCCGACCTTCACGAGCACAAGTGGATGTACGACCGCGAAGGGCTGGTGGCGCTCTTTCGGGAAGCCGGTTTTCGCTGTCCTGCGCCGCGCGGGTTTCTTGACAGCGCGATCCCGCGGACCGCGCTCGAACAGGTCGAGCAGCGCGACCGCGTCGAAGGCGGCGCGGGCGTGTGCGTGGAGTCGCGCAAGTAGATGCGCCGGGTGCTGATGGTCAGCCCGCACTTTCCGCCCGATTCGAGCGCGGCGTCGCACCGCGTGCGATTGCTCGCGCCGCACCTCGCCGCGGCCGGCTGGACGCCGACGGTGGTCACCTTGCAGCCCTCCGCATACGAGGGCCGGCTGGATCGCGATCTCGTTGCGCTCGTGCCAGCGTCGCTCGATGTCGTGCGCGCGTCTGCGTGGAGCCCCCGGGCGACGCGCTGGGCCGGACTCGGCGACCTGGGCCTCCGCGCGTTCACCGGGCTCACGCGCACCTGCCGCGCGCTGCTGAGCCGGCAGCGGTACGACGCCTTGTTCATCACGGTGTATCCGGTCTATCCGGCGCTGATCGGTCCTCGCCTGAAAGCGGACTTCAGGCTTCCGTTCGTCCTCGACTATCAGGATCCGTGGGTGGGGGCCTGGGGTCGATCGGTCGGTGGTGGCTCCGGCGGCGCGATCGACTGGAAGAGCCGCGCTTCGCGGCAACTGGGGCTCTGGCTCGAGCCGCGGGCCGTCGGCGCCGCCGACGCGCTCGTCGCCGTCTCGCAGGGCACGATTGATGGCATCGTCGAGCGCATGCCGGCCGCGGGCCGCCTGCCGCAGGAAGTGATTCCGCTCGGCTTCGAGGCGGCCGATTTCAGCGCGGTCGGCGACCGGCGATCTCCGGCTGCAGGCTTCCACGCGTCGGACGGCTTGGTCCATCTCAGCTACGTGGGCACGCTGCTGCCCACCGGGTTCGAGACGCTTCGCCTGCTCTTTCGCGGTCTGGCGCGCGCGCGGCGTGACGATCCGGCCGCGGCGCGTCTGCGGCTGCACTTTTTCGGGACGAGCAATCAATCGGCGTCGAGTGCGCACCGCGTCTTGCCGTGCGCCCGCGAGTGCGGGGTCGACGACGCGATCACGGAAGAGCCCGGGCGCCTGGATTACCTCGACGCGCTGGCCGTGCTGATGAATTCGAGTGCGATTCTGCTGCTTGGCAGCGCCGAACGCCACTACACCGCCAGCAAGCTCTATCCGGCGCTGCTCGCGAAGCGGCCGATCCTCGCACTCTTCCACGAAGCGAGCAGCGTCGTGTCGGTTCTCCGCGAGGCCGGGTCCGAGCCGACGGTCCGCGTCGTGTCGTACGACGATCGGCCATCGAGCGACGAGCGCATCACCGACGTGGCCTG
>Ga0114129_10003453_pt1 | contig 22224 bp, 21 predicted proteins | sample RhiMetdeltSRZDD1_FD_80071 | JGI IMG/M metagenome (GOLD analysis project Ga0114129, IMG submission 80071) | Populus rhizosphere microbial communities from Tennessee, USA - Rhizosphere MetaG P. deltoides SRZDD1 (version 2) (version 2) | ecosystem: Host-associated > Plants > Roots > Rhizosphere >... | reverse complement strand
TACAAGAGAGAAGGTTAATCGAGTGAGCAGTTGCATCCACGGCGATGAATTCCGTCCCGAGATGCTCTTCTCAGGTGCAGGCTAAATAGCCAGTAATTTGATCGCACGATAGCGCGTTGGAGAGACCCGACAAAATCGTGAGACGTTATCGGGTCTCAAGCAGGCTGCGCTGCATTTTTAGGTGCGTCTTCCGGACAAGCGTCCACTCAGAAGCAGGACCAGTAGGATCAGGAGGACTAACCCAAGGCCTCCACTGGGGTAATAGCCCCAGTTAGCGCTGTACGGCCATGTTGGCAATGCACCGATGAGCAGGACAATCAACACAACCAAAAGGATATTGTTCACGTCGTTCTCCTTTCGCAATGGGCTTGGATGACGCCTCAAGCCGCGCCATTGGTCCCTATGATTATCGCAATAAGAGGATTGGCGCATACTCACCAAAAGTGGCATGGATCCCCGCTTTGGTTGGGTCAGTTGGAGGGTCGCTGTTCGATTCCAACCGGGCGCACCATTTGCACCACCTGACAGGGGTTTTTTCACGTACTCCTCGAACCTTCCCTGGTTATACCTGCTCCATCTTACCGGCCTTTGCAGCCCCGTGTAGACATCCGTCAGCAGCTTCCCCTATAGTTTCCCTAGTACAGAAGCTCCGGATTTCCTCTACCCTGGAGCACATAGTCAGACTATTTTTCACGGGCTCTGGTCTTTCATGCGCAGGTTCTTCCGTCCCTTTCCTCTCGCTGTCACCGCGGTTGTTCTGCTCCTGCTCTATACACTCGCTGGATTCGTGCTGGTGCCCTACGCAATCAAGACGTTCGTCTTGCCCTCGCTCTCAGACAAGATCAAACGTCCGGTCCTCGTTCGTGAGGTGGAATGCAATCCCTTTGCATTGTCTCTGCGGCTGACCGGTTTCGAGATCCAGGAAGCGGATCAGTCTCCGCTGGTCGGCTTTAACGAATTCTTCATCAACTTCCAATCCATTTCGGTGATCCGACGGGCCTATGTGTTCGACACCATTCGGCTTGCCATGCCTTTCGTGTCGGTCAAGGTGGCAAAAAATGGGCGAGTCAACCTTGTCGATCTGATTCCGCCTGCCGAAACATCGGTGGCGACCACGCCTGAAGCCCCCTCTGTAGTGCCCGCCGTCCAGATCGGACATTTCGAGATCGCACAGGGCATCGTGGAATTCCGGGACGAATCGAAGGCGAAGCCGTTTACTGTCGATATTGTGCCGATCAACATCTTCCTGAATAATTTTCACACCAGGCCGGGCGGCGACAACGCCTATGCTTTTGTGGCGGAGTTGGGAAAAGGAGAAACCGTGGCCTGGGAAGGGACTGTATCCATTGATCCGATCCGATCCGAAGGCAACCTCTCTCTGGCGGGATTGAAGCTTCCGCCTTTGTGGCAATATATGCAGGAGAGATTCCGGTTTTCGATTGCAAGCGGCACCTTGGCTGCTGATGGGCGGTATCGATTAGATGCAAGCGTCTCGCCGCCGAGACTGACCGTGTCAAATGCGTCCTTGCGCATCGCCGATCTGGCGTTGGCCGAACTTGGCGCCTTCGATCCGGTCATCACGATTCCCATCTTCACGCTAGAAGGGATTCAGGCCGACCTGAGTGAGCGATCGATTTCGATCTCCGCCGTGAACGTGGCCAATGCGGTCTGGACGACCTGGCTCAACGTTGATGGAACGACAAATTACCAGTCGCTGCTCGCTCCCGTCGATCGGACAATTCAGGCCTCATCATCTCAGCCGACACAGACCAGCGCACCGGGCGCCGGAGAAGCCAAGGACAAACCTTGGACCGTTCTCGTCAAACAGGTGGGTCTCAACAATCACACCGTTCATTTCGAAGATCGCAGGCTGACGACCGTGGCGCGCACGGACATCACGGCGCTGACAGTCCATACCGAGGATGTGGCGGTTCCTCTGCGTGGCAAGCTGCCGCTCGCGCTTGGCTTGACGCTCAATGGATCGGGTCAGGTGAAAGTGGACGGACAGGTCTCCGTAAATCCCTTTGAAACCGATCTGGCCTTGAGTCTGAAAAACATTTCCCTTCAACCCTACCAACCGTATCTCGAACGATTCACCAGTGCCTTGGTCGAGTCCGGAGTGATCGACCTCGATGGAGTACTTCATGTCGCGCTCGATCATCCGAAGAGCGCGCTCTTGACCTATCGTGGGAATGTCGGTGTCAAGTCCCTAGCCATCATCGATCGTGAGGAAGGCAAGACCGTCGCCTCATGGAAACAATTGCAACTTCAGCAGATCGACCTCTCGGTCGATCCCACTGCGGTGACCATCGATGAGGTCGCATTGGAGCAACCGACGGTTCATGCTGTGATAGGCTCGAATGGACAACTGAATCTATCGCAGGTTGCCAGGCCGGCACATCGTCCAACGGCGGCTCTTGAGGCAGGCCTTCAAACCGATGTGCCAACCGCTTCGCCAAAGAAATCTGCGCCGCTCGTTGTAGCGATCAAGACGGTGAAACTGCTGAAAGGAGCGGCGACCTTTCAAGACGATTCGATTCAGCCGTCCGTGCGAACCGCCATCCAGGATTTGACGGGCACGATCAAAGGCCTTTCATCGACACACCTGGCAAGGGCCGACGTTGCGCTCTCGGGGAAAGTCGACAAGGTGGCGCCGCTGAAGATTTCCGGAACAATCAACCCCTTGCGCAAGGATGCCTTGACGGATCTTACGATCAAGTTTGAAAACCTGGACCTCACCACCGCAACGCCTTACAGCGGGAAGTACGTGGGCTATCCGATCAGCCGAGGCAAATTGTTTCTGAATCTCGCATACAAAATCTCGCAGAAGCACCTCGAAGCGGAAAACAAGCTGAGGGTGGATCAACTTACGTTTGGCGAAAAAACCAATAGTCCGAACGCCACTTCTCTGCCTGTTTCGTTGGCGGTGGCCCTGCTGAAAGATCGGAAAGGCGTCATCGACATCGATCTTCCGATCCGGGGAGACCTCAACGATCCCGACTTTAAGTACGGGAAAGTGGTGATTTCGACGCTGGTGAATCTTGTCACGAAGCTGATCGCCTCACCCTTTGCCCTCCTCGGTAACCTGATTCCAGGCGGCGGAGGAGGGGAGGACCTCCAGTTTTTTGAGTTCGCTCCAGGGTCTGCTACTAGTTCCGGAGAGGAGTTGAAGAAGGCCGAAGCACTGACAAAGGCGCTGACGGAGAGGCCTGGTCTGCGTCTCGAGATTACCGGCACAGCCGATCCTGTACGCGATCGCCAAGCACTCGGTCTTCAGAAGCTCTCTTCGGAGCTTCTAGCCAGGTGGAATCGCGACCGGGGGAAACCTCCGAACGCAGAGCCGTTGCCGGCCGACGAAGAACGACGACTGATTAAAGAACTGTACGAACGGCGGCACGACAAGGCCGGTCTCTCTGAGCCGGCACCGCAGCCGGGAGGGCGCACCAGTCCACCGACCGTTGATGAGATGAAGCTTGAATTGGTGGCCGCCATGCCGCCAGATGAAGAAGGGCTAGGGGCATTAGCTCATCAGCGTGCAGAAGAAATCAGAAACCAATTGACCGGCGAGGGTAAGCTGGCTGGGGAGCGGGTCTACCTGGCCAATGAAGACATTACGGCGTCCGACCATGAAAAAATCCGCAGCCGACTGGCCATTACTGCAGCACAATGACCGGAGCCAACGATTCCGCACTTGCAGTCCTCCTAGCGGACACAGTATCGTAACTACAACGCACAAGGCACAGCCGTAGCTTATACATGTCATACACGGAGGGCACCATGGCACTACGATTGGGAGACGAAGCGCCGAATTTTACGGCCGAGACGACAGAAGGCACGATCAACTTTCACGAGTGGCTCGGAAATGGGTGGGGGATTCTCTTTTCGCATCCGAAGGACTTTACCCCTGTCTGCACGACGGAGTTAGGGACGGTTGCCAAAATTACTCCTGAGTTCAAGAAGCGGGGCGTCAAGGTGATCGCCGTCAGCGTGGATCCGCTGGACTCGCACAAGGGCTGGATCAACGACATCAACGAAACTCAGAAAACCACCATGAATTATCCGATCATCGCCGACCCGGATAAGAAAGTGTCGACCTTGTATGACATGATCCACCCGAACGCCATGGATAACATGACGGTTCGATCCGTCTTCGTCATAGGGCCGGATAAGAAAATCAAGCTCACGTTGACATATCCGGCTTCATGTGGCCGTAATTTCGACGAATTGCTGCGAGTCATTGATTCACTGCAGCTTACGTCGAAATACAAGGTGGCCACGCCGGCCAACTGGAAAGACGGAGAAGACTGCATCATCACTCCGGCGGTCAACGACGCGGAGGCCAAGACACTCTTTCCTAAGGGCTTCAAGACGGTTAAGCCATACCTCCGCTATACGCCGCAGCCGAACAAATAGCGCATCACATTTCAGCAGCAGGGCGGAAACGCTCGAGCGTCTCCGCCCTGCTCTCAGACGCCGCTCACAGAGTCTTCAGACCAGCAGCAGCCCGGCTGCACGAACCTCTTTCCAAGACCGATTCTTCAGAAAGCTCTCGAACTCTTTGCCTGTGCCGGGAAATACGCTTCTGACGTCTCGGAGCGACGGATAGGGCGTCGATCGACCATTTCGAATCGTCGATTGCCGGATCAGATCGTTGAGCCATTCGGTCTGTGAACTCCTTCCGGCCGTCTCACGGATCAGTGCCCCACCAAGCCACACGAATCGCCGCTCCGCCGCCGGATCATCGTGAATGACACGCTGCTTCAATAACGTGACTACCCAGGTGGGGGAAACGCGGGGGCGAGGAACAGGATGGTCGAACCATCGACGGACATCCATCGCGAGCCCGCGTCCCTCAAGAAAATTGAGCATAGAGCGGCGCAGGCCTTCGCCCAACCAATCGGGCGTCTCCCCGATGCGATCTTTATGAACGAGGTCGTTGTCCGCGAAACCGGCGAATCGAGGTCCAACGATACGAATGCCGTGAGTTTTTGGATTGAGGCCGATGGGGCTATGTGCGGTTGCCGTGAATCGATGCCAGAAGGCCGATTGCATCAAATCGGCTGTAAAGAGTTGCCGCACACGCTCGAGCGAATCGACGGTTTCCTGGATCGTTTCAGATGGAAAGCCATACATGAGATAGGCATGGATCAGAACCCCGGATTTCTGAAAAGCGGCTGCGACCCGTGCGGTTTGGTCCACGGTGATGCCTTTCTTCATCTGTTCAAGCAGGCGATCGGAAGCCGCTTCCAGTCCAGCCGTGACGGCAATACAGCCGGATGCAGCCAGAAGCCTGCAGAGGTCCGGCGTGAACGCCTCTTCGAACCGGATGTTTCCCCACCAGCGGATCTTGATGTCGCGCTCGAGCAAGCCCAGCGCCAGCGCCTTCAATGCCGCCGGCGGTGCAGCTTCGTCGACGAAGTGAAAGCCACGGTGACCGGTTTCCTGGATCAATCGTTCGATCTGGCTGATCAGTCGATCGGTCGGTATCATTTCATAACGGCCGATGTAATCAAGTCCTACGTCGCAGAAGGTGCATTGTCTCCAGTAGCACCCGTGAGCAACCGTGAGTTTATTCCAGTGGCCTTCGGACCACAGCCGATGCATGGGATTGGTGCTGTCGAGAATGGTGAGGTATCGATCGAGTGCCAACCCACTATAGGTTGGGCAGCCGATTTGCTCCATGAAGAAGTTGGACGTGGTTGGATCGTTGGCGAACTGGACGCGGCCATGGTCCCGATGAAACGTCCGGCAGAGCGAGGTGCGTGGCCGTTGACCGGCGAGATGCTCCACGAGCGAAAGGATCGGGCGTTCCCCGTCGTCCAGGGTGATGAAGTCTACATAATCGAAGATGCGCGGATCGCTGACCCGCCGGAGTTCCGTGTTGGCATAGCCTCCGCCCAGTGCGACGGTCATATCGGGCCGTTGCTGCTTGATCGCTTGTGCGATTCGAAAAGCGCCGTAGAGATTGCCGGGAAAAGGAACGGAAAGTCCGATGAGCTGAGGGTTCACTCGATGGATATGAGACCAAAGTACCTCCAACATGAACCGATCGGTGAGGGTGAGCGGCTTGGAGAGCGCAGAGAGGATCGTGTGGAACGAGGAGGCTGATCGGGCGATGTGTTCGGCATAACGGCTGAGTGCGAAGTGCGGCGAGACAACCGCCTGCACCAAATCGGCCAGATCTTCCAAATAAAAAGTAGCCAGCTGTTTGGCTCTGTCTTGAATAGAGACAGCTCGCGCAAATATTGCTCTCCCTCTGAATCGAGGCCCTCGAGGAAGCACTCCGCGCCGCGTCAGCTCAACAGCCAGGTCGGGATTTTTCGCCTGCAGAAATTCCACAACCGGCTCGACCCAGTCTAGGTATGCCTGCTCATTCTTCAGAATCGCGCGCCCCTCGTCAGGTAAAGGCCGCCCATATTTGCGCGCTTCGTCGAATACAGCTTGCAAGCCTCTGTGACTGAACAATCGCAACACCAGCTCGATGCCGATGTCCGCCTGATCGCACGTGATACCTTGCGATCGAAGGAAACCGGTCAAATAGGCGGTCGACGGATAGGGAGTATTCAGTTGCGTGAGCGGAGGGATCAACAACAGCACGCGAGGCAAAGTCATGGGCTCGGCATAGCACAGTGCTGCCGCATATTGCCATCCACGGCCAGCTCCGCTAGGGTGTGGCTAATGAAAGCTTCTTGTTCTCTGGATGACAGACTGCTCGTCGGTTGTATGCCAACAGAATTCATTCGTCCTTTTTTCGGTTGATTGCATGCGACAGGACCGGCCCCGCGAAGCGATGGTGGCAATGGCTGAGTTGCTTGCCAAGATACTAGATACGACGGTCAAGATTCCAGGCACGCCGCTCTATCTGGGCCTCGATCCACTGTTAGGACTGATTCCCGGCGTCGGCGATGCGCTGGCGAGTCTGATAGGAACCGCCATACTCGGGATGGCCGCGCGTTTACAAGTGCCGCGGATCGTGCTTGCCAGAATGAGCCTGAATTTGCTCATCAACGGGGCGATCGGCGTCATCCCAATCGTCGGCGATCTTTTTTCAGTGTGGTTTCGCAGTCACGCCAGAAACGCCGCACTCTTGAGGCAGGCTGCGACCGAGCCGGCACGACCGACCAGCGGCGACTGGCTGTACGTGCTCATCATCGTGGGAGGAATGGCCCTAGTCCTGATTCTCGCCATCGCATTCGTGCTGTGGTTGGTCGTGAAACTGTGGAGGTACTTCGCACTTTGAAAGAAGGATGAGGATGGTGGGTTTCCTTGCTCCGGCGATGGATGAAACCGCATGCCTTATCGCTGCTTGGCTGCCACGCGATTCCTCGCAAGTCGTAGCCAGCCCCACCATTCCCACCAGTCGACTAGAGGGATGATACGCGCAGGCTTAGCCTTGAGGAGTTTCGAGAAGAGCGATATAGCAGCCAGCAGAGATCTGGCAGAAGCGAAAGCAGTGGGCTTGCTAGCTACGCCGCAACGAATTTGAGCGCGGCGCCGTTGATGCAATAGCGCAGGCCGGTCGGTTTGGGGCCGTCCTTGAAGATGTGCCCTTGATGGCCTTCGCAACGGGCGCAGTGGACTTCCGTACGGGGAAAGATCAATTTGAAATCGGTCGTGGTCTCGACCACTTTGGGATCGATCGGCTGCCAAAAACTCGGCCAGCCTGTGCCGCTGTCGAATTTATGCTCTGAGGAATAGGCCGGCAGGTCGCAGCCGGCACAGTAGTAGATGCCGGCTTTCTTATTGTCATGCATATTGTTGATAAACGGACGCTCTGTATCCTCATGACGTAACACCCGATAGGCTTCCGGCGACAATAGCTTTTTCCATTCGTCGTCGGTCTTCACGACTTTGACAATCGGGCCTATCACAATTGGCTGTGCCATGAGTCTGCTTCCTTTCCAGCTAGATGTCCCGACGAGTCGAAGGAACCTGACATTATCCTTACACAGCGATCTGTCCAAGGACAAGCGGTGGGGCGAGGGCAAACAAGGGACTCCGACTGCGAGTCCGGAGTCCCAATGGGTCAGGCTGAGGCCGACAAGGGCTGCTCTGGAGCCGAGGCTCCATGAATGTGGATGTCATGATCGAAGGCAGCGGGAAGCACCTCTTCGATCCGCTCAACCGGGATGAACGTCAGGTCATCCCGCACTTCCTGCGGCACTTCTTTCAGATCCTTCTCATTGGCCTTCGGCAGAATTATCCGCTTGATGCCGGCGCGATGCGCCGCCAACACCTTTTCCTTGATCCCGCCGACCGGAAGGACCAACCCGCTCAAGCTGATTTCTCCGGTCATCGCCGTGTCGCTGCGCACGGCTTTCCCGACATAGGAAGAGGCCAGCGCCGTGGCCATCGTGATTCCCGCAGAAGGTCCGTCCTTCGGGATCGCTCCCGACGGGACGTGGATGTGCAGGCCGTTTCGCTTGAATCGTGAGATATCGAGTCCCATGCTTTCGGCATGCGCCCATAGGTAGCTTCGAGCTGCCCGCGCCGACTCCTGCATCACGTCTCCCAACTGGCCGGTGAGACTCACTTCGTGGCTGCCCGGCAACAGGGTGGTCTCGATGTAGAGTACATCCCCGCCGGTCGGTGTCCAGGCGAGACCCGTCGCCAACCCAACCGGGATGTGCTTTCTGGGCTCTTCGGGCATGAACCGTTCCGATCCGAGCCAATCGGCAAGCTTGCTCGCTTCGACCGTGACCATCTGACGTTCCTCGCCTTCCGGCAGTTCGGCAAACGTCAGGGCCACCTTACGAGTCAGCCGGCCAAGCATCTGTTCCAGCTGACGAACGCCAGCCTCTCTCGTGTAGCGACTGATGATGTGGTCCAACACGGCCTCCGGCAACTGCACCTGTTCGGATGCGAGACCCGCTTCTTTGAGTCTTCGCGGCCAGAGATACCGCCGGGCAATCTCAGCCTTCTCCCGCTCGCTGTATCCTTGGACCCGGATGATTTCCATTCGATCGAGCAAAGGCTGGCTGATCGTATCCAGCGTATTCGCCGTCGTAATGAAGAACACCTTCGACAGGTCGAAGGGCAGATCGAGATAGTGATCGCGGAAGGTATGGTTCTGAGCCGGATCCAAGATTTCCAACAGCGCCGCCGCGGGATCGCCGCGAAAATCACGACCCATCTTATCCACCTCATCCAGCATCAAGACGGGATTGTTCACTCCGGCTCGCCGCATGGCCTGAATGATGCGTCCCGGTAAGGCTCCGACATAGGTCCGTCGATGCCCGCGCAGCTCCGCTTCGTCATGGACGCCGCCCAGGCTGAACCGCTCGAATCTCCGCCCCATCGCCCGGGCAATCGATTGGCCCAGGCTGGTCTTACCAACGCCCGGAGGTCCGACCAGGCAGAGAATCGGCGCCTTGGCAGTCGGATTCAATTTCAACACGGCCAGGTGCTCGACGATCCGTTCCTTGACCTCTTTGATGCCGTAGTGGTCCTCTTCCAACACCTGGCGGACTTTGCTCAGGTCCAGATGCTCTTCTGATGCATTGGACCAGGGTAATTCGAGCACCAGGTCCAGGTAAGTCCTCAACACTTGGTGATCCGGCGAAGACGGCGGCACTTTAGCCAGGCGGGCAATCTCACGCTCGACTTCCTTCCGTACATGTTCCGGAAGGTTGGCTTCCTCTATTCGCTTCTTGAGATGAGCGACCTCGCTCTCTTCGCCATCTGCCTCGCCGAGTTCCTGCTGAATCGCTTTCAATTGCTCGCGCAAAATGTACTCGCGCTGATTCTTGCCGATCTTGGCTTGCGTGTCGCTGGCGATCTTGTCGCGCAACTGAAGAATTTGTATTTCCTTCGACAGGAAGGCATAGAGCGATCGCAGCAATTCTATAATGGATGAGCTTTCGAGCAACGTCTGCTCTTCCTTGACGGTGAGATTCAAAAGGGACGCCACGCGATAGGCCAAGGTCGCGGGATTCTCCTCGTTGCGAAAGGCCGCTGTCGCTTCATCGATGCCGGGAGCCTGAATCAGCCTTGGAAGGTCAGTTATGAGTTCCTGAATGGCCCGCTGAAGGGCGAGCACCTCCCGGTCATGATCCGCCGGAAGTTCGAGACGACGCGCCTGTACCAAAAGAAATGGATCGGACTGTTCCGCCTTGAGCAGGGCCACTCGTTCGATGCCCTGGATGAGGGCTTGAATGGTCCCTTCTTCAGAACGTCCGACCTGCTTCACGATGGCTTTAGTACCAATGGTATAGAGGTCTTCGAGACCTGGGCTTTCCTTAGCGGGATCGCGCTGCGCGACGACCAGAATCATCTTTTCTTCGGTCTTCAACGCCGCATTCACAGCCGCGACCGATCGCTCGCGCCCCACCGTCACGGGCATGAGAATGCCCGGGAACAGGACGGTGCGGTTGATCGGGAGTACCGGCAACGTCACGGAGAGAGGGGTGGTCTTCATGGTTGGCTGTCCTCCGATCTTGCATCAAAGTTGTTGTGAGCCGTAAACGGACAGATAGGTTCGATCGCAAAGGAAGTCAAGAAGAGTGGAATGACGCGGAGATTAGCGCTCTCTAACGATCCACGAACAACCCGCCAGTCTGATAGAGAATCACCCTTCCATCCCACGGCTGCTGGTCCGCTGGGACGACCGGTTCCGGCGAAAGGCTATAGCTGTCCTTGCCGCTCAGATCGAAAAAGCCGGCGACGCTCTGCTCTGCGGAGCGGCCAAAGCCGGACTTGAGCTGGTACTGATCGTCGCCTGCTTCATCGATGAACAGGCTCCAACCGGAAAAATCCGCCCCCCCCAGGCCGGTCGACCGTCCAAAGCCATACCGATCATTCCCGTTTCCGGCATCGATCATCACGCTCACCGCATGGTCCCAGGCAACTCCCGCATTATAAAAGGGACCGGTTGAACCGTAGCGATCGTTGCCATGACGATCGACGAAGACCCCTGCGCCATAGTGAGCCGACGAGCCGTGGCCGTAGCGAGCCGCTTGGTATTCATCGTCGCCGTCAAGATCCAGCAGCACACCTGCGCCGAAGAAATATCCGTGCCCTTCAGAAAAGTTACCACTTCGATAGCGGTCCTGTCCCTCCACATCCACCAACAAGCCCCGGCCGCCTGCCAGGTTGTGCGCCAGCCAGTCCGCTCGTTTCGTCAGCAGTCTGGTGCCGGACCCGGCTCCCAGTCCGAAACAATCGTATTGGAACAGAGCATCGCCCGGCTTGCCGCTGGGCGCATCTTGCGCATTGTAGGCGCTGGGATACTTTTCGCCGCATTGATACTGATCGTCTCCCTGCACGTCGATGACCGCCCCAATCCCCGATGGACCGCCGAAGCCGATCGCAAATCCAAAACTGCTGTAGCGGTCGTTGCCGGCTGCGTCGAACAGGAGGCCCAGTCCTGCGATCGCCGCCCCTTGAGTCAATCGATTCCCCATATATACATCATTGCCTTTCGCATCGAAGAGAATCCCCAATCCGCCGAATCCTGTGCCGCCCGAGCCGGCATCGAGCTGATAGACATCGTCGCCGGCCTGATCGATCAAAAGACCGACGCCCAGCCTGCCTGTGGCGAGTCCGAGAGAGTCGCCGTTGTAGGTGTCGTTCCCAGCGACATCGATGACGACCGCATTGCCATGGTCCGAGGAGGCGGCAATGGCCCCGCGGTACAGGTCGTCGCCGCCGAGATCGATGACGAGACCGAAGCGTTGGTCCAACTCATAAGTGTTCGCGCCGGGGCCTCCGATCACGATCAGCCCGTAAGAACTGTCCACGACATACAAGACGTCACCGGTGATGCCGACGGGAACCTTCGCGCGGGCGAGGGGTTGAGCAAGGCTTCCCGCAAGCTGCAGGAGCCATCGTTCGTTCGCCAGGCGAGCCAACACTTGTGCGGCAGCGATCAGATTCGCATAGTCGACATGCTGCTCGATCAGTTCGACAAAGCGCATATCGGCCTCGGCGCGAGACAAGGTTTGCTGGGTCAGATCCGAAATCTGCGGTGTGAAATGCTCGACGAGCGAGCCTGCATGCGCGAACATGAATTGCCGTTCGTCTTCGGACAGTTGGCTCAAGGCCTTGTCGCGATGCTGGGAGGCTTCCGCCAAGCTCTCGATCATGAAGGTCGTGAAGGTCTGCGCCTGGGTGCCGGGTGGAGGTATGGCGCGGTGAAAGGTCGAGGTCCGATCCATCCCCGCTTCCAGGACATCGAGCAGGCCGGGAAGACCGAGCGCGCCACCTTCGGCCAATTCCGCGACAAGCAGCCCCTGTCCTTCCAAATTCGCCAGACCTTCCCAAGGCTGCTGTAATGCGTCAAGCACCAGCCGTCGCTTGAAGCGGGCCGGCACACTTTCCATCGTTTCACGAACTGCGTTGGCACGGACCTGGCGGATCAGGCGATCGAATTGCGGACGGACCGCTGGCATGAGGCGTTCCAATGAGGAATCGCGCATCGGGCTTCTCGTTTTGGCGGTGGAAGGAGGGCCGAGCCAAGCAAAAAATCCCTGGACCATGCTGCAGCCGGGAAGACACAGAATCAGGAGCGTGATCAGCAGGCGGAACGATCGTCTGGCCATCCTCGTGACAGGATACCCTGAGCGGCTATCGATTGCCATGGATCGCCCGGGGCTTTTTCCTCATGGACCCTTCCACAATCATGAATTCGTATAAACGGCATTCAAGCGGCCCGTTGAAGAGAGGAATCCGCCGAGAAGGAGCGAGACCGATCAGTTTTTGTACCAGCGCATTGCCGGTAAAGATATAGGCTCGCCATCCAGCCCATCGCTGTTTGAGTCGGTCGCCGATCTTGGGATACAGTTCGTCGAGCGTCTCTGAATGGCGGACCCGTACGCCGTAGGGTGGATTGATCAGCAACACACCCTGAGACGCGGGCGGGTCGAGGTTCAGGAAGTTCGCCTGCCTCAGGCGAATATCCGCAGCCAGACCTGATTCCTGAAACGTTCGTTGGGCGATCTTCACTGCGGCCGGATCCCGATCGGACGCATAGATCGGGGAGGGTACCCTCTCCAATTGTCGCGTCCGCGCCGTTTCACGGAGCCGATTCCACTGTTTCGGGTCGTGGAAGAGCAATCGCTCGAACGCGAAGGACCGCGCGAGGCCCGGCGCCATGCGCCTAGCCATCAGCCCCGCTTCCAAAGGGATCGTCCCGCCGCCGCACATGGGATCGACGAACACCTGATCGGGGGTCCACCCGGTCAAACGGAGCAGGCCTGCTGCAAGATTTTCACGCAGCGGCGCCTCTACATGATCGACACGGTAGCCTCGTTTGAAGAGCGGCTCCCCGGACGTATCGAGATAGAAGGTGGCGGACGTCGCATCGAGGAAGGCGTCGATGCGGATATCGGGCCGTTGAGTGTTCACGCTTGGCCGCCGATGTCGAACCGCCATGAACTTGTCGCAAATCGCATCCTTGATCCGGAGCGTGAGAAAATCGAGACTCGGAAGCGGACAGCGACGCGCGCTGACCTTCACCTTGATCGTGCACGATGGTTCGAACCAATCAGGCCAGGTCAGGCCATAGGCGCCTCGATACACGTCGTCTTCGGTGCGATAGAAGGCCCGGCCCGCTTCCCACAAGACTCGGCTCGCGATACGACTTGCGAGGTTCACCTGGTACAGCACGGACCAAGGACCGTGGAAGGCGACGCCGCCCTCCGTCTTGTTCGTCTGATCGACGCCGAGATCCTGCAATTCCTCTTCGAGCGGTCCTTCGAGCCCACGAGGGCAGGGTGCAAAGAACCGCTGTTTTGTGCTATCCATCGGTCACATCGACAAGAAACCAGGTCATGATGAACTTCTGCAGCGCTTGCGGTAAGCCGGTAATGAAGAAAGTCCCACTCGGAGACAACATGCCGCGGTTCGTCTGCGGCTCCTGCGAAATCATTCACTATCACAATCCTAAAATCGTCGCAGGCTGCATCCCGCAATGGGAGAATCAGATTCTTCTCTGCCGGCGGGCCATCGAACCGAAATACGGGCTCTGGACCTTTCCAGCGGGCTTCATGGAGATCGGCGAGAGCACCGAAGAGGCGGCGATACGGGAAACCGTCGAGGAGGCCAAGGCCGACGTCCTATTGACCACTCTCCACTCAGTGCTCAGCCTTCCGCACATCGGCCAGGTCTACCTCGTCTTCGTCGGCACGATGCGGTCCGGACAGTTCTCAGCGGGAGAAGAGAGCCTGGATGTCCGACTCTTTCACCCATCGGAAATTCCCTGGGAACAGATCGCCTTTCCGGTCGTGAAAGAAGCCTTGCGATGTTATATCGAAGACATGACGAAGGGCGAACTGGCGCTGCACGTCGCGAGCATTTCCGACCGCATCCGCTGATTCATGATCCACCCTCAACATCGGATCGCCGATTGGGGGACTACGGCATGGATGTCGACGAGCTGTTCCGTCCGGTCGATCGCATAGAAAATCCTCCATTCACCCACTGCATACTTGGACAACCCCGGTAGTGCATCCGCCACCGACTCATGGCGTAAGTTTTCCACGTTGGACGCGATCCACTTGGTCTTATCGAATAGACGTTGCGCCGTCCCGGCTTCGATCGCGGCGAGGTCCTCGACGACCGACGGTTGGAAAGAGAGGCGGTACCAGGCCACGGTGCTTACCAGCGAAGGCCGAGCTTCTCGGCCACTTCCTCACCGGACAGACGTTCCCGATTAGACAGGGAAGCCTTGAGGCGTGCCCGCAGGGCTTCCCCGAGTTGAAGACCGAGGTCTGGATCGCCGACCAACTCGCGGAGCCGATCGTCGACCAGGCCCCGTACGAGTTCTTTCAATTGTGCCGGAGATAATGAAGAGAGGTCCATACAGGGGAGGATACGGAGGCGGAAGCCGGATTGCAACGGCAGTTAGGAGCATCCCTTTCCGGCTTCGAGCTGCCGAATGACGCGGCCGAGCCGATCTTGCTCCGGCTTGGCCACGGTGAGAAACTCCATGCCCATTCCTTGCGATCCGCACCATCGTATCGCTGCATTCGCGATGGTAATGGGTTGTGCATCACCAGGGACGTGCAGCAGGAGACTCAAGCGCATGCCGGTAAAGGGATTGATGAGGCTTTCGACCCGGCAGCCCCTTTCTGAAAGGTCGCGAACCGATCCCTTATGCCGGAAGGAATCTTGAAGCAACAGCGTGCTCGGCATGGAAACCGGGAACCGCTTGAACTTACGCGTGACCATGAAGAAGTCTCCTCGAGCCGGTATCCAAAGCTAGTATCGCCCTGAAAGATTGTCAAAGAAATCCGCACTTGTTCACCGGATCTTCATGGGGAAATCGAATAACCGCAAGCAGGAGTGTGCGGCGACTGTGACGAAGGAATGGAAAAAGTTGCTCGCTGACGGTCACTACCAGCGGCGGCCCCAGCGTCCGTAGAACCGCGGGCCCCAGAACGGATGGTAGTAGAAGGGTGGCCCATAGATCCAGGGACGGCCAAGGTAGAGGCCCAATCCTATGGGAGGATAGGCATAGGTGTAGGCATAGGGATAACCGTAGCCATAAGGTGGCGGCACGACAGGAGTCGAAGGGCGTTGTGAAAACTGTTGTTGTAAATCGGCGGTTGCTGCAGCTTGACGATCGATTTGCCCTTTCAACTGCCCCACTGTGTCACGCTGAGCCTGAAGCTGGGCTTCCAGCTTATCGATCTGCTCCCGCTGGTGCTCGATGAAGGCATTGAGACAACGGGTCTGCGCTTCTTCGCCATAGTTGGAACATTCCCATGGAACTTGAGGGGCGGCGTAAGCAGACATCGTCCAGAGTCCCAAGCCAGCAGCCAATCCGCTGGCAACCATCATCTGCCGCAGGAAATCTTGCTGAGAGGCCATTATGGTCGTCCCACGGTCCATAGGTCCTCCTCGTTCGACGATTACCTATACGATAACATGAGTGATCGGTTCTTGAACAGATCCGCTTCTATGAAGAATAACGATTCCAATTGCTCTTCGTTGACTCGTGCCGTTTGATTTTGCCGGGAGGGACTTCTACAATGCCGCCACCTGAACAGGGTGTACATGACTTCCCGCAAAGCTGTGTATATGACGGCGCCTCGTCAGAGGAAGACCTTCCGGCGTCCTTCATTTCCTCACCGATCTCTCGCACGACGGTTTCAACAACGTCTGTTGAAATGGTACGTCCTTCATGGCCGGGATTTGCCTTGGCGCAATACGACCGACCCCTATCACATTCTGGTCTCCGAGGTCATGCTACAACAGACGCAGGTCGATCGTGTGGTTCCCAAATACTACGAATTTTTGGATCGCTACCCGAGCCTTGAACACTTGGCCGATGCTCCTGTGAACGACGTCAAGAAGACCTGGTATCCCTTGGGGTACAACATCAGGCCCGAGCGACTGCACAGTATCGCTCGTGAGACCGTCGCCCGATACAGTGGAAAGCTGCCGAGCGGGGCGGAAGAACTTCTATCCTTCAAAGGCATCGGGCGGTATACGGCAGGCGCGATTCGCTCTTTTGCGTTCAACGAAGATGCCCCGATCGTCGATACCAACGTGATGCGGGTGCTCCACCGGATCTTCATCGCAAAAGGCGATCCCAAGACTCATAAGACGAAACTATGGGCGCTGTCCGAAGCGTTGATTCCGCCCGGCAAGGGGTACGATTTCAACCAGGCCTTAATGGATTTCGGCGCGATGTGTTGCACGGCCAGAAATCCTTCCTGCGGGCCATGTCCCATGAAACCGATTTGCAAGACTTATCCATTTGAGACGAAAAAGGCGGGCCGCTCATGAAAGTCGTCGAAGTGGCGGCCGGCCTGATCTGCCGTGACGGTCGTTACTTGATCGCCAGACGCAAACCGGGCGTGCACCTCGCCGGTCTGTGGGAATTTCCAGGCGGGAAGCGCGAAGCGGACGAGACATTGGAGGACTGTCTTCGACGGGAGTTGCTTGAAGAATTGTGCGTTCAGGTCGATGTGCCGATTCCCTTTCAGATCATCCGGCATGAGTATGCAGAAAAGACGGTCGAGCTGCATTTCTTTCGCTGCACCATCGACGCAGGTCAGCCTATGCCGGTCGATTGCGCCGAACTCCGTTGGGTTTCGCCCTCTGAGCTGACCGCCTATGAATTTCCTCCCGCAGATCGTCCGATCATCGAAGCGTTGCAACAGCATGATGGAGGGCTCAGCTCGTGAAAGTCGTCCTCGACATCGAAACGATTCAAGCTCCGCGAGAGGAATGGATGAGGCTGATCGGCAAGCCGCAGCCTTCATTGGAATGCGGCGCGCCCGACGATGATCTGGATCTCTTTACAGTAGGAGCGGCCGAAGAGCGGCGCCGGATCGAAGAGGAGCAATATGCCAAGTGCGCGTTCGACGGGACGTTCAGCTCGATCGTCTGTATCGGACTGCTCGAGTTTTCCGACCAACTGGAGCCGCGGGGCGCCATGGCCTGGTATGGAGAGAATGAGCGGGAGTTGCTGCGTCAATTCTGGAGCCGACTCGCACAAGCCCGGCCGTCTCTGTTCATTACCCACAATGGCCTGGGGTTCGACCTGCCCTTTCTCAAAAAACGGTCGATGATCCAGCAAGTCAAACCAAGCCTGGACATCAACCTGGCGAAGTTTCGAACGGAGCCGGTCTATGACACGATGGCCATTTGGAGTAATTGGGACCAACGGGGTTGGGTAAAACTGGACGTGTTGGCGCGGGCGCTGAATGTGGATACGAAATCGGGCAGCGGGGAACAAGTAGCGGCGATGTGGGAGAAAGGACAGGGGCGCGAGCTGGCTCTCTATTGCCTGCAGGACACGTTCGTGACCTATGCCTGCTACTGCCGGATGAATTTCCGGCAGCCCCTGTCCCGTGAAGTGGTTCTACTTCAACCCGAACTCATCGACGTTGGGTGATATCGGTCTACTCGGTTTAACCATCGGGTACACTTCCGTGCGTTTTTTCTTCGGAGCCGGTTTGGCCGACACTTTACTGGTCTTGAGCGCTTTGATCTCCTCATCGCGCTCCCGCAGCTCGCGCTTCATCCAAGCAGCCTCCTTGCGGAGCATGTTGATCTCGGACTCCTTCTTGGCGATGGTTTCTTTCGCCTTATCTGCCTGATTGATCTCCGGCGATTGAAACTCGCTTTGCATCATCGCTGCAGCGGATTGGTTGGAGACCGTTTGCGGCTTGACTTGCGCAGCGGCCGTGATGGGAGCGGCTGCCGGAACCTGTAAAGCCTTGGGCGCGGCGGGAGCGGCTTTCGCGACGGGCAGAGAGGACACCGGGGCTTTGGCCAAGGCGTGATAGTCGATGACCATCGCCAGCATGCCCGGCGTACCTCCCGCTGCATAAGGTGGCGCATGTTCGATATGGGCGGCTGATTCGGGCATGAATCCGGCGGGCTTGGCGCCTCCGGCGATCGTGAAATAGATGGATTCTTTCTGCACATAGATGCTGCCCGCGGTGGGTTCAACGCCTGACCCTGCCGATGAGGACAGCCGGAAGCCTACGATCTGTTCGGGCTTCGCCCTGGATAAACCGTGTGCGAGCAGGGGAGCAAGAAACTCGGCATCCTCATCGCTGAAAATTCTCATCGGCTTGCCGCCACCAGCGGACATTCTCGAAGGCCCGTTCTGGCTCTCATCGCGGTAGAGTCCCTTCACGATCTTCATCATCGTGGCGTGGTCGATGACGGCCGGATGATTGGCTTCGAACGACCAATCCGTCACCTCTTCCAAATAGACGTTCCCCATTGAACTCTGGGCGATCTTTGCCGTGCTCGAACAACCGGCGGTCAGCAACGTCAGGGCGACAAACCCGAGCGCCGCATATGCCGATCGTCTGAAAACACATGAACTGGCTTGTGTCATGGGAAATCTCCTTTGATCAGGATGAAGAGCGAGAGTGGTTGAAGCTTCGCGCGTGAAATGCTCAAGAGACTGGTATCCGAGGACTACCAGATGCCGAGTCCCATCAATGTCATGCTGAGGGCCAGCCATCCAAAGAGGCCCATTGCGATGATCGTCTCCAACGTGACGGAAGAATTCCTCTTCTGCTTGGCCGCCGAATCAACGCTCACATTCATTGGTCTTCTCCGATGGCTAGAAGTGCAAAATGTGAATGCGCAACTTCTAAAGCAAAGTCTGTGCCTTTAGCCGCAGGTAGTAGCAGATAGAGGATTGGGAAGAGCGGGCCTGATCCGAAGAGACCGGATGGCGCCGAATTGGCGTGAGAATTCTCTGAATACATAGGTGAATTGAATGTCATAAGTGGTTGATTATCGTGATGGAACGGTCATCCGATGGTGACCAGATAATCGCGGAGCCCGGAGCGACGTATTTTTCGATCCATTCATGGAAGATGTCGCCAGCCAGGCCTCCACAATGTTGCCGGCCGAGAAGGAAACTACCTACAGAAGAGGCAATTCCGGTGCAGTCCTGTTCGATCTTGACGGGTAGGGAAGGCACGCGGGAAGGGGGAGGTCCCGAGACGTCTAATAGGATGCCGTCGCGTAGAGGGTAGAGGCCGAAGAATCGTAGATCGAGAGGTTCAGGATTTCGCCGGGATGTCCTGGTACACAAGCCTTCGCCCATACGACTGTAATATTCCCGTCGGTTTTTCCCATCCCTTGCTGCGATGATCGCTTGGCATCGCCCTCGACCAATACCGGAAGAATCGATCCGATATACGCTCGATTCCTCTCACGAGAAATTTCTCGCTGAAGATCGACCAGAGCCGTGACTCGTTCCGATTTGACCGCTTCGGGAACATCGTCGGCGAATTTTCGCGCCGCAATCGTGTGTTTCCGTTCAGAGTATTTAAAGATGAATGCCGCGTGATAGCGGACCTCTGCGAGTAAGCGGTAGGTGTCGGCAAATTCGGCATCCGTCTCGGAACAAAACCCGGCGATAATGTCGGTCGTCAAGACGATGTCCTGATTCACCGCTCGAATCCGATCGACCAATTCGAGATAGGCCTCCCTGCTGTAGGTCCGATTCATCAATCCCAAGATGCGGTCGTTTCCAGACTGGGCCGGCAAGTGAATGTGTTTGCAGACTTTTGGATGCGACGAAACCGCATCCACAAGAGCCGGTGGAAAATCCTTTGGATGGGGAGACGTGAAGCGCACGCGCTCGATGCCCGGCACATCGGCCACAGCCACCAGTAAGCGGGCAAAATCCCAATCACCCGATCGATAGGAATTGACGTTCTGCCCAAGCAGCGTGATCTGTTTGAATCCTTGCGCCACGACGAGACGGGCCTCGGCAAGGATCCCTTCCGGTTCCCGCGAACGCTCCCTCCCTCTCGTGTAAGGAACCACGCAGAAGCTGCAAAAATTGTCGCACCCCCGCATGACGGCAATCCAGGCATTCACTCCGTCGCGGCGTTGAGGTATCACATCGTCGTAGGTTTCGTATTCGGACAGATCGACCGCCGATCCCTTGAGCCGCAGGCCCTGTTCTTGCGCCTCAATCGCCTCGGCGATGAGCTTCGGCAGCTGCCGGTAGGAATCGGGACCCGCCAGGACATCCACAAGCGGCTCTTTGTTGGTCAGTTCTTCCTTCAGATTCTGAGCCATACATCCAAGCACACCGACCACCAACGGACGTTGTCGCTTGAGCGCGCGCAGATCGGAGAGGTGAGTATAGACTTTCGTATGCGCGTTCTCGCGGATGGCGCAGGTGTTCATGAGAATCACATCTGCCCGCACGCGATCGCTCGTCAGGACAAAACCGCCGCTAATCAAAAGAGAACGAACGAGTTCGGAGTCATACTCGTTCATCTGACATCCGAACGTTTCGAGGTGAACCCGGCTGGGAGACGATCGATGGTTCATCGTATCGGCACCGGGCAAAGGGAATGATCGGCCGCCATGACTCGCCCGATGGCCCAGCGGTCCGACGCAGCGGAGATACGCACCTTCCGTACTTCGCGGGCCAACCCACCAGACAGCGGCACCCCAACACGCAGAAAATTGGGCGCCATCCCCAACGTGAGTCCGTCAGTCGTTCCGGATTCAAAGAGAACGGAAACAGTGGAGCCGATGAATTGCTTCGCAAATGCCATCCGCTTCGCGCGCGACAGCTCGGACAATTCCTTCGCACGTCTCCTCGCCACCACCGTCGGAACCTCATCGCACAATTTCAGCGCAGCAGTTCCCGGCCTTGGTGAATAAATAAAGACATGGAAATAAGAAAACGGAAGCCGCTCAGCGAGACGGACCGTGTTGAGAAACGCCGTCTCGGATTCACCCGGGAATCCCACCATCAAGTCGGTTCCGAGCCCGAGGTCGAAGACAGCGCGATGCGCTCGTTCGATCAGGCTCACAAATTGCTTCACGCCGTACGGACGATTCATCGCTGCCAGAATATTGTCATCACCGCTCTGTAAGGGCACGTGAAGGTAAGGGCAAAGCTTCGATGAAGAGGCCATCCTCTCGATGAGGGCTTCGGTTATCGAGGTCGGCTCGATCGAAGAGATTCTGATTCGTTCAAGCCCCTCGATCAATTCCAATCGGTCGATGAGTCCGAGCAGATCGCGCCCTGCCTGCCGGTATTGACCGACATTCACTCCGGTCAACACGACCTCCCGATAGCCGCCCGCGACGAGCTGTTCTGCTTCCCCCACCACGTCCTCGAGGACGCGACTGCGCTCCCGCCCTCTCGCAAAAGGAATGAGGCAGAAGCTGCACATGACGTTGCAGCCATCCTGTATCTTGAGCAACGCCCTGGTAGAGTCCGGCTCTCCATAGTGGGGGAGGGTAAAATCCTCGCGATCGATCATACTGTTGTGAAAAACTTCGGGGCCCGACTGCTTCTTCAACATGGAGGGAGGGGGTAACAAAGCCGCCAGCTCCCACTTGAACTGATTGCCGACGATCAAGTCGATGCCTGGGATCGTTCTCAATTCCTGGGTGCCAGTTTGGGCGTAACAACCGGTCACGGCGACGAATGCCTCCGGGGAATGTCTCAAAGTCTTACGCACGATATAGCGGCACGTGCGCTCCGCCTCTTCCGTCACGGAACAGGTATTCACCACCAGCAGATCCGTCGGTTCGCCGAAGGCCACGACGCGGTATCCTTCCCTGCGCAGGCCGGACTCGAGCACGGCGGTCTCCGCCTGATTCAGTCGGCATCCCAGCGTGTGTAACGATGCACGTTTCATGACGGAAAAGCATTATAGTGGGACCCAGCAACCCGAGCAAGGCTGCAGATGCCGGGTTGAAGCTCATCGGAGGCCGTGATAAATTGCTCTCACCGGAGTGACTACCCCGTGATCACTTCACAACGCG
>Ga0114129_10003452_pt1 | contig 22226 bp, 21 predicted proteins | sample RhiMetdeltSRZDD1_FD_80071 | JGI IMG/M metagenome (GOLD analysis project Ga0114129, IMG submission 80071) | Populus rhizosphere microbial communities from Tennessee, USA - Rhizosphere MetaG P. deltoides SRZDD1 (version 2) (version 2) | ecosystem: Host-associated > Plants > Roots > Rhizosphere >... | reverse complement strand
CGTCCCAGGAGATGTCCTCCCAGTGGTCGGACCCGGGCCGGCGGACCTTGGGCCGGGTGAGCCGGTTGGGGTTGGCGATGTCGTCCTTGAGCGTGGCCCCTTTCGGGCACAGCGTGCCGCGGTTGATGGGGCTGTCCGGATCGCCCTCGACGTGCACCACCGACGGCGTGACGTTCTTGGCCTTGTCGCCGAGCGTGTGGATGATCACGCCGCACGAGACGGCGCAATAGGGACAGATGCTGCGCGTCTCGGTGGTCCGCCCGATCTTGAACTGCCTCATCTCGGCGCGCGCCTTCGACATGTCGAAGCCGATGCCGACGGCCGCGCCGCCCAGCGCCGCGCCCTTCAGGAAAGTCCGCCTCTTCATGGAGCCTCCACGCCGTCTGGCCCCCGGCGTGAGCCGGGTGGCCCGTCGCCCCGCCACCCGGCGGGGGCGACCGCTTTGTCCTCAAAGCAAATCGGCGGCTCCGTGTCAATTGCATGGGCCCCCATGCAGTTCCCCGTGGCTCCTTCGCGAGACGGCGCCCCGATCCCGTCTGGCCCTCCGTCAATGGGCGCAGCGGAGCGGGGATCTTCGCGATGATTGGCATTCCGTGGTGGCGCGCTTCATCCAGACAGCGTGCCCGGAACGTTCCGGACAGCCTTGGTGGACATGCGTGCTCGCTGCATGAAACCTCGGCCGTACATTTGGAGGCGGCGGGTTTCGAGTATCTCGATCCACCGCCGCCCCCGAGCGCGCCGGGCGAGCGTTCCGACCTCCTGCAGTGAGCTCGTCAGAGCCCCGTCCTGGCTGGGCCGCCGGGAGCGCTCCAATGGCAGGCGCTCCAGCTGCGATCGGCGGTCGCGCCGCGGATCATTGGCACGCTTTGTGGAGCTGGATGTTGCCTCCGGCGAGCAGGTCGGAAGCGACGGCGGTGGGGTTGCCGTTCAACTTCAGCTGGAAGGGATCCGTCCCGTGCCCTGGTTCGCCGTAGTCGGCGACGTCTGCTTCATAGGAGCCGGGCTTGCCGTCGATCTCGGCCAGGCCGCCCGTCTGCCGGCCATTCTCTCCGAACAGCGGATAGAAGTCGTAACCCGTCACTTCGGTCCCCTTCACGCGCTGTCCGTTGCCGTGATCGACGTACAGCAGGTGCCCCCAGAAGGCGCCGTTCTTGATGCCGCCAGCCACCGCGAAGTTCGCCTTCGCCTTCGGGTTCGACGGGGACACGATCCACCCGCCGCCGGTGACGAAGTCCCTTGCCGCCGTGTCGCAGGGAGGCAACGCCGCCGGTGAGGCCGGACAGGTGACGTCCGAGTGCACGTGCGAGACGATCACGTCGGCGAGCGGCGCTCCGCCCGGTGCCGTGTTGTTGACCACGACGTGCAGGGCGTTGACGTCCATCCCGCCGGACTGCCCGTTCCCGGAGCTCGACTGCTCGTTGATGACGACGACGCCGGCGCTGAGCGGCAGCGGGATGGTTTGATTCGTCGCTCCGGAAACGACGATGCTCTGACCGTTGATGGTCAGCACCGCCAGCTCCGAATTGCCGCTGACGGAAGCGTTGCTGCCGTTGCACGTTGCGGAGGCCGTCGACCTGAGGAAGTCGGCGGCGATCGTATTGCCGGCGACGGTCACGCTGAGGTCCGCGACCGATGCTTCCGACCGGCTGGCGTTTCCCCGGCCGACGGTGCTCGCATGCGCGACCTGGGCACCGTTCACGGCCCCGACGTTCGCGAGCGGGATGGCCGGCACATCGAGCAGGGACGCTTCTTGAGCGCCCCCGCTCGACGGCAGCGGCGTCGTGTCGGAGACGACGATCGGCGCGAGAGGGGGCACGGTGGCCTGCACGACCGTGGCCCGCCCGCTGAAGGCGGGCGTCGACGAAGTCTGGGCGACGTTCGCGGTGGGTGCCGCGAGCAATCCCATCGTTCCGGCAAAGATCACACTACGACATCGGCATATCCTCTGATGTGCCATGGAAGCCGTCCTCGCTGTTTCCGCTGCGAAGGCCGCAACGGGAGAGCCGAACATCGAGCGGCTCGCAAAGGACGCCATCTGACAAGGTTGACGTAACGAGATGATCTCTCGCAGTTCGACCAGGCGTTCACAACATGCGCAGCGTTTCGTCAATATCGACGATCGCGAAGCGGCGCTGCCGGGTCGATCCGCCACCGTCCGCAGAAAACGGTCGCTCGCGCAGGTCGGTAGCGCTCTCGAGCGCGAGTCCTATGCGGCGTGCCGGCGTCGCCGGACCGCGGCCGCGCGCCGGCGCGACGCCTTGCGTGGAGCCCGACGCGACGCCGCGCGCGGCATCCGCGCGGTGACCGGCGCGTCGCGCTCCGGCTGCGGCCGCTGTTCCGGTTGCCCCTCGATCTCCGCGATCGTTGCGCGAAGGATCTGCACCAGCCGCTTGCGCTGGGCGCGATCGCTGGCGCTCCACGACGTCTTGTCCGCACGCTTGTGCGCGAGCTTCCACTTCACGCCCGCCATCTCGGTCGTGTAGCTGTTGGCGTCCAGCTTGGTCACGACCTGGTGCGCGAGGATGTACCAGCCGTACGCGGTGCCGACCGGCGCCCCCGAGCCCTCGGGCGCGCGCCCCTTCCTCCGCTTCACGACCGAGTACTGGAACTCCCACTTGTCGGGGGTGACCTTCTTCTCGGTCCAGTCGCCCGCGTCGTAGCGCCACTTGTGCCCGCGGCCGACTTTCATCCCCGTGTAGCGCTTCCCCTGGTGCTCCTTGAATTGGTCATACGCGGTGTTCGCCATACCGTTGAAGCTAAGGACGGCGCTGCGCCGATCGCAATTCACCAAGGCGATCTCCGCCGCGTCGTCGCCGACGCGAAGGAGCGCTATACGGATTCCGTGGGTCACCTGCCCATGCTGCTCTCGTTGTTTGCCGTCGATCTGGCGGCGGCGGCGACACCCGGTCCGAACTTCCTCGTGGTCGCCCAGGCGGCGATCCACCGTTCCGCGCGGTTTGCCGGCCTTGTCGTCGTCGGACTCGTCACGGCAAACGCCGCCTGGTCGATCGCCGTGACGCTGGGCTTGTCGGCGCTCTTCCGCGCCGCTCCCTGGCTCTACTGGAGCATGAAGCTCGTCGGAGGCGCGTACCTCGTCTACCTCGGGATCCAGACGTGGCGCAGCAGGGGCGATGCGCCGGCGGGCGTCGAACCGACCGCTCCCGCCTCGCCGCCGGCCGCATACGTCCGCGGTCTCCTGACCGGTCTGTCGAACCCGAAGTCGCTCGTGTACTTCGGCAGCGTCTTTACCGTGTTTCTCGCTCCGGGTTCTCCAACCTGGGTGCGCGCGTCGGCGGTCGCCATCGTGCTCTTCGACACGACGATCTGGTACGGAGCGGTCGCAGCGCTGTTCTCGCGAACGGCGGTCCAGCACGCGTACGCACGCATTCGTCGGCCGCTCGACCGGATCAGCGCGGCGCTGATGGTCGGGTTCGGCGCGCGGATCGCGCTTTCACGGGACTGACTCCGACCGCCCCGCCATCGTCCCGCCTTGCCCCTCGAGCGCCGCCGTCGCCGCGGTAGTCGGGATCGGAGGCAAGCTGCGCTCCCGCAGCGCCGCGTCGACGGCCTTGATGTCCGTGGTGGCGAGCCGCTCGAAGTCGCGCTCGACGTCCTGCAGCTCGCGCCGGAGCGCGTCGATGCGCGCGTCCTGGTATGCGGCAGGCTTTCCTTCGTACCGCAGCAGCGCGCCGTACAAATGATCCGCGTGCTCGCGGATCCGCTCCTCTCCCGTGATCGCGCCGCCTTCCTTGGTGGTGACGATCTTCCGCCGGACGTCCTCGAGCTTGTCGTGCACTGCCGACAGGCGCGCGGACAGCGCGTCGCCCTTGGGAAGCTTGCCTGTGCGTTCGACCGTCGCCTTCTGCGCGGCATCGATGCGGTCGATGAGCGCGCTCATGTCGCCGAACAACGCCACGACCTTGAGCTCCGCCTCGTAGTTCTTCCGGCGGTCCTCGAGCGAGTACGGCGCGCGCCGGTCGAGCGCGACGTCGAGCTTCGTCTCGAACACCTGCCCCGCCTTGCGCAGCCGCACCGTATACGTCCCCGGCATCACGCGCGGCCCGCGAGACGCCCAGTTCGTCACCGTCGCGGCGCGCGGCACGCGCGGCGCCTTGTGCTGCATCGTCCAGTTCACCCGGTTCAGCCCCCGGCGCGTGCTGGCCGGAATGGTGTCGACGATCTTCCCCTGCGCGTCGAGGACCTCGATCTGGATGGGACCGTACAGATGCCGCGCGCGCTGGTAGTAGGTCACCGCCGCGCCGGACGGCGGGTTCTCGCCGATGAACGTGGCGTCCCCCTCGGACCAGCCGCCGACGGCGGACATGCGCTGCTGCGCCGGGCGCGCGGGGAGGAACGCCACGTCTTTGGCCAGCACCTCCTCCGAGAGCGCGCGCAGCGGCGTCAGGTCGTCCACGATCCAGATTCCGCGGCCGTGCGTCGCGAGCACCAGGTCGCCGTCGCGCGGGTGGATCTGCAGATCGCGCACCGCCACACGCGGGAACTCGGCGCCGCGGAACTCCGCCCACGCCTTCCCCGCATCCACGGAAACGAAGAGCCCCAGCTCGGTTCCGAGGAAGAGCAGCTCCTTCTTGACCGTGTCTTCCTTGATGACGTGCGCATACCCGCGCACCGCGCCTGCCGGACCGGCGATGCGCGTCCACGTCTTGCCGAAGTCCTGGGTCCGGTAGACCCACGGCGTCATGTCTCCGAAGGTGTGCCGATCGAAGGCGGCGTACGCCGTCCCCGGCTCGAATCGGCTCGGCTCCACCCACGACACCCAGCTCGCCTTCGGCAGGCCGGGGACGTTCCCGACCACGTTCGTCCAGTGCGCGCCGCCGTCGCGCGTCAGCTGCACGTTGCCGTCGTCCGTGCCCACCCAGATGGTGTTCGAGTCGAGCGGCGATTCGCTGATGACCGCGATGGTCGTGTGCTCCTCGGCCGAGGAGTTGTCCACGGTGATGCCGCCCGACTCCTCCTGGCGCTGCTTCTCCGGATCGTTCGTCGTCAGGTCGGGCGAGATGCGGTCCCAGGTGTCGCCGCGGTCCTTCGAGCGGAAGAGGAATTGCGCGCCGATGTAGACCACGCCCTTGTTCGTCGGGCTGGCGGCGATGGGCGCGTTCCAGTTGAAGCGCAGCCTCTCCTTGTAGCCGGCCTTCGGCTGCACGTCGCGCGCCGACATGGTCCGCCGATCGACGCGGCCGATGAACCCGCCTTGCGACTCGACGTAGACCGCCTCCGGATCCGACGGGTCGGGCACGACCCAGAACCCGTCTCCGCCGTAGAGGTTCTCCCAGCGGCGGTTGCTGATGCCTCCGCCGTACGCGGAGTCGCCGATCCAGGTGCTGTTGTCCTGCAGGCCGCCGTACACGTGGTACGGGTCCGCTCCGTCGAGGGCCACGTGGTAGAATTGCGAGATCGGAAGGTTCTCCTGCTTCCACCACCGGTTCCCGCCGTCGAACGATTGCCAGAGCCCGCCGTCGTCCCCGCCGATGATGTGCTTGGGGTTCTGCGGGTCGATCCAGAGATCGTGCCAGTCCCCGTGCGCGCCGCCGCCGGCGTCGCTGAAGCTGCGCCCGCCGTCCTCGCTGACGATGAGGTTCAGGTTAGTCTTGAAGAGCCGATCGGGGTTCGTCGGATCGACCACCAGCCGCGCGAAGTAGAACGGCCGCCACACCATCGACTGGCTGCGGTCGAGCGCGACCCAGTTGTTCCCGCCGTCGTCGGATCGGTAGAGCGCCGAGTGCTCCGACTCGATGACCGCGTACACGCGCTTCGGCGAGGACGGCGCGAACACCACCTCGACGCGCCCCCACGGATAAGGCGGCAAGCCCCGCCCCTCGACCTTCTTCCACGTCTTCCCGCCGTCGGCGGTGCGGAGCAGCGCGCTCCCGCTCGGCGCGTTGGGACCGTCGCCGCCGGAACGGAACGTCCACCCCTTGCGGCGGAAGTCCCACATGCCCGCGAAGAGCACCTCCGGATTCTTCGGGTCCATCGTCAGGCTCGAGCAGCCCGTCGAGGCGTTCCCCGCGTAGCTCAAGATCTGCGCCCAGGTCTTGCCGCCGTCGTTCGTGCGGTAGACGCCGCGGTCCTTGCTGTCGCTCCACAGCTTTCCGGTGGCGCAGGCGTAGACGAGGTTCGAGCTCTTCGGGTGCACGAGGATGCGCGCGATGCGCTCCGACTCGGGCAGGCCGACGTTGGCCCAGGTCTCGCCTCCGTCGGTCGACTTGTAGATCCCGTCGCCGATCGAGACGGAGTTCCGCGTCCAGGTCTCGCCCGTCCCCACCCAGACCGTGCGCGGATCGCGAGGGTCGATGGTGATCGCTCCGATCGACTGCACCGGCTGCTTGTCGAACACCGGCACGAAGCGCGTCCCGCCGTCGCTGCTCTTCCACACGCCGCCGCTCGCCGCGCCGACGTAGACGAGGGTCTTCCCGTCGACGTTCGCGGCCGCCACGGCGGAGACGCGCCCGCTCATCGTCGCGGATCCGATGTTCCGCGCGCCCAGGCCGGAGATGACGCCGTCGTCGAAGGATACCTTCGCGTGCGCCGGCCCGGGCGGCGCTTCGAAGGAAGGGGCGCGCGCGTCCGGCGCCGGGAAGATCTCGCGCGTGATGGCGCCCTGCGGGTAGTCGAAGATGCGGTCGTCCACCGCGACGTTGGCCTCGGCCTTCTCGACGGTGAAGTGCGCCGTCCGCGGCGCGCCCTTCCGGCCCTGGTGGATGGAGGTGGGGATCCACACGCCCGCCACCTGGCCATACGCGCCCAGGTCGGCCTCGGTGATCTGCTCGGCGCCGCGCACGCGGCGCTCGTTGACGATGCGGATCTCCAGGAACGCTTCGGGATCCAGGTACACGTACTGCACGTCGCCGTCCTTGAGCGCGACGCGGAGCTTGTGCGCGGGCGTGCCGTCGACGTCCTCGACGCCCAGGTACTCGACCTTGTTGCCCTTCTCGCGCCACGAGATGAGGTGCCCTTCGACGTCCGCGTCTTGCGCGAGGGAGCGCGCGTCGTCCTGTGAGGCGCGCTCCGGCTCGCGCCGCCCCCGGAAGGGCGAGAGCTTCCATCCCTCCTTGCCGTTCCACGCCTGCACCGCCGTGAGGCCTTGCCGCGTGACTTCGGAGCGCATCTTGCCGGGGCGCGCCTGCACCTGCGCCCAGGCCGTCTCGATCGTCGATCCACGGCGGCCCGTGCCGCCGAAGTCGGCGCGGCCGGTGAGCCGCAGCGACTTCAGCTTCTGCACGTTGGCGGCGCCGCCGCGCGCGGCGAGGTTCTTCGCGAGGAGCTCGTCCAGCGTGATGGCATGGGCCGCACCGGACACCGCCAGCACCGCGAGCAGCAGGCGTCGCATCGCATCCTCCCGGAAAGGTGCGCAGGATGGACCAACGCGGCGTCGCCGCCAACTGGCGGGCGGCCGGACTGTCTCGACGGCCCCCTCAGCGCATCGTCGCGAGCAGATCCCGCCACGGCGCAAAGAGGTGGAACGCGCTGCTCACCCCGAACCGGACGTACAGCCCGAGCACGAGGCAGATCGCCAGCACGAACAGCTCCATCTCGACCAGTTCCTTGGCGACGGAAATCCCGAGGACGCTGCGGACGACGTAGCCGAGCGGCCCCGCGAGATGCCGCCGCGCGTCGAGGATGTCGGGAAGCGTCTCCGTGAAGAACCGCCGGACGTTGTAGGCGATGAGCATCCAGACCAACGCCGATCCAAGAAGCCGGCCCCACAAGGGACGCCCCAGGCGATGGACGGAAAAGGCGGTAGCCGCGAGCAGCCCCAGTTGGAACGCCGTGATGAAGAGTCCGGCCCAGAGGCGCTCGCGCACCAGCCGTCGGATGTACGCGCGGACGAAGTCGCGCGCATACGCGCGCGCGCTCCACGCGCCGGAGCCGAACAGCAGCATGCGTCCGAGCCACGCAAGCATCTGCCCGGCACTGTATGTCGCGCTACGCGGCGGGGCCAGAACGCAGCCTGCGGCGCGACAGCGCCTAGAACTCGATCTGCGCCTGCAGCAGGATCTGGCGAGTCCACGGCGTCATGTTGGGGTGGTCTGGCAAGATCCCGTTGGCGATGGTGGTCTCGTATTCCAACTGTAACTTCGCGTGGTGGCCGTGGAGGTAGTAATTGAGGCCACCGGCGAGCCTGAGGAAGCTGTTCACCTTCGTGTCGCTGTTGAACCAGTAGAAGTTCAACTGCGGCTCGATGGGGCCCCACCGGAACCCTCCCTCGCCGTGCAACCCGTTGCCGGTCTTCGGCTTGCCGGGTCCCCAGTCGAATCGGTACCCGTCGAGGATGAACAGCGCCTCCATGTCTCCCGGCAGCGCCATGTCGACGAAGACGTCGGCCGCGAGCGCGCTGTAGTCGTAGACGGTCGTCGAGTCCTTGGGGGAGCCCGAGTGCGGCTGGTACTGGCCGCCCACTCCGACCGACAGATGGGACGATCCGTCGGCATAGATCTGCGAGTAGGTGTAGCCCGTGTCGGCGCCGATCAGGTTCAGGCGGGCCATGCCCGCGACCATCGGCACGCCCTGTGGATTGACGAACGGCGTGCCGAAGGACGGGGTCGTCGGCCGGCCTCCGGAAACGCCGGTGCGGGCCCCTTCGTAACCGCCCACCCGGATGAGGAACCGTTGGTCGAAGAGGAGCGCGCGGATCTGCGCGCCCGTCTGCCGCTGGGCGCGCGTGTTCGGGTACATGAGGATGTCCGAGACGCCTTCGAGCGAGTTGTTCCGCGGCGCGGAGTCGACCGCCGGCCGCGAAAGAGGCGTCTTGAGGAAGCCGCCTTCGATGTAGACGTCCTTGAACGGAACGATCCCGACCACCACGTCCTGGAGCAAGCTCGAGGTGCTGTAGTCTCCGCGCGACCCGAACCGGCCCGTCTCGAGCTTCACGTAGTACCAGAAGAGTTTGTACGCAGTGCCGCGCGCCGCGAGACTGGCGCGACGCATGAAGAAGTCCATGTTGAGGTGCCCGCTCGGCGCCGCGCCGGAGGTCGCCGTGGGCGCCGGGCCGCCGTAGGTGTTCTCGCTTCGGAATTGGAGATCTCCGTCGACGCTGATGGTGAAATCCTCGGTCCCCGTCCGGATGTCGACGGCGGATGCGGAGGACGAGCCCAGAAGAATGGCGAGCGCGGAGCAAGAAATCCACGATGTCTTGTGCCTCATGTGCTGACCCTCTCAGTGTTCTTTGCGCGTTTCACCTGGCGAACCAAGGCCCGTCAAGTAGCCCGGCTGCTTGCGGTCCTGCAGCGGTCGAGAGCTCGTCGAGACGCGACAGTTCCCCTCAGGAGTCGCGGTTACACAGGGACGCTCGTGGGTGTCAACGGGGGCACGCCTCCGCCGCGGGGAATCCGACCTTCGGCGACGGAGTTCGTTTCACAGGATGAAACAAAGGACGTCGCCCGCGTCGTTTGCCCTCCAGCAGCGCTCTCCTGGTGTTAGGTTCGACCCGAGGAGCGGAGATGACTGGGAAACGAGCTCTCCCCGGGTCGCACAGGGCGTGCGCGACGTTGCTCGCGATCGCGGCTCTCGCCGCCTGGCCCGCGGAACAGGGACAGACACGGATGCCGCCGCGGACGCAGGACCGTCCGCTGCAGCACCGGATCGACTCCCAGGAGCGCGCCGAACGCGACTCGTGGCAGAAGCCGGACGCGGTCGTCGAGGCGCTTTCGCTGAAGAACGGCGACGTCGTCGCGGACATCGGTGCCGGGACCGGCTATTTCGCCCGCCGATTCGCGCGCGCCGTCGCGCCGGACGGCAAGGTGTACGCCGTCGACGTGGCCGCCGACGTCCTCGGGTACTTGCAGGAGCAGGCAAACAAGGACGGGCTGCGAAACGTCGCCACGATCGTCTCGCGCGAAGACGATCCCCGCCTGCCCGCGAATTCGGTCGATCTCGCGTTCTTTTGCGACACGACGCACCACATCGCCAACCGGGTCCCTTTCTACCGGCGGATGGCGCAGGGCCTGAAGCAGCACGCTCGCCTGGCGATCGTCGACTACCCGCCTGGCGCGGACCATGCGCCCCATGCCGCCGATCAGCTGGTGCCCAGAGCCGAGGCGGTCGCAGAAGCGGAGCAGGCAGGATTCAAGCTGGTGCAGGAGCTCCACTTCCTGCCGCGCCAGTACTTCCTCGTGTTCGAGAAGCGTTGAGCGTTCCACAGGATGGAACGGTCGTCCGAGGCGAAGCACACGATCCGCGCGAGGGAATTACAGTGGGCGAGCCTGCCGGGTTGACACGGGAAATCCGCGGCTGTGTAACTGGTCGCCCCGCGGTCGGAGGCCGGATCGCGTCGCACGAGAGGGACATGGCACGGCAAGCGGTGCGCTCGGCCGAAGAGCTGGAACGGTATCTGGCGCTCGTGAGAGCGGCCGGCCTCGACGCCCCCTGGTCGCGACCGGGTCCCCTGATCGAGTCGAAGAAGACGCGCGTCGAGCCGCGCGTCTGGCGGTGGAAGGACATCGAGCCGCTGCTCGCGCGGAGCGCGGAGTTCGTCGCACCGGGCGAAGGGACCGAGCGTCGGATCCTCCGCCTGGCGAACCCCGGCGTGCCGGAACGGACCAGCACGCACACGATCTCGGTCGCCGTCCAATACCTGCTTCCCGGGGAGATCGCGCCGGCGCACCGCCACACGCCGAACGCGCTCCGTTTCATGATCCGGGGCCAGGGTGCCTATACGACCGTCGAGGGCGACAAGTGTCTGATGAAGCCCGGCGACCTGGTGCTCACTCCCACGCCGATGGTGCACGACCACGGCAACGAGGGAAGCGAGCCCGTCATCTGGTTCGACGGGCTCGATTCTCCCATCGTGCGCTATCTGGAAGTGCTCTCGCAGGAGCGTCATGGCGAGGACCGGCAGGCCCCCGGTCAGATCGCCGGAGCCTCGGAACGACGTTTCGCCGCGGCTGGCCTGCGCCCGGCGCGAACTGCCGGCGACGGCGCCCGGGCACGGCTCCTCCACTATCGCTGGCAGGAGGCCTACGGCGCGCTGCTCGAGCTCGCCGAGGTGGACGCCGACCCGTCCGACGACGTGATCCTCGAGTATGTCGACCCGGCCACTGCGCGGCCGGTCTTTCCGACCCTCGGCTGCTATCTGCAGATGATCCGTCCCGGAGTGCATACGCGGGCGCACCGGCAGACGAGTAGCGCCGTGTACCACGTCGTCCGCGGCGGGGGCGCGACCACCATCGACGGCGTCCGCCACGAGTGGGGCGAGGGCGATTTCTTCGCGGTGCCGCCGCTCGCCCGGCACGAGCACGCCAACGCAGCGGCGGAGCCGACCGTGCTCTTCTCCGTGCAAGACGTGCCCCTGCTCGCCGCGCTCGGGCTCTATCGCGAGGAGGAGTAGGGTTGCGTGTCACAGGACAGGCGCGCCGCACCGCCGTCCGGAGCGTCGCGGTCGGGGCATCCCTCATCGCGGTCGCGCTCGGGGTCGCGCTGAGCGTCACGGGTACGCACGCGGCGCCGCCGGCGGCGGGCGAGACCGCGATCTTCGCAAGTCCATCGCCAGGATCCGCGGTCGGGCTCCTCACACAGGTCATCAAGGAGAACCACCTCGACGAGCGGAACGGAATCGTCCTCGACGTGAAGTACTTCGATCCCGCCGCGACGGAGCAGGCCGTCATCCTGCGGCGCGCCGACGCCGGAATCATCCCGGTCGTCTCCGCCGCGCGAGTGAACCTCATCGGCGAGAAGATCCGCCTCTTCGCGCCCGCCTTGATCAACCACAACTCGATCGTGCTGCAGAAGGGAGCGACGGCCACGCGCCTCGCCGATCTCAAGGGAAAGCGGCTGGGCACGCTGGACCGCGTCTCCATGACCTACACCAGCCTCGCCGTCGTCGCGAAGATGGAGGGCCTCGACCTCGAGCAGGATTTCAAGCTGACGCTGTCGCCGCCGCCGGTGCTGATGGCCCTGTTCAGCCGCGGGGAGCTCGACGCGCTGACGATCTTCGAGCCCCTCGTCACGCGGCTCGTCACCGCGGGCCATCCCGAGATGATGCGGCTCGACCGCTTCTGGCGCGAGCGCACCGGGGAGTTCCTGCTGGCCCTCGCCATCGGCGCGCACCAGGAATGGATCGATTCGCATCGCTCCGCGGCGCGCAAGGTGTTCAAGACGGTGCTGGATGCGATGGCCTTCGTCCAGGCCGACCCGAAGGCGATCGTGAAGGAGCATCGCCAGTCTCTGGGGATCGAGAACGACGAACAGCTCGAGCGCCTCACCCAGCGCATCCCACGGCTCTATCCCGCGAGATGGGATCGTACCGTCATCGACAACATGACCTCGCTCCTGAAGAAGAACGTGGAGCTCGGCCTGCTCAAGGCGATGCCGAAAGATGAAATCTTCGTCGTCCTCGATTGAGGGTGCGAAGCGCGCCTCGGTGTGGCGGCGCTGGCCACTGCTCGTCTACCTTGCCTCGGTGGCGGCGATGCTCGTCGGCTGGCACGCGATCGCCTCGTTCTTCCCGCCTTCGCTGCTGCCGGGCCCGCTCCCGGTCTTCAGACGGGTCGGCGAGATCTTCGCCTCCGGCAGGTTCGCCGTGCACATGGGCGCGACCCTGCTGCGCGTCGTGGCCGGCTTCGTCACCGCATTCCTGGTCAGCATCGCGCTCGGCATCGTCATGGGGACGAACCGCGTCGCGGAGCGCTTCTTCGAGCCCGAGATCGTGGTCGGCCTGACCATCCCCAGCCTGGCGTGGTCCGTGATCGCGCTGATGTGGTTCGGCATCTCCGAGCTCGCCCCCATCTTCACCGTCTTCATCATCCTCCAGCCGCTCATCACGGTGAACATGGTCCAGGGCACCAAGGCCCTCGATCAGGAAGTGATCGAGATGGCCAAGGCCTTCCGGGCCCACCGGGGCATGATGATCCGCGACGTGGTCATCCCGCAGCTGGTCCCCTACCTGCTGGCCTCGACTCGTTTCGGGCTCTCCCTGGCCTGGAAGGTGGTCGTGATCGCGGAGCTGTTGGGCCTCTCCAACGGGATCGGCTACATGATCCACTACTCGTTCGGGATCCTCTCGATGGTCGACGTGTTCGCCTGGACGATCGCGTTCACGCTGGTGATGCTGGCGATAGAATACGGACTGCTCAAGCCCCTGGAGGCGCGAGTCACCGCCTGGCGTCGCGCGGTGGCGCTCTGACGACATGCAGATCTCGCTGCGCGGCATCCACAAGGAGTTCCCTCGCCAGGCCGGGGGCCGGCTGTCGGTCCTTCGCGACGTCAGCCTCACCGTCGGCGCGCAAGAGTTCTGTTGCGTGGTCGGAGCGTCCGGGTGCGGAAAGTCGACCATCCTCAACATCGTCGCCGGATTGACGGCGCCGGACGCGGGCCAGGTCCTGGTCGACGGGAGCGGGCTCGACTCGAGCCGGCTGCGCGTCGGCTACGTCTTCCAGAAGCCGCGCCTGCTGAACTGGAAGACGGTGCGCGACAACGTGGCGTTCGCCCTGCGCGCGGGAGGCACGCCGGCGGCCGAAGCGCGTCCCCAGGCGCTGCGCTACCTGGCGATGGTCGGCCTCGAGCAGTTCGCCGACGAATTCCCGCTCGCGCTCTCGGGAGGCATGCAGCAGCGGGTGGCCATCGCGCGGGCGCTGGCCATCGAGCCGGACCTGCTGCTCATGGACGAGCCCTTCAGCCACCTCGACGAGATGACCGCGCGCTCGCTTCGCGCCGAGCTGCTCCGCATCTGGGAGCGGGCGCGGAAGCCGGTCATGTTCGTCACCCACAATGCGCTCGAGGCCGTCTACCTCGCCGACAAGGTGCTGGTCCTCAGCGGCCGCCCGGCGACGATCCTGAAGAGCGTCCACGTCGAGCTCCCGCGGCACCGCGAGATGGAGGACCCACGCCTTCTCGAGCTGCAGCGCGAGATCCTGCACACGCTCGGCATCACTGCGAGCGCCGTCCGACACTGATGGGCCCCTCGAGAGGAGGCGACGTGCGCATCGTGATCGGGCTGGCGGGGTCTTCGGGACCCATCTACGGCATCCGCCTCCTCGAGGTGCTCCGCGAGCTCGGCGTCGAGACGCACCTCGTGGTGAGCGACGGCGCGCGGCGGACGATCCCCCTGGAGACCGGCGGCCGCTGGAGCGCCGAGAAGGTGGAGGCGCTCGCCACCGTCGTCTACGACAACCACGATCTCGCCGCTTCGATCAGCAGCGGATCGTTCATCACCGACGGCATGATCGTCGCGCCGTGCTCGATGAAGACCGTCGCCGCAATCGCGCACTCGTTCAGCCAGGACCTCCTGGCCCGCGCCGCCGACGTGACCCTGAAAGAGGGGCGGAAGCTCGTCCTGGTTCCGAGGGAGACGCCCCTCCACCTCGGGCATCTGCGCAACATGGTGAGCGCAGCGGAAATCGGGGCCGTCATCCTGCCGCCGGTGCCGGCCTTCTACCACGCCCCGTCGACGATCGAGGACCTGATCAACCAGACGGTCGGCAAGGTCCTCGACCAGTTCCACGTCGAGCACACGCTCTTCCGCCGCTGGCGCACGCCGCCAGACCGATAGCGGTCAAGCTTCGTCGGCGACCGTGTTCTCCAGCACGCCGACGCCCGCCACCTCGACCTCGACGACGTCGCCCGGGACGAGGAAGCGGGGCGGATCGAACCGTGCTCCTGCGCCCGTCGGCGTGCCGGTGGCGATCACGTCGCCGGGCTTGAGCGTGGTGAAGGTCGAGATGTAGGCGATGAGGTCGGCGATGGGAAAGAGCATGTTCGCGGTCGTGTCGTCCTGCCGCGTCTCGCCGTTGACGCGCGTCGTGACGCGGATGCCCGTCAAGGAGCCGAGCTCGTCGGTGGTGGCGATCCAGGGCCCGATCGATCCCGACCGATCGAAATTCTTGCCCGGGGTGACGTTGAATTTCGCGTGACGGAGCCAGTCGCGCACCGACCCTTCGTTCATGCAGGTGAGCCCGGCGACGTACGCCGGCGCCTGGGGCGCGGGGATGCGCCGTCCGCGCTTGCCGATGACGACGGCGATCTCGCCCTCGTAGTCGAGCTGCGCCGACTCCGGCGGCCTGAGAATCGGCGCCCGATGGCCGACGAGCGAATCGGGGGCGCGCATGAAGATGCTGGGGTATCGAGGCACGTCCGAACCGTCCCGGTACTCCTGGTTGCGCTCGCGATAATTGATGCCGACGCAGACGATCTTCTCCGGAGCCGGCACGGGCGGGAGCAGGACCACTTCCTCCAGCGGGTAATCGGGGGCGCTGCCCGCGGCGATCTGCGCGGCCAGAGGCAACGAGCCGCGCTCGAGCACCTGGCGGACGTCCGCGTACTCGCGACCGAGGCGCCGCCCGAGATCGACGACGCCTCCGGCGACCGCGGCGCCGAAGCTCGTTTCCCGACCGCGGGCGAACGTCAGCAGCTTCACTTGCCTTGCCTCTTCTTCACGTAGTCGTGCAGGTTGTTCTTCTTCCAGCTGGTTTGCGGATCGATCTCCTGGATCTCGAGGGAGATGCCCAGCGGCGCGCGCTCGAACAGTGCTTCGAGGTAGTTGCACACGGCCCCGAAGACCTGCTCTCCGACGCGGCGTCGCGTGTCGAGGTCGCGCCCGTGCGCGATGCGCAGCACGACGTGGACGAACCCGTTGTCCGGATGCCCGTCCGCGACGCGGTAGCACGATCGCTCCGACGCCCGCGTCCTCGTTCCCCCGACGGGGAAGACGCCTGTGCCCAGGGCCGCCTGGTGGACGCATTCCACCAGCCTCTCAGGGGCGATCCGTTCCCGCACGTTCGAAGAGTACTCGACGACGATGTGAGGCATGTCCTCAAACCTCCTTCGCGCCGCGCAGCGCCCGCTCGATTTCGCGCGACGCGACTTGCGTGACGCGCACGACCGCGGTCAGGCGCCCGTCGGCGAACCGCGACGAGAGCGTCGCCACGCTGACCGCGCCGAGGGCTTGTCCGCGCGGATCCTTGATGGTGACGCCGACACCCGACACCTCCTTGACGACGTGGCCCTCCGCGAACGCGTACTCGCGCGCGCGGGTCTGCTCGATCTCGCGGCGGATGCGCGCCGGGCGCATCGCCTTGAAGCGCGCCAGGTGCTGGGCATTCGCCTTGAGGACCTGCTCGACCTCCCCGTCCGGCAACGCCGCGAGCAGGGCGAGGCTGCCGGAGCCCACTCCGAGGGGGCGCCGGCTGCCCACGTCCATGGTGAACACCTTCACGGGGTAGCTCCCGCTCACACGGTCCGCGCAGACTGCCTCCGTACCGCTCCTCACCGTGAGGAACGCCGTGTCGCCAGTCGCCTCGGCGAGCTTCTGCAGCACCGGGCGGGCGACGCGCGTGAGCAGGAACTTCTGCGCAGCCGACCACCCGAGGAAGGTGAGCTCGGGGCCCAGGTGGAACGTCTTGGTGTCGCGCGACTCCTCGACCAGGCCCTGATCGCAGAGCGCCGCGAGGATGCGCGAGGTGGTGGCCTTGCTCAGCTCGACCGCACGCGCGACGTCGGAGAGGCGCAGCTCGCTCCTGCCGGCGGCGGCGAGCGCCCTGAGGATGCCGATGCTTCGTTGCAGGCTCTGCATCTGGTTCCGCCGTTCGTGCAACGAACCCGAGCGTATCCTACGAAGACCCCGGCGCCGGCCGCCGCGCCAGCGCCTGCGGATTCAGCGCCCGCGCCGGCAGCTTGCCTTGCAAGTACGCGTCGATCGCCTCGACGGCCTGACCGAAGAACAGGTGATACGCCTCCCGCGTGACGAAGCCCATGTGAGGGGACAACACCACGTTCTCGCACGACCGCAACGGATGCTCCTGCGGGAGAGGCTCGACTTCGTACACGTCGAGCGCCGCCCCGGCGATGCGGCCCTGCTGCAGCGCGGCGACGAGCGCCTGCTCGTCGACCAGCGCACCTCGCGCCGTGTTCACGAAGTACGCGGTCGGCTTCATCGTCGAGAGCTGCTTCGCGCCGACGATGCCCCGGGTGCGCGGCGACAAACGCAGGTGGACGCTGACGACGTCGCTCGAGCCGAACAGCTCGTCGAGCTCGACGCGGCGGGCGCCCGCCGCGGCGGCGCGTCGCTCGTCGAGCGTCGGTCCCCAGGCGAGCACGCGCATCCCGAGAAAGGTCCCGAAGGCGGCCACGCGGGTGCCGATGCGGCCCAGGCCGACCACGCCGAGGGTCTTGCCGGACAACTCGGTGGCGAGGCCCGTCTGCCATCCACCCCGCCGCATCACGCGGTCGTCCTGCGGGATGCGCCGCACGAGCGCGAGCAAGAGCGCGAGGGTGTGCTCGACTGCGGATGCTCCCGATCCTTCCGTCTCCGTCACGAGGACGTTGCGCGCGGTCGCCGCATCCACGTCGACGTGACCCGAATTCTTCCCCGTCAATGCGAGCAGCTCGAGCGCCGGGAGCCGCTGGAGGAGCGAGGCCGGGAAACGGGTCCGCTCCCGGATGGGAACGACGATCTCCGTCCGCTCGAGGCGGCGGACCAGCGTGTCCGCGTCCACCGTGTCGCGATACGCCTCGACGGTGGCGCGGCCGGCGAGCCGCTCCCAGTACGGAAGCGAAAGGACGACTCCCTGGTAGTCGTCGAGGACGGCGATGCGCTTCATGACCCGGTCGCGTCGCCGCCGGCCGCACCCGTCGCCGGCTTTTCGATCGTCCGGCGGAGCGCCGCGCGGTCGATCTTGTCGCCGCGCAGGGGCATCTCCGCGACGATCTCGAGCCGCTCGGGAATCTTGAAGGTGGCGATCCGGTGCGCGCGCAGGTACGCGACCATCTCGTCCAACGTCACCGCCGCCCCGTCTTTCGGCACCACGAACGCACAGGCGCGCTCGCCGAGCAGCGGATCCGGGAACCCGACCACGGCTGCCTTGTGGATCCTCGGGTGGCCGCCGAGGAGCGCCTCGATCTCGCCGGGCTCGATGCTCATACCGCCGCGGCGGATGCGGTCCTTCTTCCGGCCGACGATGATCAGATTTCCGGCGGCGTCGAAGCGGCCGAGGTCGCCGGTGCGGAACCAGCCGTCCGCGGTCCAGGCCTCGACGGTGGCGGCGTCGTCGCGGAAGTATCCCATCGCGCAGCAGGGGCCGCGTCCCCAGATCTCGCCTGTCTCTCCGACGGGAAGGTCGTTCCCGGCTTCATCGACCAGCTTCAGCTCCGTCCCTCCTCGCGGGCGGCCCACGGTGTGCAGACGCACGGCCGGCGCGTCGTCGGGAGAAGGCACGGTCCAGCCGCCGAAATCCATCCCTCCGTAGCCCGTGAGCACGATCCCGGGAGCAGACCCCTCGACCCGCGCCGCCGCGGCCGGCGGAAACGCTGCGCCCGTCGTGTACCAGATCCTGACCCGCTCCACACCCGCGTCCGACCACGCCGGATCGTCGAGCAGGACCGTGATCTGCGGAGGGACGCCGCACACGATCGTCGGTCGCACGCGCGCCAGGATCCCGTTCACGAGGCCGGCCTCGAACTCGTCGACGAGCCAGGCGGTGGCGCCGACGACGGGAGCGGCGAAGAGGGGGATGATGCTCGGACCGATGCCCTGGCTGAGCGCGAGGACGACGTCGTCGGCGCGAAGCTCGAGGAGCTCCGCCTGCGCGCGCGCACGCACGAGCCAGGTCGCCACCGCGAACTGAGCAAACTTCGGAATGCCCGTGCTACCGGAGGTGGGAAGGATGACGGATCCGTCGCCGGGAGGCGGATCCGGGAGCTCCGGCGCCCAGGGGTCGTTTCCGCGCCGGACGACTTCGTCCAGAGACATGGCGGCGCCGGGGCGCGCCCGTCCGACGACCACCAGGACCAGCGGCTTGCGAAGGTCCGCCGCGAGCGTCTGGGCCGCCGCCGCGTAGTCCCGATCGTGGAACCGGTCGGGGACGATCAGCGCGGCTGGCTCGGAACGTTCCAGGATCCTCTGCAGCTCCCATTCGCGCAGCCGGGCCGCGATGGGAAGCCAGACGAAGCCCGCCCGTTCACACGCGATCCGAAGCACGTACGACTCGACCCAGTTCGGCAGCCAGCAGGCGACCACGGCGCCGCGCGGAATGCCCGTGGCAAGGAACCCGCGGGCAAGGAGACGGCTCATTTCGGCTGCCTCGCGCCAGCTGAGCGAGCGCCGCCGATCCGACAGAGCGACCCGCTCGCCGCGCGCGCGCGCGTGCGCGTCCCAGCAAGCGGCGAACGAGCTCGGCGGACTAGCCATTGGCCGCGGCGCGAAGCGCTTCGAACGCGTCACGGTAGCCGACTCCGGGCAGCTCGGACGGCAGCTCGCGGACGACGCGCAGCGCGTACGGCGTGGGAAGCTTGACGCCGACCGGCGTCCTCACCCAGAGCACGTCGGCGCCCGGCCAGGCATCCTGCCGGCGGTCGACGATCACGACGGCGTGGCGAAGCGCGTACTTGCGAGGCCCGGGCGCAAGGTCGATGAGCACCATCGCGACGGGAGCGCCCTCCCTCAGCTGGTCCGGGGTGCGAACGAACGTCTCCCAAACGCGCTTCGTCTCGGGCATTGCCTCTCCATCCTCCTCGAGCGGCTGTGAGTCGTGGCCGCGCGTGCTACTCGCGGCTGTAATTGAGACAGGCATCCGACTCGTCGACGATCTTCTCCATGTCCTGGACGGACACGCGTGTGGCGACGGGGTGGATTTCGCCCTCGGCCAGGCCGAACGCGTGGATCGCGTTCTCGTTCACCAGGACCTTTGCCCCTGCGTTCGCCAGCTTCCGGATGTAGTCGAACTGGTTGCGCGGCGCGTCCGACGCGGGGATCCGGAGCCGCTTTGCCGCCGCGCGCTGTTCGCGCGCCGTGAAGGGCGCGTCCTCCAGGGCGGCCTTGCGCCCGTTCATCCGCAACGCCCCCACGCTCTGCGCGTCGAAGAGGATCTCGACGTCGTCGCCTGCCGCGAGCGACGACGCCGCCTCGTCGAGGATCTGCGTGAGCTTGGGGTCGTTCGGCGCGACTGCGCTGATCAGGTGGACCGCCTTGCGTGCCTGCCTCGTGCGCGCGGGCGCCGCGCGCGACGAGGTGCCCGTCCCCAGGACGGACCGTGCCAGATCGCGCGCGGCGTCACTGCTCCAATCGCCGTCGCCGCCGCTCGACCGTCCGACCATCCTGCCCTTTCGATCGACGATCACCGTCGCCGGGCAACCGGGAATCCCGAACTCCTTCCTCATCCGGTCTTCCTCCTCGACTGCCACCGGGAACGTGATGCCGTGCTTCTCGCGGAACGCATCGAGGCCGGCGCGCTCGTCGTCGAGATCGACTCCGATCAAGACCATCCCCTGGTCCGCGAACTCCTGCTGCAGCGCTGCGACAGCGGGAACCTCCCGCTGACAGGGAGCTCAGGTGGGCAGGAAGAACTCGAGCAGGACGACCTTGCCGCGGAAGCGCGACAGCGGAATCGGCTGCCCGTCCATCCCGTGGAGCACGATGTGCGAGGCGGGAACGGGTGGCGCCACGCGCCGCACCCGCATCGCGGAGAACGAATCGCCCGCCGCGTCGGCCGGCACCGCCGCCGCGATCGTGGCGACGATCGACGTCGCCAGCATTTTCGCGCGGGACGCCATCATCGGCGATCTCCGCGTTGCGCGCCGTCGAAACCGTACTTTTGCCAGTTGCGCAGCACTCGCTCGCGCACCTCTTCCGGAAAGATGCAGTTGAACGTCGCCCTCACCGGGACGTCCCACTCCCGCGACCAGTCTGGCGGCCAGGTGCAGTCGAATCCGACGGTGGCGCCCCGCTTCGCCAGTCGCTCCTCCTGGCTGTAGCAAGGCGTCAGCGTATTCGCGCGGCCCTCGTACTCGACGACGTGGATTCCCCTGGACGGGTGGCACTGCGTGGCGAACGCATGCAGGACCGCTTCCATGTCGAACGGATCGACGTCGGTCTCGACGACGAAGACCTTCGAGAGGAGAGCACGGCGCGAGGTGAGGATCTCGACGATCTTGCGGCACACCTCCGGCCCCCCGCGCGGAACGGAGATCACGGCCGCGTGGACCGCGGCCGACGCCGGCACGTGCACGTCGGCGGCTTCGATCCCGTGCTTGGCGAGCCGCCGCTTGATGCTGAGCGCGCCGGTCATCGAGGTGATGGTCGTGCTGTCGTCCTTGAACCCCGTCGCGTCGACGGTGAGGATGGGCCGCCGGCGGTGCGTGATGGCGTTCACGCGGCAGAGGATCCCGTTCCCCATCTCGCCGGTCCGGTAGCCGGGATACTCTCCGTAAGGCCCTTCCAGCGAGACCCGATCGGGGAGGACCTCCGCTTCGAGCACGATCTCGGCGTTCGCCGGCACGAGCAGGTCGCTGGTCTCGCAGCGGACGAGCTCCACGGGAGCGCCGCGCATGCCTCCCGCCAGCGAGGCCTCGTCGGTTCCCAGCGCCACCGTGGCGGAGGCCGCCAGATGGCTGAAGGGATCGGCCCCGATGACGATCGCGATCGGCATCGGCTTGCCGCGCGGGAGGAAATGGTCCAGGAAGATCTTGCCGAAGTGGCTGGTGGGTCGCGGGAAGCCGGTCAGCGTCCTGCGCCCGTGCAGCATGAACCGGTAGATCCCCCAGTTGGTCCAGTTCGTCTCCGGGTCGCGCGAGACGACCAGGTCCCACGTCCCGATGTAGCGGCCGCCGTCGCCCTCGTGGAGCATGGGTGCCGGCAGGCGGAACACGTCGACGTCCTCGCCCCGGACGACCACCTCCTTGCACGGGCCGGTCTGGACCTGCACGGGCGGAACCAGCGTCTGGTCGAGGCGCTCGTAGGCCCGGTAGATTTCCTTGACGTGCGCGTCGGGGCGGAGCCCGAGCAGGATCGCCACCCGGCGCCAGGTGGCGAGTGGATTGGCGAAGACGCTGTGCTCCTCCGGGTAGTCGGCGATGCGCTTGAACCAGACGGCGGGCGCGTCCCGTTCGCAGGCGAGGCGGCTGATCGCTCCGAGCTCCAGGTCCCAGCTGACCTTCTCGTCGACCTCGACCAGGTCGCCGGAGACGCGCAGGGCGTCCATGAATTCGCGGTTGTCGTGCCAGATCATCGGCGGCGCTCCTGCGCGGCGACTGTTAAGACCAGGCGAGGGGCGTGTCAACACGCTGCCGCGCTCTTGTTTCAGCAGATGAAACACGGGCAACGCGCTCAGGCGCGCAGCGCCTGCAGCATCGACGCCCAGGAAGCGAGCGCGTCGGCCCGAGGCTTCCCCGGATCGAACTCGATGCCCCGCGTGATCCGCGCGCCCGGCTCCCGATCCTCGCGCGCCTGATCGACGAGCACCTGCGTCACCGTCGCCTCGAAGCGCGCCAGACCGGGAAGTCCG
>Ga0114129_10003451_pt1 | contig 22236 bp, 24 predicted proteins | sample RhiMetdeltSRZDD1_FD_80071 | JGI IMG/M metagenome (GOLD analysis project Ga0114129, IMG submission 80071) | Populus rhizosphere microbial communities from Tennessee, USA - Rhizosphere MetaG P. deltoides SRZDD1 (version 2) (version 2) | ecosystem: Host-associated > Plants > Roots > Rhizosphere >... | reverse complement strand
CGTGCACGAGCGTGCGGCCGTCTGCCTGGGTCGCCAGGACGGTGACCAGACTCACCATGTCACTGGGAAAGCCCGGCCAAAGCCCGGTTGTGACGCGCCCGCACGCCGTCAACGAAGAAGACGACTCAACCAGCAGCCGGTCATTGTCGTAGCGGCAGCGCAGGCCCATTCGGACGAGGGGCGACATGACAACCTCAAGATCGACCGTGCGCGCCCCGAGGACTTCGATGTCGCCGCCGGTGATCGCAGCCGTCACTCCCCAACTGCCTGCTTCGATATAGTCGCCATCGAGTCGGTGTTCAGCGCCTCGAACGCGCGCCGGCGCTTCGACGGAGATGGTCGACGTTCCCTCCCCCTCAATCGACGTTCCCATCGCCCGCAGGAACCTGCACAGTTCGACGACGTGTGGTTCCATCGCGGCGTGCCGGATCTCCGTCCGGCCTTTGGCGCCAGCGGCCGCGAGCAGCGCCGTCTCAGTTCCGGTGACCGATGCCTCATCGAGATAAAAGGACGCGGCGGATAATCCGTCGGGCGCGTCGAGCGAATGTCCAGGTTCGTCGGCCTGAACCGCGCCCAGTTCCATGAGCGCTTGCACGTGGGTGGCGATCGTTCGTCGCGTCGGGAAATCTCCTCCAGGCTGCGCGAGCCTGGCCGATCCGTAGCGTGCGAGCAATGGGCCGAGCAGCAATACAGATCCGCGTAGCTTTCCGACGAGAAGGGGATCCGGCCGGTTGCCGCTGATCGTTCCACATTGAATTCGTAATGTGCTGGTGCCGGCGCCGCTGACCTTCGCCCCGAGGCCTTTCAACAGCTCCAGCAGGACGTCCACGTCACGAATTCGTGGAACGTTGCTCAACACGCATTCCTGATCGGTGAGCAGGCATGCGGCAATCAGTGGCAGTGCCGCATTTTTGTTTCCTTCCACGACAATTCGGCCGGAGAGACGCTTCCCACCCTGAATCCTGAGCTTCGCCATCAGTTCCCTTCACCCAGACAGACGATTTCTTCGCGTAGGGCGACGCCGAATTGTGCCTGCACCTCGGACTTGCAGCGATCGATCAGCGCCCGGATATCCCGTGCCGTCGCGCCCCCCTCATTGACGATGAAGTTGGCGTGAGTGGTCGACACGCGTGCCGATCCCTCGCGCGCCCCCTTCAGCCCGGCTCGATCGACAAGGGCACCCGCGGATGGCGGAATGCCGTCGGGCACACGCTCGCGGCGCGGATCTGGGTTCTGAAAGATGCATCCCGCGCTCGGAGATTCGAGCGGTTGCGTGCGTTTTCTGAACGCGAGCGACTCGCGAGCAATCGCACGCAGCGCGGATGCCTCGCCTGCCGAGACGATGAAGTCCGCCGAGACTACGACCTCATGAGTGCGATGCAGTCGGCTGTAGTCGTAGGCGAATTCCATTTCTGCCCGTGGAACGTCCTGCAGATTCCCGTCGAGTGCTACGAGCCGCACGGCAACAATGAATTCACTGATTAGACGCCCCCTGAAGTGCGCATTTCCATAGACGGCGCCGCCCACGGTGCCCGGCGTACCGGCCCAGGCTTCGATTCCGGCGAGCCCACGATTCACGGTCCATCGGACGAGGCCGTTGATCGTCACGCCGGCATCAGCCCTGATCGTCGACGCATCGACCTGACGAACCTCGCCGCCATGGACTCGAACGACAATTCCGCGCACTCCTCGGTCGGATACGAGCACATTCGAACCACCACCCAGAACCGTAATCGGAATGCGCGCGTCGCGTGCGATGGCGATCGTTTTCTCGAGATCGGCGCTATGCTCGACATCGAGGAGCCAGTCGGCCGGACCTCCCACCTTGAACGTCGTCAGCGGTGCGAGCGGCGCGTTCCGGCGGACGCGATCGGCCCCGAATGCAGCGGTAAGGCGAGCGTGGGTGTCGATCACGAGTCGGTTCCCAGCAAGGCGGCTTCCCGCTCTCTCGAAGCAGCAACCGCTTCCGCGCGCGTGCATTCGCGGAATTCGATCCAATCACCAGGCGCGAGTTGTCCCGCTATCGGCAAGTCGGCAGTGATGACGGTGCCGATCTTTGGATACCCGCCGGTTGTCTGGCGATCGGCCATCAGCAGAATGGGTTGACCCGACGCAGGCACCTGCACCGACCCGATGGGCGTTGCGTCGGAGAGAATGTCCGCGGCTCGGGAGTGAAGAAGCGATTCACCGTCGAGGCGATATCCCATCCGATTCGATTGGGAAGTGATGGTGAAGCGGCCGTTGAAGAACTGTTCCAGCGCGGCGGGAGTGAAGTACGCGTCGTGCGGGCCTCGAATGGCGCGCAGGACGGCACCACTTTCCGGCATCTTCAATGGCCGACCGTTCGACACAACAGCGGATCGTGGTTGAGGGCCAATTCGCAACACATCCCCGGCGTGCAAGTGTCGCCCGTTGAACGGGCCGATGCCGCTCACGAGGCTCGTCGATCGGCTGCCGAAGTCCTCAGGTACATCCAGACCGCCCAGAACGGCGAGCGTCGCTCGTGCACCGCTCAACCGGGCCCCGAATCGCAATCGTTGTCCGGCCGGGATGACGAACGGCCGCCGGACATCCAACGGGTTGCCGTTCACAGCCGCCTCGAATTGAGCGCCCTGGACGACGCAGGTCGTTGGTTCCAACGCCTCCAGTTCAGGACCAATCAACGTGATCTCCAATGCCGCCGCGCTCCTCTCGTTGCCGACCAGTTGATTCGCCAGCCGATGAGAATACGAATCCATCGGTCCTGCGACGGGCACTCCGCTATGCTGATGTCCCCATCGCCCGAGATCCTGGACCGTCGTCAACATCCCGGGACGGATCACTAGCAGCGACATTCACGACATTCCTTCGAACTGGGCAGGATCGATTGGATGGAATCGCACTCGATCGCCGGGCTTGAACAGAAACGACTGCGCGCGGGCGCGATCGTACGGCTTCACACGTGTCCGACCGATCAGATGCCAGCCACCCGGTGTCTCGCGAGGATAAATTCCGGTCTGGCCAGCGGCAATCGCTACCGATCCCGCGGGCACGCGCAGTCGCGGGGTGGCACGCCGCGGCAGCGCGAGCCTCTCGTCGACACTGGCCATGTACGGAAAACCGGGAATGAAGCCGACGACATAGACTCGATATGTGCGTCCGGCGTGAATCGCAATCACCTCGGCCTCGCTGAGTCCTGCGCGTGCTGCGACGTCAGTAAGGTCAGGCCCGAACGCACCGCCATAACAGACGTCGACGTCGATCTCCGCACCGGCCGCCTCTCCGACGTCGGGAAGATCCGTCGCCAGCCGGCGAAGTTGTGCCTCTAGATCGTCTCCGTCGACACGAAGCGGATCGAAATAAACGGTGACCGAACAATACCCGACGACCACATCACGGATTGCCGGGTCGAGGTGTCTTGCTTCGCGGGCAAACGCCACGGCACGTCCGCTGATCGCGGGATCGATTCGAGTTGCCCACTCGACCAGCCACGCAGCGTCCCCGGCCGGAGCGATCCGAAAATGGACCATTGATTAGGTCGCGCGCGCTTCGAGCGCTGTCAGCAGCTTCTGATGGATGTCGTCAAACCCACCGTTTGACATGACGATGACGAGATCACCGCTGCGCGCCTCCTTGCTGACGGTGCGAACAATCTCCGGGACCTCGGGGATATAGTGCGCGTCCACGCCCGCCGCTTTGAGGTCGTCGGTCAACGCTTCAGGCGAGAGCCGCTCGTTTTCGGGAAGAGTTGAACGAAAGACGGCAGGCAACACGACGTGATCGGCTTTGGCCAACGCTTTGGCGAAATCAGACTGAAATACTCGCCGACACGAAGTCGCCGAACGCGGCTCGAAGATCGCCCAGATGCGCCGATCCGGATAGGCCGAGCGAACACCCTCGAGCGTTTCAGCAATCGCAGTCGGATGATGCGCGAAATCGTCGTACACCGCCACGCCGTCCGCTGTGCCGCGGTGCTGCAGTCGCCGGCGCACGCCTTTGAACGTTCGCAATCCTTCCGCCATCGAATCGGTGTTCAGGCCGGCAGCCGCACCGACGGCAAGCGCTGCCAGCGCATTTCTCACGTTGTACGCGCCAAGAAGAGGTACTTCAAACACTCCGACGGTCGTTCCCGCGCGGCGGACGCCAAATCGCGTCGACGCCGTTGTCACCCGGAGATCGTGCGCCTGCCAATCGCAGCCGTTCGAGAGACCGAACGTCTCCACCTTGCAACGAGCGTTCGCCTTCAGCGCGAGCGCGTCAGCATTGTCGGCGCCGAGCACAAGCAGGCCACGTCGCGGCACGAGGTTGACGAGCCGCCTGAACGCCAGTCTGATCGCGTCGAGATCCGGATAGATATCGGCGTGGTCGAATTCGATGTTGTTGACGACCACGATGTCGGGCAGATACTTCAGGAACTTCGCCGTCTTATCAAAGAACGCGCTATCGTACTCGTCACCCTCAATCACGAAATCACGGCCGCCTCCGACGCGATAACTGCTTTCAAAATTCTCGGCGATGCCGCCGATGAACACGTTGGGATCGGCACCCCCGTGCGCCAGCAGCCAACCGGTGAGGGACGTCGTGGTCGTCTTTCCATGGGTGCCGGCGATGACGATCGAACGCGATGCCCACAGAAAGTGATCGCGGATGGCTTCCGGCAGCGAGCAGTACCGGATCTTTCGATCGAGAACCTCTTCGAGCTCGGGATTGCCGCGTGAGATGGCGTTCCCGACGACGACCAGATCCAGGTCGGCGGTGATGTGATCCCCGCGGTACCCCTGGAGGGTGATGATCCCCTGCTGGACGAGGAAATCACTCATGGGCGGATACATGTTCTGGTCGGATCCGCGCACGTCGTAGCCGCGACTCTTCAACAGCGCGGCCAGCGTCGCCATCGCCGTGCCACACACGCCAATCAAGTGAACCCGCTTCGTGCTCACGCGGTAACCGCCGCCTCCTCGATGATGAGCGATGGCCGCGGACTTGTCAGCACGCGCGCGCGAACGCCGAATGGCAGTGTCAATGTTGGCCCAGCAGTGTGTCCTGAGGGCAATCCGTACAGAATTGGACCCCGGAACCCTCGGGTCAGTTCCTCGACCACTTCACGAGCCGTCGGAGTACCACTCGGCTCGTCGCATCGTGGAAGTTCTCCAAAGACAAGCGCCGACGCCCGAGCCAGGATGCCGCTGAGATACAGCTGTGTCAGCATGCGATCGAGACGATACGGCCGCTCCGCCACTTCGTCGAGAAACAGGACACATCCTGCTGGAGGGTCGAACGCGTAAGGGGTGCCAAGCGACGCGCACAGCTGCGTCAGCGTACCGCCGGTGAGAATCCCGGCGGCCTCGCCGGAGTGCAGCACTTCGACCTGTGTATGAGAGATCTCGTCAGCGGGTTCCGCCCGACACAAACAGCGGATAAACGTCGCGCGATCGTATCCGCCCTCGCCACGGGCGAGGCGGCCCTCCAGCATCGGCCCGTGAAACGACACAATGCCGCCGATTAAGGTGAGCCACGACAGTAACGACGTGTTATCGCTGTAGCCGATGAAGGCTTTTGGTTCGCCCAGCAGCAGCGACTCGCCGAGCAGCGGCAGAAGATGCACGCTACCGTAACCACCTCGAACGGCAATTAGCGCGGCGATACTGGGATCACGCCAGGCTCTCGCAAATGCCGCGGCACGCGTTGTCGCTGAACCGGCGGCGTAGGCCCGGCGCTCGAAGACACTCTCCTCGTAAATTGGCTCGAAGCCGAGGGCTCGGAGTTCCGCGACACCGGCATCGAACTCGACGCGCGCGAAGGCGCTCGCGGGCGCAACAACAGCGATGCGATCACCCGACCTGAGGGCGCGAGGTTTACGCATGCCTTATGCGAACCTCGCCATTTCGGCGGCAATTGCTTGATGCTCGTCGCGGCCCAGCAACGTGCGTAACGCCGCGCCGCTCAGTGGCATCGGACGTGGCGGCCTAAGAAATCGTTCCTTCACCCGCCGCTGTCGGGCGAGCGCATCCTCGACCCGCTTCAGCGGCAGCACACCATCTTCAACCGCGTGAATCACTGCCTCCAGCGCAGCGACCTGCGCGCCCTGATCGGCACCGCAGAGCAGAACCACATCACAGCCGGCGGCGAGCGCGGCAACCGCCGCCTGCGCCAGTCCGTACTTGCCACTGATCGCCTTCATCTCCAGGTCGTCGGTGAAGACGAGCCCGTGAAAATTCAATCCCTCTTTCGCCATGCTCATAATGCGCGGAGACAACGTCGCAGGCCGATCCTCGTCGAGCGAGGGAATCAGGATGTGCGCGGTCATGATGCCCGCAACGTCCGCCGCGACCGCGGCGCGGAATGGCACCAGTTCTACGCGCTCGATTCGATCCGGCGGATGATCGACGACCGGCAGCTCGTGGTGTGAATCGACGCTGGTGTCGCCATGCCCGGGAAAGTGTTTGCCGCAGGCCGCGATCCCTTCACCTTGCAACGTACGGATGATCGCGGCGCCAAGACGCGCGACGTCTTCAGCTCGTTCGGCGAGGGCCCGGTCGCCAATAACCGGGTTCGCCGGGTTTGTGAGGATATCGAGCACCGGAGTGAAGTCGAGCGAGATACCGACGGCGCGCAATTCCGCCGCAAGCGCGCGGGCAAAGCGCTCCGCGAGACGTTCGTCGCCGCTTCGGCCAAGGGTCAACATCGGCGGCCATACCGTAAAAGGAGTCTTCAGCCTGGCGACCCGCCCGCCTTCCTGATCGACGCTCACCCATAGCGGCAACTCGACGGCGAGCGCCTGCGCGTCACGCGACATCTCCGCCACCTGTTCGGGGGCTTCGACGTTGCGTCCGAAGAAGACAACGCCTCCCAGATCGAACTCGCGCGCCAGCAGACGCAGATCCTGCGGAATCGACCGTCCTGCGAAACCGGTGATCGCGAGCTGTCCAATATGCCGCCGAATATCCCTGATGGACATCCGAACAATTATAAATTGAGGCGGCACATTCTTCGCCGTATTGCCGGCGAGGTCACCGAGGCGATGGAGATAGCGATCCGAGTCCGTTAACTCAGTCAGCAACGATAGCGGCTGACCTTATAATGAGCCGGGTGCACATTGAAGCGTTCGCGGCTAAGGACACTTCGGCGAGGCAAGGCCGCGCGGAGGAAGACGCGAGCAAGCGCAGCGAAGCGAGCCACGCGAACGGAGCGAGCCGACGAAAGCGGCTCGCGAGAGAGCGCGTTGGGGAGCCCGAGGGGCGAAGCCCCTCGGAGTGATAAATCGACGTGGACAACCTCGCGATCGCCCGCGTCCTCACCGAAATAGGCGATTTACTCGAGATCAAGAGCGAGAACCCGTTCAAGATCCGCGCCTATCGCAACGCCGCCGAGACCATCGCACATCTCGGCGAACCGGTCGCGGCTTTGTCGGCCGCCGATCGTCTCGGCCTGCCGGGCGTCGGAAAGGATCTCGCCGGGAAGATTGGCGAACTGGTCGACACCGGCACGTGCCAGTACCATCAGGAATTGCTGCAGGAATTCCCACCAACGGTCCTCGATCTCCTTCGACTGCAGGGCGTCGGACCGAAGACTGTCGCCCTGCTCTACCGCGGTCTCGACATCAAATCGCTCGACGATCTCGAACGCGCCGCACGTGACGGTCGCATCCGCGAGCTGAAAGGCATGGGCGCCAAGAAGGAGGCCTTGATCCTGAAAGCACTCGAGGATCGACAGCGCTTCACAGGGCGGAGGCTGATGCCCGAAGCGTACGACACGGCCGCGGCGCTGGTAGCCGACCTACGATCGCACGCCCCTGACGCGGACATCTCGATCGTTGGCAGCCTGCGACGGGGATGCGAGACGTGCGGCGACCTGGATATTCTGGCGGCTGGTGGCCCCCCCTCACTCATGGATGCATTCACCGGGTATCGCATGGTGCAGCGCGTGCTCGCGCGCGGCGACACAAAATCGAGCGTCCTTTTGTGGGACGGTTTTCAGGCCGATTTGAGGCTCGTGCCAGGCGATAGTCTCGGCGCTGCACAGCAGTACTTCACAGGATCGAAAGCCCACAACATTGCGCTGCGTGACCGCGCGATCCAGCGCGGCCTCAAGCTGAACGAGTACGGGCTGTTTCGCGTCGACGACGACGGGAAGATCGCCGGCGAGACCGAACAAGGCATCTATGAGGCGCTCGGGCTCGAGTTCATCCCACCGGAGCTTCGCGAAAATCGCGGGGAGATTTCGGCCGCCAACGAGCACGCACTCCCGCGACTGGTGACGCTGCAGGACCTGCGGGGCGATCTGCACATGCACACCACCAAGACTGACGGCCGCGCTGATGCCGTAACCATGGCCAGAGCCGCTCTGGCGTCGGGCCTCGAGTACATCGCGATCACCGACCATAGCCGGGCTGTTGCCATGGCCAATGGACTTGACGAGGCGGCAGCTCTCGAACACGCACGCGCGATCCGGGAGTTGAACGAGCGTCTCGACGGCATTACGGTCCTTGCCGGAATCGAGTGCGACATTCGGCCGGATGGATCGATGGATCTTGCAGACGACTGCCTCGCTCAACTCGACATCGTCATCGCGTCAGTACATTCCGCGTTTGCTTTGGATTCAGGTCGAATGACGGACCGTTTGCTCCGCGCGCTGTCGTGTCCATGGGTCGACGTACTGGCCCATCCCACCGGCCGACTGATTCTCAAGCGCGAACCATATAGCTTCGATACCGATCGGGTTTTCGCTGCCGCGGCAGCGGCTGGCGTGGCGATCGAGATCAATAGTCAGATCGATCGCCTCGATCTTGACGAAGTACATGCACGTGCCGCGCGCGACCGCGGCGTCAAGATCGTCATCGATTCCGACGCGCACTCGCCGACAGCCCTCGGCGGCTTGCGATGGGGCGTATCGGTGGCGCGGCGCGCCTGGCTGACGCCGGACGACATCCTGAACACGCGCCCGCTCGAGACCTTTCGATCGATGCTCCGCCGCCGTCGTAACTGAGCGCTGATGTCTCTGAATCATCTCGAGGAAATCCGGCAGCTCTACTTCAAGGCCACAAAGGCGTCGATCGATCGCGACTTCGATCGAGCGATTGATTTACTGAAAGCGATGCCGGAACCGGAGCGGCCGCGGGCAACGGTCTTCATGCAGGGGCTCGCGGAAATGCGCAAGGAATTCAAGAAGGGGAAGAAAAAGCGTTGAGCGCGCTAGACCTCTTTCGGTCCCTTCCGCAAGAACTTGCGCGCGGCAAGCCTGACCGCCTCCGGGACATTGCGGTCCGTCGTCAGCATCTTCAAATCTTTCTCATTCAATCGCTGCACAAGCTGCATGGAAATGCCGGGCGGCGTCTTGGGATTTCGCGTCAACCCGGCAACGACGCCGTAGTTTTTCATCCAGGTGCGATTGATGGAAATCGCCCGCAGGACTTCCTCCGACAGGTTGGCCATTTTCGCGAACGCTTCCACTTCGGTCTCGGTCAGCTTCGGGCTGCTGAGAACGGCCGCGGCGACGAGCTTGTTCGAATCGCGAATGAGCTGAGCCCGTTGCGATCGCGTGCCCTTCATAGCCAGCTTCATGCGCTCCACAATCGGGAGTGATGCGAGAACTTGCGGATCCTCCTCCGCATCCTCCTCGTCGTCCTCGGCGGGAGCTGCCTGGTCGCCATTGCCGGAAGCGGCCGCGGCCGGCAGAATGCCGCCACGCGCCGCAAAGAAATCGCGCATCTCGCGGGGCACTTCGGCGCGTGCCAGGAACGCACGAAGGGGCTCGATCGGCAGATTGTCCAGCGTCGCATTCGCTGCGCCAGCAATCTCCGGATCGGAATCGTCGCAGAGGATCAGAAGCAGCGCGAGCTGATCGATCTCTCGCGGGGCGAGCGCGCCCCTTGCCGCCAGCAGACGAACGTCGCGAGCCGCTTCTCCTCGCCGGAACAGATCGATTAGAGGGGAACGGATGCCCGGATCCATCGACTGTTATTGAACGTACGAGGCGAGCGTGTCCTTCGTGATGATCGCGGTCCTGACCGCGCCGGCGGGTCCGAGCGGCTTGGCCGGACGGCCATTGATTGAAAACGCAAATGCGCCGGCGTCCCCCACCACAATAACGGCCTTTTCGCGCACCTCCTGCTTCTCCTTGTCACCCGCATGCATCAGACGGGCGACGGTCACTTTGCCGTCGGCAGTGATCTTGACCCAACAATCGGCAGTCGTCGCCAGCTCGATGGTCAATGCGCTGTCAACACCCTGCGGCCGCATCGCCCCGCTGGTCGCAACCGGAGCGGGAGCTGGCGTGGCACTCGGAGGGGTGGTCGCGTGTCCCGAGGGTGTATTGGCCGCAGCTGGCGGCGGTGACGGTGGACTGCTGGTCTCAGAAGCTGGTATTCGCACGCGCATCGTGAAGTAGAGGATCAACACGATCAACGGGACCGTAATGAGCGCCACCTTCAGGACAGCACCGGCGAGCCGCTGTTGTTCCTCGAAAGCCGATTCGGCAGCAGAGGCGGTTGCCGGTGTCGGAATCGCGGTGACAGGAGTCCCCCGGAATCGATCGAGGAATTCGTGAACGGTTTCGTCCGGGTTCAGACCGACCTCGACCGCGTAGGAACGAACGAAGGAACGGCTAAAAATACCGCCGGGCAGCTTGGAAATATCATTGCGCTCGAGTGCCTCGAGCGCGGCAATCGAAATCTTAGTGGCTGCCGAGATCTGGCGAAGCGAAATCCCACGCCGCTCTCGCTCCAGGCGCAGTTTTCCGCCAAAATCGTTCATGACCCAAGGACCGCCTTAAGCTGCCAATAGACAATACTTTAGACAACCCGCGGCTAGGTGTCAAACGGCTGGCGCAACCTTGATACGGTTGAGCTAATGGGCGCCCCGTCTCGGAAAAGGCTGATTGCCGCGACTCCCTTCGCCCCCGCCGCCACGACCTCGGCGACATTTCCGAGGGAAATCCCGCCGACGGCAATTACAGGCAGCGCGGTCGCGCGGCAGACTTCCCGCAAAACAGCCAGTCCGGCAACAGGGTGGCCAGTCGGCTTACTTCTCGACCGAAAGACGGTGCCAAAGATCAGGTAGTCGCAGCCGCCTTGGTCAGTGACGGCGGCCGCCTCCGCTGCGCTGTGGACGGATCGGCCGATGACGAATCCGGCAGGGGCCAGGCTCCTGACGCGCGCGGCTGGAAACGAATCCCCACGCAGATGGACGCCGGCGGCCGTCGCGGCGATGGCGATATCGAGCCGATCGTTGACCAGCACGCGACACGGTGTGTGACCGGCTTCGCCCACCGCCTGGCGCGCATAAGACAGGAGGGCTCCACTTTGCAATTGCGGTTCGCGGATCTGGACCACGTCGACTCCGGCGGACGCGGCCTCGCGAACCAGTCCAGGCACTCCACCTTCGCCGCTGGTGATGAGGCAGATGACGGGAAACTGCACGTTCAGTTCAGATCGCGACCCGGCGACGTATCAGGATTGAGGTTTGCTCGCCGGTTCGTTGGTTTGGCTTTGACTCGGACTTGAAGTAACGAACAGCCCGGCGAGCTCGGCAAGCCCAGCCAGCGTCGTCAAACCACCAATCCCCGACACAGCCCCGCGCACAAAGACGTTCGACAGGAGCGATTCGAGCATCGGGAGGCGCTCGATAAAGAAGTTGCGATCCCAGAAGGCCGTCTTCCAGGGAGCAACGATGAGCACGAACCCGGCTTCGAGGAAGTAGGCGGCGAACAGGACGCGGGAAATGACCGAGATGATCAACCTCCGGTCTGCACGCGCGCGAGACGGTCCACCCGTTCGGCCACGTCACGGTACTCGCCGGTCGTGGCTTGCAATTCGAGGAATACCGCGAGAGCCCGCGCGGTCTCGCCAGCATCCTCCAGTGCGAGACCGAGATCGTACAACAGCGCCTGTCCATCTTCCGGCGACGGCACCGTCGCCTCCGCCGCCCGTTCCAACCACTCGATGGCATCAGTGATCTCGCCGTGTTCCTTGTACAAACGTCCGAGCGTTGCTGCCGCCTCGAATCGTTGACGCGGAGAGCGGGCGGCGGTTTTCAAGCATGCCGTCGCTTCCTGAAGCATCCCCATCTCGAGATAGGTTCGCGCCAGCTTCATGTGCTGCGCAGACTGGTCGGCGGCATCTGCCGGAGCGGGGTCTTTCCTGATTCCCTTGAAGATGTCGCCGAGAGTGGGGGTGCGTTGCGGACGCTGCTCCGCGCCGTCCAGTTCGCCGAGTGCATGAGATAAATCGATTTCGGCCGAGGGTTGCTTCTTAACTGGTCGCGCGGCGGGTGCCGCCGTCGGGTTGCGTTGCGCGCCTTGCGCCGCCGCAGCCTCGCGCTGAACCGCTTGCTGGGCGGCGACCGTCCGAGGTAGTTCTGTCGCCGGTTCGGGGGGCGTCGCGGGTGCCTCTACGGCGCCCGAAAAATGATCTCTCGCGACGAATGGGGTCGCCCCACTCAAACGCTCGGCGATCAACGTGTCCGGCTCAGAAATGCGCAGCATTACGAGCGCGCGCCTGAACCGATCGATATGCGCCCCTTCCCAAGGTTCGCGGGCAACGAGATCCTCCGCGATCGCCCGTGCTTCGGCCGCCTGCCCGGCCGCGAGGTACGCGTCGGCGAGTTGCGTCTGCGCATCGCACATCATGGATTCGAGTCCGCCGTCAACGCACACCTCGACCAGCTTGAGGAGGGCGGCGATGTGCGCAGGCCGCCGTGTCACGAATTCCTGAAGCAGCGACGCCGCGTCATCGAACTCACGCGCATGAATTTCGGCGTCCACGGCTGCGTCGACGCAGACAAAACTGGCATCGGGCGATACATCCAGGAACGTCCAGGCGAGATTGATGACGCTTTGCCGTGCTCCACGATCGCTGGAGAGCAACTTCTGCAGGATCTCCCGCACGGCGTCGAGGTGCCCACTGCGCAGCTCGATGTCTGCCAGGGCCAGGAGCAGTGCGGGATCGTCGCCGGCACTCTTGCGATCGAGGTAGCCGCGCGCGGTCTCGAGATCCCCTGAAGCCAGTGCGTTTTTGGCGAGAATGTTTCGTCCGTCGAGGTCAGATGGATTCAGGCGGACGGCCTCGCGCAACGCAGCCAGCGCCTCGGTGTCGCGCCCCTTTTCGCTCAAATCGGCGTGCAGATCTCGAAAAAGGGTGGCCGCGCGCTTCTCCTCGCCGCCAAGCGCCAGCACCCGCGCGCCGGCAATTCGCGCGTCGATGTCGGATGGATCGATCGTGCCAAGCCGCACGACGATCTCATCGGCGCCTTTCCGATCCCCACGGGCGCGGCGACGCGAAATCAACGCGTTGTAGTACGACTTCGCGTCGACGAGCAGACCCTGCTTGGCGGAGATCTCAGCCAGATACAGCTGCGCGTGCTCATCATTCGGGGAAATCTTCAGGATCTTTTTGTAAAGGGCGGCGGCCTTTGGATAGAAGCCGTCATGAACGAAGTGTTCGGCAATCCGCGCATACTGCTCGACGGCTTTGGCCGGCTGATTCGCGCGAACGTAAAGATCGCCGAGCGTATTCGCCGTATTCCAGTCGCGGGGCTGCTCTTCCGTGACCCGCGCGTACTCGGCGATGGCCGCCTCGAGCTTCCCCTGGCGGAGGAGCTTCTCGGCTTTTTTCAGCGTATCTTCCCGGTCAAGTGCCAACGATCACTCCACCAGCGGCTCAGTTTGTGAGGTTTACGCGTCCATCCTATCAAACAGCGTGGGCGGCCGGAACGAGCGACGATGCACTTCCGAGTACCCGAAGCGGGAAACAGCGTCCAGATGATCGCGTGTGGCGTATCCCTTGTGACGATCGAATCCGTACCGCGGATCGCGAGCATGCAGCTCGAGCATGATCCGATCGCGAGTGACCTTGGCGACGATCGAGGCGGCCGCAATCGCGGTGCAGCGCGCATCGCCGTGGACGACGGGGCGCTGCGCCATCATCAGATCGGGTACCCGAAACGCGTCGACGAGGACGAAATCGGGGAGCGGGACGAGGCTGAGGATGGCCCGTTGCATTGCGCGCAGAGACGCCTGATGAATATTGATCGTGTCGATCTCGCCAGGATCCGCCGCAGCGACTCCCCACGTGATCGAGCCGCGAGTGATCTTCTCGTAGAGCCGCGCGCGTTCGAGCGCGGTCACGGTTTTCGAGTCGCAAATTCGGGGGATGTACCGCTCCGGATCGAGCACGACCGCCGCCGCGACGACGGGGCCGGCCAGGCAGCCGCGGCCCACCTCGTCGACACCGGCGACGAGGTTGAATCCCAGCCGCCGGATCGTGTTCTCTAGCGTCCTGAAAGCGCGGACTTTGACCACGGGTCAGTGGCCCCGCGTTTAGACCGCTTGCTTCTTGGCCGCGTCTTTCATGCGGGCGGCCTTTCCCTTCAGTTCGCGCAGGAAATAGAGCTTGGCGCGACGGACCCGGGCAGTACGGACGACGTCGATCTTGTCGATGATCGGCGAGTGCAGCGGAAAGATTCGCTCGACGCCCTGGCCGAACGAAACCTTACGCACCGTGAATGTCGCACGCGCCCCACCGCGGTGCATTCCGATCACCATACCCTCGAACACCTGAATGCGCTCCTTGTCGCCTTCGCGAACTTTGACGTGGACGCGAACGGTGTCCCCCGGCTTGATCGCCGGGCGCTTGACCATGTTGGCACGCTCGACGGTCTCTACGGCACTCATTTCTCTATCTCCTTCTTTTGACGCAGTTCCTCTAACAGCGTCTGATCTGTTGCGTCCAGCGATGCCGTCTCCAGCATCTCCGGACGCTCGGCGAGCGTGCGGGCCAGCGCCTCCCGACGACGCCACCGCTCGATCTCCGCATGGTGCCCGGATAACAACACCGGCGGCACCGACATTCCAAGAAAATCCGCAGGCCGCGTGTACTGCGGATAATCGAGCAGGCCGCGCGCGAACGTATCGTGCGCAACTGACGCCTCGTCGCCTACCACACCCGGCACGAGCCGTCCGACCGAGTCGACAATCACGAGCGCCGCCAACTCACCGCCCGAGAGCACGTAGTCACCGATCGATAACGTCTCGGTCGCGAGTCCCGTTCGCACCCGCTCGTCCACTCCCTCGTATCGTCCGCACAGGATCACGATGTGATCGAGGGCCCTCAAGCGCTTGGCCGTCGCGTGAGTGAATCGCTCACCATCCGGCGACGTCAAGACCACGGCGCTGGGCGTTCCGCGCGTCCTGCGAATGTCGTCGACCGCTCGATACAGAGGCTCCGGCTTCAACACCATGCCGGGCCCGCCCCCGAACGGCAAATCGTCCACCACGCGATGGCGGTCCGGCGCGTAGTCCCTCAGATTGTGCACCCGCACATCGAGGACGCCGCCAGCGATTGCGCGGCCGACAACTCCGTCTGCCAGCGCACTCTCAATCATCTTCGGGAAGATCGTGACGATGTCGATCTTCACCGCGGCCGTCCCGACGGCCGGTTCAACTCGATCAATCCTTCCGGAGGATCAATCGTCACGCGGCGCGCTGCAATGTCGATCGCGACGCAAATGTCGCCGACGAGCGGAAGCAACGTGTGCCCGTCAACCACGAGATAACTCCGATCGATCGACCCTTCGACGCCGGTCACCCTGCCGAGCGGCGTCCCCTGCTTATCGACGACCTCGCAGCCAACAAGGTCGTGCCGATAAAACGTTCCCTCAGGCAGCGGCTCCAGATCCTGCTCACGGAGCCACAGATCCGCGCCCGCCAGTGTCTCCGCGGCATTCATCGTGTCGAATCCCGCAAACCGCACGATCGGTCGCCCCTGGTGAATCCGGCTCTCGACAATCTCGTACGCCTGCACGCGATCCGCAGGACCAGCCAGGATCACCTGCCCTGGCCGAAAACGGGCTTCCATGAAGTCCGTTTCAGGATTGACGATCACGTGACCGCGGATGCCATGCGCGCGCGCCACACGCCCTACGAGCAGCAGGCCGTCTGCCGCCGCCCCGCGCGATTCAGGATCCACAAATCACCGCACTTTACTCAGACCCGGGCGGCTTCGCCCCCGCGGACCGCCACGCGCCCGTGGCGCGCTTACTGCTCGTCGCGGAACTCCAGCATCGCCTTCGTTCCTTCCAAATCCGCGGTCGCGTTCACCAGCGTGCGCATGGCCGACGCGGTGCGGCCTTGCCGGCCGATGACGCGGCCCAGATCGCCCGGCGCCATGAACAGCTCCACGAGCATTTGCCCGCGATGCTGCCGTTCGGTGACACGAACGGCGTCAGGCTTATCGGCCAGCGCCCGTGCGATCACCTCGACGACGTCACGACAGCGGCTCACGACGCAGGCTGAGTAGTCGCCGGTGCGGAAGCTTCGACCGCGGGCATCCGCGCGACGAGGGTCCGGACGGTGTCCGTAGGGACCGCGCCCGCCTTGATCCAGTACTCGAGCCGGTCCCGTTTCAGATCGAGCGTCTCGGGTTTGGTGCGCGGATTGTAGTGTCCAAGCACCTCCACGAAACTGCTGTCGCGCGCGGCACGCGAGTCGGTTACGACAACGCGAAAGAACGGCCGCTTCTTGGACCCTGTACGCCTCAGTCGAATGGCTAACATTTCTTCTCCGCTCCAGTTACCAGTTACCAGTTTCCAGTTCCCAGTAACTCGTCGCCAATTTCTGGAAACTGGCAACTGGAAACTGGCAACTGATACTCACCTATTCATCATCGACTTCATCATGCCGAGGCCGCCCTTTTTCTTGGCCAGCCCCGCCATGCCACCCATCGCCTTGAGCATCTTCTTCATCTGCACGAACTGCTTCAACAGGCGATTCACTTCCTCGACTGACGTCCCGCTGCCCTTGGCGATTCGCTTCCGCCGGCTGCCATTAATCAACTGATGGTTCCTGCGTTCCTTTGGAGTCATCGAGTTGATGATCGCTTCCACGCGATTCAGTTGCTTGTCGTCAACCTTCTCGCGATTGGCGGCGAGTTCTTTCATCGCCCCCATGCCGGGCAGCATCCCGATGATCTGCTCGAGCGGTCCCATCTTCTTGATGGTGCGCAGCTGATCGCGGAAATCCTCGAGAGTGAAATCGTCGAGACGAATCTTCTGCTCGAGTTTTTCTGCGTCTTCGAGCGAGACCGCCTCTTCCGCCTTTTCGATGAGCGAGAGCACATCGCCCATGCCGAGCACTCGGGAGACGACCCGGTCGGGATGAAACGGCTCAAGATCCTGCAACCGCTCACCACTCCCGACGAAGGCGATCGGCACGCCGACGACACCGACGACCGAAAGCGCTGCCCCACCGCGTGCGTCGCCGTCCATCTTCGAGAGCACGACACCGCTGATGCCAATGCGGCGATTGAATTCACCGGCGCTCTTGATCGCATCCTGCCCTGTCATCGCATCGGCCACGTACAATCGATCGGTCGACTCGACGGCTGTCTGGATCGCCTGTAACTCGTTCATCAGCTCGTCGTCGATGTGGAGACGACCCGCTGTATCGACGATCACGGTATCGAAGCCGCTGTTTCGCGCCTCGGTCATCGCGCCAGTGGCGCGGCGCACCGGGTCCAGATCGCCTGCTGGATCGTGTACGCGGACATCCGCTTGCTTGCCGACGACATTGAGCTGTTCGATCGCCGCTGGACGACGAACGTCCGTCGACACCAGTAGCGGGTGCCGTCCCTGTTTGGCCAGCCATCGCCCGAGCTTTCCTGCCGTCGTTGTCTTGCCAGAACCCTGCAACCCGAGAAGCAGGATGACGCGCGGATGTGCCTGCGACGCCGGCAGTCCGCCTGTCGTCTCGCCGAAAAGCGCCAGCATCTCGTCCCTGACAATTCGGACGACCTGCTGCGCCGGCGTCAGGCTCTTGAGCACTTCCTGGTCGACGGCGCGATCGCGAACGCGGTCGATGAACGCCTTGACGACCTTGAAGTTGACGTCCGCCTCGAGGAGCGCCATCCGGATCTCGCGGAGGGCGGCTTCGACGGTGGCTTCCGTGAGCCGCACCTCGCCCCGGAGTGAGCGAAATACTCCCTGGAGGCGATCGCTGAGCGATTCAAACATGATTGTGAATGAAGACCGCGCGCGGAATCCTTGCCCGCCGCCTCCAACCCACGGAGGCCAAGGGCCAAAACCACACCGTCCTATGCGCCTAACCGCTTCAGACGCAAACGTTTATCGTAACTGAACGGCCGGAAACTGTCAAACAGAAGTGAGCTTGTGACCGAGCTTGTTCTTCTTGGTCGTCAGGTAGCGTCGGGTGACCTCCGATGCGGGTATTTCCAGCGGGAGCCATTCCGCGACCGACAGCTGATACCCCTCGATTCCAACGAGTTTTCTCGGGTTATTGGAGAGGAGCCGCATGGATCGGACCCCCAGATTCTTCAGGATTTGAACACCGATACCGTAGTCGCGCTGGTCGGCCTTGAAGCCAAGGCGTTCATTTGCCTCCACCGTGTCGAGGCCCTGATCCTGCAGTTCGTAGGCGCGAATCTTGTTAGCCAGCCCGATGCCTCTACCTTCCTGGTTCAGATACAGGAGTACACCCCGGCCTTCGGCCGCGATCCGCTCCATCGCCGCATCGAGCTGCGGTCCGCAGTCGCATCGGGCGGAGTGGAACACGTCGCCCGTCAGGCATCGTGAGTGGACCCGTACCATCACGTTCTCGCCGTCGCCGATGTCGCCTTTCACCAGCGCCACGTGTGTTTCGCGATCGATCGTGCTTTCGAATGCGTACACGCGGAAGTCGCCGTGCTCGGTGGGAAGCGCCGCCGTCGCCACCCGCTGGACGAGCGCCTCTGTCCGCAGCCGGTATTGGATCAAATCGGCGACGGTAATCATCAGCAGCTTGTGTCGTTTCGCAAATTTCGTCAGCTCCGGCACGCGCGACATCGTCCCGTCGGGGTTCATGATTTCGCAAATGACACCGGCCGGATACAAGCCGGCAATGCGCGCGAGGTCGACGGCAGCTTCGGTCTGCCCGGCACGCACGAGCACCCCGCCGTTTCGTGCCTTCAATGGGAACATGTGGCCAGGCCGCACAAGATCCGATGGCCGAGTGCGCTGATCAATCATTGCGAGAACGGTTGCCGCGCGATCGCTCGCAGATACACCCGTACTCGTGACGCCCTTCGCGTCGATCGAAACGCAAAACGCTGTGCCCAGCCGCGCGGTGTTCTGCCCGACCATTTGCGGCAAGTCGAGTTCCGCGAGTCGATCCTCCGTCATCGCGACGCAAATCAACCCGCACCCATGACGCGCCATGAAGTTGATGGCGTCGGGCGTGACTTTCTCCGCCGCAATCGTGAGATCCCCCTCGTTCTCGCGATCTTCATCGTCGACGACGATGATCATTTTCCCCGCACGGAATGCCTCGATGGCGTCCTCGATGCGAGCGAACGGCGACTTTTTCTTTCGAGTTGTCTTGGCCATGACAAATCAACAATCCGCAATCACAATCGGCAATCCGCAATCACACCAATCCGCAATCATCAATCGGCAATCGGCAATTCATTGATCGCGCTTAGGCACCGTCGACATCCCGGCGAGTTCCGCAACACGGACGACGTACTTGCCGAGGATGTCGCATTCCAGGTTGACCGCATCCCCCGCCTTGGCGAGATGGAGATTTGTATGTTCCCACGTATACGGAATGATCTGAATATCGAAACGCCGCTCGTCAAGACCGGCAACCGTCAGACTGATCCCATTGACGGCAATCGAGCCTTTGCGAACGATGTACGGAGCAAGCAGTGCCGGATACCGTACTGTAAGCCAGAACGAATCACCGTCGGGACGAATCTCCTCGATGGTTCCTGTTGCGTCGACGTGACCCTGCACGAAATGACCACCAAGGCGCGCGTCGGCGCGTAGCGGACGCTCGAGATTTACGAGCGCGCCACGGCGAAGCGAGCCGAGCGCCGTCACGCGGGCGGTCTCAGGTGAGATATCCGCATGAACGGCGAGGTCGTCCGACGCCACCGCGGTCAGACAGACGCCATTCACCGCGATGCTGTCCCCCGCTGCGATTTCTGACGCAATTGGCGTCGTCAGACGGAGCCGGAAACCGGACGGTGTCGGCTTCATTTCTGCGACTTCGCCGATCGCTTCAATTAGTCCGGTGAACATAGGCCTCGATCAACCTATCGGCCCCAAGCCGTCGCTCGGTGACCGGGCCAAGCCCGGCCAACGGGGTCGGCAACCAGTCGAGGCCGTCCGTGCCCAGAACGTGGGGCGTCATATACATCTGGACGCGATCGACCAGGCCTGCGTCCCAGACTGCTCGATGAAGGGTCACGCCGCCTTCGACGATGAGCGAAGAGACTCCTCGAGCGGCCAGCCGTTCCATCGCGTCGCGGACCGTCGAACCGGTCTCGAGTGCAAGAATTTCGGCCCCCGCCTCCCGTAGCGCGGACGCTCGGTGCGACGAAGCATCGACGCTCGATTGGCTACTCACGATTATGACGGGGCCGGCGCTCAGCGTCGAGAGCAGCCGAGCAGCTGGCGGCGTACGTAAGCGGGAATCAAATACAACCCTTACAAGGGGTCTATATCTGTACGCTCCGCGCGCGGTCAGACTCGGATCGTCGGCCAGGACCGTCCCGGAGCCGACGGCAAGGGCGTCGACTTCGGCGCGATCTCGATGAATGAGACGCGCGGCGGCCGGACCGGTCAATGACGTTCGCACACCGGGGCGCACCGCGATCCGATGATCCGCGCTTAACGCGATTTTCATCGTAATGAACGGACGGTGCCGAGTCATGACGGTGAAGAAGGGAGCGTTGAGCGCTCGCGCCTCGCGGTCGAGAACGCCCGCCGTCACCGAAATGCCGCGGCGGCGAAGCATCTCGAGTCCATTTCCGTTCACGAGCGGATTCGGGTCCGGGGTCGCCACGACCACCCGCGTCAGACCAGCATCGGCCACGACCGGCGCGCACGCGCCGGTGCGTCCGACATGGCTGCAGGGCTCGAGCGTGCAGTACAGAGTCGCTCCGCGCGCGCGTTCACCGGCGTCACGAAGCGCGTGCACCTCGGCGTGAGGTCCACCGGCGAACTCGTGCGATCCGCGCCCCACTACCACTCCCTCGCGGTCAACCACGACCGCACCGACCATCGGGTTAGGACTGGTCCGGCCGCGCCCACGCTCCGCAATCGCCAGCGCGCGCGCCATGTATTCGGTGTCGGTGCGCAACTACCACTTCTCTTCAAACAACGCATCCACGTATTCGTCCGGCGAGAAGGGAACCAAATCGTCGATTCCCTCGCCGACGCCGACGTACCGGATTGGCAACTTGAGATCGTGCGCGATGGCCACCGCGATGCCCCCTTTGGCCGTGCCATCCAATTTCGTGAGAACGATTCCGTTCACCCCCGCAACATTCATGAACTCCCGCGCCTGGGCGAGACCGTTCTGCCCGACCGTGGCATCGAGCACCAGCAGGACCTCATGCGGCGCCCCATCGACTTCGCGTGCGGCAACGCGTCGTATCTTTTCCAGTTCGTTCATCAGATTTGTCCGCGTGTGCAGACGCCCGGCGGTGTCGACAAGCACGACATCACGCTGGCGTGATTTCCCTGCGGCGATCGCGTCATAGACGACGGCAGCAGGGTCAGCGCCAGCTCGCGCCCTGATGATGTCGACGCCTGCCCGCTTGGCCCAAATCTCCAGCTGCTCGACCGCCGCCGCCCTGAACGTGTCGGCAGCGCAGATCAACGGATTCTTCCCCGAATCCTTGATGTATCGGGCCAGTTTTCCGACAGTCGTCGTTTTTCCGGTTCCATTGACACCGACGATGAGCACGACCTGCGGAGGATGGCCGTTGGCGGCAGGTGGATTCGCGTCGCGAAGGATTCCGCGGATCTCTTCCTTCACCAAACCGCGCAGCGAGTTTCCTGCACTGCGTTTCTGTTTGACCGCCTGGACGATCTGCTCTGTGGCGGCGACCCCGACGTCGGCGGAGATCAACGCTTCTTCTAACGCGTCAATAGTCTCGACGTCGATTGGCTGCGCCCGCCTCGTCGGTTCGTCCGCTCGCTTGACGACTTCTTCGAAACGCTCGACGAACTGTTCTTTCGTCCGCGCGAGCGACTGTTTGATCTTGTCGAAAAAACCCATTATTTACTCCGAGGGGCTTCGCCCCTCGGACTCCCCTACACGCTCTCTCGCGAGCCGCTACGTCGGCTCGCTCCGTTCGCGTGGCTCGCGTCGCTGCGCTTGCTCGCGTCTTCCTTTGCGCAGCCTTGCCTCGCCGTAGCGCCGGTCACAAATCAGAAATCGGCATTCAACAAAATCCGCAATCAAGAATCAGCAATCAGCAAT
>Ga0114129_10003449_pt1 | contig 22238 bp, 24 predicted proteins | sample RhiMetdeltSRZDD1_FD_80071 | JGI IMG/M metagenome (GOLD analysis project Ga0114129, IMG submission 80071) | Populus rhizosphere microbial communities from Tennessee, USA - Rhizosphere MetaG P. deltoides SRZDD1 (version 2) (version 2) | ecosystem: Host-associated > Plants > Roots > Rhizosphere >... | reverse complement strand
GGCGTTATCGAATATTGCAATGACGCGCCGCTTCCCTGAAGAGAAGTTCCGGCGAAGTGCCACGTTTTGGAACGGAGAAAACCGTGATTGCCGCCTTTGATTTCGCGTCCCCGGTAAAAACTGTGCCCGTCTTTAAGCCGATGGAGATAATAACCCATTACGGTCGCATGATTCGCCCAGCCCTGCGGCGGCGTAGATAAGTCGTTATCGCGATAAAGAAAGCCGGTCCATGTCCCTTCCTCGTTGACTCTCGCAAGACTGATTAATTCCGCACCTAGGCGAGAGACAATGATGCGGAAACCATTCTCCTCGTCGGTCAGGAGATCTAGATGGTTTCCCTCGCGATCTTCTTCGCCATGCGAGAACTTCATTGTCGTTGCTCGGTCGGACTGTCGCCTCTCCCTTCGCAAGGCAGAGGGCTAGGGTGAGGGTTGAATCTTATCGAGCATGAGCGTGTTCGGTCCCCTTACCTCAGTCCTCTCCCTTCGCCAAGGGGAGGAGCGGATTAGACACGTCAACAAGTTTTTCTTTGCGACTCACGGAAACAGGCCGCGCACCTTTTTAGCTTTGAGAACGCGCTCGACGCCAATGGCCATGGCCGCAGTGCGATGGGAAATCTTATGCGCTTTCGCGCGTTTGATCACCTGCGCAAATGAATGCTCCAGAATACGGAAAAGCTTGTCGGTCACTTCGATTTCCGTCCAGAGATAGGATTGGAGGCCCTGCACCCACTCGAAGTAAGAAACAATTACGCCGCCCGCGTTACATAAAATGTCCGGGATAACAAAAATTTCGTCCCACCGCTTTTCCAGAATTAGGTCTGCCTCCGGTGTGGTTGGCCCATTGGCGGCTTCGGCGAGGATACGGCACTTGAGCTGGCCCGCGTTCTTTCCGTTAATCACGCGATCGACCGCGGCTGGTATCAAAATATCGCACGGCATGGTAAGCATCTCGTTCGGATCGACATGATCGTTCTGGGCGAACGCCCGCAGGGTTCCTTTCTTAAAAATGTGCTGTTCAGCAGCCTGAACATCTACTCCTTTTGGATTGTAGATCGCCGCGTGTGCGTCGCTTATGCCAACGACTTTGACACCGCTCTTGTAAGCGAGCGAGAGAGCAGCCACTGAGCCCACATTACCGAATCCCTGGATAATCGCCGTGCATTTTTCGGGATCCATTTTCAGCATGTTCATCGCGCGTTCTATCAGATAAACAACGCCGCGCCCGGTTGCCTCGCGTCGGCCTTCCGTTCCGCCGATGGCCACCGGCTTGCCGGTGACGATTTCACTTACAGAGTAGCCTTGATGGACTGAGTAGGTGTCCATAAACCACGCCATGACCTGCTCGTTCGTCCCCATGTCGGGGCCCATGATGTCGGTGTGCGGCCCGACAAACGGAATCATCTCCTGCATGTAGCGGCGCGAAACCGCTTCCAGCTCTTTTCGCGACAATTTCGCTGGGTCCACCGTAACTCCGCCTTTGGCTCCGCCGTACGGCAAATTGGACAGCGCGCATTTCCAGCTCATCCACATGGCCAGCGCCGCGGTTTCGCCCATGGACAAGGACGGTGCGAAGCGAGTTCCCCCCTTGGTTGGCCCGAGGGTCAAGTGATGCTGAACGCGGTAACCCTGGAAGGTTCTCGTGCTCCCATCGTCCATGTGCACTGGGAGAGTTACGGCGATAGCGCGCTTTGGATACATCAACCGCTCGCGGTCGTTTTTGTCGATACTCAAGTAATCGGCAATGACCTGAAACTGGTCACACGCCATTCGAAACACGTCGTCGTCGTAGATACTCATGAAATAAACACGCTAGGCCGGTCGGTCGCCAAAAGCAGTTGCTATTTGGCGCTGGGCAAATGGAGCCGTCAACCCCGAAACCGCTCGTGAGTTAACCCCGAAGCCGCAACACCATAAGTTCGACAACCGCATTTGCAACCCGTAGCGTCCGTTCGAAAAACAAACCACAATGAGAATTGAGACCTTAGCTGTCCACGCGGGGCATACCGTTGATCCAGCAACAGGCGCGGTTTCGTCGCCAATTAACCTTTCAACGACGTTTGAGCGAGACGCCGAGGGCACGTACTCGCGCGGGTTCATGTACACCCGCAACAACAATCCAAACCGCCAAGCGCTCGAGCAAGGGATTAGCACACTGGAAGGCGCCGCCGCGGCAGCAGCCTTCGCTTCTGGGACCGGCGCGAGCATGGCGATCTTCCAAGCGCTGGAGCCGGGAGATCACGTCCTGGCGCACGTCGATGCGTACTACGGAACGTCGCGATTACTGCGAGAAATTTTCCGGCGCTGGGGGCTCGACATCAGTTTCGTGGATATGAGCGATCTGAAAGCGGTAGAAAAAGCGCTGCGTCCGAAAACAAAGCTCGCCTGGATGGAAACCCCATCCAATCCACTGTTAAAAATTGTCGATCTCGCCGCGGTTGCGCAGATTGTTCATGCAGCGGGCGCAATCTGCGTTTGCGATAATACCTGGGCGCCAACGCTGCAGCGGCCATTTGATCTAGGAGCGGATTTAGTCCTGCATTCAACGACGAAATATTTCGGCGGCCATTGCGACGTTCTCGGTGGGATTGTTGTTGCGAAAGTTGAGAGCGATTTTTTCCAGCGTATCCGCAGTATTCAATACGAGGGCGGAGCCGTCCCCTCGCCTTTCGATTGCTGGCTAATTCTTCGTGGTATGCGCACGTTGCCGTGGCGGATGCGTGCGCATTCGGAAAACGCGATGAAAGTCGCCGATTTCCTTTCCCGACACGAAAAGGTTGCCCGTGTCCATTATCCCGGATTGAAGTCCCATCCCGGACACGAGATTGCGGCAAAGCAGATGTCGACGTTCGGCGGGATGCTCTCCTTTGAAGTGAAGAATGGACGTCAGGCAGCAATGTCAGTCGCCGCCAGAACAAAGATCTTTACGCGTGCAACCAGTCTCGGCGGAGTGGAAAGCTTGATTGAGCATCGAGCATCGATCGAGGGTCCCGGGACAACTTCACCCGAAGGACTTTTGCGATTGTCGATCGGTTTAGAGAACGCTGACGATCTTATCGAGGACCTCGATCAGGCGCTGTCGTAGGGCGCTCGCCGCGGCGAGTGGGCAGGCGTTTGACACAAACGCCTCTACAACGCGCGATTTATTTTTCGCCGAAAGATATCAACGATGTCATGCACCTCGCTGACGCGTAGTAAAAACGCGCAGCTAAAGAACGCAGCAGCGCCAAGCGCGATCGCAACGAACAGCTCACATAGCTTTGGGAAAAAGCGGAGGCTCGCCCACGCATCAAGCCACCAGTAGTTTGCTGCCCAGCAAACCAACGCCAGCACGCCGCCCGCAAGACACATCTTTCCGAGGCCAATTAGCAGTTGCCGCGTCTCCAGCCTGTGCACATGACGCCGCATCAATGCGTAAAGCAGTAAAAAATTGATTGTCGCAACGAGACTGGTCGAAAATGCCAGGCCGCGATGTCCCCATCCGAGCCGAAATGTAAAAAGCCAGTTGAGAAAAAGGTTCGAGGCGATCGCGATGAAGCTGATGACCATTGGCGTGTTGCGTTTGCCAATCGCGTAGAACGCCGGCGTTAACACTTTGAGTACTGCATATGAAACGAGTCCGACTGCGTAGAATTCCAGCGCACCAGCAGTCTCGCGCGTCATTTCTGCATTAAACCGCCCGTGTTGATAGATCACACTGATGATGGGCGAGGCAAACATCGCCAGTCCAATCGCTGATGGAATGGTCAGCAAAAACGCGAGCCGTATTCCACGAGCAAGAATCGTGCGGAACTCGTCCATGTTTCCAACGGCCGCGCTTTTTGAAACCAACGGAAGCGTGACGGTTCCAATGGCAACACCGAAGATTCCAAGCGGCAACTGCATCAAACGAAACGCGATGTTCAACCAACTGACGGGACCGTTGCCGAGGCTCGCCGCAAATCCGCTATTGATCAGCACGTTGACCTGGACGGCGCTGGCAGCGATTACGGCGGGTCCCATGAGCGTGAGCACCGCACGCACGCCTTCGTCGCGCCATCGAAAATCGGCGTGGTACTTGTACCCAACGCGCCAGAGAGAAGGAAATTGTCCAACCAATTGCCAGGCTCCACCGACCAGCGTCCCGATTGCCAATCCCACGAGGGAGCGTGCGCCGAAATTCGGATCGAGCCACCAGCCAATTGCAACGCCGGCAATAATTGAACCGAGATTGAAATAACTCGACGCCATGGCCGGAGGGCCGAAGACGTGTTTGGCATTGAGCATGCCCATCACCAGCGCAGCGAGCGAAACGAGCAACATGAAGGGCCACATGATGCGGGTGAGCAACACGGTGAGCGCGGTCTTGTCCGGAGACCAGCTTCCCCAGGTTAGAAGGTCCACAAGTTGCGGCGCGAAGACGATGCCGAGCAGCGTGACTACGCTCATGAAAACTGCTGTGAGCGTCGCAACCTTGTTCGCGAGTCGCCACGCCGATTCATCGCCTTCAACCGCGATTTTCTTTGAAAACGTCGTGATGAATGCCGTCGATAGCGCGCCTTCAGCAAACAAATCCCGCAGCAGATTCGGCAACCGAAATGCCATCAGAAACGCGTCGAGATTTTTTCCGGCGCCGAAAAGGCCGGCAAATATCATTTCGCGAATCAAGCCGAGAATGCGGCTCGACAGAATCGCCATGCCCACGATTCCTGCCGCGCGCGTGCTTCCTCGCCGGTCTTCGGCCGCAGTCATCGGCGAACAAAGAACAGCGTCCAACGATTTACGAAAGCAAAAACTTCACCATCGCGGCCAAAAGAAAGAAACAGTAGCCTTCGTGGAGCAGAAGGCGCCGGGAGTATTACCTCCCGCAGCGCTGGGTGCGAAACCCTCTATTTCAGAAATAGACTCATGCCGCCAAGATCAATGATGGCATGATAGTTGTAGAGCGTATCCATCCCGAGGATCCCACTCAGTTTGGCGCCACCTTGCAGCAGCGTGAAGTTGGGCAAGGGCGTTACGCCAAATTTTCCTGCCGGCGTTTTGAAGTCGCCAATTTTGAGATCGTTGATTCGCCCTGCACTGAGTTTGCGCGCCGTGCCAGCCGTAAAATGTGCTGAGACCCGTGTTTCTTCAGCCGAAACACCGACAGATTTAAGGAAAGCTTCATGGAAAATCGTGATAAACGAACCCGTATCAACGAGCAGACGAGCAGGCTGGCCATGGATCGAACATGGCACGGTCAAGGCTCCGTTCCTCTCCCGTCGCAAAGGAACTCGGGTGAACTTTTCCGCGCCGGCGACGGAACTGATATCCATTTGCCGCGACTGATCCGCTTTAAAGAAAATAAGTTCTGTTTGGCAATTGATTACGGCCTTGTGCCGGCTCAGAAGATCCAGCCCCAGAATGCCATCGACGCGGCTGTCTCCGGCACCCGGACGATTCGAATTACGCAGCACAACAAGAACGCTGCCAAAACTCATGCTGCCGGCTGTGACATTTTGGGCAAAACCCACGGGCAGCTGTTGACCATTGATTTGAGTGGACCGGATATATCCCAGGCTGCCTTGCGACGGCCTGATGCCGAACGAAGCGGCTGCCGCGGCATTCAGGATGACTTGGTTAGAACCGGTATCGACGAGCAAATTCGCGCGCTGCCCGTTGATGCGAGCAGACATGATCATTTTGTTTAAAGGTTTGTAGTGAACTCGAACAGCCTTGTACCCACTTAGCTGCATCGGCCGAGCGCTTTTGACTGAACCAGAGGCCAAAGACGGAATGATGAGAGCAAGGGCGATACTAAAATGTCGAATAGCCTTCGACATTATTTCCTTATTCGCTCGCCATTCCGGAATCCGATGAAGGCGGGTCATTCGTGCTTCGTCATTTTCCCCTCACATTCCCGTTGGGCAATCGATGAAGACCCAGGGAATTTTGAACCGTTTGGATAGATGCGCCGCGAGCGCCTTTACACCAAAAACCTCGGTGGCGTAATGACCGCCGAGCAGCAAATTCATACCGAGCTCGTCGGCCGCTACTGCCGCCCAATGTGGCGCTTCTCCGGTGATGAATGTGTCAATCCCCTCCTGCGCAATCTTGTAGATCTCCGACCCTGCGCCACCGGTGATCACTCCGATTGTTCCAGTTTTCTTTGGACCAAACATGAAAGCCTTTACCGGGCCACCCAGCGCTTTTTGTAATTTGCGATCGAGTTCATCGCGCGGCAACGCAGCGCGCGCCTTCAGTCCAATCAGTTGGCCTTTTTCTTCGAAAAACGGCTGATTCGATTTAAGTCCGAGCGCTGTTGCCAACTGCGCGTTGTTACCGACCTGGGGATGCAAATCGAGCGGCAGATGTGCGCTGTACAGCGCGATGTTATTTTCAAAGGCGAGTTCCAGTTGCCGGCGCAGAACGCCAGTTACCGGTTGTAGACCTGGCCAAAACAAACCGTGATGCACAATCAAAAGATCGACGTTTTGCTTCGCCGCCCCCGCCAGGACTCGTGTCGAGACATCAACGCTCGCGCCGATTTTATTGACGGCTCCGGAGTTTTCGATCTGCAGACCATTCAGGGCGTTGTCCCAGTCGCCTATTTCACGAATGCGCAGAAAATCATTTGTATGGTTAACAATTTCAGAGAGCGACGTCATGATTAGATTTCGTATTGCACGGCGAAAATCGACAATCGCCCGTCGATCCCGCGGACTTCCTGCGGTGGCAGTTCCTCGAAATTGAACGAATCACCCGAAAGCTCTCGCACGATCGCCGTTACCAGCAGCGGTCTTTCTGTCGTTTTCGTGAGTCCCTGCATGCGTGAAGCGATGTTCACAGTGTTCCCGATGGCGGTGAATTCGAGTCTTTGGGGCGAACCGATACTACCTACGATCGCCGGCCCCGAATGAATTCCAATTCCGATTTGGATTGGGGCGCGACCCTTGGCCGCTAGATCATGATTTAGCTCTCTTACCGCGGAGAGAATCTCCCGCCCGGCAGCCACTGCGTCACTCGCGTGGTTGGAACGGGAGTCGCCGACTCCGAAAATCGCCATGAATCCGTCGCCCAAATATTTGTTTACCATTCCGCGATGCTTTTCCTCTACAACGCGGACGGTTACCCGGAAAAAATCGTTCATCACTTCGACAACCTCGCTTGGTGCGGATACGCTCGTCCGCGCCGTCCAGGAACGCATGTCCACAAACATTACGGTGATCTCCTCCTCGACGCCGCTCAATCCCGGGTCGTGCGCCAGAATTTGTTCGGCGGCGCGTTTGCCGATGTGCAAGCCGAACGTCTGCCGCAATTTTTCCTTGTCCCTAAGCTCGCGGACCATGTTGCCGAATTCTCCCAGCAACCGGCCAAATTCGTCCGCACGCGCCACGCCCAGATCGACATCGAACCTGCCACGTGAGACCGCATCCGCCGCGGCGCGCAGTCGATCGATCGGCTTCGCGACCAGCCAGCTCATCATCAATGCGGTGAAGATTCCGAAGGCGATGCCGACGATGCCAACAAAGACCGCAAACCATTCTGCATTGATCGTCGGCGACCGCGGCGCAAACATAAGCAACAAAAGTGAAGCGATCGGGCAAATCGACGCGGATATGGCCCACAGGATTCCGCGGCCGCGCAACGACAGTGTGAAGACGCCAGGGATCAGATCGGCGCGTTCGCCTCTAAAGAAAACAGGAAATAACCCCCAGTAGCTGGCCAGTTCGACTAAAAAGAATGAATGCGTAACAGCAATGAAACCGGAAACGCAAAATGAAATCGGCAAATGCCACAGCAACCGCGGATCAAGTGGATTTTGAACCTGCAGAAACGCTCCAATAAAAACAGGAATGCACAAAAACCAGGCAACACCGCAAATCGCGGCGGCAAACCATGGCAAATGAATCAACCGTCGGCGGGCTGTCGTCAGTGATGCAGAATCGACAGCGGATCCTTCGCAAAGATTATGAAACAATCCGCGAAACGAGAAAATTCGTCTGAGCCATAGGACAACTCCAATGGGATAGGCAACAAGGTTGTAAATAATGATCGTCTCCAAGAAACGTTGCTTTAAAGCGGGAGAACCCAGTAACGGTTGAATAACAGTTGTGTTGTACCAGATGTTGAACGCACTCCCGAGAATCTGCGGAACTACCGGCGCCAACGCGGTGAGTAACAGGCCGTAGCGTTCGCGCGCGTGGGTCATTTTTTCGGCAGCGTCCATGGTTGAAAATAATCGAGCAGAATCAAGCGGCCACGATTCGCTTGTTCGCAGTCGCGCCGCACCCGTGAGAAATCCGTAAGCGGTCCAAATTGAAATCCGGCGTCCAAAGGTCGAAAAAAATTGTCCTGATGACTGGGCAAAAAGAAGCGCGGCTGTAACCGTTCGAGCGCGCTAGGCAATCGCGCGCGTGAATCTGCGAGCGCCATACCCAGAATTGCAAGGTCGACGGGCTCGCGCGGCGGCAATTGCGCAGGTGTTCCACCCGAGTCGATATAAATGCGCTGCCCGCCGGCTTCGATGAGAAATGCCAGTGGTTCGCCGCAGACCCAGTCAGATGGATGCTGCGGCGGACCAGCACCAAGCTTTTCGCGTCCGTCGAAAGGCACCTTACCAAAGAGGCGATCATGCGTAGCTGGCAACACGCGAATTTTCCAAGGTCCAATTCGCCGCACATCTCCGCCGGTTACCGCATCACCGGAAGGAGCGCCCGCTCGTTTCGCGAGGTCGACAGCTGAGGATGAAGCAATAAGACGCGCTCGCGTTTTAGACATAATGACCGGAACATCGAGCAGATGATCGAAATGCCCGTGAGTGACCAGAATCGCATCGACCTTGGGCGCGAGATGCCGCATTCCCTGTGCAACACGCTGCGTGTCCGGCTGAAGACGTGAACCAAGTGCGATGCTTAAAAGGTCAGTCCGCGAAAAATAAGGATCGACCAGCAGGGCGTGTCCATCGAACTCAAATTGGTAACCATTTGTGCCGAGATAAGTCACGCGCACTCCGTCGCGCGGCGGCGTTCCAGAGTCCCGGGCGATCAGATCAGCATACGAATTCAGCCCCGCACATAAAACTTGCGTGGAGAGCCCGAACAAAAAGAGGAGCGCGATTTTCAATCCTTGGCAGCCGAGTTTACCGAAGCGGTTAATCGCGGCCAACTGCAAGTTTGCTTGACGAATTCGGCGCCCCTGCCTTCAATGATTAAAATGAGTGTCGAGTACACTGATGCACCTCCGAAGCGCGCAGAACCAAGCACGGGAGATAAGATCCCCTGTCCATACTGTGGCCATCTCCTGCCGAAAGATGCCGAACGGTGCGATCGATGTGATTGGAGACGCGGCGCGACTGAAACCGCCGAAGGCAAAGCGAGTGACGCCATGGCAGTTATCTTCAGTATCATCCCCGGCTTGGGACATATTTATAAGGGACACAAGTTTGCGGGGTTTCTTTGGATGGTCGGTGCGATCCCGGTCGGAATCTTCGTGTTGCTGGCTGCCTTCGCCTCCGCCGGATGGGGTCTCGGTCTATTCTTCTTTTATCTCATCGCCGTAATGCTCCACGCGTATGCAGTGGAGGATCGCGTTGTGCCACCGAAAGAAGACGAGGGCGAAGAGTACTGAGAACGTTGCACCGTTGATTCGTTAAATCGCGAATCGATTCACGAATCTCGAATTACGACTCGCCGATGATCCATGTCACCTCTCCAGAGGGTGGATTCACTCGCGACGCTGGAAATTGCGGATCGCCGTCGAGGACGCGCTCAATTAAGCCAGCGTTTTTCGCCGCACCCACCAGGAAGCACACGTGCCGAGCGTGATTGATAAGGGGGAAAGTGAGTGTCAATCGCCAGGCATCTAGCTTTGGAACAAAGTTTGCAGCCACTCGTCTTGTCGTTTCATCCAACGCAGTGGTTCCTGGAAAAAGCGATGCCGTGTGGCCATCGTCCCCAAGCCCAAGGAGGATCAGGTCGTGCCGGTAAATCGGTTCACCGCGCTGTGTCGCCATCAGGTCGAGTTGATCCTGGTATTCCTGCGCCGCAACTTGTGGGTCGATTTCTCCGCGCATACGCAGGATTGATTGTTCAGGAACTGCGGCAGGCGCGAGAAGGGTTTCCCAGGCCATTCTGAAGTTGCTTTCTTGATCGTCGGGTGGAACGCACCGCTCATCTCCAAATGTAATTCGGGTTAATTCCCACGGTAGATCATGCCCCACTACGGCGAGCCGCGTATAAACTGGAATGGGAGTGTGCCCACCAGAGAGAGCAATCCGGAATTCGTTGCGTTCACCCAGGGCGCTGTGCGCGCGCGAAAGAATGAAGTTTACGGCATCGACCGCAAAATTCGTGGTTCGAATTACCTGGTGCCCCATTGGCGATTTAAGTCAGATCGCGCAATGTGATTTCCCGCGCTTTTGCAGATAACGCTGATGATATTCTTCCGCTCGCCAGAACGTCGGCGTAGGTTCAATTTGCGTTACCACCGGTCGGCCGAAACGCCCGCTTAAATCGATCTTTTTTTTGGACGCTTCTGCCGCCGACTTTTGCTCAGGGGAATGATAAAAGATTACTGAGCGATACTGTGTTCCAACATCAGGGCCCTGCCTGTTCAATGTCGTGGGATTATGGTTCGACCAGAAAACGTCCAAAAGTTCGTCGTAAGCGATTTGCGATGGATCGAATTCCACTTCCACAGCTTCCGCGTGGCCAGTCTTGTCAGTGCAAACGTCTTCGTAGCTCGGGTTCTCTTTCGTTCCGCCGGCATAACCGACTGCCGTGGATAAAACTCCCTTTAAATTGCGGAAAGTTTCTTCAACTCCCCAAAAACAGCCTGCACCAAAAGTCGCCTTTTCTGTTCTCATCAAAACCAAAATGGAACGATTCTCGTAACAGCGCAAATATCGGATCCGGGTAGCTGCCTCGTTATCCTCCCTCTGTTACTTTTTTGCGCTGGTATTGCCCTAAAGTCTTAGTAGCCAACGGCTGCCGAATCTGGCAGAACAACAGCAATCTTTTTCCAGGAATGAATTCTTCAAGCACGACCCTTGATCAAACTCGCCCGATCCTACCGGTGAGGCTTCTCAATGGCTGTGGCACGTTGTTGGACAAAAGCCGGATTCCGCGCACGCCTATTCGGGCTGTTGATTTAATCGAGACCGCAAAACGCCGTTGCGGCCTTGATGATTTTGGTGAAGGCGATTTTTTCGAGGGTCTCACGCGATTGCTGGCTTCTTGTCAGCGCGAGTCCCGGCTCAATCTCGTGGGGAGAATTGTTCTGCGGGCCGATCTCGTACGCACATTGTGTTCACGGTTGTTCATGCAACGGGATCGGAAGGATTACCAGAGCATCGTGCGACAAGAAATTCGCGAACCGCTCTTCATCGTCGGATTGCCACGCAGCGGCACAACCCTGTTGCATACCTTGCTCGCCATAGATCCACAGCATCGGGTTCCCCTCACCTGGGAGGTCATGACCCCATCACCACCGACTCGCGATAATGAGAAGCGGCGCATCCAACGGGCAATTAGCAGTTGTAATTGTTTCAACTGGCTGGCGCCCACATTTCACCATGTGCATCCAGTTGGAGCAGACCTTCCGCAAGAGTGTGTCAGTCTCACGGCACCGACGTTCATGAGCGATCAGTTCGATGCAATGTACTATGTCCCTTCGTATCGGACCTGGTTCTTTCGACAGGATTTGCGCCCGGCATACGAATATCACCGTCGTTTCCTTCAACATCTGCAGGTTCGTCAGAGTGCGCCGCGTTGGGTGCTCAAGGCACCCACGCACATGTTCGCCTTGCCAAGCCTGCTGGCTGTTTACCCTGATGCGCTTTTCGTTCAGACCCACCGAGCACCGCTCGACGCCATGGCTTCTGTGTCCAGCTTAATAACGATTCTCCGCCGTGTGTTTAGCGACGCGGTCGATCCATTGACGGTTTGTCGCGAGGCGATCGATTACTGGTCAACAGCACTGGAAAAATTCTTGCAAGAGCGACGTCGATTGGCAGAGCGTCGCATTTGCGACGTCGACTATGTCGAGATCCGACGCGATCCTCTCGCGGTGGTGCAAAGCATATATGCTCATTTCGGTTGGTCGTTGTCACAGAAGGTAGAGCAACGGATGCGCCACGCGCTGGCCAGTCAGCCCGAGGAAAGGCATAAGCTCCATCGGTACGACCTCTCGCAGTTTGGAGTGCGAGAAGCAGAAAGCGCTGCTCGATTTGCAGCGTATTGCGATCTGTTTGGTCTGGCCGCGGGCGGAAAACATACATCGACCACGGGAACGCAAAAACTGGTCAAGCGATAGCGGCGCCGATTCGGCGTCCGAGTTTACACATACCGGGTTAGAATTAGTCCGCAGTCTTGTGAGAAGTTGCTGGAGTCGCTGGCATGATGAAACTTCGCTGACATGACCTTTGAAGTGCGTCGCGCAATTATGGCAGATCACCCCAGCCTTCCCGGGCACTTTCCAGACGCGCCGCTTGTTCCGGGAGTGTTAATCCTTGATGAAGTTCTCGCAGCCTTGCGTGATTGGCAGACAGACTACGAGCTGTCTTCGATCCGGGTGGTTAAGTTTCTACAGCCAGTTAAACCGGAACAGCAGTTTGTGATCTGCCTTTCCACGAATAACGGTGAGCCGGGTGAAGTCAATTTTTCCTGTCGCATCGAAGGATGCGTGATCGCCGAGGGCCAGCTGCAAGTTTGTTGCAAAACCAAAGTCACTTCGTGAACGCACCACTCTCCGACGGGCAAACCTTTAAAGTGCAGCCGAGCGATCCGCGCCTGGCCGAATACCTGAAAGAATATCCACCGGCGGTATTCAGTGAACGACTCTATCAAAGTATGGAACTAATGGAGCGCTACAGCGTCGAAATGGCAATCGATCTGGCGCTTCGCTTGAAGGTGATCGATCACCTTACACAATGGCAATCGGCCGATGACTTGTGTCGTCTCCTTTCGTTTCAGCCATCTTTCAAGTTCGCGTTACATTGGATTCTCGAACGTCTGGTCGAAATCGATTGCGTCGAGGCGCGAACCGACGGGAACACGCGTCTTTACTGTCTTCGGCACACATTGCCGAAGCCCAATCTCGAAAACCTGCGCGCATCAGCTCTGCAAATCGACCCTGCGAACGCAGCGACTTTGGATCTATTGGATCACGCTGCGAGCCTCTATCCGGTTGTCGCCAACGGCGAACAAAGCGGCGATCGCAATTTGCTCGGACCACAGGGTGTGCCGCTCTGGTTGAATTATTTTCACAACGACAATTCAACTTACGCCGTGAACAACTGGGTCGGCGCCGCGCTTGCCGGTGAGCGCGTTTTCAATCGGCGTGGGCTTCGGATTCTGGAAGTCGGCGCCGGTCCGGGCAGCGCCAGCGAAATTTTGCTACGCCTGTTTGACGAACGCGGACTTCTGCCGCGGGTGGAACGTTATCTCATCACAGAGCCGAACGCGTTCTTCCTCCGTTCTGCCCAACGCAAACTCGCGAAGCAATACCCCGGACTTCCGCTCGAATGGGGTGCGCTCAATCTCGATTCGTCCTGGAATACGCAAGGCATCAACCAGGGTGAGTTCGATCTGGTATACGCCGTGAACGTGATGCATATCTCTAAAGATCTTCTGTTTAGCCTGAATGAAGCGCGCTCGGCTTTGCGCGGCGATGGCTGGCTTGTGATCGGCGAATGCCTGCGCCCCTATTTGAACCAACCGATCTATCCCGAGCTGATGTTTCAGATTCTCGAGAGTTTTACAAACGTCCAAACTGATTCAGAGATTCGCACAAATCCAGGCTTTCTGACGGCAGGACAATGGCGACGCGCGTTTACTCGGGCAGGCTTTGGGCGCGTTGAAGTCGCACCGGACATCGATCGCATTCGTGAGATCTACCCACACTTTTTCACAGGTGCGATTTGCGGGCAAAACGTCCTTTCTGACAAATGATCTCCGGCCTTCTCGAGCGGAAATCCTCGGAGACAGTGGGTTGGACCGGCATGCCCGAACGCGGCACACTCGCTTCGCTGCGATCAATCGGCTGGATCGCAACGCACATTGGGCGTTGGGCCGCAAGACTGCTCTTATACCCGATCACATCTTATTTTGTAATTACGGCTGCCGCAGCTCGTCGGACTTCGTACGAATATCTCAAGCAGATGCGCGGCCACCCGGCGCACTGGTGGGATGTGTTTCATCATTTTCATTGCTTCGCCGCGACAATTCTGGATCGCGTTTATCTGTTGCGCGGTGAGTTCCATCGCTTTGATGTGAAGCTTCATGGCAAAGAAATCCTAGACCGCCGAATGGAAAGTGGAAAAGGCTGCATTCTTTTGGGCTCACATTTGGGCAGTTTCGAGGTATTGCGAACTCTTGGGGTAGTGCAGCGAAACTTTCCCCTCAAGGTGTTAATGGATCCAACCCACAACCAGAATATAACCAACTTTCTGGATGCGCTGAACCCGATGGTCGCCAGCACCGTAATCGTCCCGGAACGCATGGATACGCTGCTAGCAGTTAAGGAAAGTCTGGATTCTGGGTTCTTTGTCGGCACGCTGGGAGATCGTGTATCGAGCGATGGTAAGACAACTCGCTGCGAATTCCTTGGAAAATCAGCCGCGTTTCCCGTAGGGCCGATTGTGCTTGCCGCCATGACGCATTGTCCCGTTATTTTGTTTTTCGGCCTCTATCGCGGCGGGAATCGCTATGAAATATATTTCGAGCATCTTGCTGACGAGATCATTCTGGAACGCGATCGCCGCGCTGAAGAGATCCAACTGTGGATGCAGCGCTACGCCGAGCGCTTGGAGCATTACACGCGCCTTGCGCCTTACAACTGGTTTAACTTCTACCCGTTTTGGGATTAAGGCTTCTCTTGGCAAGCCCTCGTGCGAGTGCTGTTACTCAAGTTTTAACACCGCTTTTAAAGAACAAGAGTAAGAGGGGGAGCCCAGAGTAATGGTTAATAAGGGCACAATTACCAAGGCAGAAATTCGTACATTGATCCCCCACTCCGGTCTAATGTGTTTATTGGATGAGGTAACTCAGTGGGATGATCGAACGATTACATGCGTCAGTAATACGCACCATGACCCCGCTAATCCATTGCGCCGCGACGGACGTCTATCTGCGGTGCACGCTTTCGAATACGGCGCGCAAGCCGCGGCAATCCACGGCGGATTACGGGCGCGCTCGGTGGGTGCGGTCGCCCCGCCTGGCTATTTGGCTGCCTTGCGCGACGCGCGCCTGCATGTGGCGTTTCTGGACGACCTTGAATTACCGCTGGAGATTTCCGCGAAGCATCTCTTCGGCGATGGGGCCAACACAGTTTACGAGTGCTGTATTTCAGCTGGCGATATTCCTATCGCGGAAGGACGCGTCGCAATTATCCAGCGCGGTCCGTCACTTCCTGGGTAGCATGAGCTACCCTCACATCACGATTCCGCCATCTACACACAAAACCTGGCCGGTGATATAACCGGCTTCAGAAGACGCGAGAAACGCTACGGCATTAGCGATGTCTTGAGGGGTTCCCGTTTTACCGAGGGGAATTTTCGAGTGAATGGAATTTTTGATCTCGTCGGAAAGTCCGGAGGTCATGTCCGTCGTGATGAATCCCGGCGCAACGGCGTTCACGGTGATATTGCGGCTCGCCAGCTCGCGGGCGAGCGACTTGGTAAAACCGATCAAACCCGCTTTGCTGGCTGCGTAATTCGTCTGCCCTGCATTGCCCATCAGTCCGATCACCGAACTGATGTTGATGATGCGACCGCTGCGCTGCTTGATCATGGCGCGAATGATTGAATGCACAAAACTAAACGCGCCTCGTAAATTCGTGTTAACAACCGAATCCCAATCCTCGAGCGACATTCGCATGGCAAGCACGTCACGGGTTATGCCGGCGTTGTTAACCAAAATGTCAGCCCTGCCAAAATCGTTGAGAATCTGGGCCCCGATTTTTTGCACCGCAGCATGATCTGCGACGTCGACCGCGTAGGCCTTTGCCGCTTCAGAACGAAAGGCGTTGATCTGCTCTGCGACGTTCCTTGCGTTTGCTTCGGTGCGGCTCACGCACGCGACGCGTGCGCCTTCACTTGCCAATCGCGAGGCGGTCGCTTGTCCGATCCCCCGCCCCGCTCCGGTTACGATTGCAACGTGATTCTCAAATCTCATATGGTCTTTCGATTTCGAAGGATAGCTTCTGACATTCCGCGATGTCGAGGTGCAGCTTTAGCGAATGCGCGCTGTCTCTCACGCCCCGAATTACACCACCACTCCGTACCGGCGCTGGCGGCGTCCAAATTCTTCCACAGCTGCAAGGAGGTCTTTTTTGGTGAAGTCGGGCCATAGTTTAGGCGTGATGTACATTTCCGTGTAAGACGTTTGCCAGAGAAGGAAATTGGACAGACGCATTTCGCCTGAAGTGCGAATGAGTAAATCGGGATCGGGGTAGTACCGTGTGTAAAGATGTTTGCTGAACATCTCCACATCAATCATTGCCCTATCGATATGACCGAGCTCGATTGCGCGAAGCAAACTCTTGATGCCGTCGATGATTTCGAGACGGCCGCCATAACTCAGCGCAAGAATGAGAGTCAAACCAGTATTGCCAGCAGTTTGCTCGATAGTTCTGTGAAGTTGTTCCTGCGAACTCACGGGTAAATCGGTCAAGCGCCCGATGGCCTGAAGACGCACATTTTTCTCCACCAGTTCCGGCGTCTTTTCCTTTAAGAATTTTTCGAGCAGTCGCATGAGCGCCAGGACTTCAGCCTTGGGTCGCTGCCAGTTTTCAGCGGAGAAAGCGTAAAGCGTGAGATATTCCACCTTTAATTCGCCACATCCTTCTACGCACTCGCGGACAGCCTGCGCGCCTGCTTCGTGCCCTTTGATCCGCGGCAGGCCGCGCCCTTTGGCCCATCGGCCGTTACCATCCATGATGATTGCGATGTGACGAGGAACGCTCTTCACGCTCGGAGGCATGGCTACAAAATGATTGTCTCACCCCGTGCCGGCCCGACGCTGATCATGGATAATTTTGCTCCGGTTAACTTGGATATGTACCTGACATATTTTCTCGCAGCAGGGGGCAGTTGCGAAAAGGTTTTAGCAGAATGAGTAGGCGTATTCCAGCCGCGCATCTCTTCATAGATTGGCTCGCAGTTTGCCAGCTGCCTTGCATCGGAGGGTGGCACACCGAGACGCTTGCCGTTTAGCCGATACGCCACACAAACACGGATTGGATCGACATGATCCAGCCCGTCCAGGTTAGTGATGGCAAGTTCGTCGATCCCATTGATCATCCTGGCGTAGCGGGTTGCTACAGCATCGAACCAACCGCAACGTCGTTTTCGACCCGTAGTGGCGCCGAATTCCCTTCCGAGGTTGTGAAGCATCTGCGTCAACTGCATGTCTTCCGAGGGCAAAGCGCCCTCACCCACGCGGGTCGTATACGCTTTCATTACGCCTACTACGCGGTCGATGCGATGAGGTGGCACGCCGGTGCCCGTGCACGCGCCACCCGCGGTGGTATTTGAGGACGTCACATACGGATACGTCCCGTGATCAATATCGAGGAATGTTCCTTGCGCTCCTTCGAAAAGAATCTCTTTGCCTCGCTCCATGGCGCGATGGAGATAAACGACCGTGTTGCCCACAAAGGGGCGCAGCTTTTCGCCGGCCGCCAGATAGCTTTCGTTGACCTCTCGAAAACTAACGGGCTTCGCGCCGAGTGCCTGGAGAATTCGGTTGTTCTCAATCACCTTTGCCTGCAATTTTTTTGAGAACACAATCTGTTGCATCAAATCAGACATACGCAGGCCCGTGCGTGCTGCTTTATCGCCATAAGCCGGCCCAATGCCGCGTTTGGTAGTTCCAATTTTCGTATGGTCTCGACGTAGTTCGCGTTGTTCATCGAGCAGGCGGTGATAAGGCAAAACCAAATGGGCGCAGTCGCTGATGAGCAAATTCCTGCCGACTGTGACCCCTAATTTGCGCAAACCATTGATCTCGCCCAGCAATGCGATCGGGTCGATGACGACGCCGTTCCCAATTACGCAGACCTTGCTCCGTCGCAGAATTCCTGACGGTATCAGGTGCAGAATGTATTTAACGCCGCGATGGAAGACGGTGTGCCCAGCGTTATTGCCGCCCTGGCTACGAACAACAATGTCAACTTTCGCGGTGAGTACATCGATGATTTTGCCCTTACCTTCATCGCCCCACTGCGCTCCAATTAAAATCGTGTTGGCCATTGCAATCAAAAATGGGCCCGCCTGCATCGCTGAGCGAAGCACTGCGGGCAGGCAAAAAATTTTCCCGATGTATCCAGCAGGACACAGTCGGGACTGCCTATGAATAATATGTTGGCCGCATCGACGTGCAAGAACTTTTGTGTCCTGTGCGTCTCTTACTCGTACTCATGCTCGAATAACGGGGACTGAAGAAGTAAGAGCATGAGCATGAGAAAGAGTAAGAGTCAGCGCGAACCCCCGATTACGGCGCGGGCGTTTGACTTTTTGGCAAAGGAGTCGCGCTAGGTTCCGATCTTCCAGATTCCATAAACGTTGGCCGCACGGCACCATCCGCCGCCGGCTTCGCAGTTTGTGAACTTGGCCGACGCGACGTGCGCGGTTGTCCAGGCTGGGCTTCCTTTCGTGACGGCCTGGGAGTTTCTGGAATTGCCGGGCTTGGCGTTGAAGCGGCCTCGGAATCTGATCGGCCAGACCGCCTCGTTTGTGATGGACTCGGATTATTCAGCCGCTCCGCGGCATGGGCCCCTGCATTTCGCATTTCTTCAAGTGTGGGCTCGGCAGATGTAGATCGTCTGCTGCGCGACTTGGGTTTGGGTCGCTCAACCTCGGCGGGTGTGGCTGATTCTGTCGGAGTTTGCTCGGGAGGGGGAGACGCTTGCTTGGGAGCTTCCGGTTTCGTTTCACGAGCGACGATTACCTCCTGCGCGGGCGTAGGGCTGACGAGAATGAAGCTGCAGAAAAGCACTATGAAAAATGCCCTCCCCATAAATCTTTGTGATAAACAACTCCAACCCGCTCGCAAACCCCCATTCACAAAAATTTTCTGGCTTAACCGGTTGGCCGCGCGACTTTGATTACAGGCAGCGGAAAACGCATCCGTAATTCGTTCTCCAGATAAATCTCCACATGATGCAGTCCGTATTGCTGAAACTGCACTCCCCCAAAATAATGGACATTGGTCGCGTGGCCTTCCATTTCTTTCAAAACAAATTCCACTTCCGCCTGCGCAATGACCTGTTGCTCGTCTACACCGACGATGCGGGATTTTTGGCGAAATTTTCCGGCCCCACTGCACCAGCGCGTCCAGATGCAGAGTCGAATGTAATTAATCGGTAAGGCAGGCGCGGGCACGACACTGAGCACTCCGACGAGCGTTTGCATACCGTTGATCTCGCACCGGACATCCTCGCAAAGAACGGCGCTTTGCAGATCCGGAAGAATAACGTCGGTCCCCATCGGTATTTGATTACATGATGCCGCGCACCAAAAGCGTCAATAACGCGATGCCGAGCACAATCCGATAGACAGCAAACGGCACGAACCCGCGCGCACGCACCCAATTCATAAACCAGGCAACCACGGCCAGCGCCACGACGAACGAAACGATAAATCCAATGGCGAGCACGATCCATCCATGAGCGTTCATTGCCAACGGTGCAATGTCCCCCTCGTGATGGTGTGGCACCACTGTCTTTAGAAAGTCAAAACCCGTAGCCACGACCATGGTCGGCATTGATAAGAAAAACGAAAACTCGAGCGCGGCCGGACGCGACAAACCAGCGACTTGACCGGCGGCAATGGTGGACATCGAGCGGGAAGTGCCTGGGAAAACGGCAGAAAGAATTTGCGCAGCACCAATCCACACCGCCTGCGGCAGAGTCATTTCCTCCATGTGCATCGTGCGCGGTCGCGTAAAGACTGTGTCAACGATCCACATTACGATTCCACCGATCAGAAGCGCGAGTGCCATTACCCAGAGGTTTTCCAAGTTTTTGCCAATTTGTTTTGTAAGTGCCCAGGCTGGAACGGCAGTTACAACGAACGCGATTAACGTAAGACTTAACGGATGCGTTAAAACAGTGCGATCGCCGCGTTCACCTTTTGGAAATGTACGAACAAACTGCAAGATGCGATGCCAAAAATAAACCGGTAACGCCAGAATGGCCCCGAGCTGAATAACGATTGTGTACATTTTCCAGAAACCGTCGTGAAGATCGACATGCAACAAAGCCTCGCAGATACGCAAATGTGCAGTTGAGCTTACCGGAAGAAATTCCGTCAACCCTTCGACCACTCCGAGAAAGACTGACAACAGATAGTCGTGCATGATTTGTTTCGTTAAAGCGTTGAAAGCTTGCAGTGTTGAAGCGTTAGAAACTTATTCAGGGTCATTGTATTGCGCGGGTCGGATCTCTCGCAACGCTTCAATCTTCAACGAATCAACATTTTGCCGCGAAGTGCCTCGCGCCTCATAGTGCCTCCGTCCCTCGTTCACCAGTCCGAATGCGCACCGCTTCTTCCACTTCGGTTACAAAGATCTTCCCATCGCCGATCTTGCCTGTTTTGGCCGCTCCCAAAATCGCCTCAACAGCCCGCTGTGCGCGGTCGTCGGGAACAACCATCTCGAATTTTATTTTCGGCAAGAAATCAACGGTGTACTCCGTGCCGCGATAAATTTCGCTGTGCCCCTTCTGTCGGCCAAATCCTTTTACCTCGCTAAGAGACATTCCTTCTACGCCTGCTGCCATCAGGGCTTCCTTTACCGGTTCTGCTTTAAAAGGCTTAATGACTGCCTCGATCTTTTTCACCGCGCCAAAACTAGAACTGACCAACCAAATGGCAAGCAATCCGATTCTAATGACAAAACCGATGCGGGGCCGTGAGCGGCGGAGTTCAGATCGCGTTTGCACAGTCGGATTCGCCGCGCATAACTTCTGCCAATGAAGTTTGTTTTTTGTGTTTTCGGGATCATCGCAGTCACAACGTTCGCGCTGGCGCAGGAGAACGCCACGCCGCCGGACGAGGAGAAAACTACGCCGCCTCCTCGCGTTTATCCCGTCGCGTTGCCGAATTATGACGAAGAGACTGCAACGCGGTTGCAGATTTTTTTAGACAACAGTGACTTTGGACCTGGAAAAATTGACGGAAGAATGGGCGAATTCTTCCGCAAAGCGCTCATTTCATACAAGCACGCCAACGCCATGCCAAAGACAGGGGCGGTCGATCAATGGATGCTCGATCAGGTGCCCGTGACTTACACTACTTACACGATCAGGGATGAAGATCTAAAGTTGGTCGGCGATGTGCCGGGCGGCCGTGCCGAACAGGCGAAGCTGAAATGGCTGCCTTACACCTCCCTGCTCGAGTTTGTCGCCGAGCGTTTTCACTCGGCTGAATCCTACATTCAGAAACTTAATCCTGGAAAGAACTGGGAGCATCTTCAGCCCGGCGAAACCCTGAAGGTGCCGAACGTCTTGCCTTTTGAGGTCGAGAAATTCAAGGAGGGAAAAATCTCTGAAAATCCCGCATTCGCTTCGCGCAAGGTTTTCGTCGACACGTACGAAAAACTTCTCGAGGTCTTTGACCACGACCAGCTCGTCTGTGTTTTTCCGATTACACCGGGATCGAAAACTCTACCAGCACCGGTGGGCACGTGGAAAATTCTGGGCGCCAACGTCTGGCCGTGGTTCCGTTATGACGAAGGCATGCTGAATTACGGTGTGCGCACCGAAAACTATTACAACCTACCGCCAGGTCCGAACAACCTCGTCGGCATTCTCTGGATGGGCTTGAACAAGCCTGGCATCGGCATGCACGGCACAAACAATCCCGAGACGATCGGCCGAGCGGCCAGCCACGGTTGCATTCGCTTGGCGAACTGGGATGCCGCGCGGGTGCAAGACCTCGTGAGCGTAGGAAATACCGTGCTAATCTTCTAAGTGAAGCGGTCGGCGCGGCGACTCCTCAACGCGTTGCCAAATAATGCGGTTGCGCGGCCTGATAATTTGCGCCTTCGGCGATTCTCTCGTCATCGGTCCGAGCCGGACTGGCATTTTCGGAGAAGCCGATCCCCTACGCCGGAATCATTGTTGCTCGCTGCTCAAACGAGTCATAGTTTACTTATGTTTCCTGAGCAGGTTGGCGATGAAATCTCAAGGCGGTATCAGTTATAGCAATGCGGCGGTCGCGGCTTGCCCCAAACATTTGCTCCAATTCGCAGTCGATCAGCGATACGACGATTACACATC
>Ga0114129_10003448_pt1 | contig 22238 bp, 10 predicted proteins | sample RhiMetdeltSRZDD1_FD_80071 | JGI IMG/M metagenome (GOLD analysis project Ga0114129, IMG submission 80071) | Populus rhizosphere microbial communities from Tennessee, USA - Rhizosphere MetaG P. deltoides SRZDD1 (version 2) (version 2) | ecosystem: Host-associated > Plants > Roots > Rhizosphere >... | reverse complement strand
GATATTGGCGGATTTGTAGTGCCTGAAAAATTTGAAAAACCCGATAGTGAAAACTTAGCGGAATGGAGGGAATTGAATACACGCTGGTATCAGTTTGGTGCATTTGTTCCCTTGTTCCGTTCACATGGGCAGTTTCCTTACCGCGAGATATTCAACATGGCGACGGAAACACATCCTGCTTATCAAAGCTTTCTGTATTACGACAAACTGCGTTACCGGTTAATGCCTTATATCTATTCACTGGCAGGGGCGGCTTACCATGATGACTACACTATTATGCGTGGCCTGGCGATGGACTTTTCTGCAGATACAGCCGTGTTGAACATCGGCGATCAATATATGTTCGGTTCTTCTTTACTGGTAAACCCGGTATATGAATACAAACAACGCAGTCGTTCATTGTATTTACCCAAATGTGCCGGATGGTATGAACTCTATTCGGGAAAATGGTATGCAGGTGGTCAAAAAATTATTGCCGATGCACCTTATGAAAGAATGCCTGTATTTGTAAAAGCAGGCTCCATCATTCCTTTCGGACCTGAATTGCAATACACTACAGAAAAAACAGCAGATACCATCACATTGAACATTTATACCGGTGCAGATGCTTCCTTCGGTTTGTATGAAGATGAAGGGACCAACTACAATTACGAAAAAGACGCTTTTTCCATTATTCCCATAGTATATAACGAGGCAACAAAACAAGTTACTGTTGGGAAAAGGGAAGGCGGGTTTAACGGTATGCTGCAAAAAAGAACGTTTCGAATCAACTTTATTACACCTGGCAGAGCAAAAAGTCTGGATTTTGGAGCAAAGTGCGATAACGTAGCATCCTATGAAGGGAAAGCAATTATTATAAAAAAGTAGTCAAGTTAAATATACACATATATGAAATCAACCAAAACGATTCGCTTGCGATTATTGCTGCTATGGGGAATCTTCTCTCTATTCCTCATACCCCCAAATGCTTTTGCGCAAACGGCAAAGGTGAACGGTACAATTATCAATGAACGAACCTCCGCCCCGGTTCCGGGAGCAACGATTACCGTAAAAGGAACCGATCGTTTCACTGTAGCTGATGAAGCCGGAAAGTTTATTATCGATGCATCAACCGGCCAGGTGCTGGTTGTTACGATAATAGGGTATACCAAAAAGGAAATAGTTGTTGGTAAAACCAAAACCATTGAGGTGAAACTCAGTGAAGCTGCCATACAATTAGATGACGTGGTGGTAATTGGTTATGGCAAAACAAAAAGAAAAGATGTTACCGGCGCCATATCTTCTGTTACCGGCGACGAGCTTCGCAAAACATCACCCACAACTTTCGACCAGGCCCTGCAGGGAAAAGTTCCGGGAGTGGTGATTCAACAGATATCCGGGCAACCTGGCGGCGGAGTATCTATCCAGATACATGGTATATCTTCTATAAGTGGCTCTAATTCGCCGTTATATGTTATAGATGGAGTTATTATTCCTCCAACAAATGATCCTGGAAATGGAGCTAATCCCCTGAATACCATCAACCCTTCAGAAATAGAATCAATTGATGTATTAAAAGATGCTTCTGCAACTGCCATTTATGGTTCTCAGGCAACAAACGGCGTTATTGTTATTACTACCAAAAGAGGCAGCGTATCCCCTCCTCAAATATCGTATGATGGATATTATGGATATCAGCAGATACCTAAAAGGCTTCCCACTGTTAATTTGCCGCAACTTGCAACATTTCTTAACGAAAGAGCTGCTGTGTGGGGTTTTGATGCCAGGCCTGAATATGCCAACCCAAAATATTTAGGAACAGGTACCAATTGGCAAGATGAATTATTCCGCAATGCACCCCAGCAAAATCATTCGCTAACAGTAAACGGCGGTGATGCCAGAACTCAATACTTATTTTCCTTAGGATATTTTGACCAGGATGGTATTGCGCTTGGCTCTAAATTTAAGCGATATTCTGTGCGGTTGAATTTAGATAATAAAACAACCAATTGGTTGAAAATAGGAACCAGTCTTCAATTAGCGAATGTTGTTGAAAATGTAGTTTCAGGTGGCACTTCTTCTTCAGGCGTAATTTCAGATGCTTTGAGTTTAACCGCCGATATTCCTGTAAAAAATAATGATGGTACCTGGGGGGGCGTTACAAATACTTCCGGATGGGTTAACCCGGTGGCAAACCCGGTTGCATCGGCTCTTATTAATAAAAATATGAATTACAGGTATCAGCTATTTGGTAACGCATATGCCGAAGTAAGCTTTACCAAAGATTTATCGTTGAGGAATGAGGTTTCCGGAAATTTTGATTTTTCGAGAAATGAAGGATTTAGCCCTCAAACTACTTATGGTAAATACACCACCCCCAACCCAACTTCGTCTTCGTATAGTTCCGGGCAAGACTTTTATACCGTAGTAAGAAATTATATTACTTATAATAAGCATTTCGGTAATAATAACAATTTGAATGTATTTGCCGGGCACGAGGCTAATTTGAGTAAATCTGCAGGTGTTTCTGCAAGCCGGTCAGATTTTCCTTCTAATAATGTGCAATCTATTTCCAGCGGCGATCCTTCTACTGCAAAAAACGGTGGTAATTATGGCCATGGTGCTTCAGAATCTTATTTTGGACGTATTAACTATAATTGGTTAGACAAATACCTGTTTACATTAAACCTGCGTAACGATGGTTCCGAAAAATTTCCGGCAGATGATCGTTGGGCATTTTCATATTCAGGTGCATTTGCATGGAAATTGAATAACGAAAAGTTTTTGGCACAGGTTAATGCCATTAATGAATTAAAGCTACGCCTTGGCTATGGGTTAACCAATAATCAAAATATCCCAGGCAATACTTATGTAACCCAGCTTACTACAGTTGCTAATGGCTCGTCTGGTACAGCACAGTTTCAATCCAATTTGGCCAATCCTGATGTAAAATGGGAACAAACAAAAAATGCCAATATCGGAATAGATGGTACCTTATTTAACTGGAGATTAAATTTTTCAATAGATGTTTACGATCGTCATACCGATGGCCTGTTATTAAAAGTACCACTTCCAAGGTATTCGGGTACAACAACTGGTTATTCACCGGGTGCAATGCAGGCCCCTTATGTAAATGTGGGAGCTATGAGCAATAAAGGAATTGATATTAGAGTAGGAATAACCAATATACAAAAAAGGGATTTCACCTGGAAAACCGACTTTACCGTATCTCGTAATATTAATAAAGTATTGAGTTTAGGTCCTGGCGGCGATGATGCCAGCCTTGTTTCGGCAAACTCAAAAACGGTAGTAGGTCGACCTATTGGCTCATTTTATGGCTATATCTATGATGGCATATTTGCTACTGCCGAAGATTTTAAAACCCATGCTTTGCCAGCCGACCAATCAGGAACACCTCGCCCAATTGCAAATGCAGGTGGTGGTATATGGTATGGCGACCGTATGTTCAAAGACTTAAATGGCGATGGTATTATTGACACAAAAGACCAAACCTTTTTAGGTTCACCACTTCCAAAATTCCAATTTGGGTTCAATAACTCATTTAATTATAAACGCTTTGATTTAAACATTTTCTTTAGTGGAAGCGTTGGCAACAAAGTGTATAATCAATTGCCGGTTAATCAAACTAACCCTTTAAATAATACAAACTATTTTACCGGGGTATTAAACTATGCTAAAACTGCTTTGATTAACCCTGATGGAGATCGTAATAATGTAAACAATGTTTATGTTACCAACCCAAATACCACAATTGTAAGCCTGAGAAATGATAATACCAATGAGAATGGGCGTTTTACAAATTTGTATTTGGAAGATGCTTCATTTATTCGTTGTAAAAACATTACCGTAGGGTATACTTTGCCTCAAAATATACTGGCAAAAGCGCATATTCATTCACTTCGGTTATATGCTAATGTTTCGAACGCATTTATAATTACAAAATACAATGGTATGGATCCTGAAGTTGGTTCCTGGAATCCACTGGAGGCTGGTTATGATGGGGGGCGTTATCCTCAATCAAGGATATTCACCTTTGGAGTAAATGTGAAGTTAACAAAGTAAAAACCTATTAATTTTTATGAAATCAATCAATAAACTATTCATCCCTTTGCTATTGCTTGTGGCAGTAGCCGGATGCAAAAAGAGTTTTCTTGACCGCCCTTCTCAATCTCAGATTGCTTCCAATAATTTTTATCAAACTACTAAAGAGATTAGATTGGCTACAGCTAATCTTTACGGAGGTGCTCCCTGGTGGCAATGGCATGCTGGTCCGTTTTTACAATTTGGCGATGTTATGAGTGGAAATGGAACTACAGGACAATATCAGGGTACTGATAATAATGAACTTTTTGCGGTAAACCTTTCTGCTTCTAACGGTGTGGTGCAAAGTGCATGGACAGGCTTATACAATATTATCGGCCAATGCAACAATACTATTCTCGGCATACAACAATATGCACCTGCTACTATTCCCACGGCAGATATAAATGCTGGCATTGCCGAAGCTAAGTTTATACGTGGGCTCGCTTATTTTTATTTGGCTATGCATTGGGGTGCTGTACCTATTGTGGAGGACAACAGCAAGCTGATTAAACAGCCCCTGCTTAACCGCATTATTGTATCGGATGTGTACAAATTTATAACGAACGACCTTACTTATGCAGCGCAAAACCTACCTGTTACTGATGTTGCAGGCAGAGTAACTACCTGGTCGGCGCAGGGTATGCTGAGCAAAGTGTATTTAACCCTGGCGGGTTTAGGTGGTGGCGGCACACGCAACCAGGCTTATTTAGACAGTGCCAAAAAATATGCAGGAAATGTGTGCAAAAACAGTGGCAAGACATTATTCCCAAGTTATTATGACCTGTTTAAAGTACAAAGTAACGATGTTCCGGAAGTTTTATTTGCTTATCAATGGGCAGCAGGTACCGGGTATGGCAATGGTAATACGCTCAATAACTATGCTCCAAGCAACACGATTATGCCAAAAAAAGGCGGGGCATGGGCTTCTATGAAACCTACTTACGACTTGTATTTGATGTATTCCGATAAAGATACGATAAGACGAAAAGCCACCTTTATGGTTAACGGCGATTACTTTCCGGAATTGGATGCTGCGGGTGGTGGTTACAAAGCTACTGGTTCGAGTATGAAAAAGCACATAGTTGGTAACGATATAGATAACAGTTCGCCTCTTATGGATTTATGGTCATCGCCTGAACATGATGCTGTGCTAAGGTTAGCCGATGTGTATCTGGTATATGCCGAAGCTATTATGGGAAACAGTACTACCACAACAGATCCCGAAGCCTTGTTGTATTACAACAAAGTGCGTACCAGAGCAGGTGTTGACCCTCTTTCAACCATAACGCTTGATACGCTTCTTAGCGAAAGAAGAATTGAATTTGCTTTTGAAGGAAACTATTGGATGGATCTGGTAAGGCTTTCATATTGGAAACCGGAAAAAGCGTTGGAGATTATAAATGGACAAAACCGTGCTTTTTTCAATTATGATGCAGGAGTTGCTACACCAGATGCCAGTCCCGTCGTGAGTGTGCTTCCGGCAACAGCCAGCTCATTCACATTGCAAATACCCGCATCTGAGTTAACAGCAAATCCAAAATTGGCAGAACCACCTGTACCTTATTATTAAGCAATAATATTATAATATACTATTATGAATAAAATATATAAAATAAATTATGGAGTGCTGTTTTTCTGTGTGTCGGTGACATTGATGCTATTAATGTCTGCATGCAAAAAGTCAGTAGATCAAAGTCCTGTAATTACCGGGGTTGTTAATTATGTTGCATCTCCGGGCGATTCTGTTTTATCCGGCGTTGTGCCCGATGGACAATGGGTGGTTATTACCGGTCAGAATTTACAGAATGCACTTCAAATAACGTTTAACGGAGTGCCGACTACTTTTAATAATGCATTATTTGCTTCGAATAGTGTTGTAGTGCAAATTCCTTCTATTGTGTTTTCAACAATAGATACGAATAAGCTCAATACCATTCAGTACACTACACCAGGAGGTACTGCAACGTTCTCTTTCAAATTAACCCCGGCTGTACCAACAATTACAGCAATTTCAAATGTATTTGCCAACCCGGGCGACTCTGTTTTTATTTATGGAGCAAACCTCGTTTTAGTTCAAAGTTTTTCTTATGGCGGAACTAACATTGCTTCCTTTAAATCAGATTACTATGGAACTTCCCTGGGTTTTGTTATGCCCAATCCGGCTCCTACAAGCGGAAATGTAGTAGTAACTACCAGGAGCGGTACAGTTGTTTTTAAAATAGTAGCAACGCCAACTATTACCGCTATTTCCAACGAAAATGCCAATACCGGCGATTCTGTTTATGTGTATGGTACTTATCTGAAAAGTATTCAATCATTCACTTTTTCAGGTGTTGATATTACTTCTTTTGTAACTTCTTCAGATGGAAGTTTTGTTGCCTTTAAATTACCTTCTATATCTCAATCAGGACCAGCATCCATTACAACAGCCTTTGGTACTGTTACCACTGTTTATGATGTTTATAATGCATATAATGTTAAGTGGGCTGGTGGTGCCACTACAGGCATATTAGCAAATATGGAATGGGGAAATGCCTTCGGATGGCAATGGTGGGGTGGATCCAGACTTTCTGTAGTGAGTAACGGGGGATGGATAACAGATTGCCCTGAAATGACTGGTGCAACAGGCATGTTTATCTCTATAAAAGATGGCCCTCTGGCTGCTGGTGCAAGTGGTAGCCAAATACCCATAGGGGGAGCATTGTGGATGCCTGCTGCTAATTTAACTGACCCCGTTGGTAATTGGGCTTTGAAATTTGAAGTAAATATTCCCACTTCATGGAACGGTGGTTCAGTTCGTATTCAAACTGGTTTCACGGATTCTTATACAGCACTGTACGAGCCCTGGCAAATTTCTTCAACAACTACATCGGCATATTCTACCAATGGTTGGAGAACTGTTACTATCCCGCTATCCAGGTTCCTGTCAACCGATGCTACACTTGGTAAAGGAAGGGGTACTCCCGTTACTTCACTCTCAGGTTTATTAGGCACCGGTAACACTGGTTGCAATGTAAGGATTGAAAATTACGGCACATCAACTACTTCTACCGGCTTTTATGGTGGCTTTGATAATTTCAGAGTTGTAAAAATCAAATAACATCAATGGCCAAAAATAAGTCTCTCATATAGCAATTGAAAGGCCCGCAGGAGCTCGTATAGCCTGTGGGCTATTTTTAGGCTGCATAAAATCAGTTACTTATATCTGGCGATAAAATAAAAAAATGTACATGAAAACAATTTACTTAAAGATCAGAAACCTGTCTTTACTGTTAGGAACGGTAGTTACCGTTTTAGTTTTCTTTTCCTGCAGAAAAACTAAGGATGCTGCAGTAATAACGATTTCAAATATTACAGATACCATACCTGAAGGTGGAGGAACCAAATCCCTGTCATTTACCTGTAATGATGAATGGAGTATTGATACAACTGGTTTTGGCTGGGTAAATATCAGCCCCATAGCTGGCAGTAGCGGCGATGCAACTATTAATTTATCAGCACCGGCTAATACCACCGGCATTAGCCGTACAGTACTTCTAAAACTTAATTCTGCAAACGGCCAGGTCAGGCGAATTACAGTACTTCAGGCACCTGTAATTTATCAATCGTATAATACATCGCCCAAAGCACCTGATGCAACCGGCATGGGCAGTACGGCTATGCAAATAAATTCAGGTATTAAAATGGGGATGAACATTTGGAATACTATGGAATCTCCCGGTGGAGAAACAGGATGGGGTAATCCTGCAATTACGCAATCGCTCATTGATACGCTAAAAAAAGCCGGGTTTAATGCTATAAGACTTCCTTGTGGTTATTGGGGGCAAGGACACGTTGACAAAACAACATGCAAAATTGATGATGCCTGGTTAAACAGAATAAAAGAAGTTATTCAATATTGTGTGAATGATGGTATGTATGTACTGGTAAATGATCACCACGATGGCTTTATGGATTGTAGAGCTACAGGTGCAAAATTAGATACTATAAAAGCTATCCAAAAAGCAATATGGGAGCAGGTAGCTACTAAATTGCGTGATTTTGATGAGCATGTAATGTTTGCAAGTTCTAATGAGCCCGACGCTAATGATTTAACATCAGCTACCAATTTGCATGATTTTCACCAGATATTTATCAATGCAGTTCGTTCTACAGGTGGAAAAAACGCTTATCGTACTTTAGTGCTTCAGGCACCAAGCACATCGCTTGATCTGATGAATTATTTTGCTCCAGGCGCAATACCCGGTTTGCCCAAAGATCCGGTACCTGATAAATTGATGCTTGAATTTCACTACTATTCTCCCTCTAATTTTTGTATACTGGGTGGTGATGCAAGCTGGGGCAAAGAATGGCGTTATTGGGGTAAGAACCTGCATTCACTTACCGATCCCGAACATAACTCAAATCCAGATTTTGAAGAAGCCTATATGGAGCGCAACATGCAATGGGCAAAGAAATCTTTTGTGGATAAAAACATCCCTGTGCTGATTGGCGAATTTGGTGTACAATACCATGCCGATGATCTTGTTGGACATCCGGCAGATTCAATATTGTCTTTAACGTCAGCCGCACATTTCTTTGGGCATATGGTAAGAACTGCCCATGCCAATGGACTCTCGGCGTTTTTGTGGGCTGGTGTAATTAACAGGCAAACCGAAACAATAGAAGACAAACAGCAGTTAGATTCTTTACGCAAAGGAGCCGGGTACTAAAATAAAAATCTCTCATAAGCAAACAAGAACCTGGGGATGGTCAACGAAAGTTGCACCATCTCTCAGGTCTGTTTAAAAAAAATCTCTTTTGATAAACCCAAAAATATGAAAATCACCAGGGGATATACAATGACTGGATTTCTTATTGCCGTACTATTTTTTGCAAGCTGTCATAAAAAAGCTTCCGTTGCACCGGAACTTTCTGTTTCACCATCCGAAATCATTCTTCCATCAGAAGGAGGAACAGCAGATTTAGCAATCAACGCGAATGCAACATGGAATATCAATAACGCTGCTTCTTCCTGGTTGCATTTAAGCCAAACCAGCGGAAACAGCGGTAGTGCTACTACCCGGTTATCTGCAACACTTAATACTTCCGGCGCAACCCGTTCAACAGTGTTGGTGATAAATTCTTCCAATGGCCAGGCCAGAAACGTTACCGTTTCACAAGCGAATCGTCTATATCCGTCTTACAATACATCTCCCAAACCAGCTGATTCAACAGGAATGAGCACCGCAGTACAACTGGCCGCAAAAATTAAATTGGGCTGGAACCTTGGTAATACTATGGAAGCTCCCGGTGGTGAAACAGGATGGGGCAATCCTGTAATAACCGAGTCGTACATAAAATTTGTAAAGCAATCCGGTTTTAATGCTATTCGTATTCCCTGTTCCTTTGATTGGTATCATGTCGATAACAAGGCAACTGCACATATTGATCAAAACTGGCTCAATAGAGTTAAAACGGTTGTTGGGTATTGTGTAAACAATGATATGTATGTTTTACTGAACATTCATTGGGATGGTGGCTGGCTGGAAAACAACTGTACACCTAATAAAAAAGATTCTGTCAATGCAAAACAAAAAGCCTATTGGGAGCAAATAGCTACTGCTTTGCGTGATTTTGATGAACACCTGATGTTTGCCAGCGCTAATGAACCCAATGCAGACGATGCCACTAAAATGGGTGTATTGCTTTCCTATCACCAAACATTTATAAATACCGTTCGTTCTACCGGTGGCAAAAATTCTCATAGATGCCTCGTTATCCAGGGATCAAGCGAGTGGATAAGTGTGAACGCTTTCCCCACTGATCCCACTCCCAATCGATTGATGTATGAAGAACATAACTACACACCTTTTCAATTTACTGCTTTGGATGGAGATGCAAGCTGGGGTAAAATGTTTTACTACTGGGGCGCCGGTCATCATTCAACAATAGAGCCTGACCGCAATCCTAACTGGGGAGAAGAAAGCGAGCAGGTAAAATATTTCGATAAGATAAAAGCCATGTTTATTGATAAAAATATCCCGGTACTGATGGGTGAATACGGCGCTTACAGACGCAGTGGTTCCAGAAACGTTCCCAAAGATTTGGATACACACAACGCTTCAGTTGATTATTGGTTAACCTATGTAACCAACCAGGCACTAACCCATGGTGTTAAACCATTTTTCTGGGATACAGGAGGCGCTATAGATCGACAAAATAATACGGTAAAAGACCAGCGTACAATTGATGCCATCATTGCCGGCAGTAAATGAAAATTTTCAGATAAACAGCCATGCTTCATATCCCTGATTTTAATTTCGAAAATGATTAATACGAGATGAAAAAAATTATTGCTATTGTTTTTATAACAATTGCAGCGGCAACAACCGCTACCATCAACGCGCAATCCAGAATAACCACTAAGTTTAATAATGATTGGAAATTCTTTTCAGGCGATGAGCCGGCCGCCAAAGCAGCTTCATTCAATGATGCGGCATGGCGCAGCCTGAACCTGCCGCACGACTGGAGTATTGAATTTCCTTTCGACAGTACAAGCCCCACCGGCACCGGCGGCGGCGCATTAAGAGGCGGTATTGGCTGGTACCGGAAAAACTTTACACTGCCCGAAGCAGATAAAGCAAAAAACATTTTTATTGATTTTGACGGTGTGTACAGGAACAGCGAAGTATTTATCAATGGGCATTCATTGGGCATAAGACCCAATGGCTACATTTCATTCCGCTATGATATCACGCCTTTTTTGAAATTCGGGAAAGAAAAAAATGTAATCGCAGTAAAAGTCGACAATAGCCAGCAACCTAACAGCAGGTGGTATAGTGGCAGTGGTATTTATCGCAATGTACGGTTGGTAAAAACAGGAAAGATATACGTTGACAACTGGGGTACTTATGTTACAACACCTTCGGTAACAGGTACGAAGGCAACGATAAAAATCAAAATTCAGCTTGCCGGTAATAATACAATGCCGGCCGGTGTGATCACTACTATTCTTTCAAAAGAAGGAAAAACAGTGGCTGTAAACACACACACAAATATCACTGATAAAAAAGAAACTATCGATCAGCAGTTTTCCATAAGTAATCCGGTTTTATGGAATATTGAAAATCCCTATCTGTATAAGGCCATTACAAAGATCGTCAGCGGAGGCAAAATAGTAGATGAATACACCACCATGTTTGGAATAAGAACTTATCGCTTCGACACCGACAAGGGATTTTTTCTCAACAACAAACCCCTCAAAATTGTAGGGGTGTGCAACCACCATGATCTTGGTTGTCTTGGCACAGCCGTTAACACAAGAGCCCTGGAGCGGCAATTGGAAATATTAAAAGGCATGGGCATTAATGGCATTCGCACCTCGCACAACCCTCCGGCGCCGGAGTTGCTCGATTTATCCGATAAAATGGGTTTTATTATCATGGACGAAGCATTTGATATGTGGGGAAAAGGAAAGAATAAATATGACTACAGCCTCGACTTCGACAAATGGCATAAACAGGATTTAACAGACCAGGTACTCCGCGACAGAAACCATCCTTCTGTTTTTATATGGAGTGTTGGCAATGAAATTCAGGAGCAATGGGCAAGCGAAGCAGATTTACCGGCAATTAAAAATATCTTAACCGAATTGCACAACACCGTTAAGAAATTGGACGACAGGCCGACAGTCACGGCCAATAATGAAATAAATCCCTGGAATCGTTTATTGCAATCGGATGTTACTGATTTAATCGGTTACAACTACAATCAAAATAAATGGGCTGCCGACAGTGTGCAAAACCGCTGGGGAAGAAAGCCATTTATTGTTACCGAATCTGTGTCTGCATTGCAATCAAGAGGACGTTACGATATGCCGTCGGATAGTATCCGGCGATGGCCGTTAAGATGGGATATACCTGTTGTGAATGCTAACGGCGACCAAACATGCTCTGCTTATGAAAATTGTTCTGCACCCTGGGGCGGCACCCATGAGGAAACGCTGAAGTTTTTTCTAAAGAATGAGAACGTAAGCGGAATGTATATCTGGACAGGCTTTGATTATATTGGAGAGCCTACACCTTACCCGTGGCCTGCACGCAGCTCTTATTTTGGCATTGTTGACCTTGCCGGCTTTCCCAAAGATGCATATTATCTCTATCAGAGTTTGTTTACAAAAAAAACCATGCTCCATCTCTTTCCTCACTGGAACTGGAATCACGGACAAACAATTGATATGTGGGTTTATTATAACAATGCAGATGAAGTGGAATTATTTATAAACGGAAAATCGCAGGGCGTAAAAAAGAAAACCGCCGATGAACTGCATGTAATGTGGCGGGTAACGTATGAACCGGGAACAGTGAAAGCGGTAACAAGAAAAAAGGGGAAGGTGGTGCTGGTAAAGGAAATAAAAACAGCAGGCGCCCCGGCAAAAATTATTTTATCTGCCGATAGAAGTACTATTGCCGCCAATGGGGAAGACCTTTCGTTTATAACAGCAAAAATTGTTGATGAAGAAGGCAACCTCGTTTCCGATGCCGGTAATCTTATTAAATTTTCTGTAAAAGGCGAAGGATTTATTGCAGGAACTGATAATGGCTGTCAAACAGACCTTACTTCTTTTAAATCAAATGACCGGCGTGCATTTGATGGCCTTTGCCTTGCAGTGTTGCAGGCAAATAATAAAGCCGGGCAGATACAACTGACCGCCAGTGCAAATGGTTTAACACCGGCAAGTATCATCATCAACACAAAAAAAATACAATGATGCGTTGGCGCTTTATCATAAAAAATACCTGAATGGTTTTATTCAGCTGTAAATTAATGTCAATGAAAAAAAATATTTTCTTATCAGCGTTCCTGTTTTCTTTCGTTTCGATGCAACTGTTTGGTCAAAGTTCAAATAGCAATAAGCCGGCTACTCACGAGCGAATTATAAATATAGATTTCAGCAAAACAGCCGGACACCTCAATACTATGTTCAACGAATGTGTGGGTGCAGGCAGAGCCAATGAAGGTCTTAGAGCCGATTGGCAGCAACAATTGGCTTATGTAAGAAAAGAATGTGGGTTTAAATACATCCGCATGCACGGGCTTCTAACAGATGATATGGCTGTTTATAAAGAAGATAGCAAAGGAAACCCCGAATACAATTTCATGTACGTCGATGTTCTGTTCGATTTTTTACATAGCATTGGAATGAAACCCTTTGTTGAACTGGGCTTTATGCCTTCGGCATTGGCAAGTGGTCAACAAACAATTTTCTGGTGGAGAGGAAATGTTACACCGCCCAAAGACTACAACAAATGGGCAGATTTAATTCGTACCCTAATTCTTCATTTCACGGAACGTTATGGCGTTGATGAAGTAAAGACCTGGTATTTTGAAGTGTGGAATGAACCCAATCTTTCTCCCGGATTTTGGACAGGAACGCAACAGGATTATTTCAAATTGTATAAATACACGGCGCAGGCAGTTAAAAGTGTAAATAAAGACTTCCGTGTTGGCGGGCCGGGGACTGCCGGCGCAGCATGGGAAGCGGAAACTATTGAGTTTTGTCATAAGAATAATGTTCCTATAGATTTTATCAGCACACATGCTTATGGCGTGAAGCAGGGGTTCCTGGATGAATACGGACAGGGAGGTACGGTACTTGATAAAAATCCAATGAGTGTTAGTGGCGATGTGCTTCAATCCCGTAAAGAGATTGCTGCCTCTCCAATGCCAAATCTGGAATTGCATTACACGGAGTGGAGTGCATCCTATACGCCTTCTGATCCTGTTCATGATAGTTATCACGAAGCAGCTTATGTTTTGCAAAAATTAAAACAGGTTGGTAATGCTGCCAATTCCATGTCGTATTGGGTGTTCACCGATGTTTTCGAAGAATCAGGGCCAAGGTTCACGCCTTTTCATGGCGGCTTTGGAATGTTGAACATGCAGGGTATTAATAAGCCTGTTTTTTATGCGTACCAATTCCTGAACCGGCTGGAAAATATTGAGCTCGTAAACAAAGATTCTGCGTCGTGGGTTTGCAGGGATTCATCTGGAAATATCCAGGCATTGGTTTGGGATTTTACAAACACACATCCTGGCGATTCTGTTCACAATCAGAAATATTACATCCAGGATCTGCCATCAAAGTCAAAAGGGAAACTAAAGATCAATATTTCAAATGTGCCTGCTGGTATTTATGCGCTTGAAGTGTATAAAACAGGTTATCGAAGTAATGATGCGTATTCAACTTATTTATCAATGGGAAAACCCCAGCAACTTACAAAGCAACAGGTAGACCAGATAAAAAAACAAAATGATGGTTCGCCAATTTATAAAGAGATCATAGCTGTAAAAAACGGGATGCCTTTTTCGAAGGAACTGGAACTCCGTGAAAACGATGTTTATTTTCTCAATTTTATCAAACTTTAAAAATTTCTGCTTATGCCGAATGAAAACCAGAAAAAACGCGTATTGTCGTTTGTATCAAACAAACGGCCGGGTAAAAAGATCATTTTACTGTTGTTGTGCCATATAATGCTGTTTACAGCCTTTGCACAAAATGTAACTATTTCAGTTAATGCAACTCAGAACAAACGCCTGATTTCTCCTAACATATATGGAAAAAATGAGGGCCTGGAAAAACCTGTGCAATTTTATAACGATGCAGGGTTGCGCTTCACGCGGATGAACGGAGGCAATAACGCATCAGCTTATAACTGGCGTGCAAAACTTGATGTTCATCCCGACTGGTATAATAATGTTTATAGCAATGATTGGGATGTGCTGGCACAAAATATTAATACAAACTTTCCCAACTTGCAGGGCATGTTTGCCTTTCAGTTACTGGGCCGGGTTGCATCCAGCAATCAGCACAACTTCGACGACTGGGCTTACAACCAATCCCAGTATTGGTCTGGTGTTGGTCAGAATTTAGCCGGTGGAGGAGTAGTTAATACCAGCGGCGGGGGTAAGGCCCTGGTTGATGGAAACATTGATTTGTTCAGTAAGCCATGGCCTGCCGACTCTTCGGTGGCAATTCTTAATTATTGGTTTGGGGCCAATGGTAAAGGGTTTAACAAAAACCAGTTTGTATACTGGAATATGGACAACGAGGTAGATATTTGGCAGGGCACTCATGATTGGGCTATGCCAACGCAGCTATCGGCGGCTGCCTTTATGGATCGCTACATAGAATTAGCGAAGAAAGCGAAAGCTATATATCCTGGTATCAAGCTTTGTGGCCCGGTTACAACCTCTGAATACCAATGGTACAACTGGGGAGAGGAAAAGATATACGTAAATGGCAGATATTATCCCTGGATTGAGTATTTCATAAAACGCCTTGGCGATGAGTATAAGGCAACCGGTATCAAACTGGTAGATGTAGTAGATATTCACAACTACCCCTGGTATAATGGTGATGATGCTGCGGCACTGCAGGGACACCGGATTTATTATGATACAACTTATGATTATCCGGGTTCAAACGGTATTTATAAAAGTACAGGGGGATGGGATCCCTCACTTAAAAAACAATATATTTTCAAGCGGATCAACGGCTGGTTAAACGAACATTTCGGTGCAAACCATGGCATAACAGCTGGTGTAAGCGAATGGGGTACCATGTCGGGCAGCAACCCAAGCCTTGAATCTGTTATATATGCTTCGCATCTGGGTACATTTGCAAACAATGGCGTTGAATTGTTTTCACCATGGAACTGGTCTATCGGTATGTGGGAAACATTGCACCTCTTTAGCAGGAATGCAAAAAAATATAGTGTATCCAGTACTTCTTCCCTCGAAAACACGGTATCAGCTTACTCCTCGGTAAACGAAAATTCCGACTCTTTAACGGTGATGCTTGTAAACCGTGACATGAGCGCCTCCCGTACTGTTACAATCAATCTAAGCAATTTTAATGTTGCCAACGGAAATTACCAAACATTGCGGTTGTCATCTTTACCGGCAACAGAAACTTTTGTATCGCACACGCAAAATGCGCTGCAATCAAATACAGTTGCGGTAAATTCAAATTCACTTACCATTACTGTACCGGCACTTTCTACAACGGCAATTCTGCTGGTTAAAGCCCCTGCACCTGTTACCTATGTTACTTTAACCAATCGTGCTACAGGTATATTGATGGATGGATTGTGGGGAGGTGATGGAAGTACCGCAGGGCAGTGGAGTAATAGCGGTAGCTTAGCACAGCAGTGGGTTATTGAAACAGCCGGAAGTTATGTGAAAATAAAAAACCGTGCTTCAGGCTTGTACCTTGATGGCAATGGCGGTACAGGTAATCCCTCAAATGTATTTCAAAAAAGTGCAAGCGCCAGCAATAATCAGCAATGGTCGCAGGAAGCAGCAGGAAGCTACGTGAAGTTTAAGAACCGTGCTACCGGGCTATATATTGATGGTTTGGGTTTAAATCAAAATAATTCAGTATTAGGTCAATGGAGCACAAGTGGTAGTTCAAACCAGCAGTGGGCATTGGCCACTGTTGGGCAGGCGCGAATATCAACGGTCGCGAATGATAATGACCAGTTGCTGGTATATCCGAATCCCTTTAAATCAACATTCAATTTGATAGTTGATAAACCCGGTGAAGTAAAACTTATTACAATATTCGACATCGCGGGTAAGCGTGTTGAAGTAATTAAACGTCCGGCAGTCTCAAATATAATGTCAATGGGCGCTTCCCTGAAAGCCGGCACGTATATAGTTCAGGTAGATGGGGAAAACTGGACGAAAACATTTAAGGTTGTTAAGATGAATTAGATTGGTTCTGATTTCGAACGTTTGCAAAAAAAGAGGACAGTTTTGGAACTTCCTCTTTTTTGCAAACCTGTTCATTCTTCAAATAAAGAGTAATAGGATTGGTAAAATGAAAAATGATAGCATTAAAAGTCTTTTCTTATTTATACTGGTTTTCTTTTTCAATTTCTCTTTGAAAGCGCAGGGATTGTATGTGGGGGCCAATTATCATCCTCATGACGATAAAGACCCCGAAAAAATAAGGAAGGACATTCAATTGATGAAAGCTGCCGGATTGAATGTTGTTCGAATGGGGCATTTAGCATGGGATAGCTATGAACCGGCAGATGGGAAATTTAACTTTGGCTGGTTTGATACAGTAATGAATATGATGGGCGAGGCCGGCATAAAAGTGATCCTTGATATAGCCATTCGTCCGGCCCCGATCTGGTTGCACCGCAAATACCCTTCAATCGACATTGTCGATGCAAATGGTAATGTGCAATATCCAAATCATCGTTACATGGATGATGTTGGCGATCCCAACTACCAAAAATATGCGGTGCGTTATACCGATACGCTTACAAAGCGGTATGGCAAACATCCGGCTTTGATTGCTTTTGGTATAGACAACGAATCCGGCGATGGTCCCATTTCTTATTCCGAAACAGCCAGAAAAAGATTTATTACATGGCTAAAGAAAAAATATGCCACCACTGACAAATTAAACGAAGCATGGGCCACGCAACGGTGGTCAAGAAAGATAAATCAATTCGAAGAAATTGGTTTCCCGGTATCCGGAACCATTAATGGGGCGCCTGAACGAATGCTTGATTTCAGGCGTTTTGTTTCTGATGAAATCAATCAGCTTCTTTTTAAAGTCATTGATAAAGTAAATACCAATGCTCCAAATGCATTAGTTAACACCAATGCGTGGTACTATAGCCCGTTGAAATATTTTGATTATTCTCAAATTGCCTACTCAGGCAAAATGACCCGCCAGGGCTGTGGCTTCTATCCGGGAAACTCTTTAACTACCAATTGGGGAATTATGAACGCCTTGTTTGGAATTTCAAGGATTCAATTTGAAAGCACCAATCCTTTCTGGTGCAGCGAGTTTACCACCATGACGGCTGTTCCTAACTCCATCCGGAAATCAGCTTATGCAACACTCATGTACGGTAACCAAATGGTATGCGGATGGACCTGGCAAAGCATGCACGGCGGTGAAGAACAGTATCTGCAGGGAATGATTGACTGGGATGGAATTCCCAACCGCAAATATGATGAATACATGAAGATTGCTACCGAATTTAAAAAGATTGGCAAATTCTTCCCTTATAACCCTCAGGCAGAGGTTGGTTTGGCTTTTTCATTTCCCAGTCAGATTGCAAGCAGTTATTTTCCCGAACAACATGATGGCCAATTGCAGGCCTGCTTCAATCTGTTTTATTACCGCAACATGGATGCCCGTGTTGTGGAGATAAGCAAAAGTTCGCTAAACTATAAATTACTTTTTGTACCCGGTGTGGCTGTGATGGATGAGGTAACTGCTGCTAAGATCCGCGGGTTTGTAAAAAATGGCGGCACTGTTGTGATGACAGGTAATTCGGCTATGGTTGATGAAACAGGAAAAGTTTTTGCTTCAACCCATCCGGGGCGGCTGAACGATGTGTTTGGCATTCGCGTAGCAGGCTATGAAGAAACAGAAACGCTTAATGAAATATCCCGAAAATCTTTTAAAGGCAGGCAGATCGGAGTTAACTATAAAGGAAAAGAGATCAATTCCGAATCCACACGCTTTGATGTAATTGAACCAAAGGGTGCCGAAATTCTTGCAAACCTCACAAGTTTAGACAAAGACTATCCAATCATCACTTCCAATAAATATGGCAAAGGAACAGCCATTTATATTGGGCTTCCTGCAAAAGGTGAAATATTAAATCCATTGCTTGATGATCTGATCCGTGAGCTTTCCATAAATAAGGGGCCAGAAGTGCCATCAGGTGTAATGGCACGACAGATCGATAACAATCACATATTGTACCTGAATGTTAGCGGAGAGACCAAAGAGATCCTGATGAAAAGGAACTCAAAGAGCATTCTTTGGGATAAAGATTACAATGGGAACTTCACGATAGCACCTTATGAGCCTGAGTTTATCGAATTAAAATGAGTCATTGATCCGTCAATATGAATTGATTGATTGGATAAATAAGTGGACCAATATCGAAAAAAATTATGAACCGGAAATTTGAGAGCGTGATTGTTTTTTGGGGAATGATGTTTTCCCTTCTGCAGATCCCTGTCAATGGCAAAGCGCAGAACAAACTACAAACGGCCAAACCAAATAGAAGCAGGGATTGTTTTGATGAGCGTTGGCTGTTTCATAAAGGCGACATCGCTATGAAGCGGGCAGTAAAGGTTGGCGGCCAGGGTGGATTGACAGATGCCCGGGTAAAAATAATAACCACTAAAGACACAACTATTAACTACAATGATGTTAGCAGTTCCACTGTATTATACCCTAACGACTGGCAACTGGTAAACTTTCCGCACGACTGGGTGGTTGAAAATTCTTTTGTAAATGACAACTCATTGGGAAGTCAGCCGGCGGGCAATGGATATTTGCCTGGGGGCATCGGTTTTTATAGGAAAGAATTTGAAATACCGGAAGCAGACAGAGGAAAAAAAATAGCTATCGAATTTGACGGCATTTTCAGGAACAGTACCGTTTGGGTGAATGGCCATCTGCTCGGTAATCATCAAAGTGGTTACACGCCATCTAATTACGACCTGACGGATATATTACGCTATGGCAACGAAGGCAAAAATGTCATTCTGGTAAAAGTAGATGCCAGCGAATATGAAGGCTGGTGGTACGAAGGCGGGGGCATCTACAGGCATGTGTGGCTTATTAAAACCAACAGGTTACATGTTGACAGGTTTGGCACTTATGTCACTACTCCTTCTGTTTCTTCCAATGAAGCTGTGGTTAACATAAAAACCACATTGAAGAATGAATATAAGATAGCTAAAAATATTACCCTTATTTCAAAGATCATAAACAGCAAAGGTGTTGTATTGGATGCCGAAACTACATCTCAAAAGATTGAACCATTTAGTATAATTGAAATTGAACAAAAGGGAACAGTACAACAGCCATTGCTGTGGTCGCCGGAAACACCCAACCTTTATAAAGTACAAACAGCCGTGATTGATAGTGGAAATATCATTGACACTTATCAAACAAATTTTGGTGTACGGACCATCGAAATCAATCGTAACGGAGTTTTTCTGAATGGCAAATTGTATCCTGTAAAAGGCACTGCCAATCACCAGGATTTTGCAGGCATAGGCGTTGCACTTCCTGACAAAATAAATGAATATAAATTAAGATTGCTTAAAGAAATGGGCAGCAATGCATATCGCAGCGCCCATCATCCGCCTACGCCGGAGCTGCTTGATATGTGCGACAGCATAGGATTATTGGTGCTGGATGAAAACCGTTTTTTGAGCAGCACTGAAGAAGGGTTAAAAGATTTAGCTACCATGCTGTACCGCGACCGGAATCACCCTTCCATATTTATGTGGTGTATGGAAAATGAAGAATGGATTCAGGGTACAGTAACAGGATCGGGGATTCTTGAAACAATGGTAGAAACAACACATAAAATTGACCCTTCCCGCAAAGTGACTGCTGCTATGAACCATGCCCGCAACGATGGAGGTTATGCCGATGTATTGGATGTAGTTGGATATAATTACGGCGACAAGGGAATGGCCTATGTGAAAGACCATGAAAACTATCCACAGCGGATAACATTCTGCACTGAATCTACAAGCTATGTTTCTACCAGAGGAGAATATGAAAACAATTGGGAAAAAGGCTATGTTTCAAACCTTACCAACTGGGAACCCAACTGGGGCCCGTTGCCAGGCGAAGATTGGGCGGATGTGGTAAAATATCCATTCCTTGGTGGCACATTCGTGTGGAGCGGTTTCGATTACAGGGGTGAACCAACTCCTTATCGCTGGCCTTGTGTTTCTTCTCATTTCGGCATCATGGATATATGCGGTTTTCCAAAAGACGGATACTATGCTTATAAAGCAGCATGGACGAATGAACAGGTAGTTCATATATTTCCACACTGGAACTGGCCCGGTAAAAAAGGAAAGCCTGTCAATGTGCAATGCTATACCAATTGCGAAGAAGTGGAATTGTTTCTCAATGGTAAAAGCTATGGAAAGAAGAAAGCAATTCCTTTTAAAAAGCTTGAATGGGAACTTGTTTATCAAACCGGCAAACTCGAAGCACGGGGATATAATAAAGGAAAATTAGTTACTAAAGATATTGTGGAAACAACTACAGAACCTGCGCAGATAAGTTTGAACAGCGATTGTGATCAACTCAAAGCCGATGGTTGTGATGTTGCTGTGATCAGGGTAGCCATCAAAGATGCAAGGGGCAGAGTTGTGCCAACTGCCGATAACCTGGTGCAATTTTCAATTGAAGGACCGGGAAAGATAATTGGTACGGGTAATGGAAATCCCAGCAGTCATGAACCCGATAAAGCAAGTCGGCGCAAAGCCTTTAATGGATATTGCCTGGTGCTCGTTCAAACAGATAAAACCCCGGGAGAGATCCGGCTAAAGGCAACATCCGGAACATTGAAGGACACGGAGGTGGTTCTCAGGTCAGAATAAAATATCTATATATCCCGATAAAGTGAATGCGCCTAATGGATAAAACAAAAACAACGATTATTGCACTTATTTTTCTGCTGCCGATGCTATGGCCGGTATGCACGTATTCGCAAAAGAACCTGTACGTATCCCTCAAAGGAAACGATGCCGGTTTGGGAACACGCAATAGTCCGTTTGCTACAATACACAAGGCCGTTATAGCAGCCCGCAAAACTACCGGCCCGGTAGTGATTAAACTCTTCGGAGGTACTTATAATATGATGCGGCCTGTTGTGTTCACACCCGATGATGCCCGAAAAGCAAACGAACCACTTACTATAACAAACGTCGGGAATCAGAAAGTAATTATCAGCGGAGGAGCGCCATTACGGAATTTGAACTGGAAAAAATATAAAAAAAACATTTGGCAAACTATTATACAGCAGGACCTGATCTTTGATGAATTGTTCGTCAACGGTCAATTACAACGGATGGCCCGCTATCCCAACTTCGACTCCACTGCCCGTTTTTTGGGAGGAACCGCTGCTGATGCTATCAGCCAGGAAAGGGCTTCCGGATGGAGATCGCCTGCAGATGGTTATGTGCATGCGTTACACCGTTCAGAATGGGGCGATTTTCATTACCTCATTACGGGAAAAAATGACAAGGACGAACTGGTTCTTGAAGGAGGCTGGCAAAACAATCGCCGCATGGGAATGCACGAAAAACATCGT
>Ga0114129_10003447_pt1 | contig 22241 bp, 17 predicted proteins | sample RhiMetdeltSRZDD1_FD_80071 | JGI IMG/M metagenome (GOLD analysis project Ga0114129, IMG submission 80071) | Populus rhizosphere microbial communities from Tennessee, USA - Rhizosphere MetaG P. deltoides SRZDD1 (version 2) (version 2) | ecosystem: Host-associated > Plants > Roots > Rhizosphere >... | reverse complement strand
GCCTGCGGCAGCGACGTGCCTACCACCGCGGCCCCGTGGCCGCGCATGAGCGTGGCCACGCTCGCGCCGAGCGTGCGCGCGAGGGCCTGACCGAGCGCGGGCGTGCGCACCAGCATGTCCGTCATGCCGCCCGCCGCACTCCGAATATCGAAGATCGGGACGCCCTCCCAGAGGAATGCGCTCATGTGGTAGAGCGGCTTCAGCGGCACGCCGGTCACGCCGAACGGAATGACCGACGGCGAGTGACTGTGGACGACCGCCTTCACGTCGGGCCGCGCGCGATAGACCTCGCCGTGGATGAATCGCTCGAGATAGAGTGAGCGTCCGCGCGCGTCGATGGCGCTGCTGTCCAGGTCGTATTCGAGAATGTCGCCCGCCGTCACCATCTCCGGCGCGAGCGAGCGCGACATGAGATAGCGGTTGGGATCGTGATCGTGGCGCAGGCTCACATGGCCGTAGCCGTCGAGCACGCCCTGGTCCACGAGGATCCGGTTCGCGGCCACGAGATCTTCCACCAGTTTCGGTGATACCGGTCCCGCCGACGTGGGTGCTTGCGCGGTGGCAACGCGCGGGCGACCGAGCACGACGCCGGCCGCGATCAGCGACGACCGCGCCAGGAACCGGCGGCGGTCGATCATCCCGGGAGCCTCCACACGCGGCCCTGGGGCGGCTCGTCGGTGAGCGTGAACTGCGGCAGCGCGAAGTGCGGCGCGAGATCGTCGAACGTCACGCGGACGCGCGCGCCGATGGCGACCTTCTTCTCCTCTTCGGCGCTGCCATCGGCCTTGACGAGGTTCGCGATGATGCGAAGGCCTTCGTCCGGCGTGGGCTGCCCGCGCTGCTCGTCGAGCTCGACGAGGACCACCGGGTACGGCGCCCACTCCTTGAAGCCGGGCTGGATGGCGTGCACGACGATCTCGTACGAATGAATGGTGCCCCGACCACTCACCTCCTGCCACGACCAGCCGAGGTCCATGCACCACGGACAGGCGTGCGTCGGCGGGTAACGCATGAGCCCGCACGCCGCGCACTTGCGCATGACGAGGCGGTGCTGGCGAGCGGCCGCGTAGAAGTCGGTCCACTCGCTGTCGTTGTCGGGCACGACCAGCGTCATGCCGCGGTACTGGACGGGCTGAGGCATGGGCGTAGGCTCCTATTGAACAGGGCGCGGGCGCCCGGGCTGTCGCCACGCCCGTGCCCCGCCGGGATAGCACCACGGAGACGATCGTTCGCGCATCGTGAGTCGCGGCAACCGCCGGGCTCTCAATTGCGCATGATCAAGGCGCTGCCGGTGGCGGGCATGGCCCAGCCGAGGTTCATGGTGATGCGGGGGTCGCGGACCTGGCGGCAGCGGCCGGGCGCGTAGTCGTGGGTGTGGACACCGTCGGCCGCCTGCGGGCAGTAGTCGTCGACGGTGCCGCGGAGCTGGCGCACGTTCTCGATCACCATCGACATGCCGTGCGTGTAGCCCTCGCAGAGATGGCCACCCGACGTGTTGTTCGGACGCTTGCCACCGAGCTCGATGATCCCGCTCGACACGTACTGACCGCCCTCGCCCTTCGTGCAGAACCCGTATTCTTCGAGCTGGAGCATGGTCGTGAACGTGAACGCGTCGTAGGAGCCGGTGATATCGACGTCGTCCGGCGTGATACCGGCCTGGCCGAAGACGATGTCCTTCGCGTAGTAGCCGGCCACGCGGCTGATGGGGCCGTGCGCCCAGTGGAAGTCCGTGCGCGGCTTCGACACGCGGCCCGCCACGCCCATGACGTACACCGGCTTGGCCCTGAGGTCGCGCGCGCGCTCGGCCGAGGTCACAATGAGGCATGTGGCGTTGTCGGTCTCGAGACAGCAGTCGAGCAGGTGCAGCGGCTTCACCACCCAGCGCGAGCTGACGACGTCGTGCACGGTGACGCGCTCCTTCATGAGGGCCTTTGGATTCTGGGAGGCGTGCTTGCTGTGGGCGACCTTCACCGCCGCCACCTGCTCCGACGTCGTCCCGTAGTCGTACATGTGGCGCATGAAGGTGAGCGCGAAGTTCTGGCCGGCGCTCGTCATGCCGAACGGGCGCTGCGCCAGGTCGAGCCCGCGCACGGGCGCCGCCGCGCGTACGCCGGTGCCACCGATGCGCGTCTCCGTGTAGCCGTTCATGGAGCGGAAGAGCGCCACCGTGTTGCACATCCCCGCCTCGATGGCGCCCATGGCGAGCCCGATGAGCGCCTCCGTGGAGGACCCGCCCCCGAAGACGTCCATGTAGAAGTTCAGGCGGATGCCGAGGTCGGGGGCGACCCAGTTCGACGTGGTGGAGTCGTTACCTTGATAGCTCATCATCCCGTCGACGTCGCGCGCGCGGAGACCGGCGTCGAGGATGGCCTTGCGAACGGCTTCCACGGCGAGCGCGCGCGTGGTGCGACCCGAGTTGCGCGAGTACTCCGTTTCGCCGACACCGACGATGCAGTACTTGTCCTTGAGCGTGTTCATCGCGCCTCCCGTTCGCCGTGGGCCCGGGCCCGGGCCGGACGCCATCATACACGGCGTCAGCATTCACGGCGTCGGCGACAACCGTAAGCGCGGGCGGGCGGCCATGGCGGGACGGCTCTTCATCGGCACCAGCGGCTACGTGTACCCGCACTGGCGCCGGCGCTTCTATCCGAAGACCGTTCCCGCGCGGGCGTGGCTCGCGTTCTACGCGCAGCACTTCCGCACGGTCGAGCTGAACAACCCGTTCTATCGTTTGCCCGCGGCACGCCATTTCACGGCGTGGCGGCGCGGGGTGCCGGAAGGCTTCGTGTTCGCAGTGAAGGCGAGCCGGTTTCTCACCCACGTGAAGCGCCTGCGGAACCCCGCGGGCCCGCTGCGCCTCTTCCTCGGCCGCGCCCGGCGGCTCGAGGACACGCTCGGACCTGTCCTCTTCCAGTTGCCCGGACACTTCCACGCCAACGCCGATCGTCTCGATCGTTTTCTCGCCGCCCTCGACCGGCAGCGGTACGTGCGCGATCTCCGCGCGGTCCTCGAAGTGCGGCACGCATCGTGGCTGACGCCGCCGATCATCGCGCGCCTGGAGCGGGCGGGCGTCGCGCTCTGTCTGGCGGACTGGGCCGAGGTTCCCGTGACCGACATCGTCACCGCCGATTTCGTCTACATCCGCCGTCACGGCACCGTGCGCTACGGGGGATCGTATCCCGGCGCCCGCTTGCGCGAGGACGCACGGCGCATTCGCCACTGGCAGCGGGAGGGACGTGACGTCTACGTCTACTTCAACAACGACCGCAACGGCTACGCGGTCCGGAATGCGCGCACGCTGACGGAGCTGGTCGGCGATGCCGCCGCGGTTACGCGGCCGCGGTCGCGGGCGCGCGTGGCGGCGGCCGGGCGATGAGGACGAGCCCGAGCGCGAGCAGGTTCAAGCCGGCCGCCGCCAGGAACGCGAGCGTGTAGGCGCCGGTGGCGTCATAGACGAGTCCCGCCGCGAGCGGTCCCCACGCCCCCATCGACCCGCTCACCGCGAACAAGACGCCGACGAGCGCGCCCGACTGGGCGCGTCCGAAGAAGTCGCCGATGAGAGCGGGGAACAGCGTCGAGATGGTGCCGTACGAGAACCCGAAGACGACCGTGGCCGTATAGAGAACGCCGAGCCGCTCGGCGCTCGCGTAGAGCAGGAAGGCAAGCGCCTGCATGACCACACCGATGGCGATGGCGGCCCGCCGCCCGATCCGGTCCGAGATCGCGCCCATCGCGAGCCGGCCGGCCACCGCCGCCACGCCGAGCACGCTGATCATGGACGCGGCGAGGCGGGCGGAGAAGCCGAGATCCCGCGTCAGCGGCACGAGGTGGACGAGCGGAATGAACACGGCAAGCCACGTCGCGCTGAAGACCCCCGCGAGAAGCCAGAAGGCGCGGCTCCGCGCTGCGCGCCCGAGCGGCCATGCGTCGCCCTCCGCCCTCGGCGCCGTGGGCGGTGCTTCGCCGTCGGGCGCGAGGCCAAGGCTCTCGGGATCGCGGCGCATCACGCGCGCGACGACGTTCAGCACCACGAGGGTGCCCACGCCGAAGATCACGTACGCGCGACGCCAGCCCACGGCGCTCACCAGATACTCGGCGAGCAATGGAAGCACGAACGTGCCCGCGCTGCCGCCGCTGGAAGCGATCCCGACCGCGAGGCCGCGCCGCCGCACGAACCACTTCACGACCGTGCTGTTGCAGGGAACGTAGGCAGTCCCCATGCCGATCGCGGCCAGTCCGCCGTAGAGCAGGTACGGCTGCCAGAGCCGGGTCACCAGCGCCATCCCGGCGAATGCCGCCCCGAGAAACACACCGCCCGCGGCAATCACGACACGGGGTCCGAGGCGATCGGTGAGCCGTCCTGCCGGGAAGCCAACCACGCAGTAGCCGAACGCGTAGAGCGAGAAGGCGCCGGCGAGGCTGGCGCGGCTCCAGTGGAACTCGTCGAGGAGCGCCGCGAAGAACACCCCGAAGGAATACTGCGCGCCGTACGCCATGAAGAGGACGAGGAAGGCACCTCCCACGACCACCCAGCCGTAGAAGAGGCGTGGTGAGCTAGGCGCGGCCGTGCTTCCCGTTCAGCTTGGGGAGAGCGCTCGCGAGGAACTTCCCGGTGTACGAACCCGGCGTTTGCGCCACCGCCTCCGGCGTGCCTTCGGCCACGATCTCACCGCCGTCGTCTCCGCCCTCGGGCCCGAGGTCGACGACGTGATCCGCGCACTTGATCACGTCGATGTGGTGCTCGACGACGAGCACGGTGTTGCCGGCGTCCACGAGGCGGTTGAGGACGACGAGGAGCTTCTTCACGTCGTCCAGATGCAGGCCCGTGGTCGGCTCGTCGAGGATGTAGAGCATGTCGCTGGTCGCCCGCGCGGAAAGCTCGGCGGCGATCTTGAGGCGCTGGGCCTCGCCGCCCGAGAGCGTGGTGGCGGGCTGCCCGAGACGCAGGTAGCCGAGGCCGACGTCCTGGAGGACACGCAAGCGCCGGGCGAGGCCGGGCTGCGCGGCGAAGAATTCGAGCGCCTCGTCCACGGTCATCTGGAGGACATCGCCGATGCTGCGGCCCCGATACTTCACGCCGAGCACGTCCGGACGATAGCGCCGTCCCTCGCACTCCGGACACGACACGTACACATCCTCGAAGAAGTACATCTCGAGCTTCTGGAACCCGTCGCCGTCGCACTTGTCGCAGCGGCCGCCGGGGACGTTGAACGAGAAGGCGCCCGCGGCGAGGCCGAGCGTCCGCGCGCGCGGCAGAGCGGCGTAGAGCTTGCGGATCTCGTCGAACGCCTTCACGTACGTGACAGGATTCGAGCGCGGTGTGCGCCCGATCGGCTCCTGATCGATGAGCCGCACCCCTTTCAGGTACTCGAGCCCGAGCAGCGCATCGTAGGCGCCGGGTGGCGCGAAGTCCGTCTTGAACGCGCGCGCCACCGCGCGGTAGAGCGTGTCGTGCACGAGCGTCGACTTGCCGGATCCCGAGACACCCGTGATCACGGTCAGCGTCGGCATCGGAAGCCGCAGCGTGACCGATTTGAGATTGTGCTCGCGCGCGCCGAGGAGAACGAGCTGCCGCCGCGCGCTGCGGCGGAACGGCGGGACGGGGATCGTCTCGCGTCCCACGAGGTAGCGAGCGGTGAGCGATTGCGGCGCGCGCCGGAACTCTTCTTGCGACCCCGCGAACACGATCTCGCCGCCGCGCTCACCGGAGCCGGGTCCGAGCTCGATGACGTGACCGGCGGCGCCGATGAAGTCGCGATCGTGCTCCACCACGACCACCGTGTTGCCGGCCTCGGCGAGCTCGCGGCAGAGATCGGTGAGGCGAGCGGTATCGCGCGGATGGAGCCCGATGGACGGCTCGTCGAGGACGTAGAGCGTGCCCACCAGCTGCGAGCCGAGCTGGTTGGCGAGGTTGATCCGCTGCGCTTCGCCCCCCGACAGTGTCCGCGTCTGCCGGTCGAGCGTGAGATAGCCGAGGCCCACGCGGAGCAGGAAGCCGACCTTCGCGCGCAGCTGACGCAGCACCTCGCGCGCGACGTCGGCCTCCCACGCCGTGAGCGTGAGCTCGGACAGCGCGCGTGCGGCGTGCTCGACCGTGAGCGCGCTGAACTCGGCGATGGTGAGGCCGGCGACCCGCACCGCGAGTGCGGACGGCGTGAGACGGCTCCCCCCGCACGCCGGACAGCGCGACTGGCTACGGTAACGGGACAGAAATACCCGCACGTGAAGCTTGTAGCGATACGACTCCACTTCCTCGAAGAAGCCCTTGATGCCGGGAAAGCGCCCGTCGCCCTCGTACACGAGTCGGCGCTCCTCGGCGGTGAGCGAGGCGTACGGCTTGTCGAGATCGAGGCCGTGGCGGCGCGCCGCCTTCACCAGCTCGCGCTGGTACCACTTGCCGGACGGATACTTCCAGGGCTCGACGGCGCCCGCGCCGAGAGTGCGCGCGGGATCGGGGATGACGCGCGCCTCGTCGTAGGTGAGCAGATTGCCGAAGCCGCGGCAGGAAGGACAGGCGCCGAGCGGATGATTGAAGGAGAAGAGCAGCGGCTGCGGGCGTTCGAGCACGATGTCACAGCGCGTGCAGCGCAACGATTCCGCGAACGCGCGCATGCCGCTGCCGATCACCTCCACGTCGAGGCGGCCGCCGCCTTCGCGGAGCGCGGTTTCCACGGAGTCCGCGAGACGGCTGCGCTGAGCCGGATCGAGGATCACGCGGTCGAGGATCACGTCCACGGCGGCGGAGCCGTTCAGCGCGGCGGGCGCGTCGCCCAGATCGAGCACGCGCCCCTCCCACCGGATCCGTGCGAACCCGCGGCGGGTGAGGGTCGTCCACAGCGCGCCCGCGTCGTTGTCGGCGGGGACGGGGACGCGGAAGCTGATGAGCGCGCGGCCCCCGGGATGCTCCTCGAGGAGCGTGGTCGTGATGCTCTCCGCGGAGTGGGCGCGCGCGGGGCTGCCGCAGCGCGGGCAGTGGACGCGACCGACCTTGGCGTAGAGCAGCCGCAGATAGTCGTGGATCTCGGTGGAGGTGCCCACCGTGGAGCGGGCGGTGCGCACGGGATTCTTCTGCTCGAGGGCGACCGCGGGCCGGATGTGCTCGATGCGGTCCACGTCGGGGCGATCCACCCGATCCAGGAACATGCGGGCGTAGGTGGACAGCGACTCGATGTAGCGCCACTGTCCTTCCGCGAAGAGCGTGTCGAAGGCGAGCGACGACTTGCCCGAGCCCGACACGCCGGTGACGACGGTGAGGCGATCGTGCGGAATCGTCAGCGAGACGTTCTTGAGGTTGTTCTGCCGGGCTCCCTCGATGCGAACGCCCGGAGGATGCGGCGCCGGACCCGTGTCCACAGTCTGTTTATGTTACTGGAAGACGCGATTGCCCGCGACCCCCGGATGCTATGATGCGCCTCATGAGCGAGCGCCTCCGCGTCCTCGTCGTCGACGACGACGCCGACGTCCGCGGCATCCTCATGAACGTGCTCGCGCGCCACGGCATGACGGTGGCGGACGCCGTGTCCGGAGCGGAGGCGATGGCGCGGCTCGCGCGCGAGGCCCATGACGTCGTGCTCCTCGACGTGATGTTGCCCGACGCCTCCGGCCTCGAAATTCTCCGATGGGCGCGCGGCGCCGAGGTCGATACCGAGTTCATCGTCCTCACCGGCCACGCCGACGTGGAGACCGCCGTGGAGGCGATGCGCCTCGGCGCCTACGATTTCATCCCGAAGCCGTGCAAGAACGCCGAGCTCATCGAGGTGGTGGCGAAGGCGGCCGAGAAGAAGGCGCTGCGCCGCGAGAACTCCGCGCTCAAGGAAGTCATCACGCGGCGCGACGGTCTTCCCGAGATCGTGGGTGGAAGCCGCGAGGTGGCGGACGTGCTCTCGGTCATCGCGCGGGTGGCGGCCAGCGACAGCCCCGTCCTCGTGCACGGCGAGAGCGGCACCGGCAAGGAGCTCATCGCCCGCACCATCCATCTCAAGAGCCGTCGCGCCGCGCGGCCGTTCGTGTCCGTGAACTGCGGCGCGCTTCCCGACACCCTGCTCGAGACCGAGCTCTTCGGTCACAAGCGCGGCGCGTTCAGCGGCGCCGTCGCCTCGCGCGTCGGGTTGTTCGAGGCCGCCGACGGCGGGACGCTGTTCCTCGACGAGATCGGGGAGATGTCTCCCGCCATGCAGGTCCGTCTCCTGCGCACGCTCGACTCCGGTGAGGTGCGACGGGTGGGCGAGGAGCGCGCGTTTCACGTCGATGTCCGCATCGTCGCCGCCACCGCCAAGGATCTGAGCCGCGAGGCGGCCGAAGGCCGCTTCCGCTGGGATCTCTACTATCGCGTGAGCACGGTGGTGGTGCCGGTGCCGCCGCTGCGCCGCCGGCGCGGCGACATTCCGGATCTCATACGCCACTTCACGGCGCCGCTCGCGCGGGCGGGGAAGAGCCTGCGCTTCTCGCCGGACGCTCTCGACCGGCTCATGCAGTACGAGTGGCCGGGCAACATCCGCGAGCTGCGTAACCTGATCGAACGGCTCCAGATCCTCCACGAGGGCGACGAGGTCACCGCCGCCGATCTTCCTCCCGAGTTCGGGCGGGCGCCGCGGGCAGTCGCGGCGCCGGCGGACGAGCCGCTCGTACCGCTGCACGAGCTGGAGCGCCGCTACGTGGAGCGCGTGCTGCGCGCCACCGGCTGGAACAAGGCGCAGGCCGCCCGCGTGCTCGAAGTGGATATCAAGACCCTCAACAAGAAGATCCGCGATTCGGGCCTGAGCCGGCCCGCCTGATCCGCAGTCGCCGGCGCGCGCCGGCCGTCTTCGATCGGCCGGTGTGTGGACGCGTACCTGAACCGCGGCCGTGCCGAGACGCGCCGGGAGAAACTCCGAGAGCGGGGAGTTCCTCCCATCTTCCGTCGAGCAGACGTTCTTGCAATCCATGCGCGATCGCGATGTTACGGCGCACCGTCGGTGGCACTGGCGTTGCCTTGATCCCTTGGCGTGATGGACAGCGCCTTCGTGCGATATCGGACTCGTACCCTCGAAACGCCCCGCCGCACGCTCAAGCCACCGTCCTCGGGCGTCGTGCTCTGGAAGCCCGGGATCGTGCTCGCCGATCGCATCGCGCCCGTCACTCGACGTCCGGTGGTGGCGGTGGCGGAGCCGAGCGCGCGTCCGCCCGCGGTCCGGTCCCAGGTCGGCGCCACGCGCTCGCTGCTCGGCTCCCTCGCCCAGGCGCGCGAGGCGCTCGATCGCGCCGTGCAGGCGGCGGAGGCGGCGGGACGAGAGGCGCGCAGCGACGCGTCGCGCGTGACGGCGGCCACCGAGACGTATCGCGCGCAAGCGACGCTCGACGACGTGCTCACCACGGCCTTTCGACAGCTCACCGTTCTCATGGAGGAGCGCGGCCTACGATGAACATGACGAGCCCGTCCAACGTGTTCTACCTTCCCGCCCCCAGCGTGCTGGCGTCTCCGCCGCCACCACCACCGTCCCGGTGGTCCGTCCTTCGCGCGCGCGCATTCTGCGTGTGGGGACGCGTGCGGCTCACCGTGCACGAGCTGGCAATCGTCATCCGTCATGCGGGCCGGCGCTTCGACAACGACTATCCGGGCTGGCTGGACGCGGTCCCCCACGCGGCCGCCGCGCCCCTGCCGCGCTTCGCGCGTCCCGCGCGCGTGATCGACTTCGAGTCGGCGCGCCTCCGTCTCCGTCCCCCCGTCGCCTGAGCCGCGGGCGGCCGACGTCACGACGGCGGTCGCCTTGACAGCCTCCGTCCCGCGTCCGTAGAATGCCGTCCGGTTCAGTTGAGAATGATTCCTAAAATGGTGGCACCCGCCACGGATCGCGCCGACCACGCGCTGCGTGCGCGCGGTCTCCGCCTCACCCGGCCCCGCCGTCTCATCCTCGACGTCGTGCGCGCCACCGACGTCCACCCGTCGGCGGCGCTCGTGCATCGGCGCGTCCGACGGCAACTGCCGCGCGTGAGCCTCGCCACCGTGTACCGCAACCTCCGCCGGCTGGCGGCGGAGGGGTTGCTCCGCGAGCGCGCCGACGCGGGCGGGTTGCGCTTCGACGGCAACACCGCGCCCCACGATCACTTCACGTGCCTCGCGTGCGGGCGCGTGTACGACGTCCCCGCGCTCGCGGGCGGCACGATCCGGACGCGCGCCGTCGTGTCGTCCGGCTTCGAGATCCTGGATCGTCGCGTGGAGTTCTACGGGCGGTGCGCGGCGTGCCGCGGGCGCCGCCGCTCGCGCGTCACCGCGCGAATTTCGCCCGTCACCGCGCACGCCTCACGCGCCACCGCGCAAGTCCCACGCGTCACCGCGCAGGCCGCACACGACGCCGCCCACACGTCACTCGTCACCGCGGCCCGCTCGGCGGGCACCGCGCAAAGGAGGAAGCATGGCAGGGCGAAGTCTCAAAGGATCTAAGAGCGTCGAGAATCTCAAGGAAGCCTTCGCCGGCGAATCGCAGGCGAATCGGCGCTACCTCTACTTCGCGCGCGTCGCCGACATCGAAGGGTTCCCCGACATCGCCGGCCTCTTCAAGGACACCGCGGATGCGGAGACCGGGCACGCCTTTGGTCACCTCGACTTCCTCCGCCAGGTCGGCGATCCCGCCACCGGCGAGGCGATCGGCCGCACGGAGCTGAATCTGAAGGCGGCGGTCGCGGGGGAGACCTACGAGTACACGCAGATGTACCCGGGCATGGCCAAGACCGCGCGCGAGGAAGGCTTCGCCGAGCTCGCGGAGTGGTTCGAGACGCTTGCGAAGGCGGAGAAATCGCACGCGGGCCGGTTCAACAAGGGCCTCCAGCAGATCGCCGGCAAGGATCCGGCCGAGGCGATCTGATCGCGCGAAGCGGCGAAGACCGGCCCCGCGGCGGTCTTCGCCGTCCGTGAGCGCCCGATGACCATCCCCGCCATCACCGGACCGCAATTCTTCGACCTGCGTGCCGTCGATGCGGAGCTGCGGCGCGTGTACGACATCTGCGCGGGGTGCCGCCGCTGCCTGCCTCTGTGTCCCTCGTTCCGCGTGATGTTCGAGCGGCTCGACACCGACGCCGTGGACGGCGACGTGGAGAAGCTGCCGGCGCGCGACGTGAAAGAGGTCGTCGATCTCTGCTATCAGTGCAAGCTCTGCTTCAACCATTGCCCGTACACGCCGCCCCACCGCTGGGAAGTCGATTTTCCGCGGCTCATGCTGCGCGCGCGCGCTGCCGAAGCACGTCGCGCCGGCGTGACGCGCCAGGACCGCTTTCTCGGGAACACGGCGCTCGTGGGGCGGCTCGGCACCCTGGCCGCGCCGCTCTCGAACTGGCTCAACGAGCTCTCCGTCCACCGGGCGTTTCTCGAGCTGGTGGCCGGCATCCACAAAGACCGGAAGCTGCCCCGGTTCCATCGCCGTACGTTCACGCGCTGGTTCGCGCGTCGCGCCCGCGCGCGGGGGACGTCGCCACCGGCGGCCTCGCGCCCGCCGCGCCGCGTGGCGCTGTTCGCGACGTGCACGGTGAACTACAACGATCCCTCCATCGGACGGGCGGCGGTACAGGTCCTCGAGCGGAACGGCGTGGACGTGACGCTGCCGCCCCAGCAGTGCTGCGGGATGCCGTACCTCGACGGCGGCGCCGTGGACGAGGCGCGCGCTCAGATTGCCGCCAACGTCCGGTCGCTGGCGGCGGCGGTGCGAGAGGGCCGTGACATCGTGGTGCCGGGACCGACATGCAGCTACATGCTCAAGCAGGAATACCCCTGGCTCGACGGCTCCGACGACGCCCGGCTGGTGGCGCGTCACACGCGCGATCTCTTCGAGTACCTCGCGCTGCTCCACGCCGCGGGCGCGCTCGATACGAACTTCACGCAGCCGGTGGGCACCATCACGTACCACCTGCCGTGCCACCTGCGAGCCCAGAACATCGGGACGAAGTCGGCCGACGTTCTGCGCGCGATTCCGGGGGCGACCGTGAACGTGGTGGAGCGTTGCTCGGCGATCGATGGCACCTGGGGATTCAAGAAGGAATACTACGAGCTCTCGCTGCAGGTGGCGAAGCCGCTCTTCGACGCCGTCACGAGCGCGAAGACGGCGGTGACCGCCACCGACTGCCCCCTCGCCGCGCTGCAGATCGAGCAGGGCACGGGGCGGAAGGCGTGTCATCCCGTGCAGGTGCTCGCCGCCGCTTACGGCCTCCCCGAGTGATGCGCCGGCTCGATCCCGGGGACATTCTCTCCCTCGAGGAGTACGAGCGCGGCCGTGGCACCTACCGCCGTCGCATCATCGAGCTCAAGAAGTCGCGTCGCGTGGACGTGGGGCGCTACCTCTCCTTCGTCTTCGAGAACCGCGACACGGTGTGGTTCCAGGTGCAAGAGATGTGTCGCGCTGAGCGCATTGTCGATCCCACCCGGGTCGCGGAAGAGGTCGCGGTCTACAACGCGTTGCTGCCGGCCACGGGCGAGCTCGCCGCGACGATGTTCATCGAGATCGCGGATTCCGACCAGATCAAGCCCGTGCTCGACAAGCTGCTCGGTATCGACGCCCGAGACTACGTGCGCCTCGAAGTGGGGCGACACGCGGTGGCCGGCGTCTTCGAGCATGGGCACTCGGACGAAGACCGCGGCAAGATCAGCGCCGTGCACTTCGTGCGCTTTCCGTTGCCGCCCGCCGCGCGGCAGGATTTCCTCGCCGCCGCCGTCGCGCTCGTGGTGGAGCATCCCAATGAGCGCGCGCGCACGGTGCTCTCGGAGCCGACGAAGCGTGCGCTCGTGGAGGACCTCGCGTGAGGCGGGTCGCGGTGGCGGCGATCGCCCTCGCCCTCGCCGGGTGCTCGGACACCAGCTCGCCGAGCCCGGCCGCCGAGCGCGGGCGACAGGTGTACCTGGCGCAGTGCACGGCCTGCCACAACACCGATCCCTCGCAGCCGGGCCCGGTCGGCCCACCGGTGAAAGGCGCCTCGCGCGACTTAGTGGAGGCGAAGGTGGTGCGCGGCGCTTATCCGCCCGGGTACACTCCCAAGCGTCCCACCACGGTCATGCCGCCCCAGCCCCAGCTCGCGCCGGACATCCCCGCCCTCGCCGAGTTCTTGAAGTAGCCGCGCTCAGGCGAAGAGCACCACGAACGCAAGGTAGAAGATCGCGGTGAGGATGAACCCCGCCCAGAACGTTCCCTTGAGCGTGCTCAGCATCTTCTTGCCGGGTCCGGTGGTGCCGACCATCGCATTCGCCTCCGCGAGCGCGAGGAGCACGATCCACACGATGATCATGCCGATCTTGCCCGTGCGCGAGGCCTGGGAGAACAGCGTGAGGTGACTGGCGGCGCCCATGAAGAAGAGCATGGGGATGGAGAGCATCGTGTTCGTGCGGGACGCGAACCCGCCGCGCTGGCCGCGCGCGGCCGCCTCCGGAATCGCCTGGCCGCCGCGGGCCACCTGCGTCGCGGATCCGATCACGAGCTGCTGCGCGGGCCAGATCACGAACCAGACGTTGAACCACATGAGGCTGCCGAGGAGCCCGCCCGTCATGATGGCCCAGCCGTACGAGGTGTTGAAGAACCCCGACACGCCGAGCTGTCCCATCTTGTGGAGGATGATGAGCCAGCCGGTGACGAACGTGAACATCGCGCCCCACCGGAACCACCACAGCGCGCGGTTCACGAGCCCGCCCACGATCATCCCGCTCCGCACCGGAGGCTCCGCGGTGGCGAAGAACGGCGTCTGCACGAAGTTGAAGTAGTACAGCATTCCGATCCAGGTGATACCGGCGAGGAAATGGAACCACCGCAACAGCAAGAGCCAGCCGTCCCCTGTGAGCAGCGCCATGTGCCCGCCTCCCTTGTCGCGGAATGAACTACGCTTCGTCCTCGGCGCCTTCTACGTCGTCCTCCTCCTCCTCGTCGTCGTCGTCGGCTTCGAGGAGATCGCCGTCTTCGTCGTCGAGCTCGTCGTCGTCGAAGTCATCGTCGTCCTCGAAGTCGTCGTCGTCGAGCTCGTCGTCCTCCTCGTCACCCGCGTCGTCCTCGTCGACGACGTCGTCCTCTTCCTCCTCGTCCTCGTTCTCGGGGATCTCTTCCGAGCGGAGATAGAGTGGATGCTCGCGCCAAGGGTGTGTCCGGAACTGCATTGCTGAATGCCTCCGAGCCGTGCCCGGCATGGGTGGAGTAGCAGGATTCGCTATCGCGGAATTTTCGTCGCGGATTATAACAAAACTCCCGGCTGTCAACCCTAAATCGGGGGCGCGCCGCGCGCGCGGCGGCACGCGTTCGCGGGCGCCGCGCGCGTCACGCATCTGCACGGAGTGCGCGCTGCCGCGTGGCGCCGCCTCACCGCGTTACGAGGGGAGGGGCGCGGGGAGATCAAGGGCATGGCTCGTGGACATCGGGATTTCCGGCATCTGCTTGCCCGCTCGGTTAGAATTTCGTCCGGCGCGTCTCAGTGCGTCCGCGGTGCGGCGGTGTAGCTCAGCGGCAGAGCAGGGGTCTCATAAGCCCCGTGTCGGAGGTTCAATTCCTCCCACCGCCACCAACTCAACACATGAACGAGAGATACCGGCGAGCCGCTCGCGGTACGAGATCAAACGCTCACCGTCGCCGGCGATCGCCGTCTCGGGGGAGAACGTCGGGATCATCGCCCGCGCGGGGCAGCGGCGTCGGCGAGATGCTCGCGCGCGAGCGACATGCCGGTCCTGGCGCCGAGAGCGCCGAGCCCGAGACGACAACGCGCGACCAGCGGCCGCATCCCGAGCTCGTCGGCGAGCCCGAGGGCTTCACCGTAGAAACGCTCGGCGGCCGGCGCGTCGCGCGGATCCGAGCGTGCCGCGATCTCGCCGGCCAGCCGCAGACCCCACGCGAGCGTGCCGCGTTCACCCAGCCTGCGCGCGGTCGCGACCGCGCATGAGGCGAGCCGTCCCGCTTCCGTGACGTCGCCCGACGCGAGACAAGCCGCGCCGAGGTCGACCACGCTTCGGGTGAGCCATGGGCGCGCGGCCGCCACCGACTCGCGCAGCGCTCGCAATCCGTCGTCGACGCGCCCGGCCAGGACGTAGGCCGAGCCCAGATATCCCAGCACTGTCGGCATCAGGAGGGCGAGCTCGCCCTCGACACACAACGCCATCGCGCGCTCGAGCGTGTCGATGGCCAGCCGTGCCTCGCCGCGCAGGATCTCGGCGAAACCTCGAGAAAGGAGGACGCTCGCCACGCTGTAGTCGTGACGCATCTCCTCGGCGATCGCGAGGGCACGCTCGGCGTGCGCGGCGGCCTCGTCGAACCGTCCGACCTCCGCGAGGCAGCGGACGAGCCAGTACGCCAATTGCGAGGACGAGAGCAGCGCTCCGTCGGCGCCCCGGCTGCGATCGTCGCCGCCCAGGCGCGACGCTCGGGTCAGCTCCTCGAGCGCATCGCGGTACTCGCCGAGGAAGAAGGACGTCCAGCCGAGACGGATGCGGCCATCGCGCTCGAGCGCGGGATCGCCTTCCTCCCCAGCCAGGACCACGGCGCGCCGGGCCACCTCGAGACTCTGCGCGTACTCCGCGCGGGTGAAGTGGTGGTATGACCTCGTCAGCAAGACTTTCACCAACCGTCGGCGGTCGGGGATCATCTCGGCGAGGGTCTCGGCCTCGCACAGCGCCGTCTCGCGCATCGCCGCCTCATGCGGCGACTCCCAGTCGCCGACGACCACGGTCGCCCCGCGCAGACCGAGGCGCAGGTCGATGCCTTCCGCGATGCGTTCCGGAGTTCGCGGGAGATGGTCGAGGGCGTGGAGCGCGCGCTGGTAACAGACGGTTGCCTCGTGGAGCGCCGACTGGCTCATCGCCCGCACCGCCGCCCGATGGAGGTGGGTCACCGCCTTCTCCCAGAGCTCACCTTGCTCATAGTGGCGTCCGAGGGCGGCGGCGTGGGCCTCCAGATCGTCGCCATGCAGTGCCTCGATCGCTTCGGCGACCTGACGGTGCAGCATGCTGCGGCGCGGCGGCAGAAGCTCCGCGTACGCGACGTGGCGCATCCAGTCGTGGACGAAATCGAAGTGATCGACCGCCAGACGCAGCACCCGTCGTCGCACGAGCTCCTCGAGTCCCTCGACCACGTCGCGCGAGCCGAGTGTTGCCGCCGACTCGAGCAGCTCGAACGAGAAATCGCGGCCGATCACCGACGCCACCGCGGCGAGCGCCCGCCCGCGCTCGCTCAGCCGGTCGAGGCGGGCGAGGACGACTTCCCGGATGCGCGCGGACAGGGACAGCACCGTCGACTCACCCGCGGCCGCGCCCTCTTCGAGGGCGCGCATCGTCTCCAGCACCATGAAGGGGTGACCGGCGCTGGCATCCCAGACCTGCTGGGCGAGCCGGACCATCGCCGTCCCGCCGCGCCGCTTCCGATCGAGCGTCTGGACGAGCGTCATCGTCGCTTCCCGCGACAGCGGCTCGAGGGCGATGCGCGAGACGCTCTCCTCCTGGAACAGGTCACGCAGCATCGGCGACTCCGCCATCTCTTCAGGGCGCGCGCTCATCGCGATGAGCAGACGACGCGCCGGCGCCCGCCGCGCAACGTACGACGCCAGGCGCAGGCTCATCTCGTCGGCCCAGTGGAGATCCTCGAGGATGAGCGTGACGGGCACCCTCTCGCACGCGAGCGTGAGCAGGTGCTCGATCGCGTCGAAGAGCCGCACTCGTTGCTCCGCGTCGACCGACGCCCGATGCTCGCCGAGCTCCGGGAAGAGCCGGGCCAGCTCGAGACGACGGCGGCGATCGAGGCGCTGTCGAACCCTCGCATCCTTCAGCACGCCGCCCAACCGTAGCGCGTCGATCCAGGGACCGAACGGCAGCGTTTGCTGCGCGAGCGACGCGCGCCCGAGCAGCGCAGCCCCCCCGTCACGCATCGTGTCGCCTGCGACCTCGCGCAGGAGACGGCTCTTCCCGATGCCTGACTCTCCGATCACGGCGACGGCCCGTCCGCGGCCGCCGCGCGCGTCCTGCAGCCAGACGCGCAGCTGCGCCAGCTGGCCCTCTCGGCCGACCAGCGCGGTCTCGCCCGCATCGGGCTCGGCGCTCCACCCGAGCGTCGCGCCGGCTCGCGGCGGCGTCGCGGTCGCTCCCCGACCGCTCCGGGGAGGTGTGCGGTGCGCGCGAAGGAGACTTCGGTAGAGCTCGCGGGTCCCGGATTCCGGCTCGGTCCCAAGCTCGTCCCGCAGGACGCCGACACATACCTGGTACTGCCGGAGCGCTGCCTCGCGCCGGCCCTGCCTCGCGTAGAGCGTCATCAACGCGCGGTGCGCTGCTTCCTGGAGCGGATCGAGCGCGACCAGGCGCAAGGCCGTCTGCGTGGCTTCCGCGAGGGCGCCCGCGCGCGACTGGTGCGCGAGCAGTCGCGCCACCGCTTCGAGAGCGAGCTCACGGATGCGCTCGCGCTCGGTCACGAGCCATTCCTCGAATGGCGGCTCCGCGACGGCGAGACCGGCCAGGAACTCCCCCCGGTAGAGGCGGCAGCCCTCCTCCAGCATGGCCGGCGTCTTCTCCGCGACGAGACGCTCGAACCTCGCCACGTCCACGTCCAGGGCCGTGGCCTCGAGGCTCACGGCGTCCTCGTCGATGCTGAGGCCGGCGCGGGCGACGCCCAGACACTGCCGGAGAGTGAAGAGGACCTGGCGGAGGTTACGACGCGCCTCCGCATCTCGCGTCTCGGGCCAGAGCAGCGCCGACAGCTTGTCTCGTGGATGCGACCGGCCGGCGGGGTTCGCGAGATAGGCCAGAAGCGCCTGCGCCTTCTTCCGCGGGACGTGGACGGCCTCCTCAGCCGGCGTCCACAACGCGAAGCCCCCCAGAAGATCCAGCCGCATGGTGGCGGGAACTATACCTCCGGACTCCACCGGACGTACGAGGGAAGCAGACCGGTGACGATCCTGTAACGCCGACCCGCCACAACCGGCGCCATGCAACGGAGAGTCACGCTCGTCCTTCGGATCACCATCGACGAGGCCGGTCACACGAGCGGCGTGCTCGAGCTCGCGCGCACGGGACGCAAGGAAGCCGTCAGGGACATCGGGGAGCTGAGCGGCGTGGTCCTCGAGATGCTCAGGTCAGCCCCGAAGGGAGAGGGTCCATGCGATACGCTTTTGTGATACTCGCGGTGTCGGGCATGGTCTGCGCGTCGGGGACGGGCCCGGTCCACGGCCAGTCGGCGGCGCCGGGTACGACCGAGCCTCTGAAGAATCCGGGGAACTACCTGCTGTTCCGCAACGACAACTTCTTCTTGGCCGGCCAGCCTGCCGCCGGGCAGGACTCCGCCGGGCGCTCGACCGTCGGCTACCGGACTCTCAAGGGGGCGGCGAACCCGTCGGACTCGACGTTGACCGGTTTCAGCGTCACCTCGCTGCCGTTGGCGTCCCAACCACAAGGGGAGCAGGCGAATGGGAGGATCGCTGTCGGAGCGGGCCGCATCCTCGCACCGGACGCCGACCAGGGCGTCGTCTTCAGGCTGGTCGACTTCATCCCCGACAGCTCGAACGTGCAGATGGGCATGGCGCGGTACCAGGTCCAGATCTTCGATGCGAGCGGCAACGTCCTCTTCGTGCACGCGCTGCCCTACGTGCACGCCAGCCTGTCCAGCCATCTGGCCGTCGCCGTCGGTGACCTGGATCGCCTCTACAACGCGGACCAGGAGTACCAGGACGAGGTGGTCCTGGTCTCCGAAAGCGGCACGCAGACGATGCAGCTGACCGTCATCAGCTTCCTGAACGGGGTGACGAAACCGACGATCACCTCGATCGACACCGGCATCGCGGTGGCGTACTGGGTCGATCCGCCCTACGGCTGTTCCGTCTGTGATCAGGCCGACCGAGCGGGCCAGATCTCGGTCACGGTTGGCGACTTCGACGCCGACGGCGTCATGGAGATCGCGACCAGCGTCGTCTCCCCCGGTGAGACCTTCGTCGGTGAGCTGGCGTTGGCGACCTATCGCTACACGAACGACGGGCGGGGCAACGTCCAGCTCACACAGGCCTACACGAACTTCGACTACGCCAACGGTTTCGCCAGACGGCAACCGGGGGTGCCGGCGCTCGCGAACAAGTACGCCATGCTCGCCGCCGGTGATTTCAACGACGACGGCCGCGACGAGATCATGCTCGGATACCCCGACGCGGCGCTCGACGGCAGCACGACCGCGCGCGTCCTCAGCTTCGCGATCGACGACAAGCTCCAGGTCGGCTCGCTGCTCGGGTCCATCGCGCTCGGCGACGCGACGAGCCACGTCACGGATGTGTTCGGCGTGAACCCCAAGTTCGCCGACTCGGGCTGGGTGCAGATCAAGGCCGGGCTCTTCAAGTGGGATCCCCTGAACGGCTACACGACGCGCCGCCGGCAACTCGCCGTGATCTTCGGCAACTCTTTTCCGGTGTTCGGTCTGGTCGAGCTGCCGCTCAACCCGGACGGCACGATCCGCTGGGTCGACAATCCCGGAGGCGGCCTGAACGCGGGTGGTGGCGGCCCCTATGACGTTTCTTGCTGCGTCGGGTTGGGCCCGCAGTTCTTCGTCGGCCGCCAGGATTCGGGAGTCAGCATCGAGTACCCGGACGTCCGCGAAGCCTACACGATCACGGCCGGCAAGTTCGGCGGCTATGACCCGCAGCAGCCCAACTGGCACTTCGCCATCCTCCTTCCGTTTCTCGACCCGCTTCCGTTCTCGAACCTCAACTACGGTCTCGCCGTGTACAAGTACAGCGGCGGCCTGTCCGTTCCCCCCGTGCAGGTACTCCCGGGTCTCTCCTATCACCGAACCACCGCGTTCGGGAACATGGCCGTGGCCGGCCTCGATCTCGATGGGAAATCGCTGCGGCTCGGCGCTCCGGTGCATCTGACGCTGGACAACATCGTGCGGACGGACGCGATGATCCAGGAGCCGCCGAAGCACGTCTACTACGAGCCGACCACCGGCGAGATCGTGAACGTGAGCCGCTGCGACGACTTCACGGTCGAGATGAAGGACAGCACGGGCACGGACTTCGCCAGCACCAGCACGGACACGAGCTCCTGGAACATCGGCGGCTCAGTGGCGGTGTCCGGCGGTGCGACCATCTCCTCGGGCGTCGACGCGGACCTCTTCGTCGTGAAGGAGCAATTCGATATCGATGTCACGGCCAAGGGCAGCTACGACTACAACGAGCGCAAAGGGAGCTACAACTCATCGTACGGGTCCCGCGAGGTAACGATCACCGGGAGAACGGACCACGACGATTGGACCCAAGGGCGGACCCAGTCTATCGACATCTGGCGATATCGCGTATTCGGCGCCACGAATCCGGATCCCCAGGCGCCGAATGCCTTCTACGATCTCGTCATGCCGGGACCCGCGCAGGCTTTTGCCCAATCGGCGTCGAACGCTGATTGGTATCAGCCCGTCCACGAGAACGGCAACCTTCTCTCGTACCCGGCCGTCACGATCTCTCCGTTCACGCCACCCGACATCGGCTCCTTCACGATCCCGTGTCCGATCGGCGTCCCGAACCCAAGCCCGCCCTGTCACACGGACGACAACGGCGCCAACGTCCAGACTCTGGTCGGGCAACCGTTGTCCACCATCAGCATCGGGTACGGTGGGACGCCCACGCTGTACGAGCTGAACTACTCGTTCGGGTCCGGTCAGGGAAGCTCGTTCAGCAATGAGCACACGCTCAGTGGCAGCCTGGACATCAAGACGTCGATCAAGGGCGACGTCGACTTCCCCATCGGCGAGCGAGGGGAGCTCAGGCTCTCGGGCGATGTCGAACTGCACAGCGGGGGAAGCTGGGGCAAGAGCAAGACGAGCGACAACACCACGACACAGTCCAAGGGGATCACGCTGAACGTCCCGTCCGGTGATCTGAGCCGGGGCTACAACTTCTCGTCCGTCTTCTACACGACTCAGGACGGCACCATCAAGGTAGCGCACGCGGTCGACGTGCTCGGCAGCGCGACGGGCAGAGAGTTCTGGCTGTCGAAGTACGGCGGTCAGCCGGACCCGGCGCTCAACCTCCCGAACCGCTTCTCGGCATCGACGGGCCAGAACACGTTGTGCCAGATCGTGTGGGAGCCGAACACGGGCTCGTCGCGCAAGCACATGCGCGGCTTCTCTCTGCGCAAGCCGCAGCTGAACCCGAAGACGAACGACTTCGATCTCCTCGGCTCGAGCACGGTCAAGGCGGGCGACCAGGTGAGAGTCGAGGCGAACGTGTACAACTACAGCACCGGCGTGGCCGTCAACGACCTCCTCGTCAGCTTCCAAGCGATCGGTTACAGGTCTCAGGACGATACGGAGCTCCCGTTCGCGACCTGCCCCAACAACGCGCCGGTCACGCGCGGCCGATGCGAGATCGGCCACACGACCATCCCGCTGATCAACGCGTGGCCGGACAACGTCGCGAACGCGGCGATCGTCTGGGACACGACGCTCTTCGGCTCCGCCGTTCCCGATGCCATGGCCGACTACCGCATCTACGTGGTGCTCGACCCCAACGACGCGATCGTCGAGAAGTACGACACCGAAGACCCCAGCAAGGCCTACCCGTGCGTCAACAGCGACGGCAACCCCTGTCTCAACGGGACCCCCCTGCCGCCGGGCCTCGACCCCGGCCAGAACAACGAGGGCTTCGGGTACGTGACCGTCGCCCATGCGAGCGTCGCGGCGACGCCCCTCGCGGCGCTCGATGCCGACGTGTCGTTGCGCGCCGACGCCATCGCGGCCCGCGATGCGTCGGGCAGCATCCGCACCACTGACGTCTCCGCTCGCGTGAACCAGCCGCTGCCGCTGCGCTTCACCGTGCACAGCGATCGCAGCCACGAGGCCATCGGCCACCTGCTCGTCTACGACGGCGACCCCGCGCAGGGTGGCCAGACGATCGCGAGCAAGCTCGTCCACACCGGGAACGTCAACGGCGCGAGCGTCTGGTTCGACTGGACACCGCGCACCGCCGGCGAGCACCACATCTTCGCCAAGCTGCTGGAACGCACGAGCGATGCGCAGCCGGGCAACAACGTCGCGGCGTTGACCGTCAGCGTGACGCCAGAAGCCGTCTGCGCCGCGAACGTGTCAAAGCTCGTGACAGTGAAACCCGGCGGGCTCCGCCGAAACTCGGCGACCGGCCGCTACGTGCAGGAAGTGACCCTCACGAACATCGGCAGCGGCGCCGTCGTCGGTCCGCTCTCGCTGGTACTCGACAACCTCAGTCCCACCGCCACGCTCTTCAACGGGAGCGGCACGACGACGTGTGCGCTTCCCGCCCGTCCGTTCACGGCCGTC
>Ga0114129_10003445_pt1 | contig 22244 bp, 31 predicted proteins | sample RhiMetdeltSRZDD1_FD_80071 | JGI IMG/M metagenome (GOLD analysis project Ga0114129, IMG submission 80071) | Populus rhizosphere microbial communities from Tennessee, USA - Rhizosphere MetaG P. deltoides SRZDD1 (version 2) (version 2) | ecosystem: Host-associated > Plants > Roots > Rhizosphere >... | reverse complement strand
GCAGCGGCTTTATCTTTCCCCACTAAAGATTGCTCCGCCGTCGATGCAGCCACCAGAGTCCGTCCCGAATTGTCATCGATCACCTGAGCATAAACGTGTTTGCCAGAAAAATGAACTGACAGCCGCGGACGTTCTGCCGTGCCTGTCACTTTCTTCCGGATCCTTTGATGAACACGCTGTCGCGCTGCCTTACGAAACGTCGCCATAATTATTGAACGGTCTTGCCCACTTTGCGACGAATCTGCTCGCCCACGTAGCGAACGCCCTTACCCTTGTACGGTTCCGGAGGATAAAAACGACGGATGTCCGCGGCCACCTGGCCAACCAATTTTTTGTCCACGCCCTGGACGGTAATCTTCGTGTTTTCCGCGACTGTGATTTTAATGTCTTTTGGAATTGAAAATGGAACCGGATGAGAGAAACCGAGGCTCAAATTAAGCGTAGACCCCTGAACGGCAGCCTTGAACCCAACTCCTTCGATCTCGAGTTGCTTGGTAAAACCCTCGCTTACACCCTGCACCATGTTGTGCACGAGGCTGCGCGAAAGCCCATGCAACGCTTTCACGCTGCGTGTCTCTGCTTCGCGTACGACGGATATCCGATTGTCCTTCACGCTGGCCCGGATTTGACGCGGAAGCTTCCAGTCAAGTTTGCCCTTGGGCCCCTCGACCGAAACTGCTCCCTTCTCGTCAATGTTCACTTTGACCTTGTCGGGAATCTCGACTGCCTGGTTTACAATTCGTGACATAGATTTACCAAACGTACGCCAGTAGTTCGCCGCCCACTTTTTGCTTTCGCGCTTCGCGTCCCGATAAAACCCCGCGCGAAGTAGAAAGAATCGCCAAACCCATTCCACCGAGAACTCTTGGGATTTCATCGGCGCCAACATATCGCCGCAATCCTGGGCGGCTTACCCGACGCAGTCCTGCGATAGCACTCGAGCGGTTCACGAGTTTGTTGGTGATCTTGAGGCGCGGATGCGCAGCGCTCGTGTCAATTGAGTAATCGGAAATGTAACCTTCCTCTTTCAGGATGCGGGCGATCTCGGCCTTGATTTTCGAGTACGGAATAAGCACTTCCGGTTTCTGCGCACGTGTACCATTGCGCACACGCGCCAAAAAATCGGCAATTGGATCAGTAACAGTACTCATGAAAATCAGGCGGCTTGCGCGGCGGGCTTCTTAGCCCGGTCGCTGAACGGCATTCCCATTTCGCTTAACAGCGATTTGGCTTCCTCGCTGGTCCGTGCCGTTGTGACAATTGTAACATCAAATCCGATGTTGCGCTTGATTTTATCGAGCTCGACCTCAGGAAAAATCGATTGATCGGAAATTCCGAGCGTATAGTTCCCCTGACTATCAAAACTACGCGGAGAAACGCCGCGAAAATCACGGATCCGCGGCAATGCGGCTTTGATGAAACGCTCGAGGAATTCGTACATGCGCTCTCCCCGCAGAGTTACCTTCGCTCCAATAGCCTGGCCTTTGCGCAACTTGAAGTTCGAAATGCTCTTCTTTGCCAGTGTCTCCACAGGGCGCTGGCCAGTGATTAGCGCCAGTTCGGTTTTCGCTTCTTCCAGCGCCTGCTTCACATCAGATTGTGAGCCGACCGATGTGTTGATGACCACTTTTTCGACTCTCGGAACCTGGTGAACGTTTTTATAACCGTGCAGCTTTTGCAGCGCCGGCATAACGCGCTCTTTATAATGGCGATGAAATTCGTTTTCCATTTTCAGTTTGTCGTGTCGAGCGAAGTCGAGACACCTCTAATCGGTTAGGCTGCTTTCTTCTGTTCTTTCTCCTTCTTCGGTTTCTTCGCTGGCGCTTTCTCGATCTTCCTCTCGCGTTCGATCAATTTTACGTTGGAAATATGGATCGGGCCTTCACGTTCCGCGATCTTCCCGCTCGGATTATCCTGGGATTTTCGTAGGTGTTTCTTGATGATCCGCACGCCTTCGACGAGGACACGCTGTTTTCCCGGAAACACCGCCAGGACTCTCCCTGAAGAGCCACGGAAATTCCCTGAGATCACCTCGACCTGGTCGCCTTTTTTAACGTGACACTTGATGCGGTTCATAGGACTTCCGGAGCGAGCGACACAATTTTCATGAAATTCCGCTCGCGCAATTCTCGGGCGACCGGCCCAAAAATGCGCGTGCCGCGAGGATTTAAATCCTTATCGATTATCACAATGGCGTTGTTATCGAAGCGCAGCAGTGAACCATCCTCGCGCCGGATCGGTTGCTTGGTGCGAACGAGTACGGCGCGCACAACTTCCCCCTTCTTTACCGCCCCGTTTGCGGTTGCTTCCTTGACGTTTGCCGTAATCACGTCACCGATCCCTGCGTAACGCGTGGCTTTACCGATGACGCCAATCATCGTGGCCATGCGAGCGCCGCTATTGTCTGCCACATCCAGTCTGGATCGAATTTGTACCATCGAAATCTTCCTCTTACTTTTGGATGACCTCCACCAGGCGCCAGCGCTTCAGCTTGCTGAGCGGCCGCGTCTCCATAATGCGAACCTTGTCGCCAGTTTTTGCCTGGTTCTGCTCATCGTGGGCGTAGAATTTTTTCATCTGTTTGACGATCTTGCCAAACTTGGGATGTGGCACACGCGTCACCGTGCGCACCACGATTGTTTTGTTCATGTCGCTGGAAACCACTTCGCCGGTGCGGGTCTTGCGCGAGCCACGGTCGCCAGCAGCGGGAGCAGATTGCGGTTGGAGTTCGTCAGCCATAGTTACTTCGCTTCAGTTTGCTTCTCGCGCTCGGATAGCACGGTCTCGATTCTTGCAATATCTCGCCGCAACAGGCGCAACCTGCTGGGCTGCTCCAACTGCCCACTCTGCTGCTGCAAACGAAGGTGAAGCCTTTCCTGGCGCAGGTCCCGCCTTTTTGTCAGCAACTCGTCCGTGGTCAACTCGGTGATTTCTTTCATTTTCATGATGCTTAAGCGGCCCTCACGTGATGGCGCGTAAGGAACTTCGTCCGCACCGGCAATTTGTCGGCAGCCAGTCGCAGGGACTCGCGCGCCACAGATTCCGGCACACCGTCCAACTCGAACAAAATATTGCCAGGCCGCACCGTCGCGACCCAAGACTCAGGCTGGCCTTTGCCCTTGCCCATGCGCGTTTCCGGTGGACGCGCGGTTACCGATTTGTCCGGGAAAATGCGAATCCACAGTTTGCCCTTACGCTTCATGTTACGAGTGAGGGCTACGCGCGCAGCTTCCAATTGCGTGTTCGTAATCCACGCGCGTTCGAGTGTCTGCAATCCAAACTCGCCAAAATCGATCTTGAGATTGCGCGAAGCGGTCCCCTTGCGGCTTCCCCGCTGGGACTTTCGATACTTCACGCGTTTTGGCATTAAGGGCATAAAAATGTCTCCTTAGACTTCAGCCGGCGCTGGCGGCGGTGGGGGCGGAGAAGCCGGCTGGGGTGCTACCTCCTCCTGCTTCTTACAAATCCAGCACTTCACTCCGATTTTTCCGTAGACGGTATTTGCTTCGGCAAACCCGTAATCGACTGGTGTTCGTAACGTGTGCAGCGGAACCTTACCTTCCCGATACCATTCCGAGCGCGAAATCTCCGCGCCGTTGAGTCGCCCCGAACACCGAAGCCGAATTCCTTCAGCGCCAAAATCCATTGCAGTCTGCACCGCTTTTTTCATTGCTCGGCGATAAGCAATCCGACGTTCAATTTGCAATGCCACATTTTCCGCGACCAGTTGCGCATCGAGCTCCGGTGTCTTGATCTCCTGAATGTCGATCTTGACCTGTTTGCCCTGGGCCATTTTGGAAATCTCTTCGGTCATCTTCTCAATCTCGGCGCCTTTGCGTCCGATCACGATTCCCGGACGCGCGGTGAAAATGGTTACTCGGATGCTGTTCCACGCCCGCTCGATGACAATTTTGGAGACGGCAGCGTACTGCAGCTTCTTTTTCACGTAATTTCGAATCTCCAAATCGGAGTGCAAAAATTCCGGCAACTCCTGTGGCGAGGCATACCAGCGCGAGCGCCAGTCGCGGTTCACGCCCAGGCGAAAGCCAATCGGATTAACTTTTTGTCCCATAAAAATTTACTTGCTCGATTTCTTGGCCGCCTTTTTCGCTCGCGGCTTTTTCTCTGGCGCCGCGCTTTCGGTCGCATCACCGGCTGCGGCTTCTTTCTTCTTCTCGGCCCGTTGTTCCGCTTTCTTTTTCGCTTTTCTGGTCTCGCGCGTCTCAACCTTAATTTCGTCCGTAAGCACGATGCGGATATGGCTGGTTCGCTTCAAAATCCGGCTGGCGCTACCCCTGGCACGCGCCATGATCCGCTTGAACGTTGGGCCCTCGCCCACGACCGCTTCTTTTACGACCAATCCGTCGGGCTTGAGATTGGCGTTGTTCTCGGCATTAGCGATCGCGCTTTTCAGCGTCTTATTAATAAGGAACGCCGCTTTCTTAGGTGTGAAAGCAAGCAGATCGAGTGCTGCCGAGACCGGCAGACCCTGGATCTCACGCGTGACTTCGCGCGCCTTAAACGGCGAAATCCGTGCATATTTATATATCGACCTGACTTCCATTGTTTCGTTCCGTAATTCGAGAATCGAAATTCGTAACTCGGTTACCCGACTGACGATTCTCGCTTCTCGATTCTCGTCCTCACTTGACGCTCACGTTCGGTTGCGCATCCACCTGGAGGCGGTCCCCTACTTTTATTCTTTCCTTCTTTGAATCCATTTCCTGAATCACCGCGCCGCAGATCCTTTGTCGGACATCGATTACTCGCAGGGTCGCGATCCTTTTATCGCCACGCATTACCCGCATTGGCATCCCAACCTTGACACCTTGTTTTTCGCCGAGGTTGCCAACTACGAACGACCATTCATCCTTCACGCTGATCACGTTCCCGTCCATCAAACTTGGCGTAGGCGACTCCGGCTCGTTCGTCGACTTTGTGACCATCTTGTCAACACCACGGAGCTGGGTCTCAACGTCCATTCGCGCCTTCGGATCCGCGCTCTGCGACGTTTTCAAGTAACACAACATGGCCTCGTCCAGGCGCAACATCTGGTCGCGATACTCGTCGCGCTCCTTCTGTGCGAGTTGAAGATCGCTCACTGCGGCCAGCAAACGCTGCTCCAGTTTTGCCCGGTCTTTGCTCGCTGATGCAAGGCCGAGTGCCTCCATTTGCAATTGCAGATCGGAGTATTTGCGACGAAACAATTCTGCTTCCGCATTGGACTCCGCCAGGCTGCTCGTCAGCGCCTTCAGCGATTCCTGGGCAATTAATAATTGCCTCTGCAGGTCCTCACTTTGATGAACCAAGTCCACTGCGGTCACCTCTGAAGGCAGCCGTGTTGGTTCGGAATTCGCTGCTGCGGTATCGCCCGCTCTCGCGTTCTCAGTTTTGGATTCTGACAAAGAACTATTTCCCTCTGCGGCCAGCTCTTGCGCCAGCGTAACGCAGCCCACTATCAAAAAAGCCGATAGTCGACAGTTGATTGTTGATAGGTTCACCTTGGCAAAACGCACAGGTTCATTCTATCAACTAGCAACTCGTAACTAAAACTATTTCGTGACCTTCGCCGTATGCGAACCGTGCTTCTTGAACACGCGCGTGGGCGAAAATTCGCCGAGTTTATGACCGACCATGTTCTCGGTTACAAAAACGGAATTAAACGACTTTCCGTTATGCACCAAAAACGTGTGGCCGACAAAATCCGGCGTCACCATCGAGCGCCGCGACCACGTTTTGATCGGTTTCTTCACGCCCGAACTGTTCATCTTGTCGATCTTCTCCAGAAGATGCAATTCGACGAAGGGTCCTTTCTTTAACGATCTAGCCATAAAAATCAAGTGAGAACAGTGAGAAGCAAGAGCTGATTCCCGCTCCGACAAAATCAAACCTTCTTCTTCGGTCTTCTCCTTTCCAAAATAAAACGATCGCTCGGCTTATGTTTGCTCCGCGTCTTATATCCTTTGGCCAGTTGTCCCCAGGGACTAACCGGATGATGCCGGCCGCCGCCGCCTTTTGATTTACCCTGGCCGCCACCCATTGGATGATCGATCGGATTCATCACCATCCCGCGCACGTGGGGGCGGCGTCCTTGCCAGCGAGTACGTCCTGCTTTACCGCTGGATACATTCATGTGATCGACGTTTCCAACCTGGCCAATCGTCGCGAAGCAGTTTTCGTGGATGCGGCGAATTTCGCCGGAAGGCATCTTCACCAGTGCATAACCGCCTTCGATGTTCGTTAACGTCGCCTGTTGCCCCGCGCTCCGTGCAACCTGTCCACCGCGGCCTGGACTCAATTCGATGTTATGGATGTTGGTGCCCAGCGGAATCGCACGAAGCGGTAACGCGTTTCCCAGATCGGGTGCGACGTTGTCTCCGGCGGCGACCGTTGATCCTACTTGCAAACCATTCGGTGCAAGAATGTAGCTTAGTTCGCCGTCAGCATACTTGATGAGGGCAATGCGCGCAGAACGGTTCGGGTCGTATTCAATTCCGACAACTTCCGCAGAGACGCCGCGTTTGCGTCGTTTGAAATCAACCTTGCGATATTTCTGTTTGTGTCCGCCACCAATGTGGCGTGACGTGAGCCGGCCGTAACTATTGCGACCGCCGCTTTTTTTCTTCGGTTCAACCAGCCTTTTCTCAGGCCGCCACTTTGTGATTTCATCGAACGCAGGCAGCGACTTAAAGCGCAGTGTCGGCGTTAATGGGCGAAATTCTTTTAGAGCCATAACGATTCAAGAATTCGATTTCTCTGTCGTCAGATGAGATCGATCTTCTCGCCCTCCTTCAACGTGACAATCGCTTTCTTCCAGCGCGGGCGTCGTCCCACGGGTCCCCGGACTCGCTTCTCCTTGCCCGCATAATTACAGGTGTTCACATCAACCACTTTCTTTTGGAAGAGGCGCTCGATTGCATTCTTGATTTCAATCTTGTTCGCACGCGGACTAACGCGAAAGACATACTTGTTCTGCTTCTCGCTCATCAGGGTTGACTTTTCGGTCAACGACGCTGTTTGAATGATCTCGTGTGGTTCGTTCATTGTTTACTTCGCATGTTCGCTGGTTCGGACCGGACGAGTTCGCTCCGCCAATCTTTCCAGCGCCTTCTGCGTGACGAGAATTTTCTCGAACGCGAGGAGTTGCTCTGTATTCACGTCGGAAGCGGTAGCAAGCGTCACTGGCTCCACGTTGCGGCCCGACTTCAAGGTCGTTTTATCAAACGCATCCGAGACCAACAAAACTTTCCGGGCGTCTGTTTGTTTTTTCAGCAATCCGACGAACGACTTCGTTTTCAGTTCCGGAACAACGAATTTGTCGATCGTCAAAACGTCGCCTGCCTTGATCCGTTCGCTTAACGCCTTTCGAAAAGCAAGACGCCGCACGGATTTGGAAATCTTTTTGGAATAATCGCGCGGTTTTGGTCCAAAGACGACGCCACCGCCACGCCAGATTGGCGACGACTTATAGCCGGCCCGCGCGCGACCGGTGCCCTTCTGTCGCCACGGTTTTGCGCCCGACAAATCCACTTCTGCTTTGGTTTTCGTGTTGGCAGAACCGGATCGACGCGCCGCGCGCATCGCGACGACCGTATCATGAACAGCCTGGGAGCCTCTTCCGTCTTCGATTAGCTCGATCCCGGCTTCCTTGGCAGCGGCTTTGGTTAAAACTTTGGCGCTCATCGGATCCTTATCGCGGGCTTCTTCGCCGCTTCCTCCTGATCATGTTTGCGATGCTCCGCATGTACCGCCAAGACTCTCTCAGGATGCTTAATCGCCGGCCTAACGATCACATAACTTCCATTCGCTCCCGGAACGGCACCGCTGACCAAGATGATTTTTTCGGCTTCGCGCACCTGCATGACCTGCAGATTCTGCACGGTGACGCGTTCATCACCCAGGTGACCAGGCATCCCCATGTTTTTCCAAATACGGCCCGGAGTAGAACGATTGCCGACGGCACCAATCCGTCGATGCGTTTTCGAACCGTGTGCCGCACCTTGTCCGTGGAAGTTGTGCTTCTTCATTACACCCTGAAATCCTTTTCCTTTCGATCGGCCAATCACATCGACGTAGTCGCCTGCCTGAAACTGCGTAACGCTCAAATTGATTTCGCCTTCCGGAAGATCGTTGGTCAGGCGAAATTCACGCACGAATTTTTGCGGCTCCACGCCAGCCTTTTTGAATTCGCCAAGCAAAGCTTTAGTCACGCGCGATTCCTTCTGCACGCTGAATCCGACCTGCACGGCCGAATAGCCGTCGTTCTCCTGAGTCAAACGACGCAGCAAAACGTTATCGCCGGCCGCGATCACGGTCACGGGACGCAATCGACCCTTGGCGTCGTAAACGCTGGTCATACCAATTTTTTGTCCAAGAAGTCCGATGCTCATGACCGTCTAATCTCAAATCTTTCAGAAAAGCCTCCGTTTAAATCTTAATCGTAATGTCAACGCCCGCAGGCAAATTCAACTTCTTTAGTTCATCCACCGTTTTCGCCGTCGGCTCAATGATGTCCAGCAGCCGCTTGTGCGTGCGAATCTCAAATTGTTCCATCGATTTTTTATCAACGTGGGGGGAACGATTTACCGTGAATTTCTCAATCAATGTCGGCAACGGAATCGGCCCGGCCACGCGCGCTCCCGTGCGCTTCGCAGTCTCGACAATCTCCACCGCGGATTGATCGAGCATGCGGTTATCGAACGCCTTCAAGCGGATTCGGATTCGCTGGCCATTACTCATTTGGTCTCTTTCTGATCGAGAATGGCCGAAACCAGATTGGCCGGCACCGGTTGGAAATGGGAAGGTTCCATCGAGTAACTGGAGCGGCCTTTGGAAAGTGAACGGATGGCAGTCGCGTAACCGAACAACTCGGCGAGTGGAACCTCGGCATGAATGATCGCGAGATTGCCGCGCGTTTCGATGCTTTGAATGCTGCCACGACGTCTGCTCAGGTCGCCGCAGATATCCCCCTGGAACTCGTCCGGGGTGATGTTTTCGACTTTCATGATCGGCTCCAATAGAATCGGTTTCCCCTGCTTAAATCCATCTTTCATGGCAAAAATCGCCGCCATTTTGAATGCAAGTTCGCTGGAATCGACTTCGTGGAACGAACCGTAAACGATATCGACCTCAACATCGACAACAGGATAACCGCCGAGCACGCCGTTGAGCACCGCTTCCTGGATTCCCTTTTTGACGGCTGGAATGTATTCGCGCGGAATGATGCCGCCGACGATTTTGTTCTCGACGAGGAGACCTTTGCTGCGCTCGGCCGGACGCACATCCACTTCCACGTGTCCATACTGACCGCGGCCGCCGGATTGTTTAATCAACTTGCCGACGCCGTGCGCGTTCGTGGTGATCGTTTCGCGATAGGCGATTTGCGGCTTACCCGCGTTTGCGTCCACTTTGAACTCGCGAAACATGCGGTCGCGAATGATTTCCAGGTGCAACTCGCCCATTCCTGCGATGATTGTTTGGCCGGTATCTTCGTGCGTATAGACGCGAAAGGTCGGATCTTCTTCTGCGAGTCGCTGAAGCGCAGTCGCCATTTTTTCCTGGTCCAATTTTGTCTTGGGCTCAATCGCCATCGAAATGACGGGGTCAGGGAAAGACGGCGGTTCGAGAAGGATCGGATGGTCCTCATCGCAGAGCGTGTCGCCGGTGGTGATATTTTTAATACCAACGATGGCGGCAATATCGCCGGAGTAACACGTCTCAATGTCCTCGCGCTTGTCCGCTTGAATCTGGATTAAGCGCGAAATCCGTTCGCGCTTGTTAGTGCGCGGATTGTAAACCGTGTCGCCCTTACTTAGCGTGCCGGAGTAAACGCGAAAGAAAACCAGTTTCCCGACAAACGGGTCACTCCAAAGTTTGAAGGCTAGCGAGCAAAAGATGCCATTGTCATCCGTCGGCACTTCTATTGGCTCCCCGCTATCTGGGTCTTGACCTTTCGCGGGCGGAATGTCGAGCGGACTCGGCAAATAATCGACTACGGCGTCGACCAAATACTGAATGCCGATGTTCTTCAACGCCGAGCCGCCGATTACCGGAACAAATTTATTGGCGATCGTTTGTCGCCGAATTCCAGCTTTCAACAGCTCCGGCGTAACCGGCTTTTCATGGATGACGGCCTCGGCAACATCATCATCGAGATTGGAAACTTGTTGGACCAGATCGTTATAAGTCTTCTCAACAATGTCGACATACTCCTTTGGCACATCGGTGACTTCATACGTCGATCCGAGTTGATCGTTTTCGGAATAGATGATGGCCTTCTTATTGATGACGTCGAGTTGACCGCGCAGCTGATCTTCCTTACCCAGTGGCAGCAAAACTGGCCAGGCGTTCGCGCCGAGTTTTTTGTGGATGCTTTCCACCGACATTTCGAAGTCTGCGCCGACTCGGTCCATCTTGTTGACGAACGCCAACCGCGGCACGTTGTATTTGGTCGCCTGACGCCAGACTGTTTCGGATTGCGGTTGCACGCCGGCTACGCCGTCAAAAACGGCGATAGCACCATCGAGAACGCGTAACGAACGTTCCACCTCGGCGGTGAAATCCACGTGTCCCGGCGTATCAATAATGTTGATCCGCTCCTTGATGCCTTCGAAAATTTTGTAAACGCCTTCTTCCTTACGTTGCGTCCAGGCGCAGGTTGTGGCGGCTGAAGTGATCGTAATTCCGCGCTCGCGTTCCTGCTCCATCCAGTCGGTAACGGTCGTGCCCTCATGCACCTCACCCATCTTGTGGATCATGCCGGTGTAAAACAGCACGCGTTCCGTTATCGTTGTCTTGCCGGCGTCAATGTGCGCTGCGATGCCGATGTTCCGCGTCCGTTCCAACGGGAACTTGCGATCCGGCGAGTTTGGATTTTTCGCCGCAGTCTTTTTCTGTTCCATCGTCGCCGTCGCCATAACCTTTACCATCTGAAATGCGCAAACGCGCGATTCGCTTGCGCCATTTTATGGGTGTCTTCGCGCTTCTTAATCGCGTTCCCCTGGCCTGCCGCAGCATCCTTGATCTCGTGCGCCAGAGCTTCGGCCATGGGCATGCCTTTTCGATTGTCCGCGTATTGAACGATCCACCGAGTAGCCAGGGAAATTTGTCGCGCAGGCGTCACTTCCATCGGGACCTGATAAGTTGCTCCGCCGACTCGGCGCGATTTCACTTCCAATCGCGGACGGACATTTTCGATCGCTTTGTTTACAACTTCCAACGGATCGACCGAATCGGAACCCTCGCGAGATTTGTCGATCGCGGTGTACACGATCCGCTCCGCCAGCGATTTCTTACCGCGCTTCATCACGGTCGTAATGAGTCGGGCTACCGCCGGACTCCCGTAACGGGAATCAACGTGCTCCTCTTTCTTGTAAACTCTTTTCCGTCGCGACATCGTCGATTTTTCTATCCGATATTATTTCTTCTCGGCAGCGGCCTCTTTCGCAGCGCCGCCTCCGCCAGCACCAGCTTTCGGGCGCTTCGCCCCGTATTTGGAGCGGCCGCGCCGACGTCCATCCACGCCCAGTGCGTCGAGCGTCCCGCGCACAATATGATAGCGGACACCCGGTAAATCTTTCACGCGTCCCCCGCGCACGAGCACGATCGAGTGCTCCTGTAAATTATGTCCCTCGCCCGGAATGTAGGCAATCACTTCCTGACCATTCGTCAACCGCACTTTTGCCACTTTGCGCAACGCAGAATTCGGCTTCTTCGGTGTGCGCGTCATCACCTGCACACACACGCCGCGCCGCTGAGGACAATCCATGAGCGCCGGTGATTTCGATTTCACCGACACCTTACGGCGTCCTTTCCGAATCAATTGATTAATCGTAGGCATCTTCCAAATTTCACAAACAAAGCGCCGCCAATAGCGTTGTGCGCGGGGCGACAAAAAACCCGCCCAGGTCGCGCAGCAAACTCTCTCACGCGCCTGATGCGGTGGGGCGTGAATATAGAGGGAAAAATGCGGTCTGCAAAAAATATTTTGCACTTCGTTTGTCATTCCCGCCGGTGTCGAGGAATCTCTGATTGAGATGCGGAAAATCTTCGAACGTTTAGCAACCGATGCGCAGTCGAAAGCGCGGCGGGGACGCCTAACGAGTGCGCATGGCACAATCGATACTCCAGCGTTTATGCCAGTGGGAACGCAAGGTTCGGTGAAAGGCATCAGTCCCCGCGAACTGCGTGAACTAAATGCGCAAATCATTCTTGGAAACACGTACCATCTATTCGTTAGGCCAGGACTCGATGTGATTAAACATTTTGGCGGCCTCCACAACTTTATGAACTGGCGTGGGCCGATTCTGACCGACAGTGGCGGTTATCAGATTTTCTCATTGGCGAAATTGCGGAAAATCACTGAGGAGGGCGTCGAATTTCAAAATCACATTGATGGCGCGCGAGCATTCATTTCACCAGAGATAGCCATGGAAATTCAGACACTGCTCGGGAGCGATATCGCGATGGCGCTCGATGAATGCGTTCCGTATCCGTGCGAATACGATTACGCAGCACAAAGTGCGGAAATGACAACGCGCTGGGCGAAGAGATGCAGGGAATGGAGACGGCGAAACGGGGAGACGGCGAAACGGGGACTCTCCCACTCGCCCACTCGCCCACTCGCCGATTCGATGCTTTTCGGCATCGTTCAAGGCGGAACATTCGAGAATCTACGCAAGGAAAATGCGCAGGCGATTGTGGATATTAATTTCGACGGTTACGCCATCGGCGGGGTCAGCGTGGGCGAGCCAGAGGAAGAAATGATGCGAGCCGTTGAATGGGCTGAGCCATTTCTGCCCGGAGATAAACCGCGTTATGCGATGGGACTCGGTACGCCGCCGCAACTGCTGGAGTTGATCGCGCGCGGGATGGACATGTTTGACTGTGTGTTACCGACACGCCTGGCGCGAAATGGGACGGCATTCACCAGGGCGGGCACGATCAATTTAAAAAATGCAGAGTTCATTTTGGACAAGAAGCCAATTGAAGAAAACTGCACGTGCGAAGCCTGTCGCGAATTTCCGAGGGGCTATATTCGGCATCTCGTCAAGGCGGAAGAAATTCTCGGGCTGCGCCTGATCACGCTGCACAACCTGCATTTTTATTTAGATCTAATGAATCGAGCGCACGCTGAAATTGAAAAGGGAACGTTCGATCAGTTTCGCAAAGCGTTTGTAGGAGAATACAAAACGCGAGATGCCTTGACGATTGAATGATGGACCCCAGGCGCCTCTTTATTCTTTAGTGGCTGCCCTTCGTGCTGCACGAAGATCGACAACGAACTTCTCATACTCGCGTCGCCGCGATGTCTCGTCCGGTTGTCGAAGGAGAGACGAGGGATGCACTGTGGCCATCGCTCTCGGAGCAAGCCTGGATGACAACAATTTGCCGCGCTCTCGCGTAACACGGAATGATGGACCGAAAATCGCCTGAGCTGCCGTCGCGCCAAGGCAGAGCAGCAACTTTGGTTTGACCAGGCGCAGCTCCGCTTCCAGCCACGGCCGACAGGCCGCGATCTCGCGCGAATTTGGTTTCTGGTGAATCCGGCGTTTCCCCCGAGGCTCCCACTTGAAATGTTTCACCGCGTTCGTGACGTAAACTTCCCTGCGATCGATTCCGGCTTCTTCGAGCGCTTCGTCCATGATTTTCCCAGCGGGTCCAACGAAAGGTTTACCTTCCTGATCTTCGTAATCGCCCGGCTGTTCGCCGACCAGCATGATCGCCGCGTCTTTCGGGCCCTCCCCAAACACGGTTTGTGTGGCCCGCTTGTAGAGATGACATGCTGTGCATTCGAGCGACGCATCGCGCACCTCGGCCAGGCTTGATGTGTCCGGCGGTTGCGCCGGTCGCGCATATTCTTCAGTCGCTGTGGCCATCTTCGACTATAAATCGCAGCGGCGTTACAATTTGTGTCTGTTTAGCCAAATGATTCTGGAAACGCCCCGACTGATTCTGCGCCCGTTCCGAGAAGAAGACATCGAACGCCTCGCCGAACTCATGGCGAACCGCGACTTCATGCGCTTTTCGCTCGGTCCATACTCACGCGAGCAAACGCAGGTACTCCTGCAGAAATTCCTTATGTGGAACCAGACCGGTTTGTCTTCGCCCTTTGCCGTTGTTCTCCGCGAGAAAGAGCGCGTTCTCGGCTATTGCGGATTTCTCCATCACGCAGAAGTGCCCGGGGAAGTGGAAATTGGTTACCGACTCGATCCTGCGTATTGGAACCGTGGTCTGATTACGGAAGCCGCAAGGGCTGTTCGCGATTACGCGTTTGTCGGTTTAAAATTGCCACGAGTGATTTCGCTGATTCACCCGGAAAACATCCCCTCGCGGCGTGTGGCAGAGAAAATTGGACTGATGCCGGAAAGGGAAATCACGTTTCGCGGTTTTCCGACGATTGTGTTTGCGTTGTCTCGGGAGCACTGGCAGGCGGCGCATGCCGCTGGATGAACTCGCGCGCCAGTGCGCGATACGCTTCGGCGGCCGCTCCACTCGGAGCATATTCCAGAATGGACTTCCCAAAGCTCGGCGCCTCGCTCAAGCGCACACTCCGCGGAATCACCGTTTGGTAAACGCGTTCGCCGAAATGCTGGCGCACCTCGGCTACCACCTGCTCGCTAAGATTTGTCCGCCCGTCGTACATTGTCATGACGATGCCGCCCAACTCGAGACGTTTATTCGCGCCTGAATCGCGCACCTGCTCGATCAGTCGGACAATCTTTACCAGTCCTTCCAGCGCGAAATATTCACACTGAATTGGAGTCAGAAGTTCATCGGCGGCGGCGAGCGCGTTGCTCATCAGGATTCCAAGCGACGGCGGACAATCCAACAGAACAAAATCAAACGTCTCATCTGCGTGAAGCGGCCGGAGCGTTTCCGCGAGGCGTGTGAGATGACTCGGCATCCGCGCGATCTCAACCTCCGCGCCGGCAAGATCGAGATCGGAAGGCACAATAAACAAACCGTCGCGCTCCGTGGGAAAGATTCTTTCGATAATGGAGGCGTCGCCAATTAATGGCTCATAAAGACTGGTTTGCTCTACTGCCTGCAAGCCAAACGAACTGGTAGCGTTCGCTTGAGGATCAAGATCGATAATCAAAACGCGATGGCCTACCTCAGCCAGAGCAGCGCCGAGATTAACGGCTGTAGTGGTTTTGCCCACGCCGCCTTTTTGATTAGCGATCGCGACGATTTTCATAAATCAGAATAACCAATCTATTCATTCGGGACTGCAGCATTGTTTGCCGTTTTCGAAGTTCGCCAGATGATGTTGCCAGTCGCCGTAAACGGAAACTAAATTTTTAGGATTTCAGATTTGAATTTCGGCAGTAGCGTTTAAACGTCCAACGCCGTGAAAGCTCCTTCAGTACCAATCGAACCAGCGCCAATCATGAAGCCCGATGAGGGCGAGGAACCCGTTCTCCTACGCAGCGAGGACCCGCGCGGCGTAGTCACGCTGACACTCAACCGAGCGCAGGCGTTCAACGCACTGTCTGAAGCAATGCTCACGGCACTACAGCGTGAATTCGAGACAATAGCCGAAGACGAGTCATTAAGGGTGGTCGTACTCGCAGCGGAGGGCAAAGCGTTCTGCGCCGGTCACGATCTAAAAGAAATGCGCGCAAAGCCATCGCTTCAGTACTACGAGGATCTTTTCAACCAATGTTCCGAGATGATGCTTTGCATCCAGGGATTGCCCGTGCCCGTCATCGCTCGTGTTCAAGGCTTGGCCACCGCGGCGGGCTGCCAGCTGGTAGCGATGTGCGATCTCGCTGTCGCGTCGAGCACTGCAAAATTCGCAGTCAGCGGAGTTAACCTTGGTCTTTTTTGCTCGGCGCCTGGCGTGGCGCTGGCTCGCAATGTTTTGCGTAAGGCCGCGTTCGAGATGCTTGTAACTGGCGAATTTATCAGCGCCGACGAAGCAAAACTGCGCGGATTGATCAATCGCGTCGTGGAACCGGAACAGCTCGATGCCGAAGTTGAGAAACTCGTTACGGCAATCATTGCAAAACCGCGTGTCGCCGTAGCCATCGGGAAGGAATTCTTTTACCGGCAAATTGAACTGGGCATCGCCCAAGCCTATGAATCAGCTGCGCAAACCATGGCGTCCAACATGATGAATGAAGCTGCGCTCGAAGGCGTTCAGGCCTTCATTGACAAGCGGCCGCCGCACTGGCGCAAAAAGGAATGAAACGTCGCACCGGTGAATCGGCGACGCGGCGAATCCGCTTTAACGTTTTAACCTTTCCGTGACTTTTACTCTTCAAGAAGTGGCCGCGATGTCGGGCGGCGAGTTGGTTGGCGATCCAAAACTGACGATCACCGGCGCTGCATCGCTGACCGAAGCAAGCAGCGGCGAGATCAGTTTTTTCGCCGATCGAAAATATATCGGACTGCTGCGCAAAACACGCGCTTCGGCTGTTTTCGTTCCCCTCGATTTCGCCGAACCGCTGGCTGCCGCTCAGGTTCGCGTCGCAAATCCTACCAAGGCGTTCGAGCAAGTTGTGCTCAAATTCGCACCCAAACCGATCACCTTTGCGCCAGGGGTTCATCCGAGCGCGATTGTCGGATCTGGCGTTCGCCTTGGAGAACGTGTTTCAATTCAGCCTCACGCAGTAATCGAAGACGGTTCCCAAATCGGCGATGACACAGTCATTGGCGCGGGGAGCTATATTGGACATGAAGCAATAGTCGGGTCCGCATGCCTGATTTATCCGCTCGTGACCATTCGTGAGCGAAGCCGGATTGGTTCGCGAGTAATCATTCATAGCGGAGCGGTAATTGGTGCGGACGGCTTTGGCTTTGAAATGGTTGATGGCCGGCACCAAAAGATTCAGCAGCTCGGGATTGTGCAAATCGACGATGACGTCGAAATTGGCGCGAATACGACCGTTGACCGCGCCCGTTTTGGGCGGACATGGATCCAGCAAGGAGTGAAGATCGACAACCTCGTGCAAATCGCGCACAACGTGATCATCGGAAAAAACTCCGTGATTGTGGCTCAGACAGGCATCTCAGGCAGCACGCGTGTTGGCGAGCGCGTTATCATGGGTGGGCAGGTTGGCATAGTGGGCCACATCGAAATTGCAGACGGAACTATGATTGCGGCGCAAAGCGGCATCTCCAAGAGTGTTCCGGGAGGCGTCTGGTTCGGCTATCCGGCAGTCCCGATTGCCGAAGCAAAGCAACAGATTGCCTGGATTCACCGGCTCGGGAAACTCTTTGCGCGAGTAAAAGAGATTGAGAAGAAATTGGGACGTTAGAAATTCGGGAAGGACTTCTAAAGCGACGCGTTTTAGCGCTTCACCTTTTACGATCCAACGGCTCAAGAAGTCCGCGAAGCGCTTCAGACGAGATCCATTCTGCGCCGCACGCCTCGACTGTCTCTCCCTCCATGGAGTCGGACGTAGCCACCATTAACTCAAATCGTTTCGCGTATTTGCTTGCCAGCCGTTCGATGATGGCGTCGGCAGTCTGACCCGTGCGGGAATAAAAGATTTGCACGTCAGCCGGGTCCGACGTTGCCTCGATCTTTTTTCCTTTCCCATCAAAGACGACTACCACGTGCACACCGGTCCAATCCTGGTAGTGCCGCAAACATTTGATCAGCGCCTCGCGTGCCAGCGAGGATCGCCGTGCGTGGAGCCTGCGCAATTCAGGCCAAGCAAAAATAACACTGTGCCCGTCGACAATCAGATAACGGGCCCGCTGTGGCATCTCTATTCTGTGCGTGTATCGCCGAGCTGGGTCGTCACAGAAAGGTCGAATCGAATTTACGCTGCTGCTTCGGGTTCCTTCTTTGTCCGCGGTTTGGCTGCCGCCGGTTGCATAGCGCTGGCTCGAAGCGCCGCTTTTTTGCGCTGTAGATACGCTCTATGCCGCTTGCGTTTCGCTCGTACACGATGCTGTTGTCCCACGAGATGTCTATCGGTTGAAACACCAAAAAACGCAATCGCTTTTGGGCGCAATCGTTCGCCCTCAAACCGCTCGGTTGAAATTAGGATTGCGTTTCTGCGCGATTCGTCTAAAAAAGCGCATTCGATGGCGCACCCTCAATCGGTGGTATCCACTCTGACACCGAAAAGCGTGGCCGGTTTGGCCATTGTGCTGCTCGCGTTAGCAGCGGTTTTCGGAATTCTAAACGGCCAAAAAATAAAGGCTCTCCGAGCCGGCGTGGCGAATGCACAGGTTGCGCGCGATGCAGCCGAACGCCGCACGCGCGAAAAGGTGAACACGGCGCCTGGCGGCACTGCAGAAGAACAGACCAAACTGGCCCAGGCAGAAAACAGAGCTGCAAAAGCCGAGGCCGAGCTCGCGCAAGTACAGAAAGAGAAAGCCGATCTGCAGGCCAAATTGAACGAGAATCAAAAAGAGAGCGCTTCGTCGCAGACACCGGGGTCAGACATCGAAAAAAATTCAAATGCTTCGGCGGCAGATAGCCCCGTCACGGCGTCGCCAGCCGCGGATGTGCAGTCGCAGGTCGATGATCTTCGCCGTCAGCTGGACAGCGCAGAAAAAGAAAAAGCTTTCCTTTCCGAAAAACTTCAGGACATGCAAGAGCGTGCAGATCAGCCGAAGGAAGCGAAAAAACGGCGGGAAGCCGTTCGCGAGACCTCCCCGCGCCGAACAGGGTTGCGCGGGACAGTTTTAGCAGTCAATCAGGCGTATAACTTCGTGGTATTGAATCTCGGCGCTCGCCACGGGGTCGAGTCGAATGCAGAGATGCTTGTTCTGCGGGATGGAGCATTGGTCGGAAAAATTCGAATTTCTTCAGTTGAACCGGCGACCGCCATCGGCGATATCATCAGCAGCAGTTTGGCGCGTGGGGCCCAAATGCAACCTGGAGACAATGTGATCTATGCTGGCACAAGTCCGTAACCTTCGAACTATAGTCGTCCCCGTCCTGCTGTGTGCATTTATGGTGGCCATGACCTCATGCGCAACAACGCAGAAGCAAACCGCACTGGTGAACGATCCGGACGACCGTCACGACTCAATGATCCCGTGGAACAAGCAGGAAAAATGGGAAACCACCGGCCAGTTTGCCGGAATGACCGATAGACGCTGACGCGTAAGCTGTGGCCGCGGGTGCTCACTGCGGCAGGAACGAACGGCTACAACACCCGGCGATCAAATCCATAAACCGGCTGGGATCACTGCGTTCTTGGGTATCACGACAATGCCGTCGCGGATAAAGTAATTATCTCCATCGAAATTTGGCGGCTTACCTTCAGGCGTAATCACGACGCCGTCGGCGATACGTGCGTTTTTGTCGATGATGGCGCGATCGATCACACAATTGCGCCCGATGCCCATGGGCGGCTGTGACGAATCCGTTTGTCCCAACTCAAAATAATCAGCACCCATCACGATGCTGTTCCGGATCGTCGCGCCGCTCCGGATAACGCTGCGAATTCCCACCACACATCGCTCCAGATGCGCATCGGAGATGATGCATCCATCCGAAATGATCGCCTGCCGCAGTGTGGCACCGTTGATCTTGCTTCCAGGCAAAAAGCGCGGGTGCGTGTAAATAGGAGCCTCGGGTTCAAAGAAACTGTACTCGGGCACTACATCGGTGAGATCCAGATTCGCCTCATAGAACGCGCGGATTGTTCCGATGTCTTCCCAGTAACCCTCAAAGATAAACGCGCTGACATGCCGGTCTTGAATCGATAGCGGGATAATATGTTTGCCGAAATCGAACAAATCGTTCTGCAACGATTGTATAAGCACATCGCGGTTGAAGACGTAAATTCCCATTGAGGCCTGGAACAATTCCTCATCTTCGTTGGAACCGATGGCGCCGAGCAGCTCCCGGCTCATTTTCATCTCCTGCAAAATTGCTTTATCGGTTGGTTTCTCGACAAAGCGCGTAATCCGCCGGTCCACGCCACTCTGCATGATGCCGAACTCAGAAACGTAACGGAGCGCGACAGGTTTGGTAGCCAATGTAATGTCCGCCCCCAGCTCGATGTGCTGCTGAAGAATTTCTCGAAAATCCATCCGGTAAAGCTGGTCGCCGCTCAGAACCAGGTAGTAATCAAACGGAAGCTCGAGGAAATAGCGCATATTTTGCCGTACAGCATCGGCAGTTCCCTGATACCATTGCGACCCGGCCGGCGTCTGTTGAGCGGCCAGAATGTCCACAAAGCTTCGCGAGAAATTGTCGAACTTGTAACTCGCCTGAATATGCCGATGCAGCGACATGGTGTTGAACTGGGTCAGTACATAGATCGAGCGTAGCCCGGAGTTCAGACAATTGCTGATCGGGATATCGACGATTCGATATTTGCCTCCGAGCGGCACAGCCGGTTTGGCGCGGTCCTTGGTCAACGGGAATAAGCGTGTGCCGGCTCCGCCGCCCATGACAATGGCAAGCGTTCGCTGGGTTGTGTCCGGCGGCAACGCCCCGAACGCCCGCGGATTTTTCAGAGGCGAATCGCTCTGCGACTGCTGTTGCATTGGCGACCAATCAATAACCCACCGACCAACGTTTTGCGGCAACTTTTTTGCTGTTGTATCCATCGAGGCAAAGAACTCGCGACGTTCTCTCGCCAGTTCCCACCGCTATGGATTCCTAATACCGCTACGGAGTCGGGCGTGGCGCCGGTGTGGAATGAGGTCGTGGTGTCGGACGAGATCTCGGCGTGGGTGGCGGCCCAATCGTCCCTATGAGCCGGAACATCTGGTCGGGAGCCCCTGGCCAAACCGGTGCGGTCAGGGTTACTTCGAAGAGGCCGCCGCTCTCGACATACGGCTGGGCTGTCCTGGTGTGAACGAGCGTCCCCGGCAGACCGAAGAATCGGACGAACGCCGGGGTCACTTGAAGCTTTCGGCAACTTCGAGGCGGGCACACTTGTTCTAACGTAATGCGGAAGCAGTGATTGGTCGGTCATGGCCACGGCAGCATCCGGGTTCGCCGAAACGGCAGGCCTGCCGGTGTTTTGCCTGTGCCAGCGCGAACGGAATCACACAGATTGTCAGCAGCAAAAGCACGTAAAAAGCGCTCCGAATAAGGTGCGCCTTAATGGTGGGGTGAACTTGTTTTTCATTTTTTTTGGTCCTTAGAGGAGGAGCTCCTTCGGGGGGTCGTAGATGCGGACGCCCTTTTTAGTGAAAAGCGTGCGAAAGCAGCAAGAGATTTCTTTGAATTTTGAACGCTAATGGACATCAACGATTACGGCACGGTTCCAACGCGCGACGGAACTTGATTAGGATTCTCGCTCTTCCTTTTACTCATGATCGACCTGGCACGTCGCGAAGAGAGGGAGCATGAGTAAGACGGTTTCTTGCGGCTGAGGACAGCCGCCGCTACAATTCAGCTGAACATGTGTGGAATAGTTGGTTACGTTGGGCGCGCTCAAGCAGCGCCCATTTTGCTCGATGGACTGCGCCGTCTTGAATATCGAGGCTACGACTCAGCCGGGATCGCTGTTGTAGATGGCGGCCGTCTGGAAACCCGCAAGTGCGCGGGACGCATCGCGGCGCTGGCAAACCTGATGAGGAAAGAACCGGTTTCAGGTTCGCTCGGTGTCAGTCACACACGCTGGGCGACGCATGGTAAAGTCACTGATCAAAACGCGCATCCGCACTTCGACGCCAGCGGCAAACTGGCGCTGGTCCACAACGGCGTAATAGAAAATTATCAGACGCTTAAAGCTGAACTAATCCGGGGCGGTGATACAAATTTTCGCTCTGAAACTGATACCGAAGTGCTCGCGCATCTGATTGGAAAACTTTACGACGAATCGTGTGCCAACACCGTGGACGTGCCGGAGAAAAAAGTGCGCCTCCTTGCAGCGGTGCGCTCCGCGCTCCGACAGGTGATAGGCACGTATGGTATCACTCTGGTCCATGCCGATGTACCGGACTTCATGATCGGCGCGCGGCGCGGAAGCCCGCTCGTTCTCGGAGTAGGCAATGGCGAGAACTTTCTTGCCAGTGATGTGAGCGCAATCGTCGCCTATACGCGTGACGCTGTTTATCTAAACGACTTCGATGTGGTCGCGGCAGGGCGAGACAAATTCGAGATCACTTCGCTCGCGGGAGACAGCAGCGAGCATCCAGTCAGCAAGGTTGAATTTACCGCCGAAGGCATTGGAAAAGGGGATTACCCCCATTACATGCTCAAGGAAATATTTGAGCAGCCAAACACGGTGCGCGACGCGATGCGTGGCCGTCTCAATCCGGAGGAATCCGCTGCGAAGTTGGGCGGCTTGAACATGACGCCTCCCGAGCTT
>Ga0114129_10003444_pt1 | contig 22246 bp, 15 predicted proteins | sample RhiMetdeltSRZDD1_FD_80071 | JGI IMG/M metagenome (GOLD analysis project Ga0114129, IMG submission 80071) | Populus rhizosphere microbial communities from Tennessee, USA - Rhizosphere MetaG P. deltoides SRZDD1 (version 2) (version 2) | ecosystem: Host-associated > Plants > Roots > Rhizosphere >... | reverse complement strand
CGTGGACGACACGCGCATTCTCGGTGATGACGTGGCGGCAGCGCCGAAAAACCCGCTCGGATAACCGGCTCGGCGACGCGTCCAGCTCCTCGAGGCCGACGTCGCGCAATGCGCGGACGTTCGGATTCCACCCGGCGAGCTCGGCGACACCCGCCTCGCAGTCCGCTCGCCTGGCGTTGTACTCGCTCGACGCCAGCTCGTGGCGCATCATTGTGTTGCAGACCACGACGCGTACGCGCGAAGGCAGCGGCAGCCAGCGGCGGTCCAGGCTGCGTGTGTCGAGGCAGAGCGCGGACTCCTCGCGCGCATGGCACGCAATCATCTGATCCATGATGCCGCAGCGGGTGCCGACGAACTCGTGCTCCGCTCGCTGCGCACCGCGCGCGAGAAGGTCGAGATCGATTGGAACGCCCGCGAGATCCATCAGCGCGTAGCCACAGGCGACTTCCAAGGCCGCCGACGAGCTCAGCCCGGCGCCGATCGGCACGTCGCTCGCGATCAGCATGTCCGCACCGTATAACGAGTTTTCCGACGCTACACTCGTCGCCAGAACCGACCCGACACCGCGCACGTAGTCGGTCCATCGACCTGTCGGGCCAGTAAACGGCGCGTCGAGATCGATCGTGTCGGTGTCGTCGAGCTCACGCGACTTGACGACGATTTTTCGATCGTCGCGCGGCGCGGCCGCCACCCAGGTGCTGCGATCGAGCGCGATCGGCATCACGAACCCGTCGTTGTAGTCGGTATGCTCGCCAATGAGGTTGACGCGCCCGGGCGCTCGATATACGCGAGGCTCTCGCCCCGCAGCTCCCTCGAGCTCGCGTGCGAGCTCCGCCGGATCGATCACCGTTCGGTCCCGCCGCGCGCTCTCGCGCGCGCCGACAAAATCAGGAGACATGCCGCAAACGCGATAAGGACGCAGCCCCACACGAGATTGATATTGATACCGAGCGAACGGCCGTAGATCGACCGATCGCCGAGGAGGCCATAGCCGGTCAGAAGGGCGCCCATGACGCCGAACATCACGCCGACGGGAATGCGGATGTCGAGCATTTAACGCGACTCGCAGATGTTCGTAGCGGGACCCTTTGCGTGCGTTGTGTCCATCGTGTCGGCTCGGCTCCCAGAACAAGCTACATGCAACTGAAAAACGGTGATCGCGTCACGCCTAGAAGAACACCAGGTTCAGCATCAGCATCGCCGCGAGCACGACGGCACCGAGGACGACGGGGCGGCGATGCCACGGCTGCTGCTCGTCACGCGGCCGCTCGGTGAGCGAGTACACCAGGCCGACCAGCTCACGATCGTCTCGGGCCCGTGTGACCAGGCTGATCGCGATCGTCACGACGAAGCAGACCGTCCACGCATCGATCGCCGTCCAGAAATTCTGAGCCATCTCGCTTGGATAGGTCGCGAGCGTTCCGAGCCAGCCGCCCTTGACGCCGGCGACGGCGCCCGCGGGCAGTGTCAAACCATGATGCAGCGCCGCGGCGCACGTTCCTGCTACGAGCCCGGCGAACGCGCCGTGCCCGGTCGCGCGTTTCCAAAACATGCCGAGCAGGAACGTCGCGAGCAGCGGGGCGTTGACGAACGCGAAGACGAGCTGCAGCACGTCCATGATGTTGTTGAATTGCGCCGCCACATACGCCGTGAGCACCGAGGCAGCGATGCCGAAGACGGTGGCCATGCGCCCCATCCACAGGTAGTGTGCGTCGGTCCCCTGCGGACGCAGATAGGCCTGGTAGATGTCGTACGTCCATACGGTGTTGAACGCCGTCACGTTGCCGGCCATTCCAGACATGAAGCTCGCGAGCAGCGCCGTCAAGCCGAGACCGAGGATCCCTGTTGGAAAGTAGCGAAGGAGGAGCGTCGGCACCGTCAGGTCATAATCGAGCTGCGGTTTGCCGAGGGCATCGAGCACCATCGAGTTGGTGCCCTCGTACATCTTGAACGGGATGACGCCGCCGTGGACCGACAGCGCGATGAGCCCTGGCAGCACCACAAGAAACGGGAACGCCATCTTCGGGAACGCGGCAATCAACGGCGTTCTCCGCGCGGCGGTCATCGAATCGGCGGCCATCGCCCGTTGCACGACGAGGAAGTCGGTGCACCAGTAGCCGAACGACAGCACGAAGCCGAGCCCCATCGCCACGCCGAATGCGTCGACACCCATCGGATTGGTCGACGCACTGCCGAGCCCGACCCACGCGTGCGTGAAGCCACTGGGCACGGTCCGCACGATGCCCGACCAGCCGCCGGCATCGCGGAGGCCGAGATACACGAGCGGTGCGAAACCGGCCACGATCAGGAAGAACTGGAGCACCTCGTTGTAGATCGCGCTCGACAGGCCGCCGGCCAGCACGTAGATGAGGACGACCACACCCGACGAGATGACGCAGATGTGAAAGATGTATTCCGGTGCGATGCCGAGCGCGGCGAATGACGGGTCGAAGATGTGCAGGATCTGCAGCAGCTTCGCCATCGCGTACATCGAGATGCCCGACGAGAAGACCGTCATCAGCGCGAACGAAATGGCGTTGAACGCCCGCGTTTTCTCGTCGAAGCGCAGGCGCAGGTATTCGGGCACCGACCGTGCGCGCGACCCGTAATAGAACGGCATCATGAAAATGCCGAGAAACACCATCGCCGGGATCGCGCCGACCCAGTAGAAATGGCTCGTGGCGATGCCGTATTTGGCGCCCGAGGCGGCCATCCCGATGATTTCTTGGGCGCCTAGATTCGCCGAGAGGAACGCCAGGCCGCAGACCCACGCCGGAATCGCCCGGCCCGCCTGAAAGAATGCCGTGCTCGTCGTCGTCTTCTTTTTGAGCGCGAAGCCGACGCCCAGCACGAAGCCGAAGTACAGCAGCATCAACAGCCAGTCGAGCCACGTCAGCGTCATCGGCTTTCGCGTCCGTCCCAGAGGAGCGGCTGTCGGATGAAGAAATTTCGGACCACTTCCTCGACGTTCGAATCGGCCGGCAGCGTCTTCCACAACGACACGTATTCAGGCTGTTCGAGGGCGCGGCCGCCAAAGAGCAGCGCCGCCTGACGCATCGGCCACTCATCGTGATACTGGACGTCGCGGGGACGAGGCCAGCGACTCTTGTCCTTGATGAACGGCACCATGAACGCGAGCGCCTTTCGCATCCCGCGGCCATCCGCCAGCTCGAACGTCCACAAGTTGTCCGAAGGCGTCGAGAGCAGCTCGCAGATCGTCGCCATGGCGTCGAGGTTGAAGAGCGAGTATCCGTACGGCTTCGTGCGTTCGACCTCGAGCGGAAAGCTGCCGTCTGGCGCCATCTGCGTCGGCACCAGCACCGTCTTGAAGCGGACGCGGCACATCTGCTTCTGCGCCTCGTCGCCGGTGACCGACGCGAAGGCCGCCACCTGCATCACCCAGCAGGTGCCGTGGTTGTTCTTTGCGTCGCGCTCCTCGATGCCGTATCGATGCGACGTCATCCACTGGCTGTACTCGGCGAACCACGCGCGAATCGGCTGGAGCTCGGCGTCGGGCAGGGCGCGGCGGCGGCGGAGCGCTTCGACCGCGCGCGCCACTTCCACGAGATGAATCGTGTCGATGATGCCGGTGCCGCGGCCCGTGACAATCCCGTGGATGGCCTGGGCGTACTGCAGGCTCGGCGTCATCCTGGTCGCCGGATCGACAAACCACGCGCGCAGGTGACGCCGCGCGTGCGCCGCGTAGCGATCGTCCGACGTCAGTGTCCAGGCAGCGGTCAGTGCCGGCACCTCGATGCTGAATCGAACCAGCGCACGCCGGTGCTCGACGAAGTTGTCCGGGTTCGATTCGCCGTCTCTGCGTATGTAGGGTCCGTCCGGATTCTTCGGATCGGGCCACCAATAGTCGCCTTCCGAAAAGAAGTCATGGGCCCCGCCAGCGCTTCGGGGAGCAGCGAACGCCGTGATGGTGACCGGCGGCTGGCGTAAAAAGCGATCCGCCGCCTCGATGACGCGGGAGCGGTCGAGGCCTACCATTGCGGACTGCGGATTGCGGATTGCGGATGTGAGAGCGAGCGCGACCGTGATCGTCCGAGCGAGCGTCACCGAGCCGCTCCGGACGATTCGCGGACGATGAGCCGAGGCGGGATGATGATGCGCTGAGGCTCGGCGCCGCTGTCCTCGTCGAGGCTGTTCAGCAGGAGCTCCGCGGCGTGCCGCCCTTGATCCTTACGCGACCACCCCACGGTCGTCAGCGGGACGCGCAGCAGATCGCCGAGCGCGATGTCGCCGACGCCAACCACGGCGACGTCGTCCGGGACTCGCAGACCGGCCTCCCAAATGGCCTTCATGGCGCCGATGGCGGAAGGATCGTTCGCGGCAAAGACTGCGTCGATCTTCGGCCGCACGCCGAGCAAGCGTTTCATCGCGCGGTAGCCTTCGCTTTCCATGAAGCCGCCGCGGACGATCCACTCCTCCGAAGGCTTGATCCCGCCCGCACGGAGCGCGTCGCGCCACCCTTTCTCGCGGCGCTTTGCGTGGACGATCGCCGGGCCGCCGATGTGCGCGATGGCGCGTCGCCCGAGATCGACCAGGTGCGAAGTCGCCAATTGGCCGACCCGCTCGTCGTCTGTCAGCACGCGGTGGCACTTCACGCTCGGGTGATCGTCGCGGTCGATCATCACGAGCGTCGTCCCTTGCTTCGTGAGCTGCTGGAGTAGCTCCGTGATCCCGGAGCCATGCGCCGACGCGAGGACGATCCCGTCCACCTGCCGGCTGCGCAGCATCTGGAGCTCCGACCGTTCCTTGTCGGGATCCTCGCTCGAGCTGCACAGCAACAGCCCGTACCCGCGGCTGCTCGCCACCGGCTCGATGCCGGCGATGATCTCGACGAAGAACGAGTGCATGAGATCCGGAATGACGATGCCGAGCGTGTGGGAGCGGCGGAGGCTGAGGCTGCGTGCGACGGCGTTGCGTCGGTACCCGAGCTCCTCGACCTTCGCGAGGACGCGGGTACGGGTGGCCTCGCTGATGTCGGCGCGATTGTTGAGCACCTTCGAGACGGTCGTGATCGACACACCGAGCTCGCCGGCGATGCGCTTCATCGTAGTCGGATGCATGCGGCCCTTCGCGGCTCCTTTAGCGCTAAAGTGACTTGACTTTACCGGTAAAGCATAGTATCACACAGCCGCGCGCGCGCCGGCGGCCGGACACGACAGGAGGTTGCGCCCTGCATATTGTCGCCGCGGCCGACGTCGGCGCCCAGAATTTTTCGGGTCTCCGCACGGTTCGCGTCTGATCGTTCGAACATGCAACCTCGTAGGGCCACACCGTGAAGAGCATCCGTCTTCGATCGATCGTCCTCACATTCGCAATCGCCCTGCCGGCAGCTCGAGATGTCGCGGCGCAGGATACGGGGCTCGTTTCGGGCACTGTTGTCGACGAGTCCGGGCAGGTGCTGCCGGGCGCTTCGGTGACGCTGCTCGACGAAGCCACCGGCGCCACGCGCACCGGCGTCAGCAACGGACGTGGCGAGTTCGCGTTCCGCGCGGTTCAACCCGGCGCCTACACGATCCTCGTCGAAATACCGGGGTTTCGGAAATTCGAGCGGCGCAACAACATCGTCAACGCGAGCGGAGAAGTCGCGCTGGGCTTCGTCAAGCTGGCGCTCGGCGGCATCACCGAAACGGTCTCCGTCATCGCACAGGGCGCGGCGATCGAAACCACGAACAGCGATTATTCAGCCCTGCTCACCGACACGCAGATTGCGCAGATTCAGACCAAAGGGCGCGACGTTGTCTCACTGCTCCGCCTGCTGCCCGGCGTCCACTACGAGAACGACATCGAAGCCATCGGCGACAGCTTCGGATCGCAGCTGCCGAACATCAGCGGCCAGCGCCGCGCCTGGAATCAGGTGACCGTCGACGGTCTGAACGGCAACGAGCTCTCCGGCGCCAGCCGCATGAACTCGTCCATCAACCTCGACGCGATCGCCGAGGTGAAGGTGCTGCTGAACACCTACAAGGCCGAGTTCGGCCACAGCGGCGGCGCCAACATTCAGATTGTGAGCAAGAGCGGCGGTTCGAGCTATCGCGGCACGTCGTACTACTATGCGCGCCGGGAGGCGTGGAACGCGACGCCGTGGGAGAACAATCGCGCGGGCGTCGATAAACCGAAGTATCACATCGACACCCCCGGATTCAGTCTGGGCGGGCCCGTAACCAAAACGCTCTTCTTTTTCTACTCGGTCGAAGCCCCGTTCGTGCAGAAGCCGGGGCCGCTGCGAGTCTATCGGATGCCGACCGCGCTCGAGCGCGCCGGAGACTTTTCACAGACGTTCGACACGAACGGACGGCTGATCTTCATCAAGGATCCGCTGTCGCCGCTCCCCTGCGCGGCGACGACCGGCGGATCCGGCTGCTTCCCCGGCAACGTGATTCCGCCTTCGCGCCTCGATCCCAACGCGCTGAGACTGTTGAACATGCTGCCGTTGCCGAACGCGATCGGCACCAGCCCAAGCGCGAACTTCCGGCGTCAGGAGACCTCACAGAATCCTCGTGTCAACCACGTGCTGCGCTTCGATGCGCGCCCGTCGGGGAGAAACTCGTTGTGGACCTCGATCCGGACATTCTCGTCGAGCCAGTACGGATCCGAAATCACGGCGGCGCCCGCGCGCTGGGGCTTCTTCAACGGCTCGTACATCTCCGGCGACCGATCGCTCAACGGCGGATGGAACCACGTGTTTCGATCGAACGGCGTCAACGAATTCCAGGCCGGCGTCCGCCGAGCCTTCGAGCGCTTCGGCGTGAAAGACGAGAGTGACTGGTCGCGGCTGAGGCGGTTCGACGTCGGCTATGCGCTGCCCCAGTTCAGCCCTCAGCTGAACACACTCGGCCTCATTCCGAAGGTGACATTCGGTGTCGGCACGACCGGCGTGTCAAGTCCGGACTTCACCTGGGACGATCGGATCGGCGCGACGGCCTACGACTGGCTGACGAGCGCGCGCGAGAGCTTCACGGTCACGCACGGACGCCATACCGTCAAGGCCGGAGGCCACTTCGAGTTCATGCAGAACAACGAGGCGCGCGGCGGCACGTGGATGGGCCAAATCACGTTCAGCAACAGCTCGACGAATCCGCTGAACACGAATTTCGGCTTCGCCAACGCCGTGCTCGGCGTCTACTCTCAGTACACTGAAACGGACACGTACCGGCGAACCGTCAATCGCCAATGGTGGACAGAGTGGTACGGCCAGGATACCTGGCAGGTACGGCCCCGTCTCACCGTCGACTACGGCGTGCGCTTCCTGATGTACACGCCTTACTGGCGTCCCGACGGCCACATCGCGAACTTCGATCCGGCGAAATTCGATCCCGCGAAGTCGCCGCGGATCTACATGCCCGCGTTCGTCGACGGCATCAAGGTCGCCTACGACCCGCTTACCGGACGCTCGGCCAACGTCACGTATGTCGGCACGTACGTTCCCGGGACCGGCGACGAAGCGAACGGCATGGTCAAAGAAACCGATCCCGGGGTGAGCCCGGGATTCCGCCAGACGCTGGCGCCGCAGATCGAGCCGCGTGTGGGTGCCACGTGGGACCCGGCCGGCACGGGGCGAACCATTGTCCACGTCAGCGCCGGCATCTTCCACAACGCACGACTCGGCGGCGGCTCGCTCGGCAATCTGGCATCGAACCCGCCATTCATCCATAATCCGATCATCTACAACAACACGTTGGCGACGACGTTCGTGCCGGGCGCGACGCTCTCCAACCGGCCCGTTACCGTCAATGCCCTCGAATTCAGCTACGAGACACCCGTCTCGTACAACTGGTCGGCTGGTGTGAGGCGCGAGATCGGATGGGGCACGAGTGTCGATGTGACGTATGCCGGCTACCTGTCGCGTCACATGGAAATGGCCCACGACATCAACGCGGTGCCCGACGGCTCGCGGCTGCTCGATCTGCATCCGGAAAATCATGACCCGACCGGCAGCGCGACAGCCGTGCTCTCGGCCGACTTCCTGAGACCATATCGCGGGTACCAGAACATTCGCGTGCGTGGGAACTTTGGCGACGCCGACTATCAATCTCTGCAAGTGCAGGTGAATCGCCGCTACATCCGCGGTCTGCAGTTCGGCGCCGCGTACACACTGCAGCGCGCCCGCGGGCTTGCCGACGACGATCCGGGCAACGTATCTATTGCACTGAATCGCCCGCGGACCTTCTTTTACGACGAGCTCGGGCAGAGTAACCGACACAACCTCACGATCAACTACTCCTGGGAACTGCCCCGCGCCAGCAAGCTCTGGAAGCATCCGGCGGCACATATCCTGCTCGACGGCTGGCAGCTCTCGGGCGAAAACGCATTCGTCACCGGCGACTGGAATCAGGTCGTGCTGGCGACGGCCGACAACTTCGATTTCACCGGCGGCGACGGCGGCACGGGTGGTTGTCTTCAGGGCAGCGGCGACTGCACGCGAATCGTCCGTCCCGTCGTCGTCGCCGATCCGATGGCCGGCGGCGGCAGCCCGTTGACCGGGCTCTTCAACGTCGCGGCATTTCAGCGCCCCTCAGGCGTCGGCGACTATGGCAACGCGCCGCGCAACGTCGTGCGCCAGCCAGGCGTTCGCAACTGGAATCTGTCGTTCTTCAAGAACGTCGCTGCTGGCGGACGCCGCAGCTTCCAGTACCGGTTCGAGGCATACAATGTGCTGAACGCCGTTCAATTCCAGGATGTCGACCGCACGGCGCGGTTCGACGCGGCCGGCAACCAAATCAACCCCAATTTCGGAACGGCGATTGGCATCTCCAACCCGACCCGGGCGCCCCGGGTCATTCAAATGTCGTTGCGATTCAGCTTCTGAGCCATCTATGAAACGAATCTGTGCGGTCCTTGCGGCCTTGACGCTCGTCATGGTCCTGAAGCCTCTGGCGTTGAGCCAGCAGTCTCCCACTCGTCGCCCGATCGATCCGGCGCGGGAGAAACGCCTCGAATGGTTCCGTGAAGCGAAGTACGGGCTCTTCATTCACTGGGGTCTCTATGCCATTCCGGCCGGCGAATGGAACGGCAAGCGCTCGCTGGGACTCGGCGAATGGGTGATGTTTCGCTCGCGGGTGCCGGTCAAAGAGTACGAGCAGCTCGCGTCACGCTTCAATCCGGTGAAGTTCAACGCCGACGAGTGGGTCAAGGTCGCGAAAGACGCAGGGATGAAGTACATCGTGATCACGTCGAAGCATCACGACGGGTTCGCGTTGTTCAAGTCGACCGCGAGCCGGTACAACGTCGTCGACGCGACGCCGTTCAAGCGCGACGTGCTGAAGGAGCTGGCCGATGCTTGCGCGCGCGGCGGAATCCGGCTGGGCTTCTACTACTCGCAGTCGCAGGACTGGCACGAGCCGAACGGCGCCGGCAACGAGTGGGACTTCCCTGCCGACGCCACGAAGGACTACGACCAGTACCTTCGCGGCAAGGCGGAGCCGCAGATCAGAGAGCTCTTGACGGGCTACGGCAAGGTCGCGCTCATCTGGTTCGATACGCCGCGCATGATGACAGGCGATCGCCCGCACCGCTTCACGAGGATCGTGCGTGAGCTGCAGCCCGACACGCTCATCGACGGCCGCCTCGGGGCCGAAGGCGACTACACCAGCACCGGCGACAACGTGATCCCACCCAACGTCTCGGGTGAGGCGTGGGAGGTGCCGGCGACGATCAACCACACGTGGGGGTTCCGGAAGGACGACACGGACTGGAAATCGCCGGGACAGATCGCGTTCAAGCTGGTCGACATCGTCAGCAAGGGCGGCAATTATCTGCTGAACGTCGGTCCGACCGCCGAAGGTGTGATTCCGCAACCGAGCCAGGACATCCTTCGCACCGTCGGCCGATGGCTGCAAGCGAACGGCGACGCGGTGTATGGCGCGAGTGCCACGCCGTTTGGCGAGGAGCTCGGCGAGCCGAGCGCAAGGGGGTTCAAGGACGTTCGCGGCGATACGTTGATGTATCAGCAGATTCAATGGCGCGTCACCACGAAGCCGGGCAAGTTGTACATCACGTTCTTCGACGAGCCGCGCGCGCCATTCGCCGTGCCGGCGATGAAAAACCGGATCACGAAGGCGTACCGCCTCGCCGACAAGGCACCGGTCGACATGAAGACCGAGAACGGCCGCACGTATCTGACCCTCGAACGTCCGATCTTCGATCCGATGGCGACCGTCATCGTTGTCGAATTCGACGGCACGCACGTCGAGCGGTGAGACCCGCCACGTGTCTCGCCCTCGTAGTCTTCGTAGCGCAGCCGCCTTTGCACGTGCCGCGCTCCGGCGAGCCAGGGCCTTTTACGACTGCCCACAGCATCGCCGTCGCCGATCTCGATCGTGACGTCCGCGCGTTCCTCTCGCGCGAGATGACCGCGCATCTCGCCGACATCCATCAACTGGACCCACCCCAGACTCGCGTGGTCGGAGCGCTGACCACCGGCGAGTACACATGGGGCACGTTCATGCGCGCGCTCGCGGTGTACGGCGAGTTGTCGGGCGAGAAGACGCTGGCCGGGCGGGATCTCGCCCGGCAGCTGGGCGATCTCGGCCTCGTCGAAGTCCGGCTCGGCGGCACGCGTTTCTCGCAGCTCTACGCGGCGCTTTCGCTGCGATCGTACGGCGCCGACCTTTCCACGAATCGAGTCTGGCAATCGCTGACCCCCGAAGAGCGGGCGCAGTGGGGCACGCTCCTCGACGCGACGAAGTTCTACGACCCCGAGAAGAAGCAGGTGATCAACCTGGCCGAGAACTACCTGGGCGTCGCTGCCCGCATTGCAGCGATGAGCTTCGAAATGGGGTTCTTGAAGGATCGCGCGATGCTCGACGGCCTCCTCGATCGCGCCGCGATCCAGTTCACGTCGGGGGCGCTATTCGCGGACGATGCGCTGCCGACTGGACGGTACGATCGGTACTCGAACGAGTACGCGCGATACATTTGGGACGCCGCGCAGATTGCTGGACGCACGGATCTGCTCGACCTGCTGAGGCCGACGCTCAAGACGCAGATGAAGCTGTGGTGGGACCTCGTAGCGCCCGATGGGTACGGCTATCCCTGGGGTCGCAGTCTCGGCCTCGTCAGCTATCTCGACACGTTGGAGATTCCCGGCTTCCTGGCGCTCAACCCTGAGTTTCGTCCCGCGCCGCTCGAACAGCTGGCCGCCGAGTACGTTCGCGCCTGGCGCTGGCTGCGCGGCGACTTCAAGGACGATCGCCACCTCTTGTCGCTGTTCGACTTCGGCCGCGGCAACTTCTCCTACATCAGCATCGATCGCGAATGGCAGCAGACCACGGGAGCGTTCGGCAAGCTCGCCGATGCGCACATGCGTCTCATGTCGGGCCTCGCGGCGGCACATCTGACAGAAATTCCGGACCACCCCGCGCTTCCGCCAGTTGCGCGCTTCGAGTTCTTCAAGCAAACAGGACGATACGCCGGCGTATGGCTCGTTCGGCAAGGGCCCCTGCGGTTCGCGCTTCCATTTACCACCGGCACGCGACCCGGCGTGGCCGACTATCTGCCGGCGCCACACGGGCTCGCTGGATTCGCCGCGCCAGTAGAACGGCTCGTCCCGGCGCTCGTACCGTTCCTCGACTTGGAGGATGGCCGTTCCATTACTGCCGCTGACGGTGCCGACGCGATCGTGCCCGCTGCCAATGGACTCGGGGTGCGCGCGCACTGGAATCAGTGGGCAGTCGTCGGCGGCAAAGCCGGCGAGCGGATCGATCCCGGATTGCAAAGCGAGGTCGAGTGGAGGCTCGACCGCGATACGCTGATACGAACGGAACGGTTGATCGCGGCGCGGCCGCTGCGGATCACACGTTGGCGGTTCGTCGTGCCGTCTACAGGCGGTCGCTTTGCGACGTCGACGCAGGACGGCGCCAGAACCGACACATTCGAGAGCACCGACGGGCGTCTCACGGTGTCGTTGCCGCGCATCGATTGGCCTGTCGCTTTGACCATCCGCGCGACCGGTAACGCCGCCGATGGCCGGGGCGCGCGCGGCGCCATCCCATTGCACCTCGAGGTCGACGCGCACGACCTCACCTTTCGACCCGGCACCCCGCGATCGTGGATACTACGCCTTTCGTCGAGGACACCATGACCCTGCAGCAAATCGCCAAGGACACGTGCATCGTGAGAGATACCGCCGCAAAGAAGGGACGCACGACGGCTGTCGCACCCGGCACTGCGGCGTCGCGATACCTCCATTACGGGCGGATCATCCTCGACGCGGGCGATGCGCCGCTGACGTTCGGCACAAAGGAGATGGAAACCGGCCTGATCGGCCTCAAGGGCTCGGCGACGGTCACGGTCGGCCGCGAGTCATTCACGCTTGGCAAGTACGACTCGCTCTACGTTCCCCGCGGCGAATCGATCCGGATCGTTCCCGGTGCCGACGGATGCGACCTCGCGGAAATCGCGGCGCCCGTGGATCACGTCTATCGAGTTCAGTTCATACCGTTCAAAGCGGTCCAGCAGGACCCCGGCCTGCACCTGACGGTCGGGGGACCTGCGGCGCAGCGCGACTTGAATATCTTGATCGGCAAGAATGTCGACGCAGGCCGCATCATGGCGGGCGTCACCTTCAGCGCACCGGGCAACTGGACGTCGTGGCCACCGCACGAACATGCCGCCATGCTCGAAGAGGCCTATCTGTATATCGACATGCCGGCGCCCGCCTTCGGCGTGCAGATGGTCTACACCAACACCAAGGAGCCCGAGTTGGCCACGATCGTGCGCGAAGGCGACGTGGTGCTGATGCCCCAGGGTTACCACCCAAACGTGGCGGCGCCAGGCGGTTCCATCAACTTCCTGTGGATGATGGCGGCCAATCGCGAGCGCGAGGATCGCAAGTACGGCGTCGTCAACGTGCAGCCGGAGTTTAGCGCGACCCCCTCGGGTCTGGACAAAGGTCGATGATGACGTCGCCGATGAATTGGGAGTCGATACCGGCGGAACCGGCGGGCGAAGGCATTCGCCGCCAGATGGTCATTGGTGATCGCCTGATGGTCTGTCGTCTGGAAATGGCGCCGCACGTTGTGACGCCGGTCCACTCCCATCACCATGAGCAGGTCACGATCATCGAGCGCGGCCGCGCGCGGTTCGTCGTCGACGGCACAGAGCGCATCGTATCGGCCGGCGACATCCTGCATTTCAGCTCGGGCGTGTTACACGGCGCGACGATGCTCGACGAGACGGTTGTGCTGATCGACATCTTCACGCCGGTTCGAGAGGACTTTCTTGTCAAGTAGCCGGTGCGCGATGACCGGCGATCCGGAGCAACCATGAAGCGACGAGAGTTTCTGGCCGCGCCGCTCCTCGTAGCGCAGCCCCTTAGGGCTGCCGCTGCCTCCGCTGCCACTGCGACTGACGCTCCAGACGCGCAGCGCCGCGCCGCCGCCGCGCCGCCGGCAAGGCGTGCGTTGATGAGAGTCGGCACTCAGCACGGCGATTCGGACGCCATCCTCCGCGCACTCGCCGGCTTCGGCGTCAACCATATCTGCAGCCGGCTGCCGTCCACGAAGCTGGACGAGAAGTGGTCCGTCGACAGCCTGTCGCGATTCCGCGAGCATGTCGAGTCGTTCGGCATCACACTCGATATGCTGCCGCTGCCGATGAGCTCGAACGAGATCAGCCGCTTCGAGCTGCCGAACATCATGCTCGGCAAGAGTCCGGATCGCGATCGAGAGATAGACGACGTGTGTCAGATGATCCGCAACACCGCGCGCGCCGGCATTCCGTCGCTGAAATACAACATGACGTTTCTGGGAGTGGTCCGGACCGAATCGACGAAAGGACGCGGCGGCGCGACGTACAGCACGTTCGTGTACGACAAGGCGAAGCCGAAAGAGCCGCTGACCGCCGCCGGCCCAATCAGCGAGGATGTGTACTGGGAGCGCATCACATACTTCCTCAAGCGCGTGGTTCCGGTCGCGGAGGAGCACAAGGTGAAGCTCGCGTGCCACCCGCAGGACCCAGGCATGCCGCGCGGCAAGGGTTATCAGGGCGTCGAAACGGTGCTCGGCAACGTCGACGGCTTGAAACGCTTCGTGAGCATCGCCGAGAGTCCCTATCACGGACTCAACTTCTGCCAGGGCACGGTCTCGGAAATGCTCGAAAAGCCGGGCGAACAGATCTTCGACGTCATCCGCTGGTTCGGCAGCCGCAAGAAGATCTTCAACGTCCACTTCCGCAACATCCGCGGCCGGTTCCTCGACTTTCAGGAAACGTTCATCGACGATGGCGACGTGGACATGCTCAAGGCGATGCGGGTGTACAAGGAAGTCGGCTTCGACGGCATGATGATGCCGGACCATGTCCCTCGCGTCGAGGGCGACACCAACGAGCTCCAGGGGTTCGCGTTCGCGTTCGGGTACATCAAGGCGCTCATCGCCGCAGTATCCGCGGAGAGCGCGTAGAGACACGCGGGTGCGATCTGGCCCGATGTCTTGTACCTGCCCTGCAGCATCTAGTTCACCTTCAGGACGATGAAGGTGAGGTCGTCGTATTGTTCGACGTTCTGGATCCAATCTCTCAGCGCTGCCGAGATGCGCGACGAGATGTCGCCAACAGGTAAGTGCACGATCTCGCGCAGCAGATCCTTCAGCCGCTCCTCCCCGAACTCCTCGTCCTGCGCGTTCATCGCCTCGGTGACGCCATCCGTGAACGCCACCAGGACGTCGCCGGCCTGCAGATCGATCGTCGCTTCCTCGTACGTCATGTCCGGCATCAAGCCGATCACGGCGCCGCCACTCGACAGCTCCACGATTCGTGTCTGTGCTCCCGGCTGGCCGGCTGATGGTTCGCCGTCTCGACGCAGCAGATACGGCGGGAGGTGGCCGGCGTTCACGTAGCGGAGCTGGCGCCGGCCTTCGTCGATCTGCGCGTAGAAGAGCGTCGCGTACTTGTTCGCCGGCGTCGAGCGATGCAGGAAATCGTTCATCTTCGCCGCCAGCTGCGGCAGCGAGAGGTTCGGCTCCGACGACAGAATGCGAAGCGATGCCTGAACCGCCGACATGATCAAGGCCGCGGCGACACCCTTGCCCGAAATGTCGGCGAGCGCAATGCCAATCTGCTTGTCGGCGACGTCGATGAAGTCGTAGTAATCGCCGCCGACCGCGCGTGCGGGCAGACTCACCGCGGAGAGCGCGGCCAGGCCGATTTCTGGCGGGTGCTCCGGCAGCAGCCGCTTCTGGACCTCGGCCGCGAGCGCGAGATCGCGCCGCAGCTTTTCCTGTTCGACGATTCGGCTCGTCAGCCGGCCGTTCTCGATCATCAGCGCAAATTGTGCGGCGCAGCTCCGCAGCGCGCTCCGTTCCGGCTCGCCGTACTCCTCACGATCCACAGCTGGGCCCAGCACCAGGACGCCGAGGATCTCGTTCTTCGTTTGGAGACCAACAGCCATGCGCGCGCCGATCGCCTTCAGCACGCGAATCTCGGCCAGCCGCTCCGGCCGCTGCTCTTCGGCCCAGCGTGTCAGCGTTTCGAAGTAGCGGTCGGACAGCGGCAGCGGGAAGGCAAAGGCTTCGAGCCGCTTCAGCAGAAAGCCGTCGGCCGGAAACGTGAATGCGATCGACGCCTCCGCCGGCGCCGCCGACGTGCACCCGTATCCTCCAATCGACAGCCTCTCGAGCAGCAACGCCGACTCAGCACCCAATCGGTTCCTTAGCGTGCCGATGGCGATGCGCACGGCATCCGAGGCCGACTCGGCACGGCGCGTCGCGGTGACGAACTCGGCGAGCAGATCGGCTTCCGAGATCGCAGGTGGAGCGTCGCTGCTCGACACTGCCTTGGAGATCTCTTTCACCGCGCGGCGAATACTGGCGCGCGCGGAGTACCACAACGATTCCGATTCATCGCGGATCGCGACCATCGGCGACAACCGTGTCGCACGCCACGCCGGGAAAGACGATGCGACCGCGGCAAGGCCTGCGACGATGGCCGTCGACGAGGCGAACGGGATCCAGCCGATGTCGTGCACGTTGAAGGATCGAACGAGAAGCCAGATGGCGGCGCCGACGGCCACGGCGCCGACGGCCACTCCGTACCCTGCCATCCGGAGTCCGCCGCCGATGACGTATGCCAGCAGATCGCGGCCGACCGCGCCGAGCGCCATGCGCGTGCCGAGCTCCACCGTCCGCTGCCGCACGGCATACGAGACGATGCCGTACACGCCGAGCGTCGCCATCAGCAGCGCGGCCAGCGCAAAGAACGTCGTCATCAGCGATCCAACGCGCTCCAGCACCATCGAGTTGTGAACGATGTCGGCCATCGTGATCGCGTCGTGAATTGGCAGCGTTGGATCGACGGTCCGGACGGCGCGCCGCACAGCCGAGAGCAACTGATCGGCCGGCAGCGGCGACCGGACGACGAAGTCGAGTGGATTCGCCGCGGCGACCATGCTCGAAAGGTACACCTCGGGCACAGTGGGTCTGCCGAGGCCATCGTTACGGACGTCTCCCACGACGCCGACGATCCGAAACCGCGATCCTTGCGGCCCGTTCAAGCGGTCCGACTGGTCGGTCGGATTACGACCCGGCCAGTATCGGGCCGCCGCCGCCTGGTTGATCAGGACGTGCAGCGGATCCTCGCTCGTGTCCGCCTCGGTGAGGAAGCGGCCGCTTCGCAGCGGAACCTTCAGCGTCCGAAGGAAGCCAGGATCGGAAATGATGAAGGCCGTCCGATCCGCAACATTCGAACCGCTTCCCTCCTGATAGATCGTCCCGCCCAGACAACACCCGGCCAGCGGCAGTTGATTCGCGAATCCGGCTCCGGTGACCCCGGGGATCGCCTCGAGCGCCTCGGTCAACCTCCGCTGATAGGGCACCCGCGTCTCGTCTTTCGCGGCAATCGACTCCGGCATCGTCACCGAGAAGGTCAGCAGATGATCGGTGTCGAATCCTGCCGACGTCCGCGCGAGATTCCGAAGATGGCCGATCAAGACGGCGCTTACGCCAAGCAGCGTAAAGGCCAGCGCGATCTCGGCCACGACGAGCAACTGTGAGAGCTTCCGCACGCGCGCGCTGGCCGACGCGCGGACACCGGCGGTGAGCACGTCGTTGGGCGCGGTTCGCAGCGCCTGCCAGAGCGGCGCCAGGCTCGACAGCACGCTCGTGAGGACAGCCATGGCGAGCGCGAAGCCGATCACAGTCCAGTCCACGGCAATCTCCTCGGCCCGTGGAATGAATTCCGATCCGATGGAGATCACCAGTCGTACGAGTCCGATACTGACGACGACGCCTGCGGCCGCGCCGGCGAGCGACACGAAGGATCCTTCGATGAAGTAGTGGAGCGCGAGCTGACGCTGCGACGCGCCGAGCGCCACGCGCGTGGCCGTTTCGCGCGCGCGAGCCACAGACCGTGCGAGGAGCAGGCCCGCGACGTTGGCGCAGGTGATCAGGAGCAGCAGGCCGGCCGCTCCGAACAGCAGCAGCAGCGTCGGACGAATTTCTCGGAACGTCATCTCGCGCAGATCGACGAGGCGCGCGGTGTATGACGGATGCGACGCAGGCGCCATCTTCGCGATGTCGACCGCAATGCGTTTGACGTCCGCTTCGGCCTGCGCCAGCGTGACGCCGGGCTTCCGGCGCGCGTACGCGAAGTAGTAGCCCTCGCCAGGATTGAGCCCTTTGCCGAGCGGATCGAGGTACACCCAGACGTCGCTCTCGAACCCTTCCGTTCCGGGCCCTGTCAGTGGCAGCTGAAAGCCGCGGCCCATAACGCCGGTAATCGTGAGCCGCCGACCGTTGATCGTCAGGCCTTGACCGACGATTTTCGGGTCGCTGCCCAGCTGCCGCCACAAGCGGCTCGAGATGACGACGCTGCTGTCGTCGGTGAACCAGCGGCCGATGATCGGCGAGACGCCGAGGTTCTGCGCGAGCGAGGGGGTGACCGAGGCTGCCTGCACGTGCCGCGGCTCGCCTGGAGCGGTCAGGTTCAGCGCTTGTGGTCGGAACCAGCCGAATACGTCGAAGCTCGTCGTGCGTTGCTCGTACTCGCGCAGATCCTGAATGGTGTTGGAGCCGTAGTGCACCGGGTCGTCAACCTGCGCCGAATAGAGGGCGACAAAACGATCGCTGTCGGCGTACGGCAGCGCTCGCAGCATCACGGCGTTGACGACGGTGTAGATCGCGGTCGTCGATCCGATGCCGACCGCAAAAGCCAGAGTCGAAAGGAGCGCGATCGCTTTCGCGCCTTTCCACGACCGCCAGGCATGGGAGAAGAGCGAGCCCATTCCCGCGCATCTTATCGCGGCGCGCGAGTGGGATCTGGCAGGGCTAGGGACCAGGGGCTAGGTGTTCGTCGCGACGGCTAGCCCCCAGCCCCGAGCCTCTATTTGATCTCGTACGCAATGAGGACGACGAGATCCTCGGTGCCGACCTGCTTGAGCCCGTGCGAGCTGCCGGGACGCGTGAGGATTGCGGTGCCGGGTGTCACGTCGATTGGCTTGTCGTCGAGCGTCATCACGCCCTTGCCGCTGAGAACGTAGTACACCTCGTCTTCGTGCTGTTCGTGATAGCCGATGCCCGCACCCGGATGCAGCGCGCGCTTGCGGAAGACGAACTTCATGCCCGGCGTCTTGTCGAAAAACGAATAGCCGATCGTTTGGCCGCCGCCGTTGTGCGTCCCCGGCTCGTTCTTGGCGATGTCGGCGTCGTGCTGAATGATGTAACCGCCCTTGACCTTCGCCGGCTGCGCCAAGGCCCGCATCCCCGCCGCGCCGATCACCGCCCCGAGAACCACGCCAATCAGTAGATGTTTGGTCATCCCATTCTCCTGGCACTCTGGACCTTGCACCTAGCACCCAGCACCGTAGCACCCAGCACCGTAGCACCCAGCACCTAGCACCTAGCACCTAGCACCGTAGCACCTAGCACCTTCAGATCTCATGAACCCGAACCTGTCGAATCTGCACGGCCTCCGGCCGCGCCGTGTAGAACTTGTCGAGAGGGTAACACCCCGAAACGAGTCCCATGCGCGGACCGGTCGTGCAGTCGCTGAACGTTCGGCAGAAAGCCGCCCGCTTCAGCGGCTTGCCGGCCAATACATCCGCCGGTAGATCCGGATACGAGAGCGCGATTCGTCCGAGTCCGACGAAATCGGTGAATCCGCTCTGTACCGCGTGCTGCGCGACGTGCGGCAGCCACTCCTGCAGATAGCTGTACGCCGAGCCCACGAACACCAAACCCGGAAACGACCGCTTCAACAGCGCCGTCGCTCGAATCTGCCGCGCCACGCCGCGAAGCGGATCTTCCGGCGGCTCGTAGCCGTCGAGCGGCGGGAACATCGCTGGCCGCTGAACGTGCGGGTTGTAATAGGGGCTGCCGGCGGTCGTGCAGATCCAGCGGACGCCGAGCTGTTCGAGCAGGCCGAGAACCGCGCGGCTGTCGGCGAGCGCTTCATCGAGCGCATCATCGGACTTCAGAACACCGAATCCGAACACGTCCGCGGTCCCCAGTCCCGGGTCCTCTTCGGGCTCTCCAACGCCGTCCGTGCGCTTTCGGAACGGCACGGTGTCGATCACCGAGAGGCGAACGACGATCTTCAACTCGGGCACACGCGCGCGGATGCCCTCGACGACGTGGCGGAGAAAACGGGTTCGATTCTCGAGCGAGCCGCCGTAGCGGCCGCCGCGGCCATGCGCACCGAGCAGCTCGTGGCCGAGATACCCGTGGCACTGTTTGACGTCGACGAACTCGAAGCCGGCATCACGTGCCAGCGCCGCCGCCGCGACGAACTCGTCGGCGAGCCGATCCAGCTCGTCGTCGCTCAACACACGAACCCCCGCAGCGAAGCGGCGATCGAGCATCGGGTGATGCCATCCGGCAAGCGGCTCGGGTCGATCGTAGACGTTGGGCCGCGCGAAGCGTCCGGAGTGTGTGAGCTGTAACCCGATCCACAGATCCCGGTCCGCGTTCGGGCCGAACCGCTCCCGATGCGCGTTCACGAGCTCCACGCGCAGGCTGGCGATCGCGCCCAGGTTTTCCGGGATGATCAGCAGCTGATGAGGATTCGCGCGCCCATCGTGGCGGATCGCAAATGCTTCGCCGCCCCAGATCAGCTTAGCGCCGCTCGTGCCGAAGTTGCGCCATCGGCGGCGCGTGAGATCGCTCGGCGCTCCGGCCGGCGTCCCATCCCATCCCTCCATTGGCAGAATACAGAAGCGATTCCCCACGCGAACGCCATCCGCGTCGAAGCCGCGGGCCAGCGGCGACTCCAAAGGCGGCGCCAGCCGATCGTCGAACTCCAGCGGGATATCGGATGCCTTCAGATGCGCGCGAAACGCGTCGGCGCTTTTGAGCGTCGCAACCCTGGGATAAGTCACTTTGGCCGGGTGACGGTCGCTTCGGCGGCCACGGCGATGTGGCGCGTGTCCGGCAATCCGGGGCTGTTGCACAACGCGAAGTCGCGGACGTTGACAGACGATGGCGACTGGCCCGCAGCCAAGCCGGCGGCCAGCGCGATACACACCAACACCGAACAAACAGTCATGCGTTGACGCTCTTTCGATCGATCACCCATGCCGCGCCGTCCGGATATCGGTACATCTCGCGCGATTCGGGGCGAATCGTGATGCTGTAACCCGGGTTGGTCGGCGCGAGATACCGGCCGCCGCGGACGCGGACCGGATCCTCGAAGTGCTCGTGCAGGTGATCGACGTATTCGATCACGCGCCCACCCATCGTCGCCGACACCGCCAGGTAATCGAACATCGACAGGTGCTGAACGTACTCGCACAACCCGACGCCTCCGGCGTGCGGACACACCGGGACGCCGTACTTTGCCGCCATCAGAATCACGGCGAGGTTCTCGTTCACGCCACCCAGCCGGCAGCTGTCGATCTGGCAGAAGTCGATGGCGCGCGCCTGCAGCAATTGCTTGAAGAGCACGCGGTTCGCGCAGTGCTCGCCCGTGGCGACACCAATGCCGAGCGGCCTGATCGCCTCCGCGATCGTTCGATGTCCGAGCACGTCGTCCGGGCTCGTCGGCTCTTCGAGCCACCATGGATGGAACGGCGCCAGCTCGTGCGCGCGCGCGATCGCGGTGTCGACATCCCACTGCTGGTTTGCATCGACCATCAACGTGCGATCGTCGCCGATGGCGCCGCGGACCAATGCCACGCGTCTTCGGTCGTCGTCCGGCTCGCCGCCGACCTTGACTTTGAAATGCGTCCACCCGTCGGCCACCGCCGAGCGGCAGAGCGCGCGAACGCTGTCGTCCGAGTATCCCATCCAACCGACGGAGGTCGTATAGGCAGGATAACCGCTTCGAAGAAGTTGCGCTTCGCGATCCGCTTTCGTGCCCGCGTGCCGGTCGAGCAGATCGATCGATTCCTCCGGTGTGAGCGCATCGGTGATGTAGCGGAAGTCGATGCACGATACGAGTTGCCGGGGCGTCATATCGGCGAGCAGCTTCCACAACGGCTTCTGCACGGACTTTGCGTAGAGGTCCCAGACGGCATTCACCACGGCAGCAAGTGCCAGGTGGATCACGCCTTTTTCCGGACCCAGCCAGCGGAGCTGCGAATCGGACGCGAGGCGATGCCAGAATCCGCCGAAATCGGCCACGATCGCGTCCAGCCGCTCGCCCACGACGAGATGTCGAAATGCTTCGATGGCGGCTGCAACAACTTCGTTGCCGCGGCCGATCGTGAATGTCAGACCGTGCCCTTCCAGTCCCGCGTCGGTTTTCAGGACGACGTACGCGGCCGAGTAATCGGGATCCACGTGAACCGCGTCGGTACCGGCATGCGTCCGCGACGTCGGAAAGCGGAGGTCGACGACGGAAAGAGTTGTGATAACCATGTCAGAAAGAAAGTTAATTAACTTTTAACTTTTCTTCATCCTCCATCTATCCAGCGCCACGGCGCCCACGATGATCGTCCCGGTGACGATCTCCTGAACCCAGTTCGGCAGGCCCTGCTGCGAACATCCGATCTGGATGATCGACATGATGGCGGCGCCTGCGATCGTTCCGATCACGCTGCCTTTGCCGCCCAGCAGGCTGCCGCCGCCGATAATCACGGCGGCAATCACGTCGAGCTCGAGGCCGATGGCAACCGTCGGATCACCTACCGACAGCTTGGCGAACTCCAACACACCCGCGAGACCGGCCAGCGCCGCCGCGATCGTGTACACCGCCCACTTGGAGAGACTGATGCGGACGCCGCACAGCCGCGCCGTTCGCTCGTTCGAGCCGATCGCGAACAGATGACGGCCGAAGCGTGTGTATCGCAGCGTGAACGCCACCG
>Ga0114129_10003443_pt1 | contig 22254 bp, 22 predicted proteins | sample RhiMetdeltSRZDD1_FD_80071 | JGI IMG/M metagenome (GOLD analysis project Ga0114129, IMG submission 80071) | Populus rhizosphere microbial communities from Tennessee, USA - Rhizosphere MetaG P. deltoides SRZDD1 (version 2) (version 2) | ecosystem: Host-associated > Plants > Roots > Rhizosphere >... | reverse complement strand
CAAAATGCCGGAGGTAGGCGCTTCGATCTCGACGGTGGCCTTATCGGTTTCGATCTCCATGAGCGGTTCGCCTTTGGAAACCGATTGACCTTCGGCTTTGAGCCATTTGAGGAGCGTTCCGGTTTGTTGTGCCACGCCGAGCGCCGGCATGATGATGTTGGTAGGCAAGTCAACCTCGGTTCAAAAATTCAATTGTTTCAAGGTTCAAGGGTTCGGACCGGTCAACTCTTAACTCGGTCTAACGCACCCGGATTATTCAGATTCGACTGGGTCTCGCGCGTGGTCGGCAGTTCTCCGCCACTGGTAAAGTAATGGGTTCCGGCAACCAGCAATTTTTCGGATGGGAAGCGCGTGATGATTTCGCAACCATCCTTGGTGACGACGACTTCTTCTTCGAGCCGGGCCGCGGACCAACCGTCGGACGCGGGCCAGTAGGTTTCCAGCGCAAAAACCATTCCTTCTTCAATCACTTCCGGATGATCGAGGGACACCAAGCGGCTGAAAATAGGTTTTTCCCATATCGATAGGCCGACACCATGGCCGTATTGCAGAGCGAATGCGGCTTCCTCGTTGGCGAAGCCGAACTCCTCGGCCTTGGGCCAGAGCTTGACGATATCAGCAGTGGTAATGCCCGGTTTAACGATGCTGATCGCCGCGTCCATGTAGTCGCGGCAGCGCTTGTAAGCATCAACCATCGCTGGCGAGGCGCTGCCGACGGCGAAGGTCCGATAGTAGCAGGTCCGGTAGCCGTTGTAGCTGTGCAAAATGTCAAAGAACGCCGGGTCGCCAGGGCGAAGTACACGGTCGGTGTAAACGTGCGGATGAGGGCTGCAGCGCTCGCCGGAAATCGCATTGACACCTTCCACGTGTTCGGAACCTAAATTATAGAGAACTTTGCTCACGACGCCGACGCACTCGTTTTCGCGCACGCCCGGCTTCATAAAGCGGTAGAGCTCATCGTAGGCGGAGTCCACCATCATGCAAGCGGTATTGAGGAGTGTGATCTCGTCCTGGGTTTTGATCTTTCGGACCTCGTGCATCAATTGCTGGCCGTCGACGACCTTGATCCCCTGGGCTTGCAAAGCGAACAGCACGGGCAGCTCGATGACATCGACGCCGACGGGATCGCTGAGCAGTTTGCGTTTTTCCAGTTCCAGCTTGATTTTTTTGGCGACGTCTTCGGCCAGGCCGGAACCAGGATGGGTTGCGCCTCGCAAAGTGGATATCCCTGCGCGCGAACGCTCCGCCAACCACGGACAATAGATTTGATGATGACGCGCCGCCGAACCGAAGTCCCAAACGATCGGCTCGTCGTCTTGAGCCAGAAGCGAGAAGCGGACGAGCTTGTCCATCGCCCAGGTGCCGATGTGGGTCGCGGTGATGTAACGGATGTTGTTCATGTCGAAGCACAACAGGGCGCCCATTTCAGATTTTTTCAGCGCCGCCTTGATGCGGTTCAAACGATCCTGGCGCAGCCGCTCTAGATTGACTCTCTCTTCCCAATCGACGCCCATCAGGCCAAACGTCTTCAACGCCATAGCTCACCTCCCCGTTCAAGGTTCAACGAATGACCTTGAACGGCTCGAACCCTTGAACTTTGAACCTGGAACATTGAACAAGTTTTATCACTTGTTGCACAGTGTTTTCGCCATTGCCGCGACAGACTCCGGCGTCGGCACGGTCTGATCCTCGAGCACCGGCGAGAACGGCACGGGCACATCCATCGCGCCCATCCGTTTCACCGGCGCGTCGAGATAATAGAAGGCGCCGTCGGCAATCACCGAGGCGATCTCCGCAGTTACGCCGTAACGCTCGTAGCCTTCGTCGATGACAATCGCTCGGCTGGTTTTCTTCACCGAGTCAATGATCGTTTGCCTGTCGAGCGGTACGGTGGTCCTAACATCGACAACTTCCGCGCTGATATGGCTCTGTTGTAACGCTTCCGCGGCAACCAGGGCCACGTGAACCATGCTGCTCGTGGCGACGAAAGTGATATCGCTACCGGCGCGCTTCACATCGGCAACCCCGAGCGGAATGGTATATTCACCTTCCGGCACCGGTCCTTTTAACTGATACATCATCTTGTCTTCGAAGAAGACCACCGGATTGTCATCGCGGATCGCGCTTTTCAGCAGGCCCTTAGCGTCGTAGGGTGTGGCGGGCACCGCGACCTTGAGGCCGGGAATATGGCTGACCCACGCGTGCAGGCTTTGACTATGCTGCGCGGCGGAACGACGGGTCGCGCCTAGGGTCGTACGGAGAACCATCGGCACTTTTAGCTTGCCACCGGACATGTAATGGATCTTCGCCGCCTGATTCACCAACTGATCCATCGTCAACGTAATGAAGTCGCCGAACATGATGTCCACCACAGGGCGCATGCCAGTCATCGCGGCACCGACACCGACGCCGGCAATGCCGGCCTCTGAGATCGGCGAGTCGATCACGCGTTCGGGGCCGAATTCTTTCACCAAGCCGGACAGCACTTTAAACGGCGTCCCCGCCTCGGCGACATCCTCGCCGATGATGAAAACGCGCGGATCGCGGCGCATCTCCTCGGCAAGAGCTTCATTGATCGCTTGACCGAAGGTGATTTCGCGTGCCGCGCCGGATTGTTTTGCTGTCACTGCCATCGATTTGTAGATTGTTAGCGGCTGAGTATCGGGATCGGAGACCAGTCCCTTATTCTACATACACATGCTGCTTTACTTCATGAGGTTCCGGATAGGGCGCATCGAGGGCGAAGTTCACGGCCTGTTTGATTTCCGCGGCGATTTCATGCTCGATTCGGCCCAGTAGACTTTCGTCGGCCAAGCGGCTTGTCTTCAACCAATCCGCGAGCAGTTTCACCGGGTCGCGTCGGTTCTTCCATTCCTCTTCGTCTTTCTTTGAGCGATAGTAAGCGCGGTCGATGTCACCGACGTGATGACCGTGAAAGCGGTAAGTGTTGCATTGCAGAAAAGCCGGGCCGTCGCCACGCCGAGCTTGCTCGACTAGCTTCAAAGCCGCGGCGTGAAGCGTTCGCACATCCTGGCCATCGATGGATTCGTTGGGAATCCCGAACGCGCGTGCGCGGCTCGTTACCTCACCCGCGGTGGTTTCGCGAAAATGCGTGTACTCGTTATACTGATTATTCTCGCAGATATAAACTACCGGCAGTTTCCACAGCGACGCCATATTCATGGACTCGTAGAGTAGTCCTTGACCGAGAGCGCCGTCGCCAAAGAAGCAAACTGCGACTTGATCTGTGCCGCGCATTTTCGCCGACATGGCCGCACCGGCGGCGATGCCTGCGCTGCCGCCGACAATGGCATTGGCGCCCAAATTGCCGGTGTCCTGATCGGCGATGTGCATCGAGCCGCCTTTGCCACGGCAGTAGCCGGCGGCCTTGCCCAAGAGCTCCGCGAACATCTTGTCCAGGGCGGCGCCTTTCGCAAGACAGTGGCCGTGGCCCCGATGTGTGCTGGTAATATAGTCGTCGCGGCGGAGCGCTTCACAGACGCCTACTGCCACCGCCTCTTGGCCAATATACAAGTGGGCGAGGCCCGGCATCTTGGCGCTAAGGTAAAGTTGGTTGACCTCTTCTTCGAAAAGCCGAATCTTGAGCATCTGGCGATAGAAGTGGAGCCAGCGTTCATCATGAGCGGCAGAACGAGTTGCCGCCTGTGCTTTGGTCTTTTTGGCTCGCCGCATCAGTATTTCTCGCAACAATTGGAGTACTGGAGTACTGGAATAATGGGTAATCCGGAACCCATCACTCCAACACTCCATTCACCCAGTCTTCACCCCTGCCATCCTTGCCAGGACTTCGAAGAGAATCGCAAAATCTTTGTCCGCCAGTCCCATGGCGCGGGCCGCCGTGAGCATTTGATTCGCGATCGCCGTGGTCGGCAACGGGACGTCGAGTTGCAGACCCATTTCCAAAGCTAACAGCACATCTTTCTGCGCCATGTTGACGTCGAACCAAGCTTCATCGGGCATTTTCAACACGAAGGGGCCTCGGTATTTGACCATCGGCGAGGCCATCACGCTATTGAGTAAAACCTCAACGGCAGTTTCGCGCGGGATGCCGCTCTTTTCCGCGAGCAGCACGCCTTCGCTAAAGGCGAGCATCTGCACAGCGAGGCTTAGATTGGTCGCAATCTTCATCGAAGCTGCCAGTCCGTTGGCGCCGACATGCGTGACTTTGGGTCCAATGGCTTCAAGGATCGGCCGGGCTTTTTCAAGCACCCGGCGGTCACCGCCGACCATGAAGGAGAGTTTGCCTTCGTCGAGTGTGGTCACGCTGCCGGATACCGGCGCGTCAAGCATTTGGGCGCCGCGCGCCGCCACTCGTCGCGCTACTTCACGGCTCGCTGCTGGGCTAACCGTGCTCATATCGATGTAGATTTTTCCCGCGCCAAGACCCGCCAATATACCGTCGGGGCCGGCGGTGACCGCTTCCAACGCCTGCGTGTTGGTCACCATCGAGAAAATGATGTCAGCCGCTTCGGCGGCGGCGCGCGGTGTGTCAGCCCACCTCATACCGGAGTCCAACAACCACTGCGCCTTCGATTTCGTGCGGTTGTATCCAGTCACCGTATGGCCTGCCGCCAAAAGCCGCTTGACCATGCGACTTCCCATAACCCCGAGACCAATGAAACCAAGATCTGCCGTAAGAACCTCCGTAGAGTTCGTCTGAATTAGCGATTGAAGTGTCCGTCCGCGGTCGAGCTCCTGACCCGGAAACCAGGCGATTCGTTGTTCGGTGCTGACGCTTGGTCAGAGTTCGTGGTCGCGGCCCGGCGCCAATTGCCCGTCCTCGGGTAGATGATCGAGCAGTTCCATCAGCGTCTCATACTTTGCCGGCTTAGTCAGATGCGCATCGAACCCAGCCTCTTTGGTTCGCAGGCGATCCAGCTGGTGCCCCCAACCGGACAGTGCGATCAGTAACATACTTTTTCCCCACGGCTGTTCGCGGATCATGCGCGCGGCGTCGTAGCCGTTCAGTTTCGGCATCGCAAGGTCGAGGACCGCCACATCGGGACGGAATTGCGCGGCGGTTTCGACGGCTTCAATGCCGTCCTGGGCGACTCGAACATCATTGCCATCCTGTCGTAGGAGCCGCGCCAAGATCTCGGCGGATTGCGGGAAATCATCGGCAACCAGAATGCGCCGGCAACGATTGCCAATGGTGGAGCCATTGGCGCTATCCTCTTCTGATGGTTCTTGCAGCGCTTCATACGGCAGCACGGGAAGGTGAACGATAAACTCGCTGCCGCGGTTCACGCCGTCGCTGCGAACCTCGACCTTACCGCGGTGCATCTCGACCAACCGATGCACAAGCGTAAGCCCCAGCCCTAGGCCCCCTTCAGAACGGGTGAAAGAGCGATCGACTTGGTAAAATAAGTCAAATACGTGGGGTAGGTTCTCGGAGGCGATGCCAATACCGGTGTCTTTGACGCGCACGACTATGGTATCGCCCGCCTGCTCGACGTTTAACCAGATATGCCCCGGGTTCTGGGTGTATTTTGCGGCGTTGTTCAACAAGTTCATAAAAACTTGAGTGAGTCGTACCCGGTCGGCTTCAACATAAACGGAATTTTGCGACATGGTGACCGTGAGTTCGTGATTCCGTTGATCGATCAACGGTCGGCTCGATTCCACCGCCGCGCCGATGACCTCCGCTAAATTTAGCGGCTCTCTTTGCAAAGCGAGCTTTTCGCGGGTGATGCGACTCACGTCAAAAAGGTCATCAGTCAATCGTGTGAGGTAATTGATCTGCCTATCGATGATATTGTGCCCCCAGTGAGGATCAGATTCGGGGACGCCGGGTGTTCGCTCGAGCGTAATAACATTGCGTACCAGGGACAAGGGATTACGAAGTTCATGGGCAAGGGTGGCCAAAAACTCGTCTTTGCGCCGGTCGGCATCACGCAGCGCTGCATCGCTTTCGCGCAGCGCGTTGTCAAGGCGCAATTTTTCGACGGCCAACCAGGTGCGTTCGGCCACGACATTTACCAAGCTGATTTCGCGCTCACTCCATTCGTGACGATCGATGGTCGCGACCATCAGCGCCGAAACCAATCTGCCGTCGCGGAGCATCGGCGCGGCAACGAAGGCCTGGACGCCAAACTGACGGTAGGTTTTCACATACTCCACGGTGCGCTCGTCACTGTCAACAGCGGCTATGGCGGTTGTTTGGCCAGAGCTTGCGGCGGCGGTCACCGATGGACTTAGCGCATGAAGGGGATAACTACCTAACAGCGAGGGTACGTGAGGGTGGTAGTCTCGCTGCACGGTAAAAAGGTCATTCTCGGCATCGACCTCAATGAACCCGCACCGGCTTACTTTCAAATGCTCACCGAGCGCAACGGCGACCGCCCACAAGAGCTCGTCGGCGTTGGCGGCGAAGCGGATGCATTCGCCGACATCAAGCAAGAAGAGCGTATCAGCCTCTGCTTGTTTACGTCGAGTAATATCTTGAACCGCTACATTCACGCCAAGCAACTCTCCGCCCTCGTTGTGCACCGGATAGTAGCTACAGAGTGAGAAACGGCGTTCTTTTGGGCGGCCTGGAATAATACCCTGAACTTCCTCATCAACGACCGGTTGACCGGTATCGATCGCCCGCCGATAGTGCGCCTCGATGGTGTCTGCCAATTCCGGCAGCGCTTCGCGAACGGTTTTGCCGAGAAAATAGTCGGGTGAACGTCCGTTCATCTCCGCCAGAGCGTCGTTGATGGAAACATAGCGCAGCTCACGGTCCACGAAACACAACCCCACCGGCGCCGAGGCATAAATCGTATTCAATTGGGCTAGTCTTTCATTGGCGACTCGTTCGTTCTCGCGCATCACCTCCTGCACTCTCCGGTGGCGCAGACCAAGGATTGTGATAGTCCAGATCATCAGCACTGCAAGGCTGTGGTTGGCTATGTACACCCAAGCGGGAACGCCTGGGATTACGGGCGATAAGAAATAGTTGAAGATCGTCAGGATGGTGCAAATCGATGCCGCCAGTATTTTTTCTCGGGTTTCCGACAAGGCAACGACGAGCAGCAAACCGGCGACATAACTGACTGGGATGGGCAGGCCGAAGGGCGTCCAGATGTCGGTGACAAAAATAAAGACCAAAAGCAGAGACACCAACAACCACGTAAGCCACCCATGCCTGATGGAGGTCGAGGGAACGGGCTTCAGCCAAGTCGTTTGACTTTGCCAGGAAGTTTGCAGTCGTTCACTTACCATTGTTCTGTGGTTGTGCCCACCCTATTATCACGAATTAAGGGGTTTAGTTTAGCAAACCACCTCATCGCCATACAAGAAGGAGTTGTTTGCCCGATCCCAAAGCGGAAGGATCGTTAGCGCTTCCGGAATCGGCAAGCATCAACATCATCGAGTCCAGTGATAAATCTCCCAAATGAGCCCAACTTTCTTTCCACAAAACTCATCGATCTGGCGCAAAGTTTTATCCCGGCTGGCACCTGCTTGACAACCTGTTCCGCGCAGACGATAGATGGCAGCAGCAAGATTAAAAGGGAGCCCCGCATGCCGAGCACGACCGAGTATTACCGAGACTTTCGCGAGCATCTAAGCGCGCTGGAGACACGTGGCAAGCTGGTGCGCATCAAACGTGCGATTAATAAGGACACGGAATTGATGCCGCTGGTGCGCTGGCAATTCCGCGGTTTAGAGGAGCGCGAGCGCAAAGCATTCATGTTCGAGAACGTTACCGATGCCAAGGGCCAGCGCTATACGATGCCGGTAACGGTCGGAACGTTGGCAGCAACGACGGAAATTTACGCGATCGGTTTGATGTGCGAGCCGGAAAAGATCCATGAGCGCTGGGCGCGAGCGCAATCCCGGTCGATTGAACCGATTAAAGTGAACAGCGCGCCGGCGCAGGAAGTTGTCTGGCAGGGGCAGGATTTATTAGGTGGTCATGGGCTGGACATGATTCCGGTGCCGATTTCTACGCCCGGGTTTGACAACGCGCCCTATCTGACGTCTGCCAACTGGATTACCAAAGACCTCGAAACCGGTATTTACAACATCGGCAATTATCGTAGCCAGATAAAAGCGCCGAACCGCGCCGGCGGATTTTTTATGGCGCAGCATATGGGGCAGCACTGGCGCAAATGCAAAGCCAAAGGCAAGCGGCTCGAGGCGTGCATCGCCATCGGCGTCATACCGAGCGTTGCCTATGCTGCAACGGCAAAGATTCCCTATGATTTCGACGAGTACCGGCTCGCCGGAGGTCTTTCGGGCGCCCCGGTTGAGGTCGTTCAAGCCAAAACCGTCGATCTGCTGGTTCCGGCAACGGCGGAGATTATCATCGAAGGGACAATTCCCACGGATATGATCGAGCCCGAAGGACCGTTTGGTGAATACCCGGGCTACATGGGCCACCGGTCCGTTTCGCCGTTTCTCGAAGTGAGCTGCATCACGCACCGTCGCGACGCGATCTACACAGCGCTCATGAGCCAGTTCCCGCCGAGCGAGTCAAGCAAGATCAAGCACACTGGGACGGAGAAGATTATCTACAAATTCCTGCGCCACGATAGTGGCAACGCGGCGGTGATCGATGTGGCGCTCCATGACGAAGTCAGCGGCAGCGGCCAAGCCTACTGCGTGATCAAGATGCGCAACGCCACCAAGGCTGACGCCTGGAGGGCGTTGAACGCGTCAGCCGGGTTTACCGGCAGTTACGCAAAAATCTGTGTCGCCGTCGATGAAGACATCGATATCCACGATCCCGCCATGGTCAACTGGGCCATCTGTTTCAACATACGCCCCGAGGAAGACGTAATGATCGCCAAGGGCAAGTCACCGGGACTCGATCCATCGTCCCACCCGCCCGGCATGGACAGTTACGACGCGCGCATGGGCTCGACCTCTGCCTTACTGATCAACGCCGTGCGACCTTGGCCTTACACGCCAGTTTCGTTGCCTAAGAAAGAATTCATGGAACGGTCCAAACGGATTTGGGAGGAGCTAGAGCTGCCACCGCTCAAACCGCGCATGCCCTGGTATGGCTACAGCCTTGGGGCATGGACCCATGAGGACGAAGACGAGGCGAAGCTGGCGGTGAAGGGCGATTATTTCGAAACTGGCGAGAAGCAAACGGGTCAGAGAAAGAAAACGTAAAGCAAAGCCCTCAAAATAATCCGGGAATCCAGCGCTTCACTGACGTCGAATAATTTACATACGGCCGGCCGAGCCGTTCGACGAGTTTTTTTTCATCGCCGAGCACGCGGGTGTGAAACCATAATGCGACGATGATGGTGATCAGTGCGGCGAGCCAGGATTTCAGCGCCAGAGTCAAGCCGATCAGAAAGATGATATGGCCGAGATACATGGGATTGCGGCTGTAAGCATACGGCCCGGTCGAAACGAGCCGCTCAGGCGGCGTTCCAAGGCCAGGTCCACCACCGCCATGTCTAATTCGATAAAGGCCGCACAGGCGGTATTGAAGATAACCCCAGATCATCAACGGCAAGTACCAAAGATTAGGTGTTACGCTGCCACGGCTGATGATCAGCTCCCATACCAACGTCAGGATCGGATAGATCACGAAAGTGCGGACCGGAGTGCGACTTATGAACCTCATGGATGGTGCGTCGTTGACAATGGTTCAAGCATCAATGCTGTCTCAGATCGAACTTCCTGTCGCAATGCCACCGCTGAGAAAGACAACTCGAATCGCTTAACATGTCTTTCGATCTAACCTACGTCCTCATTGGCGCATCGCTGCTCATTGCCGCCTTCATCAAGGGCGCAACCGGACTTGGATTTCCCCTGATCGCGACGCCGGCGTTGGCTCTGCTGCTGGATATCCGCACCGCCGTTACGGTTCTCATCCTTCCCAACCTGTTCATGGATACCGCTCAGGTGACCCGCGACGGCTTTCCTAATGATATCTTGCGCCGTTTTTCGAGCCTGATCGCGCCGACCATCGTCGGCGTTTTCCTGGGGACCATGCTCTTGGTCAAGATGCCATTATGGATCCTGAACTTATGTCTCGGCGTCATCATAATGGGTTTTGTCGCATCGAACCTGTTAAAGTTCAATTTCACAATCTCCTCTCAGGGCGAGAAGATTCTGTCACCAATTGTCGGCTTCATCAGCGGCGTTTTGAATGGCATGACGAATGCCGCCGGTCCGGCGTTGGCGATTTATCTCTACAGTCTCAGGTTGGATAAGCGCGTATTCGTGAAGTCGATCGCAACCATCTTCGTCACCACCAAACTAACCCAGTTGGTGGCGGTCTCGACCTGGAATCTTTTCAATTGGGATACGATCAAGCTTTCGCTCCAGGTGCTGCTGATAACACTCGCCGGTTTTTACGTGGGCATGAAAGCTCACGATAGCCTCAACCAAAGGAATTTCAATCGCGGCCTGCTGGTGCTGCTGTCGTTGATCGGCGTGATCTTGATCATCCGGGCTGTTACGCAGAAGACCTGAAATTATCTTCACGGCCAGATCGTTCTGGCGGTGTTTACCACGAGCTCCAGTTTTCTTCTTTGATCACGTTGAGAAACGCGGTTGCCGATAATCGACGATGCAAAACCGCACTGAGGGCTCAGTCCCAGTCGCTCCTTTGCAATATATCGGCTGGCCTGGACAATCCGCTGCGTCAACAACTCACTTGATTCGAGATCCGGTTTCTTTGTCGTCACTAGTCCTAAGACGACGAATTTGTCGTTGGAGACTTTTCGTAATGGCTCAAACGAACCGGAGCGGGCATCATCATATTCCAATAGCAACCGCTGGGCATTCAGGCGACGAAACATTTCCCGGCTGATCGGTTCGTAACCCCCATGGGACAGCCAACGGCTGCCCTGGTTGCCACGTCAGATGTGAAAACCGAACGTAACGTTGCGGAATCCCTTCATCACGGCGTTGTCGAGATCGATACCAAGGGAAAGCCACTTCTTGAAACTCCATCCCAGTCCTTCGTAGAAAACGCGGGTAGCAGGCTCGAGTAATAGCCCATAGTGCGGCGCGTCGATTTGAATGTACGTAGCTCCCAGTCGATTCAGTTCGGCGACTTCGTCACGCAGGATTGCCACGATATCGGCTAGAAAAGCGTCGAGAGTTGGATAGGCGGCCCGCGAATACTTCGGCGACCAGAAATTCGCCCATAGCCCCGGGCTGGGAAGAGTGATCTTGGGGACTCGCTTGGTTTTGCTCTTCAGGTAAGAAAATTCATCCGCCGAGAGATAACGAAGACGCTCGAGCTTGGCGATGGCGCCGAGCCGGCGCGGTCGACGTTTTTTCTGCACGCCATGCTCGTCGTACCACTCTCCCCAAAGAAACGCGTCGAGATCAAACTCGCCAAAGCCGCTGACGGCGGCAGTCATTTGACTTTGAAAGGACTGCCGGCGCATCTCGCCGTCAGTGACAGCTTCCAGGCCGACGCTTTCCTGTAAGGCGATTGCCTCGTCAACCGCGCTATTCTCAATGTTTTGGAACTCACGCGTGGTTAGACCGCCATCCGCTCGCTGTTTCTGCGCTGCCAGCAAGTAGGACGGACGCAGCAAGCTTCCAACCACTTCCGCGTGAGCTGTAATCACGAATTTGCGAGCCGTGAGAGAACTGGGCTGTGACCAACCACTACGCTGCCGAAACTGCAAATCGCTAGAGTGCCGGTGCAAACAAATTGTCCGGCAGGCCGCGAATGTAATCGATGGTTTCCTTGAGCGAAATCACGTCGGCGTATTTCATCGCCATGTCGAAGAGATTGATCTTGTGCGACGCCTGCCCTCGGTCGAAGACGCATTCCTCGACCACGGAAACTTTCATGTTGTAGGAGAACGCATCGATCACGCTGGCGCGCACGCAGCCGCTGGTGGTAGTGCCCGTGACCAAGACGCTGTCGGCATGAACCTCATTGAGCATGCTCATGAGCGGCGTGCCGAAAAACGCGCTGGGCTTCTGCTTGCGCACGACGATATCGCCCAGTTGCGGCGCGATCTCGGCGACGATCTCGTTGCCCTTATCCCAGGTCTCGGTCATGTCTTCGGTGGATCGGCTATTTTTCGCCTGCCAACGACCGAAGGCGACGCTGTTGGACCGGTCATCATGGCCGGTGGTAAAAAAAGTTGGCAGATGCTTTTTTCTCGCCTCGGTCAGTAATTCTCGAATGCGATAAACCCCTTCCCAGCCTTCGGCGCCGCAGCTGTTGCGAAAGCGTTTGACCGAATCGAGGATCGGCTCGGGTTTGTCGCCGACAAAGTTGTAATTGACGTCGATAACGACAACCGCCGGCCGCTGTCCGAAACCGGCACGCTTGCCGTAGCCCGAAAGAGCAAATACTTCTTTGTCACGGGGCGTGAGAATATCATCCCAGGTCGCCATAGTGGTGCTCCTTTGAATGGTTTGTCTATGCGCGATGTTCAGCCCAATTCATTGGCGATGTCAAGCCAACTAGACCGTAGCTGCTGTTGACGCGACCGGAGGCTCTACCCTATAAGCAGCGTGTGCCTAAAATTTTTTTTGCCCTCACTCGATGAAGAAACTCGTGATTTTTCTAGCACTGGGAATGGCGCTCTTGATGGCGAACGGTTGCGGCTCGTCGGTGGCAGTTTGGACGGACGGCGAGGTGCCGTTCGTACGATCCACTCCCGAGGTGATCGACCGCATGCTCGAACTCGCGCGCGTGAAACCGGCCGATATTGTTTATGACATCGGCAGCGGCGACGGTGCGATTATTATCCGCGCGGCCAAGAAGTACGGCGTCAGAGGCGTCGGTATTGAGATCGACCAAGACTTAGTTTTGAAAGCACGTGACAACGCTTTTCGTGAGAAAGTCGAACATCTGGTCGAGTTTCGCGCCGAAGATGCTTTTAGCGCCGACGTTTCACCAGCGACGGTTGTGACCCTTTACATGCTGCCCGAGTTCAATGCCAAGCTCAGGCCAATATTGGAGCGTCAGTTGAAACCCGGCTCGAGGGTGGTATCGCACGACTACCCGATCCAAGGCTGGGTGCCCGACCGCGTGGAGCGAGTCAGCGGCAATCTGCTCCACGATCACACGGTGTTGCTGTTTGAAATTCGCTGATCCCGCTCGCCCGTTCCCTCTCCGAGAGAGACTTGTGTCACAATCAGCAAATCAACGGGGTGTCATGCTGAGCGGAGCGAAGCATCTCGCATTTTCTGTCATTTACAAAGACGAGATCTAACGCCTCAGGATGACATGGTGACACCGGTCTCAGAGGGCGAGGGTAATCGGACGGATGACTCACGAAGCGAGCGCGGTGTGATTGAAATTAATCAATTAGCCGGTAAGTTGTAGAAGCGTATCGGGTTCGATTCGAGGATCTTGGTTTTTGCAGACTCGCGGATATCGGTTCTTTCCTGCAACATTCGAGCCGCAAAACGTTCGCGGTCGCCATGCGGCATATCCGAGCCAAACATAATCTGCCCGTCGCCGACCAGTTCTAAAACCTGTGGCAGCAATGCGTCTTCAATTTCAGCGCTAAAGTAGAGGTTACCTTTCTTGACGTAATCCATCGGCGCGAGTTTTTGGATCGGCGCGGTGCGGGAGACAACGTTGACCAGATTCTTTCCCGAATGCTGAAAACGATGGTGCAGCCGCTCGAGGATGAAGTGAACCCATAAACAGCCGGCCTCCAGATAAACCACGCGCAGCTTCGGGAAGCGATCGAAGATCCCGCCACTCATCATCGACACCAAGCCCATCAATACGGGCATCGTAAACGGAATCACGCCGGAAGGATAGATGTGGGAATAGAGGTTGTTGATTGACGGACACGACCAGCCGACATGGACGGCCAGCGGCAAGTCGGATTCCGCCACCGCTTCGTAAAACGGCAAGAGACTGGCGTCATCGAGCAATCGGTCGCCCGCAGTGCCCAAAATCATCATCCCGATCGCGCCGAGTTTCTTCGCTTCGTGGACTTGTCGCACCGACGCGGGAATATCGTCAAGATTGACCACGCCCACCCATTTGAGCCGGTCCTGGCCTGACAGCACGTCGCCGAGCCAGCGATTGTAGGCATCACACATCGCGGTCACATAGGCTGGGTTGCAGCTAAGAGGGTAAGCGAGGAAGAGCGTCGAATAGAGCACCTGGAGCGAGATACCTTCTTCGTCCATGATTGCTAGACGCTCGCGCAAATTCGTCAGCTCCATGCTACCCACGGTGTCCGGCTTGCGCTGCGCGTGGCGCACCGGCTTGCCCTGATAGCTCACCGGTGTGCCGAGATTGTGACAGCCACGGCCGACCCGCCGTGGAAAGAGCTGTTCATCGATCATCCAGTAGGCAAGCCCTTCTTCGCTACCGGGGACGACCTGAGGACGCTGGGAATGAAAAGCGGGATCGAAATATTTGTCGCTGAACGTTACCGGATTCTCTTCGACGTGACCGTCGGCATCGATGACACGCATGGCAAAGACCTCGTATTGGATTTGATTTATGCCTTATAATGCCCAAACCATCGGGTCGTACCGCAAGGTTTTCATAAATCCTCCTCGGTTTATCTGTAGAGCGCGTCGATAAAACCGTTCGATTGCATTTGGCGCACGAAGGAGTCGTCGAAAAATTTCTTGGGATCGGCGTCTTTCGCTTTAGGATTTCGCGCGGCAAGGTCATCGAGAACGGATTTCATGGCTTCCACGGTGGTGAGCGGCAATTTCAGCATGTATTTCTGAATGTCGATTTCGTAGCCTTCCGCAAGCGCAACCGGATTGGCCGTGCGCAAATATTTGCCCATGACTTTGAGAGCAAAGCTCTTATCTCTTTTGGCGCGGGCGATTGCTTCCACCTGTGCCATCATATAGCGGCGTACAAGATCGGGATCATCACGAATCAACCGGCCGCGCGTGGTCATCCCGGTGAACGCGTAGGGAATACCCAGTGAAGCAATATCGAGCAGGGTGCGATGACCCAGTTTCAATGCCTGGGTAATCGCCGGATAAGACAGAATTCCGGCCTGAACTCGGTTGGCTTGCAGGGCGGTGACCATGGATTCCATCCCGCCGACCTGGACGATAGCAACGTCTTTCTCAGGTACGAGTCCGAAGTGACGGAGCGCCAGTCGCGCGCCAACGTCGATGGAAGTGCCGAATCGCGTGATGCCCAAGGCTTTGCCTTTGAGCTGTTCTGCTTTGTCGATTTCCGGGCGAGCGATCAATTGCTGCACAAGCGAGTCCAAGGTGGTGCCGACGACGATGACATCTGCGCCGCCGAGCGCGGCGCTCGCTGTGGTGCCGCCAGAAATCTGCAAGAACTGCACTTCGCCGGCGATCAGAGCGTTCATCCCCTCGACGCCGGTGGGCGTGGCGATGACCTCCACTTCCAAGCCATGCTTGTTAAAGATGTTTGCTTCGCGCGCGATCCAGGGCGGGCACATCACTGACGAGAGCGAGGTAAAAGCCATGCGGACCTTGCGCAAACCCGCGGTTTCAGCAGCGGCGGATGGGCCGGGCACCAAGCCGCCTATGCTCAAGACGAGAAGCAGAGTGGCAGGAAGGCGAAGTCTCAACTCATTGCCATCCGTAAAAACGTTTGGCGTTTTCACCCAATATTTTTGTTTTGGCTTGCTCTGAAATGTCTTTACGGCCGCGAATGGTGGCGGTGACGTAAGGAAACATGCCGTCCCAGTGCGGATAATCCGAGGCAAATAGAATTTTGTCGTCGCCGATACGCTCTACCACGTAGGGAACGGTCTCTTCTTCGGGCTCCATAGCGAAAAACCAGTTGCCGTGCTTTACATACTCGCTCGGTTTGTGCTTGCAAAGCGGCGCCTCGACCTTGCCCCGTTTCTCCCATTCCTCGTCCATCCGTTCCATCCAGTAGGGAATCCAGCCAACGCCGCATTCGAGAAAGGAGACGCGAAGATTTGGAAATCGTTCGGGGATGCCGCCGTAGATAAGACCGGCAAACTGGATAAACGTTTCCACAGGCCGGCCAATGGTGTGCATGAAAATGAAGCTATCAAAGCGAATTTCCCCCGCCGGTCCTTCCCGCCGGTTGTGCACGCAGAACGGTATGTTCAAACGTTGGAGCTCTTCGTACAAAGGCCAGAAGGTCTGCGATCCCAAGTGTTCTTTCATGCCTTGGGTGGCGACGGCGATCGAAGATAGGCCAAGTTTCGTGACCGCCCGGTTCGCTTCCTCGACGGCAGCCGCGGGGTCTTGTAGCGGAACCAAAGCGACCGCCTTGAGCCTGGGGCTCTGCTTGCAGATGCCGGCGATGAAATCATTGTAGGCGCGGGCGTAGGCCACAGCGTAGTCGCGCTCGACCAGGCTATTCACGCCAAAACTGCTCGTTGGAAACAGCACTGAAACGTCGATTCCCTCTGTGTCCATATCTTTTAGGCGCGTGGGAACGTCGTTGCCTTCCAATCCGCCCAATAAACCGCCCATGTTCGTGTCCATGCCGTCGGACGGCAGCAGAGCTCCGGTTCGTCTCGAGTAAGGCTCAGGCAGGTGTCTCAGCAAGTCGGCAGCCTTTTCAACAATGTGGCCGTCGGCATCGATTGTGGCCATACGAAATCCTCCCGATAATCTTCGATCGATCACTTAACGGCCGAAGATTAGTCGGAGGAATGCATCAGTGTCAAACAAAAAAGGCCGGCTCCCGCCATAGAGAGCCGGCCAGAAAAGAGTGTGTCCTCGAGAAAAAATCTATCTTCGGCGAGCGCTGCTTGCGGGGGTCTCCGGCTGGTTCATGGCGAAGGCTTCCAAGTCTTTTTCTTTCAGGTCGCGGGTTTTCTCTACTTCAGCTTCGCGTGCGACCAAAACCCGCACCTGTCCTTGAGCCATGGGTTTGGCGTAGGTTTTGATCAGCCACACTTTGCCCGTGAAACGGTTCATCTTGTAGGCCGCATCGACGGGACCGCTCGGCGGAGTGATCGTGTAGACGCCGCCGACGATGAAGGCGAGTAGCAGCGCAAAAACCGCTCCACCGCAGAGCCAAAAAAGTTTTTCTTTTACGGCAGGATTCATGTTCCATCCCTCCCATGTCGAGGCCCAATTGGGTAACTTCATATCAACCTCTCCCCTCTTTTCGAAAAAGAAAGCCTTGGATCGTCGCCGATTTGACGACGAGCGCCCGCGCCGCGCACGAAACAGCAAAGTTTAGTCTTCGGGATCGAGTGCGCATCCTAGGCTTTTCCCGTAAACGTTTTCCATCGTCACGTCAGCAGAGACGCAGCAATTTTAGTATTCACTGCGTTGACGCTGCAGCCGCTGAATCTCCTGGCGGTTGCGGTCGATTTCAGCTTGATTGCGATTGATCTGCTGCTGTTGCCGGTAATTGGTGATCTCATGGCCTTGCAATTGGTCGCCGACTAAGGCGCCTGCGCCCAAACCAAGGGCGCCGCCGATCGCCGCGCCGGCTCCCGGATGATCGACCGCCGCACCGACGATACCGCCAGTCGCCGCGCCACCGAGCGCGCCGATTCCGGCGCCCTTCTCGCGTGTGGTCAGCGGTCCACCGGCACAGCCGGTGAGAAGAAGCGCGCCAGCGAGAACCGTGATACCTGTGCTCTTGAGAATTCTATTATGACTAAACATGGGTGTCCTCCTCTTGTCTGTGGTTAAAAGTTGAATATCTTCCCTTTTCCTTTGGTTTGGCGTTATTCTTGGTTTCGCTCGTTACGCCATTCTTTTCATGTTGTTTGTGCCGTTCTTCAGAACGCACCCAACCCCGTTCGGGATCAGCAGACCACTGCGCGTTAGTATTCGCCGAGCCCTTGGTGCTCATGTGCTCGGCTGCTTTTCCGCCGCGCTGGCTGACCTTGTTTTTGTCAGCGCTGGCTGCGCTTGCGGCGCTGGTGTCAACTAGCGCCGTTAAAATCACAGCTACAACGATATAGTTCCCGAGCTTCATGATCATGCTCTCTAGGCTTGTGAAACTTCTCCCAGCGCTTTTGCTGACTCCATGCCTCGCATGCCGAGGGCGTGGAGCGGTTTGAGGTCGACCTTGGAGATGTTTTCATTGAGGCAACGGGCCATCTCCGCTAGAATCCCCATAATCGCGACGCAGTTAGGTGACTTCATCAAAATTTCCTCCTGACGTTTCTGCAGGGCCTTTTTCATCTCCGCTCCTCGTCTGTTGCCCAGGGTAAAACGCAACTGTGATGCCATAAGAGGAATCTCAGTGTTCACAGCTACTTAGAAGGAGATCCGGCATTTGCTCGGGGTAAAAAACTCTTTCGGTGGGAGAAATTACCGGCTCTGCCGAGACGCACACGGGCACGCCCATTTTCCCAAAATCGCTCGTTAATTTTTCGAGATTTGGAAGGAATGGGCGCCGACCATGATCGGTTAGCGAAGCGATCGGAGGGCCTGGATACGTTCGGAGGTCGCGGGGTGGGTGGATAAAATTCCACCGCCGTTGTTGCCGTTGCGGCGCATGAGCCACGCCAAGGTGTCCGCCATCGTATCGCGGGAATAGCCTGCACGTTGAAGCAACATGACTGCGTGGCGATCGGCTTCTAATTCCAGAGGACGGGTGTAGCTGCCGCCTATCAGTGTGCCGGCAATCGGCGTGACTGCGCTGCTGCCGGGAAACAGCTGCTCGAGCAACAAAACTCCCAAGCCGACGCCTGTGCCGACAACTTGAGCTTTGGCTGGATGTCCGAGATCTTCATGAGCGATCTCATGAGCTAATACGCCGCGCAGTTGATCATCGGTTGCCAGGTTCAACAGGCCAGTGGTCAGATAGTACCGACCGTGGCCAGCGCTGGCTGCATTAATCGCCGGATCATCAACGATGGACACACGAGTTTCGTTTAGTGGCACACGACGGTTCGTCACCCGAAGCAGGGGCACCATTATGTAGCGCAGTCGATCCAACTGCTGCTCGGCCAAGGTCGAATTTTCGTGTTGTCCCGTGCGGCTCTTGCGGAAAGCATGGGCATCCGGGGTCGTCGCCAAGAGGATCGCGACAACTAGTGATCCGACAAATTTGCTCCGACGTTTCATCGCTATCCGTCAGCAATGGCCGCGATCTTGAGGCCTGCTGGTTTTAGTGGCGGAAATGAGCAATGCCCATGCCAGTGGTCAAGCATCGACAGGACGTGCAATTGCGCCTGTCGGAGATAAACAGCGGCGCAAAAATGTAAAACGTGTGGGTAAAAATTACTCTTTAGAATAGAGCGCAAGCTTGGCGTTCAGCGTTTTCGGCGTGATCCCCAAGAGCTGCGCTGCTTGGGTCTTGTTCCCGCCTGTGGCGCTCAGGGCGCGTTCGATTGCTTGCCGCTCGGCTTCGGCAAGTGAGAGTGGTCCGAGGTCGGATTGTTCTTCTACCAGTGTCGTGAGGCAGTACTGCTGGAAGTCTTTGGCCGTGAGATTTGGACCCGCAGGCAAAACGGTCAGCCGTTCCATCGCATTGCGCAGCTCACGGACATTGCCGGGCCAACTTTGCGCCATCAGCGCGGGTGTAAAGTCGGCGGCCCAGGGCAGAACGTTACGCTGATACTTGGCCGCGAAAAATTCGAGAAAATAGCCGGCAAGGAGCACGATATCTTCACCCCGCTCACGCAGGGAAGGCAGCTCGAGATGAAAGACGTTCAAGCGATAGAAGAGATCTTGACGCAGTTTGCCGTCTTTCACCGCCGCTGCGGGCTGTCGATTGGTGGCGGCGACGACTCGGACTGAAACTCCAATATTCTTGTTTCCGCCGATGCGACGAATCTGCCCTTCTTCGAGCACGCGCAAAAACTTTGGCTGGATTTCGGGCGCCATTTCGGTGATTTCGTCAAGGAATAGCGTGCCGCCGTCGGCCTGCTCGAAACAACCAAGGTGCCTTTCGACGGCGCTGGTAAACGCGCCTTTTTCATGACCAAACAGCTCGCTTTCCATCAAGGTTGGCGAAATCGCCGAGCAATTGAGCGCGAGAAAATTGCCCTCGCGCCGCGGCGATAGGTCGTGCAGTGTTTGTGCGACCAGTTCTTTGCCCGTGCCGCTCTCGCCGCTAACGAGCACAGCGGCATCGGTGGCGGCGATCTGACCGATTTGTTGGTAGAGGCGGCGCATGGGTGGCGATTTACCGATCAAGGCGCCGTAGGACCCGAGCGGCGACTCGAGCTTCTCGCGCAGCGCGCCGGCATCGCGGGCAAGCGAGACCTGCTTCAAGCCCTTTTCCAAGACGTCGCGTAAACGTTGTGGCTCGAGGGGCTTGGGCAAATAATCGTAGGCGCCGAGCTTGATCGCTTGAACGGCCGTGTCGATGGTGGCTTGGCCGGTGACAAAGATGATCGCGATCTTCTGCGCGCGCTCGGCGAGTGCGGTAACGAATTCTAGTCCGTTCATCCCCGGCATCATCAAATCCGTGACGATAGCGTGGGGTAACTCCCGCTCGCAATTTTCAAGCGCGGCTTTGCCGTCTGGAGCTTGCGACGCATGATAACCCCAGCCCTCCAGCAAAGTGGTTAGTCCTTCGCGGGTGGCGACATCGTCGTCGACGACGAGCACCGTTTGACGCGGTCGGGCCATCTAATAAGTCGCCTCCAGTGGCAGAGTTATGCGGAAGGTCGCACCGCTACCGGCGCCATTGCGGTCTTGATAAACCAGGGTTCCGCCGTGGGATTCGACGATCAATTGACTGAGCGGCAAGCCGATCCCGCTGCCGCCTACTTTCGTGGTCTTGCCGAATTCGAACATCTCGGCGCGTCGTTCCGGCGGCACGCCGGGACCGGCGTCGCTGATGTCGACGATCAATTCGTTGCCGTTTTGGTTCGCGGTCACATGAATCTCGCCGCCGTCGGTTTGCGCTTCCATCGCATTACGCAGGAGATTATCGAAAGTTTGACGCAGGCGCGTCGCATCCCCCTGAATTTGCCAGGGCCCTGGGGGAAGCTCCTTTGATAGATGTATCCTTTTCGTCGCGCAAGCCGAACCTACCGCCTCCAGACTCGTGCCCAATACTTCAGCGACGTCGATCGATTTCCGTTCCATCGTTACGGGCGCCGAATAATCGGTAAAGTCACGGACCAGCTTATCGACCTGACGGATGCTCGAATCCAGGGCAGAAAAAGACCGTTCTGATTGGTTGTCGGCAGCATCATCAGTGGTGACTTTGTTGCGAAGCAGTTCCAAATGAATCGCCAATGCGTTGAGAGGCGTTTTTACCTCGTGGGCGAGCGTGCGCGCGGCGATCGCCAGACGCTGCACCGGCGCGGGCACACCGACGCTCTTGCGTTGCTTCATCACCAAACGGTCGATCAAGTCCAACGTGGTGCCGACTTCATCGTGACTGGCGTATCGAGGACGGACCGCATAGGTTCCGGCTTCGGCTTGACGCAAGGTGTCGCTGATCAAACGAAAGCGCCGGGTGTAAAGTGCGGTGGTGAAAAACGCGCTGAGGAGAGCAACGCCGCCGCCAAGGGCAAAGAGGAGGATGAATTGGTGCGAAAGCCCGGACAACAATCCAGTCCAGTCGGCCGGATTGATCCATAGTCTCAAGCCCCCGGGGCTGCGTACCCCGGCGGGCATTTGCAGCGGCACCCAGACGTCGTAGTAGTTGATATTACCCTGGCGCTTGGAGTTGATAATCGTCTCACCCCGTCCGAGTTTTTCCATTAGAGTGTCGGCTACCGGCGGTCTTTGCCTTTCGCCCTCGACGGAGCTGTAGAGCAGACGGCCTTCGCCGTTGACGACCCACATCGCTTCGATACTGGCGCTGCGATCGACAAACGCCTGCATCAGCCCTTGCACTTCCGCGTGCCGCGACGGTTTGTAGCGCGTCGGACCCGACGACGAAGTTCCGGCCTTACCGGGCAAAAGATTGCCAAGAAAACTCCAAACGGAAGATGAACTTCTTTGCCCCTGCCGCGATTCGACCACGATCGACCGTTCGCGCAAGCTATCGGCCAGCGCGATCTCCACTTGGCGCGCCATCAAGAGAGCGGTTTGGAGCGTGGCTTCAGTCGTGAGCCGGTGGGCAATCAGCCAAATACCGATCCCCAAAATGCCGAAGATCACTACGACGGTGGCGCAGAAAACCGCCAATTGTTGTTGCCTTAGGCTCATGCAACCCTAGGATAACAGATCGGTCGAAGCCAGCAAAGTTGGGATTTTGCATCACAAAATAGCCGACTTGCGGCGTCCGACCCTTTGTTGCATAGTAATTAGGATGTTGGTCGATGCGTATCAAAGACCGATCCGCGATCTGCGGATCTCGGTGACGGACCGGTGCAACTTTCGCTGCAGCTATTGCATGCCGCTGGATCAGTACGAGTGGATTGAAAAGAAAGAAATCCTGACGTTCGAAGAAATCACGCGGTTGGCGCGGCTGTTTAT
>Ga0114129_10003442_pt1 | contig 22256 bp, 17 predicted proteins | sample RhiMetdeltSRZDD1_FD_80071 | JGI IMG/M metagenome (GOLD analysis project Ga0114129, IMG submission 80071) | Populus rhizosphere microbial communities from Tennessee, USA - Rhizosphere MetaG P. deltoides SRZDD1 (version 2) (version 2) | ecosystem: Host-associated > Plants > Roots > Rhizosphere >... | reverse complement strand
CCATTCACCGACCATGCAGCCACCAACTCTGTTGTCGGGTTATAGAGTTGCTTCAACCGCGCGGCTGCGCGCAACGCCCCGTCGCGATATTTCGGATCCTTTGTGCTGCGGTAGCCGAGCGCCGACGAGTAGAAGTTCAGGAAACCTGTGTCGTGGTTTTCGCTCGCCTCTTTGTTGAGCAGGCGCGCATTTCAAAGCTCGGCCAAACGCCGAAAGCGTTCGTCTTTTGTTTGGTCGTACAGCCGCCACAACTCGCCGACCCAAAAACTTCCAGTCCAGTAAAACCCTTTCTGAGCTTTCCACTCGCCGGTCTGGTTGTCACCCTCCGTGAAAAAACCTTCACCCACATCGCGCGCCGCATCAACGGGGGCCGTCTTCACAATCGCCGGCTCCAGATTCTGCGCGGTGCGTTCGGCCGACTGCCTCAACAACTCGATCGCCTGTGCATATGTCTTCTTTTTGGCGGGCTTTAGAGTGTCGGGGGGCGCTGACTGGGCGGACGCGCTCGTGGAAACGATTTCAACTCGCGCGGGGTGTGCGACTCGGCTGCTGACTTGCCGAACGAAATTGACGAAGCCGTCAAACGTCTTCGCGGAAGGTTGCGGCAACGCAAGCGTGCCATATCTAAACCGTGAGTCGGCGCGCCCCGCGCTCACGTTCAGTTCGTCAGTGTCCTCCTGATCCCAAAGACCGGTGACATACCACTCTGCCTTTCCATTCTGAAACTGCGGCTGGACCAGAAGGTTGAGCGGATCGTCAGCGATCGATTTACTCTCCTGACCCAGCGCAATTATCGCCAAACCCAGATTCTGGTTCGGGAGCATATGAATAGCCGTCGCCGGCGGACCTTCTTCTTCAACCTGATGGCCCCACCACGCGCGCGTGAAAACGGGCGCGTCGGCTGTGGGATTGAAACTCTTTTCTTCCAACTCCGGTTGGCGAACAATTCCGGTCACTAGTGTCAGGCCGTCCGCTCCTTCGGCGATTACCCGGTGATCAAAGCCGCGTTCGCCGCTCCATTGCGTCATGCGGCTGGTCAAATTTACTTCGCGTCCAGCAACTTTCCAGCCTTTGTAAGTCAACTCAACCATCGTGCGCACGGGACCGGCGCTGATGATGCGCCATTTGCGCTCAGCTACATCTGAAACTCTCACCGCCTTGCCATCAACCAGCGCGGCGACCGCCCCGATTCCAATCGCGTCACCGATCCGATAGATGTCGCGACCGAAAGGCGATTCCCAGTGATAGACGTACTCAGGCGCGCCGAACATCTCCAGATACAAACCCGGACGACGCTTACCCCAAACGTCGATCGCGTTGCGCTTGTCGAAATAGATGCGCCATGCAGTCGCTTCCGACTCCCACCCGAGACCATCGAACTTCATGGTGAATTTCGCCGCCGTCCGTTTGGGATAAGCGCTGCGCAGACGCTGGATAGTCGCTGCCTCTCCGTAGGCAATCGTGACGATGCGCGTCTGTTTCGGTTTCAGGTCGATTTGAAACGCCAGCTCGTCGTACTTGTTGTCACCGTCGAGATCGTCCGCTTGCGAAGGTAGCTCCATAGTTTGCAGCGTGCGCGCGTCCTCTCCGAGCGTGGCCGCGTCGCTGGTCGTGACAATCGCGTCGCCCGCTCTGAAATCAGGCGCAACGCGTTTCAGATCCGCAACGCTGACGACGATGTCTTCCGCCAGCCGAAGCTCATCCGTCCTGTTTGTGACGGCAATTTTCAACACCTTGATGCGCGGAGCACCGAACGCCGAAACGGCGGCGGCAAACAAGACTAAGACGATTAGGCTGATTGTTCTGATGAGTTTGGGCATCCTCAGGCAACGACGGCGCGGGTCGCGCCGCACGACTCGCGCACGACCAGTTCAGGCTCGACAATGATGTGTTGTTCTTTCGGCCGCTTCTTGTGTTCTATTTGATCTATCAACAAACGTCCGGCCGCCTGTCCCATCTCTGACGTTGACCAGGCAACTGTCGTCAAAGGCACTCTGAGCATGTCGCCGTAGTGAATATTGCCGCCGCCGACAATGGCGATGTCCTCGGGAATTCGCAGGCCGGCTTCGCTGATCGCACTCATCGCGCCAATCGCCGCGGGATCGTTAGCGGCAAAGATGCCCGGTGGCACATCGCCTTCTTTCAACCAGGCAGCCATTGAGTCATAGCCATCCTTCTCTGTGAATCCGCAGGCTCGCACCAGAGATGAGTCAAAGGGCAGCCGATGTTTCTGAAGCGCTCGCTGATAGCCTTCAAAGCGCTGCACGGCCGTGGACGCGCCCGTGCCTTTCAAGTGCCCAACTCTGCGGTGGCCGAGATTGATCAGGTGCTCAGTCGCGAGCAGGCCGACTTTCACATCGTCAGTCGTAACGGTGCTGGCACGCACGCCCTCAAATTGTCGATCGATCAAAACGACGCGGCCGTTTTCGCGAATGGTGCGCCGCAAGAACTTTGTATCAGCCGGCGAGGCTGACGAAGCGAGAATCAATCCGTCAGTGCGTGGCAACAACGCCTCAATTTCCGCTTGTTCATTCGCTGCATTTTCGTCTGTGCTGCAAATCAAGTCCTGGTAACCGAGCGGTTTTGCCACCGTCTCGATTCCGCGACAGATTTCCGCAAAATACGAGTGCATCAAGTCGGGAACGATCACGCCGAGCAGGTAAGAACGATTGGTGGTGAGCGCGCGGGCAAACTGGTTCGGCCGGTAGTTCATGCGGTGCGCCGCTTCCAGGATTCGCGCGCGCGTTTCCGGGCTAATCTCCGGATGATTGTTGATGGCGCGGGACACCGTCATTTTCGAGACGCCCAGCGCACGCGCAATGTCTGCTAAGGTTGTCGCCATGAATTCGTTCCCTCTTCCTCTGGGAGAGGGAGTTAATTTCCGTTCTTCAACGCTCTTGCAATCGCGGCCTCTGCCAGCGGCGTCATGATCGCGTAGCCCTTCGCGTTCGGATGCAGGCCGTCTTCGCTTAATTCCTCTTTGAGAAATCCTTTGGCATCTATCATAGCCGAATAGTAATCAACGTAAGTCAATTTATTCTGCGTGACATAGTTGCGCATCCACTCGTTGAGCGCTTTGATTTTTTCCGGCGGGCGTTGGCTCGTTCGAATGATCGGTTTTCCGTCGCGCGATTCGTAATCGCTGATCGGCAGCACAGACGCCAGTACCACGCGAATGTGATTGGCTCGGGCGAGTTCGGCCATCGACACTAAGTTGTCCTCGATCGCTTCCAACGTCATCGGGCGGGTGTTACCCGCGAGGTCGTTTGTGCCGGCGAGAATGACGACCACCTTTGGCCGGAGTGCGATCACGTCAGCGCGGAAGCGCACGAGCATCTGCGGGGTGGTTTGCCCACTTATGCCGCGATCGATGTAGGGCTTACCGGGAAAGAATCCGCCATATTTCTGTTCGTCCCAGGAATCAGTAATCGAGTCGCCCATGAACACCACACGCGCCTCGTTTTTGGCGGGCGGCACGACCTTCACGTTCGCATCGTGATAACGCGCCAGCGCCGGCCAGTCATTCAATTTCGTTTGCGCGCGCGTCAATTGTGTTTTTGTTTCCGCGCAATCGTTCGCCGCGTTCGCCGCTGTTTGTGCCTGCGCATTGCCGACAAACAGCAGCAGAGCGAGGACTGGCATCAGCAATTCGAATCTCATTCTCAAAACTCCATGCTCAACTGCGCTCAGCGCCAATCGCTGTCTGTAGAACCGACTCGGGGGTCCACTCGCTGATTGGCCGCGCCGGCGATAGGTAGCCACGACTCATCACGGCCAGTCGATCGCACATACCGAAAAGTTCCGGCAGGTAAGAACTCACCATCATGACGGCTTTTCCCTGCGCGGCGCACTCGGCGATGGTTTGATAGACCACTGCCTTGCTGCCGATGTCGATGCCGCGCGTCGGCTCGTCCAGCAGCAAGACGTCTGCGTCCTGATGCAGGAGCCGGCCGAGAGCGACCTTCTGCTGGTTGCCCCCTGAAAGCGACGCGACCTTTTGATTCACATCACGCGCCTTCACCGATAGCGAACGTGTTACTTTTTCAGCCTGCTTTCGCTGCTGGCCAAGATTCAACCAGCCCCAGCGAGAACATGACTCGACACTGGTCATTGTCACGTTGTCGGCAATTGAAAGCGTGACGCTGAGGCCTTCTCCCTTTCGATCTTCGCTCAGGTAACCGAGTTTTTGTTGTACTCGGTCGGATGTTGCGGGTCGGCGGAGTTCTTTGCCGTGAATGCGAATCGAACCACGCGCCGCGTCATCAAGCGCAAAGAGCGTCCTGACCAATTGCGTCCGGCCAGAGCCCATCAGACCTGCGACGCCGAGTATCTCGCCGGGCCGAAGGTCAAAACTCGCGTCTTTCAGAAGTGGCGGCGCGCTCACGTTGTGGACTTCGAGCACCGGCAATGTGTTCGTTTTAAGAGGCGACGTCCGCTGCGGGAAAAGGTTTTCAAACGAACGGCCAACCATGTGCGCAATTAATTCGTCGTTGGTTACGGAGGCGATCCGTTCCGCCACTACGCTCCTTCCATCGCGCAGCACCGTGAAGCTGTCGGCAATCTCACGCACTTCTTCGAGAAAGTGACTGATGTAAACAACAGTAATCCCCTGCCCGCGGAATTTACGAATCAACCCAAACAGGTGCTTCACGTCATCACGCTGAAGGCTGCTCGTCGGCTCGTCCATCAGAATGATGCGCGCGCGCGCGGCAATCGCGCGACAGACTTCGACAATCTGACGCGCAGCAATCGACAGATTGGCCACGCGAGTCTCAGGTTTGATTTCCGGATGGTGAAATGTATTCAGCACTTCCTGCGTACGCGCGCGCAGTGCCGCATCGTCGAGAATTCCCCAACGCGACGGCTCGATACCCATCATGATGTTTTCGGCCACGGACAAATGCGGAAACAGAGACAACTCCTGATGGATTAGCGCGATTCCCTTCACGCGCGCATCGAGGGGACTCGACGGACAATAAGCGGCGCCGTCGACTGTCATCGAGCCACCGTCGGGTTGCACCAGCCCGGCGAGCACATTCATCAGAGTACTCTTGCCCGCGCCGTTCTCTCCGATGACCGCGTGCACTTCGCCCTCCGGCAAACTGAGACTTACCCCATCCAACGCGATGGTCGGACCAAAGCGTTTGCTGATGTTTGAGAGTGAAAGGACAGTCATTGTCAGTTGTCAGTAGTTGCTTGCAGCAGTTTCGGTTTCCATAGCCCAGGCGTTCACGCCTGGAACCGACGATCAGAAATTTTAATCACGAGCTCTTCAGGAGGCTGTCGCGAATAAAGTTTCGCATTCTCACCGCCCATAAATGGGCTCTGGAATTTCAGGTTCCTTCGACCCGGGCGTAAACGTCTGGGCTACTGAAAAACTGTTACGGTCTTTCCAGGCCACCCCATTTGGAAACTCGTAGTAATCAAGCGACGCAGCTTTCATTTCGATACTGTACCCCGCGTCCGTTGGCGGCGTGTATCGGCCATTCTCTATCTTCACCGGATAGACGAAATGTTCGTGCAGATGATCGACGTATTCGATGATGCGATCTTCGAGGGACGCGCTTACGGCAATGTAATCGAAGAGAGAAAGGTGCTGAACGTATTCGCACAAACCGACGCCGCCGGCGTGTGGACACACCGGAACTCCAAACTTTGCCGCCATCAGCATTACGGCCAGCACTTCGTTGACGCCCGCGAGACGGCAACTATCGATCTGACAGAAGCTGATCGCTTTGGCTTGGAAGAGCTGTTTGAAGATCACTCGGTTTTGGCACGCCTCGCCCGTGGCTACGCCGATCGGCGCCAACGCTTGGGCGATCTTTGCATGGCCTAAAACATCATCGGGTGAAGTCGGTTCTTCGATCCACCACGGATCAAACTTCGCCAGTGGCTCCATCCAATCAATCGCTTGATCGACCTCCCAAATTTGGTTCGCGTCCATCATCAACTTACAGTCAGGACCAATCTCGTCGCGAATAATCGCCGCGCGACGAATGTCGTCGTCGCGATCACGCCCGACTTTCATCTTGAAATGCTTCCAACCGTCGGCCAGTCCACGGCGCACCAGGCGCCGGACTTTCTCGTCGGAGTATCCCAGCCAACCGGCCGATGTCGTGTACGCGGGATAACCATCGCGGAGCATTTCCTGCTCGCGAACACTTTTCGTCGATTCGTTCCGTTGCAGGATTTCGATCGCCTCCTCAGGCATCAGCGCATCGCTGATATGACGAAACGGGATACAAGAGACCAATTGTTTCGGTGACATATCGACGAGCAGTTTCCAAACGGGCTTGCCTTCACTTCTCGCGTATAGATCCCAAACCGCGTTGACTAACGCGCCGGCGGCGAGGTGAACTACCCCTTTCTCTGGTCCAAGCCAGCGCACCTGACTATCTGAAGTGATGCGCAACCAGAAGCCCCCGAAGTCTTCCGCGATGGATTCCAATGTTTGCCCGAGCACGTGATGCTTCAGCGCGTGCACCGCGGCCACAGAGATCTCGTTGCCGCGACCGTTGGTGAACGTAAGGCCATAGCCACGCAAGCCGGCACGATTTGTTTCGAGCACGACATACGTTGCCGAATAATCCGGATCGACGTTGACGGCGTCCGAACCGTCCAACGTCGCGGAAGTTGGAAAACGTATGTCGCGAACGGTGACGTGAGTGATCGTAGTTGCCATGAATACCATTTGATCCTCAGGCGATTGCTGCCCTTGAACTTCTCCACCGGTCAATCGCGACCGCAAACACGATCAATGCCCCGATAATGATCTCCTGAATGTAGTTCGGCCACCCGACCTGCTGACAACCGTTGCGCAGAAAAGCCATGATGAGCGCCCCTATCATCGCGCCGAGAATGCTGCCTTCTCCGCCAGCTAAACTGCCGCCGCCAATGACGACCGCAGCGATAATGTCCAGTTCCAGGCCCGCAGCTACTGTTGGATCACCCTGGCGCAGTCTCGACATCTGCATTACGCCGGCCAACCCAAACAACAAACCAGCCAGCGCGTAGATATAAATTTTCAGCCGATCAGTCGCGATGCCGCACGCGCGCGCGGCCGCTTCGTTCGAGCCCAGAGCAAACACGCGCCGGCCGAAAACTGTCCGGCGCAGCACGACCGCGGCTGTGATCGCGAGAATGATCGCAATCCAAACGCCCGGCGCCACCAGCAACCAGGTGTGCTTGGGAATCGTCAGCAACAAGTCATTTGCCCATGTGTCCGGCACATTGACGGTTTGCGATCCGGCGAGACCCTTGGCCACTCCGCGCGCGACGCCCAGCATTCCCAGCGTGGCAATGAATGGCACAACGCGGAGCCGCGTTATCGCGAAGCCATTCACAATCCCCACCACGCCGCCCACCAGAATGCCTGCAACCACCGCCACAGTCGTGGGCCATCCCGCGTTGATACCGAGGGCACTGATTACGCCGGTGAGCGCAATCGCCGACCCCACTGACAAGTCGATACCGCCGCTGATGATGATGATCGTCATTCCAATCGCACCGATGGCGACGATCACGGTTTGCGCCAGGACCGTGCGCAAATTTCTCAGGGAAAGATATTTTTCCGGCTCGCCAATCAGGATCGCAAAGACGACAATCACGAGCAGCAGGCCGAGGAACGGCGCGAACCGATTAAGCCAGTTTCGCGCGATCGACGAATTTGCGAGCGTCCAATCAGTTTTTGTCTCAGCGACCATGGATTCGGGTTTCAGGTTTCAGGTTCCAAGTTTCAAGTTTCAAGTTCTAATTCCAGCGTTGACGTTCTCAGTTCATTACTGCTCACGCACCGGCTTCCTTTAATCGCCAACCGAGGTTGGCGAACTTGAAACTTGAAACCTGGAACTTGAAACTCATTTCAGATACTGCTCGAGCGGCGGATGCAAAAGCGCTTGGCTTTCCGGTGCATCGAGATTCTCGGGCGTAATCATCGCCACGCCCGTGTCGATCCTTTTCTCCACAGATCTTCCTCGCAGGCTCTCGACCATCGTGCGCACACCCAGGTAGCCCATGTTGAAAGGATTCTGCACCACTATGCCGTGCAATTGTTTAGACTTCATCGCGTCCACAAACATCTGTGTCGCATCGAACCCGACAAACATGACCTTTCCAGCTTTGCCGCCGTCCTGTAGAGCCGATAACATCCCGGCCGTCGTCGACTCGTTCGGACAAAAAATTCCTGTCACCTCGTCGCCAAAGCGGTTGAGCAGATTCTCAGCCGCGCGCTTGGCCGTGTCGCGCGTGGCGCCGGCATATTGATCAGTTGAGATCAATTCAATGTTCGGAAACTTCTGCTTCATTTCGTCCAGGAAACCGGCTTCCCGCTCCTCAGTGCTGGCGGAACCTTCAGCGTAGCGAAGCAGAATGACCTTGCCCTTGCCGCCCAGCAGTTCGCCCAAACGATCCGCACCCAAGCGGCCACCTTTGCGATTGTCCGTCGCGACGAAACTAACGATGGCGTTTGATTCAAGCGCTGAGTCGATGATCACGGTCGGCACACCCGCTGCCTTTGCTTCTTCCACGGGCCGCGCCAGCGCGCGATTATCAAGCGGCGCGAGAACGATCCCGCTCACGCCCTGCGACGCGAATCCTTCCACCACTTGAATCTGTTGTTCGCGATCGTCTTCACGCAGCGGACCTTTCCAAATGACTTCGACTTGCGTGCCTTCCGAGGAAAGTTCTTGCGCGGCTTTGACGGCGCCCGCGTGAATGCTCTTCCAGAATTCGTGCGAAGTACCTTTGGGAACCACGGCGATGGTGAGTTTACGGTTCGAGTTTGATCCGCCTCGGTTACAACTGATGGCAAGGACCGCCGCGAACGTGACAAACACCAGAGTGATTTTACGCATCGTTTGAATCAGCCTCACTCATTTTTGATCATTGAAATTATCCCGGCATGGCTGCGGCTTTCTCCGCTGCCGTCACGGGATTACCTAATGTCCCAACTTTTTCGATCACAACTGCCATCTTGTCGCCGGGCTTCAGAAATACGGGCGGCTTGCGCGCAAAGCCGACACCGGGCGGTGTGCCGGTCGCAATCACGTCGCCGGGTTCAAGGGTAATCGTCTGCGAAAGAAACTCGATCAATTCAGGGATGCCAAATATGAACCTATCAGTGTTGGAGTCCTGCATCGCCTGGCCGTTGAGAATTAGTTTGATCGAAAGATGGTGGGGATCGGCAACCTCATCGGCGGTCACGATCGTTGGGCCCATCGGCGCGAAAGTATCACAGGATTTTCCCCGTTGCCATTGACCGTCGGCGAACTGAAAGTCGCGCGCGCTGACATCGTTAAAGCAGGTGTACCCCAACACGTGGTCGAGCGCCAGCTCGGCGCTCACATTCTTCGCGCGACGACCGATGATGACGGCCAGTTCGGCTTCGTAATCAACTTGCTCGCTGGTGGCGGGCAGCACGACGGGCTCTCCCGGCGCGATCACTGCGGTCGAAAATTTGGAAAACACCACCGGCTGTTTCGGGATCGCCATGTTGCTTTCGGCGGCATGATCGCTATAGTTCAGCCCAATGCAGATTAGTTTTCCCGGGCGCGGCACCGGCGCAAACCAGTAAGCGTCTTGACTGGGAGTTAGCCAGCCGCGATTGTTCGCCTCGGCGAGGGCGTTGTCGTCCTCGACTATCTTTTCGGAAACCTCACGCGCTTTCTGAAACCACTGGCTGTCCATGTCGAACCACGACAAAGGATTCGATGGTTGCTCCGCCGTTCCAAACAGCCGCTCGCAGTCGAGACGGTATCCAGTGTCGAGGCCGTCGCGGTGCAGGAGCACGCCCATCCGCGGAGATTGCCAGTTTGATTCTTCTGTTGAAAAGGAAATAATTCGCATGAGCTGTGTCAGAATCCCGATTACATCGGCATAGCGACAGATCAGGAACTCAACTGAACATCACCCACTACTCTGCTCGACAATTACATACAACTCTTTCGGGCCGTGCACGCCGATCGTTAATGTCAGTTCGATATCGGCTGTGCGCGATGGACCGGTAATGAACGTGATCGCGCTGCTCGTGTAGGATTCGTTGCGAGCGCGTGCTATCGCCTCGCTCATCGTCGCGCAAATGTCTCCAGCGTTAACAATGGCTATATGCACTGGCGGCAAAAGTGACACGAGACGATTTCGCTCGTGTGCTTGTTCTAGTACGAGAGTTCCGGTTTCCGCAATCGCTGCCTGCGCCGACGTAATCCCGACGTCAAACTGAAAGAGATCGGTGGCGGATGGCGTCACACCGATTTCATGACCCTGAGCCTCAAGGTCGCGCATAATCACGCCCAACAAAGGCGAATCCGACAACGCCACCCTGCGAGTCTCCAATCCATTCGCTTCGATTTCACCGACAACGTGCTTCAACGCAGTTGTTAATTCCGATTCGTCGCTCACCACGATGCAATGACCGCCGACTGATTCCAGTTGCTGCTTAAAGGTTTCGACTAATGAGCGCTCGTCGCTAACGAACGGTACCGTCGCAGCGAGCGGTAGAGTTGGCGACCGGCGAGCGTCAAGCACGGCGCTTTCCGCCAGACGACTGCGGATCAACTGAAGAATTTCAGCCCGCGCGTCAGTCTGAAGATTCGCCATTTCCCTGTCAGTCATGGGCCGCCCTTCTCCAGTATTCACGAAATGTTTCGGGTTCGATTGGCCGTAAATCTCGCGTGCCGGTCCACGCGGCGAGGGGCGGCGCCAGGCGACCGAGTAACCCGTGCACTCTTCGAATAGCTCCATCTCGAGCCGCGCTCCGCTGCAGGAATCTGAAAACCTTTCCGCTCAGTTCGTACAAGCGTGGCCGAGCCATCACCGCAGCCCACAACCTGAAGGCGACTTGTTCAGCTCGATTCGGGCTAACTCGTTCTGACCTTTGATCTCTGACCTTTGACGTCTCCTTTATTTCCGCTCGCAAATGAAGTAGCAATTCGGGAATATCAATTTTGACCGGACAGACTTCGCGGCACGCGCCACACAGGCTCGAAGCAAAAGGAAGCTGCGCAGCCCTGGACAAACCAAACAATTGCGGTGTAATCACCGCACCAATTGGGCCCGGATAGACTGAGCCGTAGGCGTGTCCGCCAATCTGCTGATAAACCGGACAAGCGTTGAGACAAGCGCCACAGCGAATGCATGCGAGAGCTTGTCGCGTTGTCGGATGCGCCAGCATGCGCGAGCGGCTATTGTCGAGCACGATGATGTGCAGTTCGTCGGGCCCTTCGTCATCCGCGTTTCGTTTCGTACCGGTGATCAGCGATTGATACGCAGTCAGATGTTGGCCGGTGCCGGAACGCGGCAGCAATTTCAGAAACACTTCCAAATCGGCAAACCGCGGGATCACTTTTTCAATCCCCATCAACGCAACGTGCGTTTTCGGCAGGCTGGTCGTGCAGCGAATGTTGCCTTCGTTTTCCAAAATCAAAATTGTTCCAGTTTCCGCGACTGCGAAGTTCACGCCGCTGATGCCGAGATCGGCGGCGGCAAACTTATCGCGCAAGACTTGTCGCGCGGTTATGGTCAACTGAGCGATGTCATCGGTCTTGTTGATGCCAAGCTTTTCGGTGAATAGTTCTGCGATTTGTACGCGCGTCTTGTGAATCGCGGGCGCGATGATGTGTGAGGGGGCCTCGTGCGCAAGCTGAATGATGTACTCGCCGAGGTCTGTTTCAATTGCTTCAATGCCATTGGCTTCTAACGCAGCGTTAAGGTGGATCTCTTCCGTCGCCATGCTCTTGGCTTTCACAGCCAAACGAGCGCCACGCTCGCGCGCGAGCCGGCAAATGATCCCGTTCGCTTCGGCGGCGTCCCGCGCCCAGTGAATCTGCGCGCCGGCCTTTTCCGCATTCGCGGTGAACTCTTCCAGATACCGATCGAGATGAAGGAGCGTCTCGTCCTTGATCGCGCGGGCTTGTGTGCGAAGTTCCTCCCAGTTCTCCAGACTACGTGCGGCCTCCAGCCGGCGCTTGCCGAACAGCGAGGTGGCCTTGCGCAACGCGCCGCGGAGCTGCGCATCGTTCAGCGCCGCGCGCGCATTCGCGTCGAAGGTTTCTGAGGATAGATGCATCACCAGGTTAATTTGCCACAGAGGCGCCGAGGCACAGAGAAAACTAACAATAATTTGGTTTGGCTTTCTCTGTGTCTCCGTGCCTCTGTGGCAAGAGTTACTGCCCCGCTAATAATTCTGCCAGATGCATTACTCGCACGCTTGATCCAACGCGCGACAGCCGCCCGCCGATTTGCATCAGACAGCTGGCATCGCCGGAAACCACGGCATCCACCTGCGCGCGTTCGATCGCTTGAATTTTTTCATCGACAATCGCGGTGGAAATCTCGGGATACTTCACTGAAAACGTGCCGCCGAAACCGCAACAGGCGTCCGAACTCTCGAGTTCGACGAATTCAGCTTCGCGCACATGCCTGATGAGTCGGCGCGGCTCGTCGCGGATGTTCAATTCACGCAAACCGTGGCAGGCATCGTGCCAGGTCACACGTCCTTTGAAACGCGCTCCTACATCTTCGACTCCGAGCACGCACACCAGGAAGGAACTCAATTCATAAGAGCGAGCCGCGACTGCATGAGCGCGAGTGCGCCAGCTTTCATCATCAGCGAACAGTGCGTCGTAATGATGAACCATCGCAGTGCACGAGCCCGAAGGACACACAATTGCTTCCGCTTTGCTGGCTTCAAACAGCTCGATGAAGTGCTTGGCAACCCGGCGCGCTTCCGAGCGGTAACCGGTATTAAATGCCGGTTGACCGCAGCAGGTTTGTCGCTCGTCGAATTCTACTTCGCAACCAGTACGGCGCAGCACCTCAATGGTGCTGACGCCAACGGCGCTCCACATTTGATCGACGATGCAGGTGACGAAGAGCCCGACTTTCAGAGGGTGACTACTCCCTTGATGTACCCCGGCTGATGAATATCTCGACCGAGAGCGTTCTGGACGGCTTCGAGGGAATTATAGCGATGCGTGATAAATGGTGCGACCTCGATTTGCCGGCTCTCAATCAGATTCAACGCACGGAGATAGGCTGACGGTCGGCCGTCGGCTTCGAACCCGCCCGATGCACCGACTGGCGTTACCAACGTGGGCTCGCGAAACATGAGATTGTTGAGGACGCTGAGATCGACGCCCGCATGACCATGACCATAAAGGAGCACGGTGGCCTGCTTCTTGATGAGCCCGGGAATAAAGGCGAGCACCCGGCCCGCTCCGGAGGCTTCAATCAAAAGGTCCACACCCTTTCCGCTCGTGTAATCGTGGACGGCCTCGACCGCATCCCGGTAACCTGGATCCACAACGTGATCTGCGCCGAACCGCTGTGCCAGTTTGCGCTTGGCCTCGTTCGGCTCGCTCACCAGCAATAGTCCTTCATAACCGAGCACTCTGCGAAAATACTGTGTGAACATCAGTCCGGCCGGTCCCGCCCCGCACACCAGCATCGATTGCACGCGCAGTCCTGATGAGCTGCCATTCAAATGAAAGCGACTGCGGGCACGCATCACTGTGTCGGCCGAGTGAACGATGCAGCCGAGCGGTTCGACCAAAGCAGCCTCGGCCACTTCAAGCCCGGCGGGAAAAGGCACCGCATTAACAGCCGGCACTGCAATGAACTCCGCCAGACCGCCCGGCAAGCCCGTGATGCCGTGTTCAGCATAGAACTCGCATTGATGAGAGTCTCCGGTTTGGCAATAGCCACACAAGGGAGTCCTTCTGAGGCTGACGCAGTTCAAGCCCTGATCGATGACGACATGCTGGCCAATTTTAAGGTCAGAGACTTCGCTGCCAATCTCTTCGATGCGACCACTAATTTCATGTCCGAGGATTTGAGGTTCGACATCAAACGGAATCGGTTGGCCGTATTCGTCGGTGTTGTAGTTTGCGTGGCCGGCAAAGATGTGAGCGTCGGTGCCGCACAAACCCACGGCGGAAACCCGCACGAGTACGTCGTGTTCTCCGATTACCGGCAGCGGAACGTCGCGTACCTCGACGCGTTTCACGCCGAACAAGACGCCGGCGCGCATCGTTGCGGCTTCGTCCGCGGCAGCAATCCGCTGCTCCCAGGTTTCAATCGACGTGCTCAAACTCTTCTCCCCTGCGTCGCGCTCATTTCCGTTTCGATGTCGCTTGTGTCCAAACGTCCCGCGTCACGCAACACGATGAATCGCCGCATAGTTTCGGCGATGCCAACCTCGAGCGGGGTCGAGGGCAAGTCTCCAATCACACTTCTGATCGCAGTGTCATCTAACGCCGGCGCAATCGGAATCGGTACTCCGCTGAAACTGACAAGGCCGCGTCCGACATTCTGATTGATGACCTCGGCAATTCTCTTCACTTCAACCGTTTCGCCATGCAGATTGAAGACGTGGGCGCCGGCGGGTGCTCGATCCGCGCAGGCAATGAACGCGGCAGCCGTGTCTCTGACAAACTGAAAATCGGTCGCGCCGCTGAATCGAATGTGAAACGGAACGCCGAGTACAGCAGCCTTCATCGCTTTCGTGGGCTCGCTCGTCAGTCCCGTGTCGCGGTTGACGCCATAAACAGTCAGTGGCCGCAAGCCGACGCTGCTCAATCCATGACCGCCGAAGTAAACGCGCGCGTTGCCTTCGTTCGTACGCTTGAAAACCCCGTAGTGCGTCGTCGGCTCTGTGGGCGCCGACTCATCCACCGGAGTCTCCGCGTCAGCCGCACCGAACACCGCGGCCGAACTGGCGTAGACGACTCGCTCGACTCCGATAGCTTTGGCCGACTCAAACACGTTCAGGGTTCCGATCACATTTACGAAAGCGCCGGCCACAGGATCGGCCTGGCACGTTGGCACCTGCAAACCCGCCAGGTGAATCACGCGCTGCGCGCCAGATTCTTCGAGCGCGGCGCGAATCGCGCTCACGTCGGTAATATCGCCAGCAATGAATCGCACGCGCTCAACCTCGGCCGGTTCCATGATTGCGTTCAATCGGCGCTTGTCTTCACTGCGATCAAAGACAACAGCCGCGTCGCCGCGCTCGATCAGCGCTTTGACGATCCATGAGCCGATGCAGCCTTGGGCTCCGGTAATGAAGTAAGTCTCGAGCATTTAAGCTGTCTGTGCCTATTCTTCGATTTGATAAAACTCCGTCGCGTTCCTCGAAAAGATTCGGTCGCGATCTGCGGCGTTCAATTCCGCACCCAATGACTGAGCTGTTTCCACGACTCGTTCATAAGAAGCCGCCAGCAAACATACGGGCCAGTCGCTGCCAAACATCATTCTTCTCGGGCCGAAACATTGAAACGCTGTTTCCACGTATGGCCTCAAATCCGATGCGTGCCAATGATCATGATCAGCTTCGGTGACCAGGCCCGACAGCTTGCACCAGACGTTTTCATAAGCCGCCAACTTTCCTAGTTCGCGCCGCCACTCATCAATCTCGCCATTCGCGATCGGCGGCTTTGCGAGATGATCGACAACCAGACGCAAGCCGGGACACTCATTCGCGACTCTCTCGGCATATTTCAAGTGCTTCGTGTGCACCAGCAAATCATACGAGAGTCGCCGCGTCTCGAGTCCATGCAGTCCGCGAATCACGTTCGGTTGCGCAAGCCAATCATCGGCCGGCTCGCTTTCGACCAAATGACGCACACCCTTGAATTTCGAGTGCATCATGAACTCGTCCAGTTGCCGGTCAACATCATCGGCTTGCAAGTCGACCCAACCAACCACGCCCGCGATGAACGGGTTGTGATCCGCAAGGGTTAACAGCCAACGCGTCTCCGCGACGCTGTTGCTCGCCTGCACGAGAATCGTCTGCTCGACGCCGCATCGATTCAGTATTGGCTCGAGTGCCGGCGGCAGATAATCCTGACAAAGAACTTCGACCTCCGGGGTCATCCACGGGTAATCGAACCGGCCCACCTGCCAAAAGTGCTGGTGACTGTCTACGATTCCCGGCATCAAAACTTCACGCGCGCGCGTTGTACATGCCTTCGCGCGGCTTCACCGCTCGCTTGCCTTCATGGTCTTGCTTCGCCACGCCGTCCAGTTCCAAAGCAAACGTTGTCACCAGATCAGGCGCCTTCTTTGGCAAGCCGGTTAACCGAATGCGAAAGTCATCCTGCACAAACTTCACCGGCTGTCCGGTCGCAAACATCTTCACTGAAGAAACTCTATTCAGCAGATTTCCGATGACTACGGTCTCGCCCGGCCAGTAGTGCACGTGCGCGTAGAGCGTGTTCCCTTTGCGCGTGTAGCTGAGATAATTTCCGCGGCGCGGTTGACATGGATCGGATTCGCGGATAGTTGCACCGTTCCTGCTCATCCAGTTGCCGACCGTCGTCAAAATCCTCACCGATTCTTGCGGGATCGATCCGTCTCCCCTCGGCCCAATGTTCAAGAGATAGTTGCCGCCGTCGCGGGCGCACGTAATCAGGTTGCGAATGACAGTCGTCGGACTCTTCCAATTGAAGTCGGCGCTGTGATAGCCCCAACTGTCATTTAGAGTCATGCATGATTCCCACGGGCGATTCTGCGAGGCTTCGATTCGCTGTTCCGGAGTGTCGAAGTCTTCGGGGATCTTCGAGCGGTTGTTGATGATGATGTCAGGCTGGAGCTTGCGCACCATCGTATTCATCTCAACCGACTCCCAGCCTTTGGCATCGAGTGGCCACGCGACGTCATACCAGAGGATGTCCACCTTGCCGTAGTTCGTCATCAACTCGCGGACCTGGCCGTGAATGTAATCGACGAAACGCCGGCGCGCCGCTTCATCAGTCTTGCAGCGCGCGCCGTCGGGGTGATGCCAATCCATCAGCGAATAGTAGAACCCGAACCGCAAACCCTCGGCTCGCGCCGCATTGACGTATTCGCGAACAAGATCGCGTCCGGGGCCTTGTTTCGTCGCGCAATAGTCGGTGAGCTTAGTATCGAAGTTGCAGAATCCTTCGTGATGCTTGCTGGTCATCACCATGTACTTCATGCCGGCGCGTTTCGCGAGCTGTGCCCACGCGCGCGCGGCATTCGGGATTGGCCTGAACTTGGGGGCGAGCTTCTCGTACTCACTGACTGGGATACCTTCGTTCTCCATCACCCACTCGTGGCGACCGAGCGTGCTGTAGAGTCCCCAGTGAATGAACATGCCGAACTTCGCTTCATGCCACCACTTCATACGGCGTTCGCGATCCTGGATCGTCGAGGTGGTTGGTGCGCCGCTGTCAGCGGGTGCCGGCTGTTGACCAAAAACCAATTCGGTTTTGCTCATCGTTGCCAGAGCTCCGGCGCCAGCCGCCATGGTTGTTAAGTAGTCTCGTCTATTCATGGGTTACCCGTAAGACTAAGGAGTCTTGCCTGTTTGCAAGGGCCAGGATGGCGAGACATAACGCCTCGCCATCGCGGCTCAAGCATTAGAAGTTGAAGCGAACGGATCCCTGCATCACTCGCGGAGAGCGCGCCGCTCGGGGCGAACCGAACGCGTTGTTCGTCTGAAACACCTGGCCAATTGTAGTCGATGCACAACGCGCGGGGTTGGTGCCGATGGCGGCGTAAGCCAGCACTGTTCCAGCAGGACAGGTTCCGCTACTTGGCAAGGCGGTCACCGCGGAATCCGGCGCAAATGTCATCGATCCGTTTATGTCTGAGAAATTTGTATGGTTGAAGATGTTGTAGACCTCCCACCGGAGCTGAAGTTCTCGTCTTTCGCCAAGCTTAATCCTCTTGAACAGCGCAATGTCGTTGTTGAAGGTCGAACGTTGACGATTAAAGTTGCGCGCCAGATTGCCTATAATTCCCTGCGCCGATGGTCTGCCGAAGCAAGCGGGGTTAATGGCGTAGGGAGTTCCCAGATTATCCGTGGCTCCGGTTGTCTGTCTCGGGTCGCACAGCAAGACCGGCCGCGTGGTGGCATCACCTCCATTGAAATCACTGATGCCTGTCCACTGGCAAGTAGTCGTCGAGCCGGGTTGCAATACATAGCCAGGCGCGCAAGGTTGGCCGCTGGTCAGATAGGTCTGGCCGGTGCTAATCGTGTACGTGCCTCCGCTGTAGGTCCAGTTCAACCCGGTGCCCGTGCCGAACACCTTCGGCTTGCCGGTCGCGTATGACGACGTGCCGGAGATCTGGAAGCCACCGAACAAAAACCTGAGGAGCTTGTTATTCGAACGCCGGCTTAAGTCCGGCACGTCGTAAATATAGTTCACGGTAAGAATGTGCGTCTGATCGAAATCCGCAGGGCCGTAGTTGAACGCGTGATACGGCCGGCCGAAGTTGACGTCTGAACTGTCATCATTCGCATGATCCAGAGCCTTCGAGTAAGTATAGGCAAGCCCGAACTGCAACCCGGTCGTATAACGACGGTTCGCCTGAATCTGTAGCGCGTTATAGTTGGAATTTCCCGACCACGTCGTGAGGTTAATGTCGCCATAACCTTTGTAAGGCCGCAGGAAGTTGTCGCCGATTACACCGGTAATGTGAGCGCCATTAATCGCCGTATTCGAAAACGGATTTCGTGTACAGGCGGCGTTTACGTTTATTTGGCAGTTAGGACCAAACGGATTCAGGTCGATAAAGTGAGCACCATCCGGAACCTGGTTAATGTTGCGCCGCTCGCCCAAGTGTCGTGATTGCGAACCAACGTAAGCGATTTCGACAACGGTGTTGTAGCCGATCTCGCGCTGAATGCCCACGGTGTAGTTGTAAGTTGTCGGTGTCTTTGAATTGACTTCAACGGCGGCAACAGTGCTGGGAGCGTTTAGCGCACCGCCAATCAAATTGAGCAGGTTCTCGACGTTTCCAAAGTTCACGGTGAAAGTCCGCTGCAACGGCGGATTACCACCCAAGCTGCTGGCGCCGCCGGTGCCGCCGCCAACGCGCGGCGCATGGTAAGCGCCACCCATGAGGCGCAGCACAGTTTTGCCGTCGCCACGCAGATCCCACGCTAATCCAACCCGTGGTTCGATATCTATAGACCGCGTCATTCTAAAGCCGCGCGGCGCGTTTGGATCTGTCGATAAGACCATGCCGTTAGCCAAGTCCCCGGTGCCGGGGACAAACGTTCCCACCAGGTTTGTATTCGTAAGAAGAACACCGGGCGTACGCGGATCGAAAGCCCTGCGATTTGCAGTAGCACACGCCGCGCCGGTCGCGGGCAAAGCAGTGGTGCATGCGGGCAGATAAAGTAGCGGCGCTTTTGCCGGGTTGTATCGAGACGGATCGAAGTTTGCGCCTTGGGCGTCTCTTTGAAAAAAAGGTGAGTGGTAGCCGACGCGGACGCCATAGTTCAGCGTAATCTGCCGGCTCATTTTCCAGTCGTCCTGTCCGTACATCTGGAGCATATGAATCTCATTATTTGTGAAGGGGCGGCCGCTCTGCTCGGTGTAACTATTGAAGTTTCCGAGCAAGGCATTCGCATACGCAAATCCAGTGCTGCCGAGGCCAGTCAAACCAGTGGTGAACGCGTTCGCGGTGCTGAAGCTAAGTGTTCCCGACCAGTTGCCGCCTGGTGCTTCACTGTTAAGGAGCCGTTCGAAGTAAGCGCCGAACTTAAAGCTGTGCACTCCATGCGTGATGGAGAAATTATCAGCGAACGAAGGCCTGATGTAATCATTGCCGATCTCGCCCCAGCGATTCAGCCAGTTAATATTCGCCGGGGTGCCGGTGACACTGGTCCAGCCGTTGGCGATCGGAACCAGATTCATTGTGTTGTTCTGTGGAAAGATTTGCGGCGCGGTGTATCCAATTGCGGCGCGCGTCAGCTTCTCAGCCACGCCAGTCGAAGGAATGAATCCTTCGGAATCGTGTCGCATTCCGAAATAGAACTCGTTAACCATTTTCGAGTTGAGGATGTGAACCCAATTGGCCGACCAGCCATTGTCCTTGTAGAGGTAATGCGAAGAAATGCCCCATCGATTCGCATCGCCGCCGGGCCAACCCGATGTACCGAGACCTTCATTGTCGGAAGTCCACCACTGTCCCTTCCAGAATATGCTGTCATTGTTCGAAGGCTTCACATCAAAGCGGATCACGTAGCTGTGTTTCGGGACATCAACACTCTTCTGAAATACGTAACGTCCCGGATTGCATGGGATTGGTGAGTTCGGCAGGGGGAAAACGTTCAACAGGTTCTGCATGCTCTTGTTAATCCGGTCCGCCGGGATGATGTTATTGACGATTGCGCCACCGCTTGAATGCGGGGCATCGGTGAGCGAAACAAAATTGACCGCCCCCGTCGTTGCGTTGCATCCGGTAACGGACTTTGAAAAGTCTCCGGTCCGCTCCAATGCTGTGGGCACCGTTACTGTTACCGGATCCGTGGGCGTAATCGTGTGTGGTTTCTCAAGCGACACAAAAAAGAAAGCCTTGTCACGTACCAAAGCTCGATTACCTTCACCAAATGTTGGAAGCGGCAACGGCCCGCCAAAATTGAAGCCGGGAATTTTGTGACGATAGAGCGGCTTTGCAAGTTTCTGTTGATTAATGAAGAACGGCGTTCCATTAAGCGACTCGTTGCGCACGAAATAATAGACGCTGCCGTTGTAGTCCCTGCCACCCCCCTTGGACACGATCGTAATCATCGCGCCGCCGTTGTTGCCGTATTCGGCTCCGTAGTTATTACGCAACACCTTGACCTCACCCACGGCATCCTGATTGATCGTCATGCTGATCTTATTTGACCCGCTGGGCTCGCTCGCATTCAACCCATCAATGGTCGTAACGGTGGAACGGCCACGCTGCCCGGAAATATTCGGCAGGTTCGTTCCGAAGCCTTCACCGACAGCTTCAATGTCGTCGTCATTCGAAGTTCCGGGAATTAATCGCAACAGCGAAGTAACGTCACGGCCTTTTGTCGAGATCAGACTGAGTTGATCCGCGGTAAGCCGCGCCGTTAAGTCGCTGCTTTCCTTTTCAACGATCTGCCCTTCGCTCTGAACTGTGACGGTCTCCGACACAGACCCCGTTTTCAGCGCAAGCTCGCCTAAGGCGAGCGCTTCATTTGCGCTCAAGACTACTTTGGTCCGTAGTAACTTTTCGAATCCAGCATGCTCGATCGTTAGATTAAATACACCGGGCTGGACGGCGGCAAAACTGAAGCGTCCGGCGTCGTTCGTCACCTGGTCGCGTTTATCCTTGGTCTGATCGTTCCCTAAAGTCACGGCCGCTCCGGCAACGACGGCCCCGTTTGAATCGGTGACAGTTCCGGAGATGGTCCCGGTCACTGCCTGACCAAAGGCATTTGGAGCCAGGACGACGACAATTAAAAGGCCGAAGACAAAGAGCGCCAAGCGGCGAAAGGCGACGGCGAAGGGAACCTTGGCTTGATGCGTGCAGGTCAACATTGCTGATTCTCCTTTTCGGTTAGGCTGGTGGCGAAATGCGCGGCAAAACCGCTCAGATGCTGATAATTGCGACGAGAAAACAGCTTCCTTGTTACCGGTAACGGATAGTATTTCGTTACCGTTAACGATGTCAAGACTTTTTTAAGAAATTAGCGATAAGGATTTTGGGCGCCCAGGGGCTTTAGGCGAACGCAAAGTGCTGGTTTTCTTGAGTGCTTGGCTGGTGTTACCGCTACTTCTCGAGTTGCTTAGAGTGTTCCATTTCCTCGATCTTACGGCCTTCGGGACTCTCCTCAGCCAGTTGCGCCGTCGCGTTCCCGCGCCGACCGAAGATGAACATGAGAGCGCCAAACACCAACATCACTATTCCCCACCACAGATTGACGTTGATTCCCAGCGAGTGCTGAAGCCCACTCTTGTCCCCAAGCAAACCGAAGAGCACCAGCAGTGCACCAAGAATCCCAAACATCAATCCAATCGGAAGTCGGATATCAAGTCGCATGTTTCCTCACCAAAATAGAATGTTGAGTACAATAGCGGCCGCAACAATCAGCACCGCCAGGAGCGCCGGCCTTTGGTACCACGGCACACCGTCTTCCCTTGGCCGCGGGGTCAGGGAGTAGACCAGACCAGTAAGTTCGCTGTCGACGCGCGCTCTCGTGAAGAAGCTGACCAGAATCGTGACGACGAAACAGGAAGTCCAAGCGAAGATCGCTGTCCAGAAAGCCTGGGCCAGTTCGCTGGGATAAACATGAATTACTCCGAACCAGCCACCCTTGACGCCAGCTTGTGCGCCGATTGGCAATGTCAGGCCGTGGTGCATAGCAGCGCCGATAGTGCCGGCAAGTAAACCAATAAACGCTCCGTGGCCCGTCGTTCTCTTCCAGAACATGCCCAGCAGAAAGGTCGCTAGTAAAGGCGCATTAACAAACGCGAATACGAGCTGAAGCATGT